>OBKH01000232.1_pt1 | contig 9084 bp, 7 predicted proteins | sample 1496241 | NCBI WGS metagenome assembly OBKH01 (sample SAMN03273953, study PRJEB22546) | soil metagenome | isolation source: rice field elevated CO2 plus elevated temperature | place: India: CRRI Experimental farm Cuttack,Odisha-753006 | collected 2013-12-17 | reverse complement strand
GCATACGAGATACATCGGTGACGGGAGTTCAGAGGTGTGCTCGTCCGATCGGCGACCCGGGCCTGGGTGGGGCTGGCGGAGCCGGGGGGGCGTCGGGCGGCGCCGGTGCTCGCGCGGGGGCCAATGGTCTGGCGGCCGGCAACGACGGGCCGGTCAGCGGCGGCAACGGCGGCAAAGGTGGCAATGGCGCCCACGCACCGGTCGCCGGCGGTCATGGCGGTAACGGCGGTGCCGGTGGCAACGGCGGGTTGGTCGGTGACGGTGGGGCCGGCGGTCATGGCGGTGACGGAGCCGCGGGTGCCGGCTATGCCGATATGACGGCGATCTTCCTGGGTTCATCCGGTACCCCCGGTGAGGATGGAGGTAACGGCGGGGCCGGTGGGGCCGGCGGCGCGGGTGGGGCCCACGCCGGCGATGGCGGGGCCGGCGGTGCCGGCGGCAACGGTGGGGCCGGCGGGGCCGGTGGTAACGGAGCTCACGGTTTCAATGCTGTGCTCGTATCTGACGGCGGCAACGGTGGTGATGGCGGAGCCGGCGGTCGCGGCGGTGACGGTGGGGCCGGTGGGGCTGGCGGTGACGCACCTGCGGGTCGGGCGGGCAGCCAGGGTGTTGGCGGGGACGGTGGTGCCGGCGGGGCTGGTGGGGCGCCCGGTAACGGGGGCAGCGGTGGCCGCGGCGACATGGCTTTCAAGGATGGTGACGGTGGGGCCGGCGGCGATGGTGGTGACCCAGGCGCCGGTGGGAAGGGTGGCGCCGGCGGCGCCGGCGCCACCGAGGGTGTGACCGGCGCGACCGGCGCTACCGTGCACAGTGGTGGCAACGGCGGCAAGGGCGGTAACGGCGCCGACGCCACCGTGGCTGGCGCGAACGGCGGCAAGGGCGGTGCCGGTGGTAACGGCGGGTTGGTCGGTGACGGCGGGGCCGGCGGCGACGGTGGTAGCGGCGCGGCCGGTGCGAATGGCGCGAACGTAGGTGAGGACGGCGCCGACGGCACCCTCTCGGGGCAACCGGGCGAAGGAAGCGAGGCCAACGGCGGTCAAGGCGGCGTTGGCGGTGGCGGCGCGGGCGGTGCCGGCGGTGACGGTGGTGCCGGGAGTTCGGCGTTAGGTAGTGGCGGCAACGGCGGTCGAGGCGATGCGGGGCAGGCCGGCGGCGCGGGCGGTGCCGGCGGAGCCGGTGGCGCCGGTGGGTCGGTGTCGGGCGACGGTGGACCCGGTGGCAAGGGCGGGGCCGGCGGTGCGGGTGGTGCCGGAGCTAGTGGTGGCGGCGGCGGCAAGGGCGCCTCCGGCGCCGACAGCGCTGAGGCCGTTGGAGGCGCCGGCGGGAAAGGCGGCGACGGCGGTGTCGGCGGCGTTGGCGGTGACGGCGGGCCCGGCGGTGATGGCGGCGCCGGCGGGGCCGCACCCGCGGGTCAGGTCGGCAGCCACGGTGTCGGCGGCGTTGGCGGTGACGGCGGGCTCGGCGGAGCCGGCGGCAACGGCGGTGACGGCGGTCATGGCAGTGATGGCGGGGACGGCGGTGACGGCGGTGACCCCGGCGCGGGAGGCCTCGGCGGCTTGGGCGGCGACAGCGGCAACGGCACCCGCGCGGCCAGCGGTGTGGACGCCAGCGACCACGGGCCCGGCAGCGGCGGCAACGGTGGTAACGGTGGCAACGGTGCGCAAGCCAGCGTCGCGGGCGGCGCCGGGGGCAACGGAGGCGACGGCGGCAATGCCGGCCGGGTCGGCGATGGTGGCGCCGGCGGCAATGGTGGCGATGGCGCGGCCGGCGCCAACGGGGCCAATTCGGGCGCGCCTGGTTCAGATGCCCTCGCCCTCGGCCAACCGGGAGGCAACGGGGGTCAGGGCGACGCGGGGCAGGCCGGCGGTGCCGGTGGTGCCGGTGGTGCCGGTGGCGCCGGTGGGTCGGTGTCGGGTGACGGCGGTGCCGGCGGCAACGGCGGGGCCGGCGGCAACGGCGGTGTGGGCGCTAGCGGTGGGGCCGGGGCCAGGGGCGCCAACGGTATCGACAGTATCGGCGGCACCGGTGGGGCCGGCGGTGGTGGCGGCGATGGCGGTGCCGGCGGGGTCGGTGGACATGGCGGGGACGGTGGGGTCGGCGGGGCCGCACCTTCGGGGACGGTCGGCAGTCACGGCACCGGTGGGGTCGGTGGCGACGGCGGACTCGGCGGCGCCGGCGGCGTTGGCGGGGCCGGCGGCAACGGCGGCATTGGTATCACCGTCGGCGGCGCCGGCGGAGCGGGCGGTAACGGCGGTGACCCCGGCGCAGGCGGTCGCGGCGGTCTGGGGGGTGACAGCGGCAACGGCACCTCCGCGGCCAACGGCGTGGACGCCAGCAAACACGGGCCACTGACCGGCGGCGACGGCGGCGTCGGCGGCAACGGTGCCAAGGCCGCCGCGGCCGGCGGCGACGGCGGCCAGGGCGGTGACGGCGGCAACGCCGGGCTATTCGGGGACGGCGGAGCCGGTGGTGATGGGGCCGACGGCACCGCTGCCGAAGCTCTCGGCGGTGATGGCGGGGCCGGTGGGGCTGGAGGCAAGGGCGGTGACGCCGGCGACATCGGTGACGGCGGTGACGGCGGCAAGGGTGGCGACGGCGCGCACGGTGCCCTCGGAGGGCTCACCGTTGCTGGCGGCAACGGTGGGGCTGGTGGCGCCGGTGGGGCTGGTGGCGCCGGCGGAGCATTTCTGGGCGACGGCGGGAACGGCGGAGCCGGCGGCCAAGGTGGGGCTGGCCGGGGCGGCAGCCCCGGCGGCGGCGGCGGGGTTGGTGGACACGGCGGGGCGGGCGGCGACGCCGGGATGAACGGCGGCGGCGGAACCGGCGGCCAGGGAGGCAACGGCGCGGCCGGTGGCGCGGGTTGGTCGCCCGACTCCGACCTAAAGGGCTTCGACGGCTTCGACGGCGGCAGCGGTGGGGCGGGAGGCGACGGCGGGGCCGGTGGCGCCGGCGGAACTCAGACCGGCGACGGTGGTGACGGCGGGGCCGGAGGCCTAGGCGGGGCTGGTGGGGTCGGCGGTAACGGCGTTGACGGCTTTGACATTAACGAAACGACGGGCCGCGACGGCGGCGACGGCGGCGACGGTGGCTACGGCGGGTGGGGCGGCGCCGGCGGAAACGGCGGGGCCGGCGGGTCGGCACCCGCCGGCGAGGTCGGCAATCGAGGCGTTGGCGGGGACGGCGGTGACGGCGGGTCGGGCGGGGACGCTGGTAATGGTGGCTTGGGCGGTGACGGCTTTACCTATCTCGCGGATTTTGACGGAGAGCCTGGCGGCGACGGAGGTGACGGCGGCGACGGCGGGTGGGGCCGCCCCGGCGGACAAGGCGGTTTCGGTTCCACAAGTGGCGCGCACGGCAAGGCCGGCTTCGGCGCCCCCGGCGGTGACGGAGGCGACGGCGGGAACGGCGGTCACGGTGGGGACGGCAACGGCAGCTTTGCTGATGCAGGCGACGGCGGGCCGGGTGGCAACGGCGGCAACGGCGGCTTGGGTGGGGCCGGGCGAGACGGTGGCGCCCCCGGTGGTGACGGAGGCGACGGCGGGACCGGCGGCTCCGGCGGCTTCGGCGCCCCTCCGCCTCGCAGCATCGGCGGCGGTGACGGCGGGGACGGCGGGCGCGGAGGTGACGGCGGACGCGGTGCCGGTGGCTTGACCTCCGGCGGCGTCGGCTCGTCGGGCGAGTCGGGTGGCTCCGGCAACGGGAGGGGCGACCCTGGCTCCGGCGGTTCCGGCGGTGAAGGCGGCGAAGGCGGCCCCTCCATCTCCGTTAACGTCACGTAGCCAGAACACCCACCATGGTCAGAGAATCCGGATCGCTTCCTGTCGTTGGCGCCACCGCGATGGCTCGCTCTGCGCGGCCGGGCGACGCTAGGCTCGTTTTCCGCATGGTTGGGGGTTACGGCGAAGGCGGCCGAGGCGGCCGCCCCATCGTCATCATTCCCTAGCCTTCGGAAACCCCATCGGGCCGGTGACTCCGCCGATCGGTCAGCCGGCGACTTCGACGGCACCGCCCACGATGCGGTCGTGTCGGTTCTTGCGGGCGATGCTGCCAGCACTGGGGGACTCACAATTGCCAGCGGACAGCACGGGCACTGTAGGTCCGCCGCGATGGCACGCCGGTCGCCGAATGCATCGACTAAAGCGCGTAGAACACATGGACCGGCGGCCAAGAGATTTCGAGCAATCTAGGCGCAGGTGCCGATGTAATGCGCTACGCGCTGGCTCGATGCTGGCTAGCATGAGCAAGATTCACCCCGGCGTCGACGTGGTACCTGTGGACTGGAGCGCAGATGGTGTGAGCGAGCTTGTACCGACGGGCACGGTGACGTTGCTGCTGGCCGATATCGAGGGCGCGACCCACCTGCCGGGGTCTCAGCTTGACACGACGGCGATCGCCAAACTGGACCGAACGCTGACCGAATTGGTTCGCGAGCACCGCGGGGTTTGCCCGGTCGAACAGGGCGAAGGCGACAGCTTCTTGGTGGCGTTCGCCCGCGCATCCGACGCCGTGGCGTGCGCCCTGGGCTTGCAGCGGGCGCCGCTGGCACCGATCCGGCTGCGCATCGGCATGCACACCGGGGAGGTGTCGTCACCCGACGAGGGCAACTGCGTAGGGCCGACCATCGACCGCACCGCCCGGCTGCGCGAGCTGGCCCACGGGGGCCAGACCGTGTTGTCGGGAACTACCAGCGATCTGGTTGCTGACCTGCTGCCCAAGGACGCGTGGCTGAACGACCTCGGTACCTACCGGCTGGACGACCTGCCCCGACCGGAACGGGTGGTGCAGCTGTGTCACCCTGATCTGCACAACGCGTTCCCGCCGCTGCGGACCCGGAAAGTCGTTGGTGCGCACTGTCTTCCGGCCCAGCTCACTCGGCTGGTGGGGCGCGTCGACGAAGTGGCGCAAGTCCGTGGGCTGCTGGACGTCAAACGGTGGGTCACCCTTACCGGTGTCGGCGGGGTCGGAAAGACACGCCTGGCGACACAGGTCGCGAGCGCCGTTGCCGACGGTTATCCGGACGGGGTTTGGTATGTCAACCTGGCGCCGATCACCGACCCGGCGCTGGTGCCGATCGCGGCGGCGCGGGTTTTGGGGTTGCCGGATCAGCCGGGCCGCTCGACGGTGGACACCATTGTGCGGCGTATCGGCGACCGGCGCATGCTGGTAGTGCTGGACAACTGCGAGCACTTGCTCGACGGGTGCGCGGCTCTGATCGTCGCGTTGCTCGGGGCGTGCCCAGCGCTGAGGGTATTGGCGACCAGCCGGGAACCGATCGCGGTGGCCGGTGAGCAGATTTGGCGGGTTCCCCCGCTGGGGCACGGCGAGGCGATCGAGTTGTTCACCGACCGCGCTCGTGAGGCGCGGCCCGAACTCGAGATCACTGCCGACAACCTCGCCCTGGTGACCGAGATCTGCCACCGACTCGACGGCATTCCGCTGGCGATCGAACTTGCAGCGTCGCGGGTGCGTGCCCTGGCGCTGACCGAAATCGTCGACAGCTTGCATGACCGGTTCCGCCTGCTGACCGGTGGATCGCGTATTGCGGTGCGCCGCCAGCAGACGATGCGGGCTTCCGTCGACTGGTCACATGCGCTGCTGACCGGACCGGAGCAGGTGCTGTTTCGGCGACTGGCGGTTTTCCCGAGCGGGTTTGATCTCGACGGTGCCCAAGCGGCAGCCGCCGGCGGTGACGTTCAGCGCTACGAGGTGGTCGATCTGCTCAGCCTGCTGGCAGACAAGTCTCTGGTGGTGACCGACGACAGCGACGGCCGAACGCGCTACCGCCTGCTAGAGACGGTGCGCCAGTATGCGTTGGAGAAGCTGCGTGAATCCGGCGATGCCGATGCCGTGCGTGCGCGACACCGCGACCACTACGCGGCCGTTGCCGCCGGGCTTGACGCCCCCTCGGTGGCCGGCCATGAACGCCGGCTCAACCAGGCCGAGCTCGAGATCGACAACCTACGGGCCGCTTTCGCGTTCAGCCGCGAGAATGGCGATACCGGCCACGCGTTGCTGTTGGCATCATGTCTGCAGCCGTTGTGGCGTGCCCGGGGCCGCCTGCAAGAGGGGCTGGCCTGGTTCGCCGCCGCCCTGGCCGACCACGATGCACATCCGGCGGGGGCCGACCCTGGGTTGTATGCGCGGGCACTGGCCGACCGGGCCCTGATAGATGCCGTGGCCGGCATCACCGACCGCCTAGATGATGCCCAGAAGGCGCTGGCTATAGCGCGCGACATCGAGGATCCGGCCCTGCTGGCGCGGGCGCTGACCGCGTGCGGGGGTGTCGCCGCCTACAACGCGGATCTGGCGCGACCGTGGCTGGCCGAGGCCGTCGGCCTGGCCCGGGCGGTGGGCGACAAGTGGCGGTTGGCCGAGGTTCTGGCCTGGCAGGCCTATGTCGGGTTCGCCGGCGAGGGTGACCCGGGCGCGACCCGCGCGGCGGGCGAGGAGGCACGAAGCCTCGCCGACGAGATTGGTGATGCATTCCTTTCACGTTCATGTCGCTGGGCGCTGGCCGCGGCGAATCTCTGGCAGGGCAACCTCGAGGCAGCGGTCGGCCTGTCGCGCGAGGTGATCGGCGAGTCCGACGCCGCGCACGACATGGTTAGCAGCTGCGCGGGCCAGGCTTGCTTGGCGCACGCGTTAGCGCACCGCGGCGACACCGAGGCGGCCGCCGCCGCCCAAGCCAGCATCGACACCGCCGTTGGACTCAGCCCGGTGCTGTCGGGCTCGGCCTGCTCCGCGCTGGTCTTCGCGACCCTGGCCGCCGGTGACGTCGCGGCCGCCGAACACGCCCGCGAATCGGCAACGCGATTCTTTGGTGCCAGCGCGGCGGCGATCATCAACGACCCCACCAGTTCGGCTCAAATATCGTGTGCGCGAGGTGATCTGAACGCGGCGCACCGATTGGCCGACGGCGCAGCGTCGATCACTCGTGGCGTGCACCGCGCCCGCGCCCTGACTACCCGTTGCCGCATCGAGATCGCCCAAGGGGATCGCCACCGGGCCGAGCGCGATGCCCACGACGCCCTCGGCGTGGCCGCGTCCATTGGGGCATACCTATGGGTCCCCGACATTCTCGAGTGCCTCGCCTCGGTGATGGCGGATGCCGGCAGCAACCGGGAAGCGGTGCGGCTGTTCGGCGCGGCCGACGCGGCCCGGGGGCGCATGGGAGCGGTCCGCTTCGGGATCTACCAGGCGGGCTGTAACTCGTCGCTAGCCACCCTTCGAAAATCCATGGGTGACAGCGAGTTCGACGATGCCTGGGCCGAAGGAACTGCGTTATCGATCGATGAGGCGATCGCGTACGCGCAACGAGGCCGCGGTGCACGGAAACGCCCGACAAGTGGCTGGGGCGCGTTGACACCGACAGAGCTTGAGGTGGCTCTACTGGTCGGTGAGGGACTCAGCAACAAGGAGATCGGCGTCCGCCTATTCATCTCGCCGCGGACCGTGCATTCCCACTTGACCCACGTCTACACCAAGCTCGGCCTGTCCTCCCGTCTTCAACTCGCGCAGCAAGCTGCGCGCCGGGGCGAATCAGAACGAGGGCCGTCGCGGCCATAGTCAGGGCCGCCAGCCAGCGACCAAAGGTCACGTGGCCGCTGGGGACACGGTGCGGCGATATGGGGTATCGGGAGGTGCGAGGTGTCGTTGGTGATCGCGACGCCGCAGCTGCTGGCAACTGCGGCTTTGGATTTAGCGAGTATTGGTTCGCAGGTGAGCGCGGCTAATGCGGCCGCGGCGATGCCGACGACGGAAGTGGTGGCTGCGGCTGCCGATGAAGTGTCGGCGGCGATTGCGGGGTTGTTCGGGGCCCATGCTCGGCAGTATCAGGCGCTCAGCGTACAGGTGGCAGCGTTTCACGAGCAGTTTGTGCAGGCGTTGACTGCGGCCGCGGGTCGGTATGCCAGCACTGAGGCCGCTGTTGAGCGGAGTCTGCTGGGTGCGGTGAATGCGCCCACCGAGGCGCTTTTGGGGCGCCCGTTGATCGGAAACGGCGCCGACGGGACGGCACCCGGGCAGCCTGGCGCGGCCGGCGGGTTGCTGTTTGGCAACGGTGGCAACGGCGCGGCTGGCGGGTTCGGTCAAACCGGCGGCAGCGGAGGCGCGGCCGGGTTGATCGGCAACGGCGGCAACGGCGGGGCCGGTGGTACCGGCGCGGCCGGCGGTGCCGGTGGGAACGGGGGGTGGTTGTGGGGCAACGGCGGCAACGGCGGTGTCGGCGGCACCAGCGTGGCCGCAGGCATCGGGGGTGCGGGCGGTAACGGCGGCAACGCCGGGCTGTTCGGCCATGGCGGCGCCGGTGGTACCGGCGGCGCCGGCCTCGCCGGGGCAAACGGGGTCAATCCCACGCCCGGCCCCGCGGCCAGCACCGGGGACAGCCCGGCAGATGTGTCCGGCATCGGTGATCAAACCGGCGGCGACGGCGGCACGGGCGGCCATGGCACTGCCGGCACGCCGACCGGTGGCACCGGCGGCGACGGTGCCACCGCGACGGCAGGCTCGGGCAAGGCCACCGGCGGTGCCGGTGGTGACGGCGGTACCGCCGCTGCCGGTGGCGGCGGCGGCAACGGCGGCGACGGCGGAGTCGCGCAGGGCGACATTGCGAGCGCCTTTGGCGGTGATGGTGGCAACGGGTCCGACGGTGTAGCCGCCGGCAGTGGGGGTGGTAGCGGCGGCGCCGGAGGCGGCGCTTTCGTACACATCGCCACTGCCACCTCTACCGGTGGTAGCGGCGGTTTCGGTGGTAACGGGGCTGCCAGTGCCGCCTCCGGCGCCGACGGTGGCGCAGGGGGAGCTGGCGGCAATGGTGGCGCCGGCGGGTTGCTATTCGGTGATGGCGGCAACGGTGGCGCCGGTGGCGCGGGTGGTATCGGTGGTGACGGCGCCACGGGGGGGCCCGGGGGAAGCGGCGGCAACGCTGGCATCGCGAGGTTTGACAGCCCAGACCCCGAGGCAGAACCCGATGTGGTCGGCGGCAAGGGTGGTGATGGCGGCAAGGGCGGCAGCGGCCTTGGCGTCGGCGGCGCCGGCGGGACCGGCGGCGAGGGCGGCAACGGCGGCGCCGGCGGGTTGTTGTTC
>OBKH01000230.1_pt1 | contig 9090 bp, 9 predicted proteins | sample 1496241 | NCBI WGS metagenome assembly OBKH01 (sample SAMN03273953, study PRJEB22546) | soil metagenome | isolation source: rice field elevated CO2 plus elevated temperature | place: India: CRRI Experimental farm Cuttack,Odisha-753006 | collected 2013-12-17 | reverse complement strand
CGGCATCTGGACCCGCGACCTGGGCCGTGCCCATCGCCTGGCCCGTGACGTGCGTTCGGGGATCATCTGGGTCAACACCTACCGCGCGGTTTCGGCCATGGCGCCGATCGGCGGGTTCAAGAACAGTGGCTATGGACGCGAAAGCGGCATCGATTCGGTGCTGGCCTACACCGAGCTGAAAACGGTGTGGATCAACCTTTCCCAGGCGCCAATGCCTGACCCGTTCGTGATGCGCTAGGAGTCCAGAGAAATGATCGAACCCGGCATTTACAAAGACGTGATGAGTTCGTTTCCGTCCGGCGTCACGGTGGTCACCACCCTGGACCCCGACGGTGGCATCGTCGGCATCACCGCCAGCGCGTTCAGTGCGCTGTCGATCGATCCGGCGCTGGTGCTGTTCTGCCCCAACTATGCCTCGGACACCTACCCGGTGCTGCGCGACAGCAAGCAATTCGCGATTCACTTGCTGTCCGCCGACCAGACCGCCGAAGCCTATGCCTTTGCCGGCAAAGGCAAGGACAAGGCCAAAGGCATCGACTGGCACCTGAGCGAACTTGGCAACCCGCTACTGGCCAAGGCCACGGCAATCATCGAGTGCGAACTGTGGCGCGAATACGACGGCGGCGATCACGCCATCATCGTCGGCGCGGTGAAGAACCTGATTTTGCCCGCGCAACCGGTGACGCCGATGGTCTACCACAAAGGCAAGCTGGGGCCGCTGCCCGCGCTGGGCTGATGCTTCACACCCCCCCCTGTAGGAGCGAGCCTGCTCCGGGCGGCGCTCCGACGATGGTCGAGAACGATAACGCGTGCTGCCTGACAGCCCTTGGCGTTCTCGGGTTTTTCGCGAGCAGGCTCGCTCCTACAAGGGGCCGCGCAGATCTTTTAATTTTGTCAGGAGCCGGCATGAGCCCAGCAGCCTCATCACTGTTCCGCCAGCAGGCGTACATCAACGGCCAATGGCTGGATGCACCCGACGGCGCGCAACAGGACATCTTCAACCCGGCCACCGGTGAACTCATCGGCCGCGTGCCGAACCTCGGCGCCGAACATGCACGCCAGGCCATCGACGCTGCCAATAATGCCTGGCCGGCCTGGCGTGCACTGACCGCCAAGGAACGCAGCAACACACTCAAGCGCTGGCACGCCCTGATGCTGGAAAACGCCGACGCCCTGTCCGAAATCCTCACCCTCGAACAGGGCAAGCCATTGGCCGAAGCCAAGGGCGAAATCCTCTACGCCGCCAGCTTTATCGAGTGGTTCGCTGAAGAAGCCAAACGCATCTACGGCGACACCATTCCCAGCCACAAGGGCGACGCGCGCATTGTCGTCAGCAAAGAACCGATTGGCGTGGTCGCGGCCATTACACCGTGGAACTTCCCGGCGGCGATGATCACCCGCAAGGCCGGCCCGGCACTGGCCGCTGGCTGCCCGTGCATCGTCAAGCCAGCGCCGGAAACGCCGTTCTCGGCCCTGGCCATGGCCGCGCTGGCCGAACAGGCTGGTATTCCTGCGGGCATCTTCAACGTAATCACCGGCGACGCCATTGCCATCGGTGGCGAACTGACCGCCAGCCCCCTGGTGCGCAAACTGTCGTTCACCGGCTCCACGGCGATTGGCAAATTGCTCATGGCGCAGTGCGCGCCGACGCTGAAAAAGGTCTCGCTGGAACTGGGCGGGAACGCGCCGTTCATCGTCTTCGACGATGCCGACCTGGAACGTGCCGTGGAAGGCGCGCTGATTGCCAAGTTCCGCAATGCCGGGCAGACCTGCGTCTGCGTCAACCGCTTCCTGGTGCAGGACGGCGTTCATGACGCCTTTGTCGCGCGGCTGGCCGAGCGCGTATCGCAGCTCAAGGTCGGCAGCGGTTTCGAGGCGGGCATCACTCAAGGTCCGTTGATCAACGAACGCGCCGTGGCCAAGGTCGAGGACCACGTGCAGGACGCACTGGCCCAAGGCGCCCGCCTGCTGTGCGGCGGCGAACGCCATGCGCTGGGCAACGGCTTCTTCCAGCCGACCGTGCTGGCCGGCGTCACCACGCAGATGAAAGTCGCCCGGGAAGAAATCTTCGGCCCGCTGGCGGCGGTGTTCCGCTTCGACAGCGAAGCCGAGGCCGTGCACATGGCCAACGACACCGAATTCGGCCTGGCCGCCTACTGCTACACCCGCGATCTGGGTCGTGCCTGGCGCATGAGCGAAGCGCTGGAGTACGGCATGGTCGGGATCAACGAAGGGCTGATCTCCACCGAAGTCGCGCCGTTTGGCGGAATCAAGTCCTCAGGCCTGGGCCGTGAAGGCTCCAGGTACGGCATCGAGGACTACCTTGAACTTAAATACACCCTGATGGGTGGGCTCTAAGTCATGTTGGCCAAACGGCAGGAGCCGCGCTGCGGCCAACAGCACAGCCTCGAGATCTGAGCCCCACAGGAGACACATGCAATGAGCAACGAGAAGTACGAGAAAGGCTTGCAGATCCGTACCCAGGTGCTGGGCGAAGCCTATGTCAATCGCTCCATCGAGAACGCCGACGACTTCACCCGCCCCCTGCAGGAAATGGTCACCGAATACTGCTGGGGTCATGTCTGGGGTCGCGAGGGTCTGTCCCTCAAGGAGCGCAGCATGATCAACCTGGCGATGATCTCGGCGCTCAACCGGCCTCACGAACTCAAGCTGCATGTGCGCGGCGCCTTGCGTAACGGCTTGAGTCGTGAGCAAATACGCGAAATTCTGCTTCAGGTCGGCATATATTGTGGTGTTCCCGCCGCCGTCGACAGTTTCCGGCTCGCCCGAGAAGCCTTCGCCGAAGCCGATGCCGAGGCCTCCAGTTAACCCCTTGGCTGTTTGATCTGACGAGCACGGAGATTGCTGCAATCGAAGTGCTTTTTTTGCATGGACAGCCACAATCAGAGCGGACCCCATGAAACGCCTGCCACTCGACGACAGCTTCAAGGTCAATCGCAACCCCGTTACCCTGCGCGAAATCGTGCTGGATAAATTGCGAAGCGCCATCATGAACTTCCAGCTTCTGCCGGGAGACCGTCTGGTCGAACGCGATCTGTGCGATCGCCTGGGCGTCAGCCGTACCTCCGTGCGCGAAGCCTTGCGTCACCTGGAATCCGAAGGCCTGGTGGAATTCGCCGACGCCAAGGGCCCACGCGTGGCGATCATCACCCTGGCCGACGCGGTCGATATCTACGAGCTGCGTTGCGTGCTCGAAGGCCTGATCGTCCAGCTGTTCACCCTGCGTGCCAAGGCCAAGGACATCAAGGCCCTGGAAAAAGCCCTGGAAGAAAACCGCCAAGCCCTGAAGGAAGGTGAACTGCAACAGGTCATCGACTCCGTGCAAGGCTTCTACGACGTGTTGCTCGAAGGCTCTGGCAACCACGTCGCGGCCACCCAGTTGCGCCAGTTGCAGGCGCGCATCAGCTACTTGCGCGCGACCTCGGTGTCTCAGGAAAACCGTCGTGGCGCCAGTAACCAGGAAATGGAACGCATGGTCGAGGCGATCAAGAGCGGCGATCCGCTGGCCGCTCACCAGGCCTGCGTCGACCACGTCCGCGCCGCCGCCACCGTGGCCCTCGACTACCTCAAGCGCAAGCAGGAAGAGACCGGGGCGATCCCCGAGATCACCCAGCCCATCGCCCTCAAAGAACCCCGCATAGGTCGTTGATCATGTTCAGCCCGAGCTTTTGTCCGAAGTGTGGCAGCCCTGACCTGGGTCAACAGCTGCCGCCGGGCGATACGCACGAGCGCCTGATGTGCCGCGGCTGCGGCTACATCCACTACGTCAATCCGAAAATCATCGCCGGCTGCATCATCGAGCAGGACGGCAAGTATTTGCTGTGCCAACGCGCAATCCCGCCGCGTCCGGGCACCTGGACGCTACCGGCGGGCTTCATGGAAGCCGGCGAAACCACCGAGCAGGCGGCGTTGCGCGAGGTCTGGGAGGAAAGCGGCGTACGCGCGGAAATCCTTTCGCCGTACTCGATCTTCAGCGTGCCGAAGATCAGCGAGGTGTACATCATCTTCCGCGCCATCGCCCTGGAAATCACCGGCCAGTACGGGCCGGAAACCCTCGACTATAAATTCTTCGCGCCCGAGGACATTCCCTGGGACAGCATCTATTACCCGGCGATCCGGCAGATTCTCGAGCGCTATATCGAAGAGCGGCAGGCCGGGGTCTACGGCATCTACATCGGCAACGACGATACCGGCAAGATTCACTTCATTCGCTAGCGCCCTTGTAGGAGCAAGCTCGCTCCTACAGTCGATCCGGGGGACAGCTGAAGGGTGTCCACCCATCAAACCGGCACCACCCCCTCGACAATAATCACCTCGGCCAGAGCCACACCCTCGCGGTGCCCCCTGGCCTCCTGATAAAGATCCGACCGATAACAGGCCACGGCCTGGTCATAGGAATCGAACTCGATCACCACGCTGCGTTGCGGCGTCGGCCGCCCTTCCATCGCCTCGCTGCGCCCACCACGCGCCAATATCCGTCCGCCGTATTCGGCAAACGCCTTCGGCGCCCGCTGGGTGTATTGGCTGTATTGAACGGGATCGGTGATATCCACGTGAGCAATCCAGTACGCCTTCATAGTGACCTCTCCGGTTGTTTTGTATTATGGTATACCACAATATATTTCCAACAAACACCGAGAATCCTCACATGGCCTTCAACAGCATCGAAGAAATCATCGAAGACTACCGCCAAGGCAAGATGGTGCTCCTGGTTGACGACGAAGACCGGGAAAACGAAGGCGACCTGTTGCTCGCCGCCGACCGTTGCAGCGCCGAAGCCATCAGCTTCATGGCCCGGGAAGCACGCGGGCTGATCTGCCTGACCTTGACCGACGAGCACTGCCAGCGCCTTGGCCTGGAACAGATGGTGCCGAGCAATGGCAGCGTGTTCAGCACCGCGTTCACCGTGTCGATTGAAGCCGCCGTCGGCGTGACCACCGGCATCTCCGCCGCTGATCGGGCGCGTACCGTCGCCGCCGCCGTCGCCCAGGGTGCGAGTGCCGCCGATATCGTGCAGCCGGGTCACATCTTCCCGTTGCGCGCCCGGGAAGGCGGCGTCCTGACCCGCGCCGGGCATACCGAGGCCGGTTGCGACCTGGCACGCCTGGCAGGTTTCACACCGGCCTCGGTGATCGTTGAAGTCATGAACGACGATGGCACCATGGCCCGTCGCCCGGATCTGGAAGTGTTCGCGCGCAAACACGGGATCAAGATCGGCACCATCGCCGATTTGATCCACTATCGTTTAAGTACCGAGCACACGGTCGTACGCATCGGCGAGCGCGAACTGCCAACGGTGCATGGCACCTTCCGTCTGATCACCTTTGAGGATCGCATCGAAGGCGGTGTGCACATGGCAATGGTCATGGGTGACGTGCGTCGCGAACAACCGACGCTGGTGCGCGTGCATGTGATCGACCCGTTGCGCGACCTGGTCGGCGCCGAGTACAGCGGGCCGTCCAACTGGACGTTGTGGGCGGCGTTACAGCGAGTGGCTGAAGAAGGATGTGGCGTGGTCGTGGTGTTGGCCAATCACGAATCCTCGCAAGCGTTGCTCGAGCGCGTACCACAATTGACCCAACCGCCACGGCAGTTCAGCCGTTCGCAGTCACGGATCTATTCGGAAGTCGGCACCGGGGCGCAGATCTTGCAGAACCTTGGCGTGGGCAAGCTGCGGCATCTGGGGCCGCCGTTGAAATACGCCGGTTTGACCGGGTACGACCTGGAGGTGGTGGAGAGTATTGCGTTTACCCAGTGACCCGAGCGGAATTTGCCCCGGTGGGAGCAGCTTGCTCGCGATAGCGGTAGGCCAATCGATATTGAAATCGACTGCCCTGCCCTCATCGCGAGCAAGCTCGCTCCCCCATGGGATTGTGCCGATCAGAGGCACCGAAGTTTTCTAAAAAAAACCGCTTCGGCAGATAGCCGGTAAGGCAAAATGCTTGCACAAAGTTTGGAATACCATAATATGATATTCCATAGACCGAACGATTTGGCCAAGTGCGCCCGCCAGGGAAAGCACCAATAACAGCCCTTGGCACGGTCGCCTTTAGAGGCCAGATGGACCTACTGCTCCCGATAGGCGGGCAATACAAAGCCCGCTCAAAAACACAACAAATGAGGGCGTGAAAATGGTGTTGAACAAACGTGCAACCGCAGTACTGTTCGCGGGTTTGCTGGCCACGGCCAGTCACGTGGCAATGGCGGCTGAAAGCGTCAACTTCGTCAGCTGGGGCGGCAGCACCCAGGATGCGCAGAAGCAGGCCTGGGCCGATCCGTTCAGCAAGGCCAGCGGCATCACCGTGGTCCAGGATGGCCCGACCGACTACGGCAAGCTCAAAGCCATGGTCGAAAGCGGCAACGTGCAATGGGACGTGGTCGATGTCGAAGCTGACTTCGCCTTGCGCGCCGCCTCTGAAGGCTTGCTCGAACCCCTCGATTTCAAAGTCATCGATCGCACCAAGATCGACCCGCGTTTCGTCTCCGATCATGGTGTCGGCTCGTTCTTCTTCTCCTTCGTCCTCGGCTACAACGAAGGCAAGCTCTGCGCCGCCAAACCCCAGGACTGGTCCGCACTGTTCGACACCAAGACCTACCCCGGCAAACGCGCCCTCTACAAATGGCCAAGCCCAGGCGTCCTCGAACTGGCACTGCTGGCCGACGGCGTGCCGGCCGACAAGCTCTACCCGCTGGACCTGGATCGCGCCTTCAAGAAACTCGACACCATCAAGAAAGACATCGTCTGGTGGGGCGGTGGCGCGCAGTCGCAACAGTTGCTGGCCTCCGGTGAAGCGAGCATGGGTCAGTTCTGGAACGGCCGGATTCACGCCCTGCAGGAAGACGGCGCCCCGGTGGGCGTAAGCTGGAAGCAGAACCTGGTCATGGCCGACATCCTGGTCATCCCAAAAGGTTCGAAAAACAAGGACGCGGCGATGAAGTTCCTGGCCAACGCCAGCAGTGCCAAGGGCCAGGCCGACTTCTCCAACCTGACCGCCTACGCCCCGGTCAACGTCGACAGCGTCGCGCGCCTGGATTCGGTGCTCGCCCCTAACCTGCCGACGGCCTACGTTAAGGATCAGATCACTCTTGATTTCGCGTACTGGGCCAAGAACGGTCCGGCCATCGCGACACGGTGGAACGAATGGCTGGTCAAATGAAAATGACGGTAACCGCGTCCCGTCCATCCACGCCCGTCGGGAGCGCCTCCGGCGCTGCCGGCAAGGCCGCTGCGATGACGCAATCCCCGACCCTGGCGCAGCGCTGGCGTGGTGCAAGCAACCTGATCCCGGCGCTGTTGTTCCTGGGCCTGTTCTTTCTCGCGCCGTTGATTGGCCTGCTGTTGCGTGGCGTGCTTGAACCGGTGCCGGGCCTGGGCAATTACGAACAGTTGTTCGCCAACTCGGCGTACGCCCGGGTGTTGCTCAACACCTTCTCGGTGGCCGGCCTGGTCACGCTGTTCAGCCTGCTGCTGGGCTTCCCGCTGGCCTGGGCGATCACCCTGGTACCGCGCGGCTGGGGTCGCTGGATCCTCAACATCGTGCTGCTGTCGATGTGGACCAGCCTCCTCGCCCGCACCTACTCCTGGCTGGTGCTGCTGCAAGCCTCCGGGGTGATCAACGAGGCGCTGATGGCCATGGGCATCATCGACCAGCCCCTGGAAATGGTGCAGAACCTGACCGGCGTGGTGATCGGCATGAGCTACATCATGATCCCGTTCATCGTGCTGCCGCTGCAGGCGACCATGCAGGCCATCGACCCGATGATTCTGCAGGCCGGTTCGATCTGCGGTGCCAGTCCGTGGACCAACTTCTTCCGGGTGTTCCTGCCGCTGTGCCGGCCGGGCCTGTTCTCCGGGGGCCTGATGGTGTTCGTGATGTCGCTCGGTTACTACGTCACCCCGGCCCTGCTGGGCGGTGCGCAGAACATGATGCTGCCCGAGTTCATCATTCAGCAGGTGCAGTCGTTCCTCAACTGGGGCCTGGCGAGCGCCGGCGCCGCGTTGCTGATCGTCATTACGCTGGTGCTGTTCTACTTCTACCTGAAGCTTCAGCCGGAATCCCCGGTTGGCGCCAGTAACGCGAGGTAAGCCGTCATGCTCCTGACCCCCAATGCCATGAGCCGCCGGATGCGCTTCGGCCTGTACGCCACCACCGGGCTGATCGGTCTGTTCCTGTTGCTGCCGATCGTGTTCATCGTGCTGCTGTCGTTCGGATCGTCGCAATGGCTGGTGTTCCCGCCACCGGGCTGGACGCTCAAATGGTACGTCCAGTTCTTCTCCAACGCCGACTGGATGAACGCGGCCATGGCCAGCCTCAAGGTCGCGGTGCTGACCACGTTCTTCGCCGTGGCCCTGGGTTTGCCGACGGCGTTCGCCCTGGTGCGCGGCCGCTTCCCTGGCCGGGAAATGCTCTACGGCCTGTTCACCCTGCCGATGATCGTGCCGCTGGTGATCATCGCCGTGGCGGTGTACGCGCTGTTCCTGAAACTGGGCTACACCGGCACGATGTTCGCGTTCGTGGTCAGCCATGTGATCGTCGCGTTGCCGTTCACCATCATCTCGATCATCAACTCGCTGAAGCTGTTCGACCAGTCGATCGAGGATGCCGCGGTGATCTGCGGTGCCTCGCGCCTGCAAGCGGTGTTCAAGGTGACCTTCCCGGCGATTCGTCCCGGCATGGTGGCCGGCGCCCTCTTCGCCTTCCTCGTCTCGTGGGATGAAGTGGTGTTGAGCGTGATGATGGCCAGCCCGACCCTGCAAACCCTCCCCGTGAAAATGTGGACCACCCTGCGCCAGGACCTGACGCCCGTGATCGCCGTCGCCTCGACGCTGCTGATCGGCCTCTCGGTATTGGTCATGGTGATCGCCGCCGCACTGCGCCGGCGCAACGAAATCAGCGCCTGAGCGCGCAGGAGAACGACATGAGTGCAGTGATCAAAGATAGCGCCCAGCAAAACGACCAGCCGCTGGTCAGCCTGCGCAACCTGAACAAGTACTACGGCGACTTCGCCGCCGTGGACAACATCTCGCTGGACATCAAGGACGGTGAGTTCCTGACCTTCCTCGGCTCC
>OBKH01000227.1_pt1 | contig 9121 bp, 9 predicted proteins | sample 1496241 | NCBI WGS metagenome assembly OBKH01 (sample SAMN03273953, study PRJEB22546) | soil metagenome | isolation source: rice field elevated CO2 plus elevated temperature | place: India: CRRI Experimental farm Cuttack,Odisha-753006 | collected 2013-12-17 | reverse complement strand
TCGCCAAGCCCCGGCAGCACATTGAGGACACCGGCCGGCAGGCCGGCTTCGAGCGCCAGCTCGGCCAGACGCAGCGCGGAGAACGGCGACTGCTCGGCCGGCTTGAGGATCACCGAATTGCCCGCCGCCAGGGCTGGCGCGAGTTTCCACGCGGCCATGTCCAGCGGGAAGGTCCAGGGCACCACGGCCGCGACCACGCCCAACGCTTCGCGGGTGATGGTCGCCAGCACGTTCTGTGCGCTGGGGGCGACCTGATCGTAGAGTTTGTCGAGGCTCTCGGCGTACCAGCGCAACACCCCGGCGGCGCCCGGCACGTCAATGTTGTAGGCGTCCATGACGGGTTTGCCCATGTTCAACGAATCGAGCAGCGCCAGTTCTTCGCGATGGGCCAGAATCAGATCCGCCAGGCGCAACAGCACCTGCTTGCGCTCGCTCGGCGAACGCGCCGCCCAAGTGCCGGCTTCGAACACCTGCCGCGCGTTGCGCACCGCTGCGTCGACGTCCTCGTCACCGCAAGCCGCCACGTTGGCCAGCCACTGGCCAGTGGCGGGGTTGATGGCCGCGAATGTCTGTCCCGACTGCGCCGCACGGGATTGACCGTCGATCACGGCCTGGTCGGGAAGCCGCAGCGCAGCGGCCTTGTTTTGCCAATATGCAAGCTCGAACACGTTCAGATGCTCCAGGGGCTTTTCTTGTGCATGGATGGTGGCCCAGGCCCGTGTCGAGGAAAAATAGTAAAAATGTCTTCGCAGACGATGAAAAAACTGGGTAGCCAATCTCCCTGGTCGCGCCGCTTGTGGTTATTGTTCAAACGCGACAAAAACTTCGCCTGAAGGGATACGGGCGGTGCGTAAATTGCTTGGATGCCTTACCCGTCCGTCCCGAGGTTTGTCGTGGCCGCCTACAACCTGCGTCAATTGAAGTACTTCATTACCACCGTCGATTGCGGCAGCGTCGCCGAGGCTTCGCGCAAGTTGTATATCGCCCAACCGGCGATCTCGACGGCGATCAAAGGCCTGGAGGACAGCTTCGGCGTGCAACTGCTGATCCGCCATCACGCCCAGGGCGTCTCCCTGACGCCCAGCGGCGCGCGCTTCTACCGCAAGGCCCAGGAACTGCTGCGCATGGCCAAGGAGTTCGAACAGAACGCTCTGGCCGACAACGACGTGGTGGCCGGGCAAATCGATATCGGCTGCTTCGAAACCGTCGCACCGCTGTATTTGCAAAAGCTGATTGCGGGGTTTTCGGCACTGTACCCGGGGGTAAAAATCCGTATCCGCGACGGTGAGCAGCAGGAGTTGGTGCAAGGCCTGACCTCGGGCACCTTCGATCTGGCGATTCTCTATGAGCACGACCTGGACGCCACCATCCAGACCGAACCCCTGATGCCGGCGCAGCGCCCTTATGCCTTGCTGCCGGCGGATCATCGCTTTGCCCAGTTGAAGCAAGTGTCGCTGCGCGACCTGTGCCTGGAGCCGATGATTCTGTTGGATGTACAGCCGAGCCGGACCTACTTCGTCAGCCTGTTCGAGGAACTGGGCCTGACGCCGCACATTGCCTTCAGCTCACCGTCGATCGAGATGGTGCGCGGAATGGTCGGGCAAGGGTTTGGCTTCTCGATCCTGGTCACGCGGCCGCATTCGGAGTGCACCTATGACGGGCAAAAAGTGGTGTGCGTGGACATTGTCGAAGACGTCACGGGGTCAGGACTGGTGGCGGCGTGGTTGAAACGCGGACAATTGACCAAACCAGCGCAGTTGTTCGCCGATTACTGCCGCGAGCAGCTCACCGAAAAATCACGCCCGCCCTTGTAGAAACCGGCTCGCCGGCAAAAGGGCCGTGGAGACTTGCACCGACCTTGATGCCGCCTTCGCTGGCAAACCAGCGCCTACTTACGCGGCTTGATCCGTGCGGTCGCTTCGGCCACCAGCGGATCATCCGGCCAGTAGTGCTTCGGGTAGCGCCCCTTCAAGTCCTTCTTCACTTCGGCGTAGGTGCTGCGCCAGAAGTTCGCCAGGTCTTGCGTCACCTGCACCGGCCGCCGCGCCGGGGACAACAGATGCAGCTTGACCACCTGCCGGCCACCGGCGATGCGCGGGGTCTCGGCCAGGCCAAACAGCTCCTGCAGGCGCACCGCCAGAATCGGCGGTTGTTCGCTGTAATCCAGACGGATCGACGAGCCTGAAGGCACGCTCAAATGATGCGGTGCCAGCTCGTCGAGCCGTTGCGGAAGCGGCCATGGCAACAGGTTATGGACGATGCTCGACAGGTCAAGGTTAGCGAAGTGACTGAGCCGCGAGACCTTGCCCAGATACGGCATCAGCCAGTGCTCCAGGCTTTTGAGCAACGCGGCGTCGCTGACATCCGGCCACTCGCTCTCGCCCTTGCCCGCCAGATCCAACTGGCGCAACAAGGCGACCCGCGCCTGCCACTGACGCAACTCCGGCGTCCACGGCAACAATTCCAGACCCTTGCGCCGGACCAGATTGACCAGCGCCTGGCTGCGGGCGGTTTCATCGAGGCCGGTCAGCGGTTCGCGGCTGAGAATCAGTTCCCCGACCTTGCGCTGACGCTCGGCCCGCAACACGCCTTCGCGTTCGTCCCAATCCAGTTGATCGACCACGCGCACCTGTTCGGCCAGCACCGAGTCGAACAGTGCCGGGTCGAAATCCGTCGCCAGATAAATCCGTTCTTCACGCTGGCCCTGACGACTGCCGAGGTCGGCGATCACCAGCCAGGGTTGCTTCATCAGGCTGTCCGCTTCGGCGAACAGGGCTGCGCGGCCATTGGCCAGGCGATACTCGGCGCCGCCCGCGCGTCGTTGTTGGGCGACGCGATCGGGATAGGCCAGTGCCAGCAGCGCGCCAAGCCAGCGCGGGTGATCGGGATCGCTGACCGGCTGCGTTGCCTTGCCGCGCAGATAGCCTCGATATTGCCGCGCCAGTTGCCGCGCCCGCTGCACCCCGCCCTGGGCACCGCGAGCGGCGCGCGCCTCGCCGGACAACAGCACCAGTCGGCTGTGCAGATCCGCACCGGCACCGCGCAAGATGTCGCGCTCGCCAAGCAGCGCCGCGACATCGCAGGCCATGTCTGCCAAACCCAGGGCCTGGCCGCGCAACAGCAAATGGGCGATGCGCGGATGCGCCGGCAACTCGGCCATGGCCTGACCGTGACGGGTCAGCGTTTGGCCATCCAGTGCGCCCAAGCGTTCGAGCAGGTCCTGCGCCTGGGCGTACGCGGCGGCGGGGGGTACATCGAGCCAGACCAATTGCCCGGGCGTCACGCCCCAGCGGCCGAGTTGCAAGGCCAGACCGGCGAGGTCCGCCGAAAGGATCTCCGCACTGCCGTAGGCCGCCAGTTGTTCGTGCTGATCCTGTGACCACAGGCGATAACACACGCCGGGCTCCAGTCGCCCGGCGCGGCCCGCACGCTGGGTAGCGCTGGCCTTGGAGATACGTTGGGTGTCGAGGCGGGTCATGCCGCTGCCCGGGTCGAAACGCGGCACCCGCGCCAACCCGGCATCAATCACCACGCGCACGCCGTCGATGGTCAGGCTGGTCTCGGCGATGTTGGTGGCCAGCACCACTTTGCGTTGGCCCACCGGCGCCGGGTCGATCGCCGCACGTTGCGCGGCCAGGTCCAGTTCGCCATGCAACGGACAGAGCAACACCTGAGGGGTGTCGCCCAGCGCATCGGTCAGTTGTTGATGCACGCGTCGAATTTCCGCTTGTCCGGGCAGGAACACCAGCACGCTGCCGGTCTCATCGTTCAAGGCTTCGAGAATGGTCTGCACCAGCCGTGGCTCGATGAATTCACCCGGCTGGAATGGCCGCCCCCAACGCATCGCCACCGGGTACATGCGCCCTTCGCTGCGCAGGATCGGCGCATCATCCAGCAGCCCGGCCAGGCGTTCGCCCTCCAGGGTCGCGGACATCAGCAGGATTTTCAGCGGTTGATCGTCGCGAAACAGCTCCCGGCCATTGAGGCTCAGGGCCAACGCCAGGTCGGCGTCGAGGCTGCGTTCGTGAAATTCGTCGAAGATCAGCAGGCCCACGCCTTCCAGTGCCGGGTCGTCCTGCAAGCGCCGAGTGAGGATGCCTTCGGTGACCACTTCGATGCGGGTGTTGGGACCGACCTTGCTGTCGAGCCGGATGCGATAACCCACGGTTTCGCCGACTTTCTCGCCCAGTTCACTGGCCAGGCGCTCCGCTGCCGCACGCGCCGCCAACCGGCGCGGCTCGAGCATCAGGATGGTTTGCCCGGCCAGCCACGACTCGTTGAGCAAGGCCAAGGGCACGCGGGTGGTTTTACCGGCGCCGGGCGGTGCTTCGAGCACGGCTTCGTGGCGTGTCGCCAAGGCTTCACGCAGGGCGGGTAAAACTTCATCAATCGGCAAAGAAATCATGCTGGCTCCCAAACAGAGCGGCGAGTATAACGGCGAACTGCCCAGTGTTCGTTGCGGTCCTAATTCATACCGATGACGCTTCGTTTTGAAATGACCCAGGAGATTTCATATGCGTATTCCCTTTCGCCTGATTGGCGGTGTTCTGGTCGCCACCCTGCTGACCCAAGTAACGGCCTGCGGTTCGATCTTCTACCCGGATCGCCGCGGCCAGATCGACGGCAAGATCGATCCGGCCATTGCCGTGCTCGACGCCGTGGGCCTTCTGTTCTATATCATTCCCGGCCTGATCGCGTTTGCCGTGGACTTCGCCACCGGCGCGATTTACTTCGAACCGGGCAAGACAGCCCAGGTTGATCCGGAAAAGCTCAAGGACGCCATCGGCGCCGACGGCAAGGTCGATAACCTCAAGTTGCAGACTATTCTGCAGCGTGAACTGGGCCGCAGCTTCCCGCTGGATGATCCACGCCTGATCCAGCACAAGGGCAGCACCCAGCAACTGGCCATGTTCGGCCTGCAACCCGCCGCGTAATCGGTGCATTTCAAGGAAAGGCCGCACTTATGATCTCCAGCTCCGAACACGCCCGCCTGCTGCGGCTGGCGACTCGTGCCTCGGTGGCGGTGGCTTGCACGCTGGTCGTCGCCAAGGCCATCGCCTAGTGGCTGAGTGGATCGGTGAGCATGCTCGCCGGGTTGACCGACTCGGCACTCGACGGCATCACTTCGATGCTCAACTTGCTGGCTGTGCACTACGCCCTGCGCCCCGCCGACGACGATCATCGCTACGGGCATGGCAAGGCCGAGTCGCTGGCCGGCATGGCGCAGGCGCTGTTCATCGGCGGTAGTGCGGTGCTGATTGCGATGCAGGCGTTCGAGCGGATCAAGCATCCGGAGCCGGTGGGCGCGCCATGGATCAGCATCGGGGTGATTGTGTTCTCGCTGGTCCTGACCCTGGCGCTGCTGATGTTGCAGCATCGTGTGGTCAAGGCCACGGGGTCCAACGCGGTGCGCGCCGACTCCTTGCATTACCGCTCGGACATGCTGCTCAACGGCAGCATCCTGGTGGCGCTGGTACTGGCCGGGTTTGGCTGGCATCAGGTCGACGCCTGGTTCGGCCTGGGCATCGCCGCGTACATCCTCTGGAGCGCGGTGCAGATCGCCCGGGAAAGTTTCACGGTGCTGATGGATGAAGAGCTGCCACCGGATGTCAGCCAGCACATGCTCGAACTGGCGTGCAGCGTTCCGGGCGTGCTGGGCGCCCATGACCTGCGTACGCGGGTTTCCGGCAACCAGTGGTTCGTGCAACTCCACCTGGAATTGCCGGGGGATCTGACGCTATCCGTTGCCCACGGCATCAGCGATCAAGCCGCCGATGCAATTCACGCCGCCTACCCGCGAGCCGAGGTGCTGGTGCACGCCGACCCGATGAAAATAGCGGCAAGCTCCAAGCTTTAAGCTGCAAGTTTGAGGCTAATGCTCACAGCTTGCGGCTTGAAGCTTGAAGCTTGAAGCTTGAATCTGCTACTGAACCTGATACCCGCGACTGCTCAGGCAATTGCCCTGAGCCTGGCGATAGGCTTGCACCACCGAAGGGTCTGGCTGGTAGGTCGCGGTTCGCGGATCGAAGCCACTCTGCTGTACCGCGTATTGATAACACTCGTAGCCATCCCGATTGACTTGCTCCTGGGACTGGCCGTTGGCCGGGTAAGCCACCACGTCATAACTGTTGTTGACGGGTGGTGGTGGCTGTTGCGGCTGCGGCTGAAGGCTGCCAACGGGTGGTTCGACCACGACGTAATCCTGGGTACTCTCCTGATAGGCGTAGTACGCGCCCGCCGCCAGAAATAGCACCGCGCCGCCGATCAACACCTGTTCGGCGTAATCCGGCAAGTAACTGACGCGAATCCCGCGCGGTGGTTCAACCACCACATAACGCGGGCCCAGCGGGCGATACCAGTAACCGCCGGAGTAGAAATAATCCATGCCACGGTAAGGCACGCGGTACTCGCGGTCCGGGAAGCGATCGATCACATGACCCGGACGATACTGCGGCCCAGGGCCCCAACCATTGCCGTGCCCGTTCGGACGGCCCTGCCACTGATTATTACTCGACGGCGCACCGGTATAGCCGCCCCAGTGCTGGTTGTTGTCGTTGCGCCGCGGCACGTCCTGGTAATACCCGCGCTGCGGCGGCTGGGTCTGACGCACCGCGTCGGGCCTTGGCTGGATCGGCAAGTCATTGGCCGGCAATTGCGGTGGCGGCGGAGGGGAACGAACCGGATTGTTGAAATCGGGCTGTTGACGGTTTTGCCATTGGCCATCGTTCCGGTTCTGGCCGTTGTGCTCGAACTGGCGACTGTTGTCGCCACGAATGACGTCATTGTTTTGCGGGCGCGGTTGATTGTTGCCATGGCCCTGATTATTTCCCTGATGACCGCCCTCCCCCTGTCGACCACCCTCGGGCCCACGGTTCTGCGGCTCATCGGCCAACGATTGCGCAGTGACACTGACACACAGCAAACCAACTCCGGCCAAACGCCAGATGCGCGACTTCATGCTTTTCCTCACTGTGGGGACTGCTGGGGTACGGATTGCGTAGGAGCGAACAGCGCTTGTACGTAAGACTGGAAATGCACAGGCTGGTTCTGCCACAGGTTATCAGTCGCGAAACTTATTTATTGAGGGGCAGCACTATATTCCAGGCATAGAAAAAGGGGAGACCTGTCGGCCTCCCCTTGAGAACTTCGTCCGTGCTCGACGCTTTTGACGTCGGCTCACCTCACGCCGTCTTCTGGACAGTGTGTAGCTCGGGGGCCGGCACATCCCCTGTGGGGGTGGCGACCGCAGCTGGCCTGATTGGGCGAGCCGCACTGGACTGTTTGTCCGAGCAGTGATTCTGGTGATAAGAATAGGCTCGGAGAGCCAGCAGAGGATTGCGAAGATTGCTCAAATAAACACTACTTGCGCAATTTTTAACCCTGGATAGATAATCTGTCGCAATAGTTATGACAAAGGCCTGATTGATGAGCAAACTCGACCGATACGACCTGAGCATTTTGGCTGAATTGCAGCGTGATGCACGCATCTCCAATCAGGAGCTGGCCGAACGCATCGGCCTGTCACCGTCGCCCTGCTCACGGCGGGTCAAGCAACTGGAGGACGACGGCTACATTTCCCGCCAGGTCGCCTTGCTCGACCGCAAGATGCTCGGCCTGAGCCTGACGGCGTATGTGCTGATCGGCATGGACCGCCATACGCCAGAGCGCTTCGAGAACTTCGAAGCGGCTATCCGTACCTTGCCGCAAGTCCTGGAATGCAGCCTGGTGACCGGGATGGATGCCGATTATCAGCTCAAGGTCGTGGTGCCGGACATGGATCACTATCAGAAACTGCTGCTGGGGCACCTGACGCGAATTGAAGGCGTGACCAGCGTGCGCTCCAGTTTTGTGTTGAATCAGGTTTTGAACAGCACAGAATTGCCGCTGACTCATCTTCGTAGCTAAGGGCGCCTTCGCTGGCAAGCCAGTTCCTACAGGGGATCTTCAGCGCGCCAGGATCAACTGTAGGAGCGAGCTTGCTCGCGATGGGGCCGCAACAGCCGACGAATGACTGCGACACACCGCCGCAGGTCAATACTGCCCTCCCCTAGCGAGGCGTATACTCCCCGCGCCCTTTTAGCCTCGCCCGCGCTGGAGATGTTCAATGGATCCTGCAGTTTTCGAAGAGTGGATGATGACCGGCCTGGTCACGATCCTGGTCATTTTCATGGGGTTCATCGTCTGGGATCTGGCGAAGAAGTCCAAGGACGGGCGTTTCGGCTCGTTCATTCTGTTCTACGTGCTGGGCCTTGGCGTGGCGGCGTTCGTCATCAAGAGCGTGGTGATCGGATTGATCGAGTCCGGCACCTTATAAGCGCGCCGGCACTTCCTTCCACTGGCCCTGATCGAGCCCTTCGAGGCTCCAGTCGCCGATTCTGACCCGCACCAGGCGCAAGGTTGGCAGCCCGACCGCCGCCGTCATGCGGCGCACCTGACGGTTTCGCCCCTCGCGAATCACCAGCTCCAGCCAACGGGTCGGCACACTCTTGCGAAAGCGCACCGGCGGATTGCGCGGCCACAACTCGGGTTCGTCGAGTTGCCGCGCCTCGGCAGGCAAGGTCATGCCGTCGTTCAACTCCACGCCATCGCGCAAACGCTGCAACTGCTCGGCGCTCGGCTCACCTTCCACTTGCACCCAATAGGTCTTGGCCAGTTTGTGCTTCGGGTCGGCGATCCGCGCCTGTAGCTGGCCGTCGTTGGTCAGCAGCAGCAAGCCTTCGCTGTCACGGTCCAGCCGTCCGGCGGGGTAAATCCCCGGAATATCGATAAAGTCCTTGAGCGTCGCCCGACCTTCGCCATCGCTGAATTGCGTCAGCACATCGAAGGGTTTGTTGAACAGGATCAGTTTGGGCTCGGCCGGTGGCGCCTTGGCGACACGGCGCGGGGCCGAAGGGGATGGCTTCGCGCCAGGACGGCGGGAAACGGGACGTTGAGGACGGGACATGGCAAAAGAGACATCTAACGGTCAGGGCTGACAATGCTAGGGCGCGCCATCAATAATTACCACTGCCACGCCCTTGCCCCGACCGCTAAATGACCATGACAAACCGTTAGCGGAACGGCGGTTCGTCGAAGCTGCGCAGTTTGCGCGAGTGCAGCGAGTTGAGTTCGGTGCGCAGCA
>OBKH01000226.1_pt1 | contig 9121 bp, 9 predicted proteins | sample 1496241 | NCBI WGS metagenome assembly OBKH01 (sample SAMN03273953, study PRJEB22546) | soil metagenome | isolation source: rice field elevated CO2 plus elevated temperature | place: India: CRRI Experimental farm Cuttack,Odisha-753006 | collected 2013-12-17 | reverse complement strand
TGGGCACCATCGCCGCCCGCGATGCCATTCGCGTACTGGAACTGACCGAACAGGTGGCCGCCGCCACGCTACTGGCCGCCAACCAGGGCGTCTGGCTGCGCGCCCAGGCCGAAGACGCCCGGCCGTTGCCGCCGGCCCTGGCAGCCATGCACGAGGAACTGGCCCAGGACTTCCCACCGGTCATCGAGGACCGCGCGCTGGAAGGTGAATTGCGCCTGTGCCTGCAACGTATCGCTGAACAACACTGGAGGCTGCATGCGTAGCAAGGGAGTGCTTCACATCGATACGGAAATCCTCGTGCCGTTCTTTGACGTCGACAGCATGAACGTCGTCTGGCACGGCCACTACGTCAAATACCTCGAAGTCGCCCGCTGTGCGCTGCTCGACAAAATCGGCCACAACTACAGCGCCATGTCCGACTCGGGCTACGCCTGGCCGGTGATCGACCTGCAGTTGCGCTACGTGCGCGGCGCGGTGTTCGGCCAGAAGCTGAACGTGCGGGCCAATCTGGTGGAGTGGGAGAACCGTCTGAAGATCAACTACCTGATCAGTGACGTGGAAACCGGCGAACGCTTGACCCGCGCCGTTTCCGTGCAGGTGGCCGTCAATATGCACAACCGCGAAATGCAGCTGGCCTCGCCCAAGGTGTTTACCGACGCTGTCGAGAGGATGCTGGCATGATTTTCTGCCTCCCCCGTTCCCCTGCTGGAGCGAGCCTGTCGAATCGTCGCACCGTCGCGATGGTCGCTGACGATGACGCTGGGCACCTGACACTCCGCGACGCTCTCAGGTTTTTCGCGAGCAAGCTCGCGCCTGTGGTGTTCTGCATGTTGCTGGGCATTCCGGGGCTGGCCAACGCCTTCGACCTGCAACAGCTCAGCGATCAACTGGCCAGGCCCGACGTCATCCACGGCAACTTCATCCAGGAAAAACACCTGCGCGCCCTGCCCCAGCCGCTGACCAGCAAGGGCACCTTTGTCCTGGCGAAAAACCACGGTCTGTTGTGGCTGCTCAAAACGCCGCTGCAAAAGGATTACCGCATCACCGACCAAGGCATTGCCCGGCGCGATGCCAGCGGTTGGCAGATGTTGCCGGGCAAGAGCGCCGGGGCCGAGCAGAACCGTCTGTTCCTCGCTGTTCTGCAAGGCGATAGCAGCGGGCTGCAACGGGATTTCGAACTGTCACTGAGCGGCGAAGCGCAGGACTGGCGGCTGACGCTGGTGCCGCGCTCGATGCTGCTCAAGCAGGTGTTCACCCAGATCAACATCACCGGCGGCGAACTGGTGCACAGCATCGAGCTGCTGGAAACCCAGGGCGACAGCACCTTGTTGCGCATGCAGGACAGCACCAGCGCCCAACCGTTGAGTGACGCGGAGCAACACGACTTTGCCGAGTGAACGCGCGCTTCCCCGGCTGTTCCTGATCCTGCTGCTGGCGGTACTGGCACTCGCCGGCTGGCAATGGCGTAACGGTGCACCGCTGTCGGCCAACCTGATGGAACTGGTGCCCGGCACGACGCCGGACGCGCTGGAACTGCGCGCTGAACAACGTATGCAGGAACCGCTGAACCGCGAGATGCTGGTGCTGGTCGGCCATGCCAACCGCCAGCAAGCCATCTCCATGGCGCACAAACTGGGCGATCAATGGCAGGCCAGTGGGCTGTTCGAGAAGGTCCAGTGGAACCTGCAAGCCGACTTGCCAGCCTTGCGCACGCAACTGCTGCAAGGCCGACTGGCGATGCTGTCGGCAACGGATCGCCAGCAATTGATCGAACATCCGGACGCTTTTATCCAGCAGCGGGTACAAGCACTGTTCGACCCGTTCACCGGTTTCAGCCTGGTGTCGAGCCAGGACGACTGGCTCGGCCTGACCGGGCGCATCCAGAACAGCCAGCCGCAGCACGGTTCGGTGCAACTGGACATCGGCAGCGGTGCCTTGATCGCCGATGCCGATGGCAAAAGCTGGGTGCTGCTGCGCGCGCGAACCACCGGCAACGCCTTCGACATGAACCTGCCGCTGCAAGTGGCCGACCTGCTCCAGCACAGTCGTGAACAAGCGGCCGAGTCTGACGTGCAACTGCTCGCGGCCAGCGGCTTGCTGTACGCCGCCAGCGGGCAACGACAAGCCGCCCGTGAAATGACCTGGGTCGGCGGCGGTGCCACGGTGGGGATTCTGTTGCTGCTGTTGCTGGCCTTCCGCCGCTGGCGCGTGTTGCTGGCATTTTTTCCGGTGCTGGTGGGCATGCTGTTCGGCGCGGTGGCTTGCGTGACGGTGTTCGGCCACATGCATGTGATGACGCTGGTGCTGGGTTCGAGTCTGATCGGCGTGGCGGTCGACTACCCACTGCATTACCTGTCCAAAAGCTGGAGCCTGAAACCCTGGCACAGTTGGCCGGCCCTGCGCCTGACCTTGCCCGGCTTGACCCTGAGCCTGATCACCAGCGCCATCGGCTACCTGGCCCTGGCCTGGACGCCATTTCCGGCGCTGACGCAGATCGCGGTGTTCTCTGCGGCGGGTCTGCTGGGGGCCTATTTGTCCGCCGTGTGCCTGCTGCCGGCGTTGCTCAAGGGTGTGGATCTGCGTCCGGCGCAATGGCCGCTGCGGGTTTGCGAGTTTTTGCTGGGGGTACGTGAAGCGTTGCTCCAGCGCCTGCGCACGCCCGTGCTGTTTGCACTGCTGATTGCCTTCTGCGTCGGCGGCCTGTTGCACCTCGGGACCCGCAATGACATTCGCCAATGGGTCGGCACACCGCAGCAATTGACTGACGAAGCCCAGACCATTGCCCGCATCACCGGCTATCAGCCCACCAGTCAGTTCTTCCTGGTGCGCGCCGCCAATCAACAGGAATTGCTCGAACGCCAGACCGCCCTGAGCGAACGCCTGGATCAGCTGATCAACCTGAATAAGCTTCAGGGTTACCTGTCACTCACCCAACTGGTGAGCCCGCCGAGTGAACAGCACCGGGTGCGCGAAGCATTGAGCACCTTGCCGGGCGTCTGGCAGCCGCTGCTCGACGTCGGCGTGCCGGCCGAGGCGCTGCAAGCGGAGCTGAAAACCTTGCAGGCGCTACCTGTCGAAGACATCGACGCGGCGCTGGCCGGCCCCCTGGCCGAACCCTATCGGGCGCTGTGGCTGGGGCCGACCGATGATGGCGTGGCGGCGATGGTCAGCCTGCAAGGCCTGAACAACCCGTCACTGCTGCGCATCCAGGCACTGGATCTGCCAGGGGTGCAGTTGGTCGACCGGCTCGGTGAACTGAACGACCTTTTCGCCGCCACCCAGATCAGTGCCGCCGAACTGAAACTCGCCTCCTGCGCGCTGATTGTGCTGGTGCTGATGCTGCCGTTTGGCCTCGGCGGCGCGTTGCGTATTGTCTCCCTGCCACTGCTGGCGGCACTGTGCAGCCTCGCCAGCCTCGGTTGGCTGGGGCAGCCGTTGACCCTGTTCAGCCTGTTCGGCCTGCTGCTGGTGACGGCCATCAGCGTCGATTACGCGATCCTCATGCGTGAGCAGGTCGGCGGCGCCGCCGTGAGCCTGCTGGGCACTCTGCTGGCGGCGCTGACCACCTGGTTGTCGTTCGGCCTGCTGGCGGTGTCGAGCACGCCGGCGGTGAGCAACTTCGGTCTGTCGGTCAGCCTGGGCCTGATCTTCAGCTTCATGCTCGCCCCCTGGGCCGGAAAACACAGGCCATCGCCCACCCTTGAGGAGCCGGCATCATGATGGTCGCGTTGTTTTGGGCGATGGCCCTGGCGTTGTTTGCCGTGGCGACCCGACTGGGCCGGCATCTGGGCTTGGTCCCGATCGTCAGCCAGTTATTGCTGGCAACCGTTGGCCTGCCGCTGCTGATGTATTTCTGGATCGAACCCCACTGGCAGTTGAGCGGTGCGGCGCTGGTGTCGCCGATCTGGCTGAAGAACCTCTACAGCCTGAGTTTCGCGCTGCTGCTGGGCTACATCCTCAGTGACGTGATCGACCTGCACCTGGATCGCCAGAGCCTGAAAATCGCCCTGCCGAGTTTCTGCATTCCGTTTGCCTGCGGCCTGGCCACGGCGTTCTGGCTGCTGCCACCGCAGCCCTGGATCAGCTCGCTGGCGGTTGGCCTGTTGTTCGCCATTACCGCCATTCCGGTGTTGTACCTGTACCTTCGGCATATCAATTACCCGCCTGCCGCCACCCGGCGCCTGGTGCAGACAGCGATCCTCATCGACCTCACTTGCTGGACCTTGTTCGCCATCGCCCAGGGCACGCTGCATCTAAGCAGTTTGCTGCTGCCGCTGGCCGGCGCCTGTCTGCCGGTGCTGCTGCGCCTGCTCGGCCTGCGCCAGGCATGGCTGTACAGCGGGTGTTTTTTCGCGCTGCTGGTGGTGGCCGAACACTACAAGCTCAATGCGTTGATTTTCGGCATCGGTTATCTGCTGCTCATGGCCGCCCTGAAGGCGCCGCTGATACTGCCGTTTCCGGTGCGCTGGATGATTTTTCTGCAGACCTACATCGCCATCCCGCTGATCCTCACGTTCGGCATCGTGCAGATCAATGTGCACAGCGCCATGGACAGTCTTGGCTGGGTGCAACTGGCGGCCCTGCTGCTGTTACCGATTGCCAGCAAAATGCTCGGCAACTGGCTCGGCCTCGGCTGGGCCGGCGCTTCGTTCAATGGCGCCAGCCGCTGGCGGGAAAGCGTGCTGCTGAACATTCGCGGCTTGAGTGAGATCGTGTTTCTCAACCTGTTGCTGCAACAACAGCTCATCGGCCCGGCGCTGTACTTTGCGCTGATGCTGATGGGCCTGATCGCCACCTTGCTGCCGGCACTGGCCGGCATGCACCGGATTCCCCTGAAAGCTGCCGCCTCGGCAAGGAGCCCCCATGCCCACCGTTGAAATGGAACGTCGCCAGATCGTGGTCATCGGCGCAGGCCCTTCGGGTGCCATCGCCGCCGCGCTGCTCAAACGCCAGGGTCATGATGTGCTGGTGATCGAGCGTCAGCATTTCCCACGCTTTTCCATCGGCGAAAGCCTGCTGGCGCACTGTCTGGACTTCGTCGAAGAGGCGGGCATGCTGGACGCCGTCAATGCGGCGGGGTTCCAGGTGAAAACCGGCGCTGCGTTTGCCTGGGGCGAGCGTTACAGCGCGTTCGATTTCGGTGACACCTTTACCCAGGGCAAGCCGACAACCTTCCAGGTCCAGCGCGCCGACTTCGACAAACTGCTGGCCGATCAGGCCGCGCTGCAAGGCGTGGAAATCCGCTACGGCGAAGCCATCGTCAGTGTCGAGGTCGATCTGCCGCACCCGCAGCTCGGCGTGCGTCGCGAGGACGGCAGCGAATACCGCATCGAGGCTGACTTCATGCTCGACGCCAGCGGTTACGGTCGTGTGCTGCCGCGCTTGCTCGACCTCGAAGCGCCGTCGAATTTCCCGGTGCGCCAGGCGGTGTTCACCCATATCGAAGACGGCATCGACAGCCCGACCTTCGACCGCACCAAGATCCTCGTCACCACTCATCCCGACAAACGCGATGTCTGGTTCTGGACCATCCCGTTCAGCAACGGTCGCTGCTCGGTCGGCGTGGTCGCCGCAGCGGAGCATTTCGAGGGCCGCACCGACGATCTGGACGATTGCCTGCGCGGTTTCATTGCCGAGACGCCCAGCCTGTCCGGCGTGCTGAACAACGCGGTGTGGGATACGCCCGCGCGGACCATTGGCGGCTATTCGGCCAACGTCAAAAGCCTGCACGGTCCGGGCTTTGCGTTGCTGGGCAATGCCGCAGAGTTCCTCGACCCGGTGTTTTCGTCCGGCGTGACCATTGCCATGCGTTCGGCGAGCATGGCCGCCGGCGTCCTGCACCGGCAGTTGCAAGGTGAAACCGTCGACTGGGAAAAGGAATTCGCCAAGCCGCTCAAGCGAGGGGTCGATACCTTTCGTTGCTACGTCGAAGGCTGGTACGCCGGGACCTTCCAGGACGTGATTTACCACGAGGGCAGCGCCGGGGAGATCCGCCGCATGATCAGCTCGATTCTGGCCGGCTACGCCTGGGACGAGCGCAACCCGTTCGTCAGCGAAGCCAAACGCCGCCTGAAAGTGATTTCCCAACTCTGCGCACGGGATGCGACATGAGCTACTTGAGCGACAACTACGTCGAAGAAACCCGTTTCGGTCTGTGGTTCCTGCGCAGCTACACCTGGCAGTACCGCGTGCTGCGCGTGGCGATCGACGATTTGCGCAGCCTGTTCAGCGAGGCGCTGCCGAGCCATCCGGTGCTGCTGGACGCGGGCTGCGGTCAAGGCAAGTCGTTCAAGTACCTGCAGCAGACCTTCATGCCCGAACGTCTGATTGGCGTGGACGCCGACCCCCACAGCCTGAACCAGAGCCGTGAAGAAGCGGTCTATCAGGGTATTGCCGTGGAGTTGATCGGCAGCGACTGCGCCACCCTTGCCGTACCGGACGCCAGCGTCGACCTGCTGTTCTGTCACCAGACGTTCCATCATCTGGTGGAACAGGAAAAGGCACTGGCCGAGTTCTACCGCGTGCTCAAGCCGGGCGGCTACCTGATGTTCGCCGAATCCACCGAGGCTTACATTGATACCTGGGTGATTCGCTGGTTGTTCCGGCATCCGATGCACGTGCAAAAAAGTGCCGAGCAGTATCTGGAGATGATCCGAGGCCAGGGTTTTGAATTCGGTCCGCAGAATGTGTCTTATCCGTACCTCTGGTGGAGCCGCGCCAAGGATTTCGGTCTGCTGGAACGCTTGGGCCTGTGCCAGCCAAAACCCTTTGGCCAACGGGAAGAAACCCTGGTCAATGTGGTGGCGCGCAAACCGTTGAAAGGTGGAGTTTGATGTTCACCATCCGTCACTCAGAACGCATGACCTGTGGGATAGCGGGTGTCCTGCGATTTCTGCTGTTTGCCGCAGCCTTGCTGCTCAGCGCCTGCGCCAGCCAGCCACCGCTGCCCGAGCAAACTCCGAACCTGTCGCTGCCGCTGCAACTGCATATCCAGCGCCTGCAGGCCGAACAACGCCAGGACTCGGTGCTGGTGATCCAGCGTGAAGGCCCGGGCATCCGCTGGTCGATGATGGACCTGCTGGGCATCCCGCAGGCACGTCAGAAGCTGGTCGACGGAACCTGGCACGCCGACGGCCTGCTGCCGCCCAACCCCGAAGCCCGGGAGCTGTTCGCGGCGCTGTTGTTTGCCCTGACGCCCAAGGACGAGTTGCACGGCAACTATCCCGCTGCCTGGCAACATGGCACGCAACGCTCCCTGCCCGAACGCTGGGACGTTCGTTATTCACAACCGATGAGCTTTGAATTGAACCTGCCCAAAGGCCCGAAATATCAAGTCACGCCCCTGAGCGGGGAGGCACCATGACCGCCTACCTGAATGCCCTCGGCGTGATCTGCGCCCTGGGCCGCGACAAGCAGGAAGTGACGCGTAACCTGTTTGCCGGCGATTGCTCCGGCATGCGCAGCGAAGCCGGCTGGGTACCGGAACGGTCGTTGCCGGTAGGCGCGGTTGCAGGCGAGCTGGCGGCGATTCCACCCGAGTTGATCCGGCAACGCAGCCGCAACAACCAATTGCTGCTGGAAGCCGCCTTGCAAATTCGCCCGGACATCGACCGCGCGATCCAGACCTACGGCCGCGATCGCATCGGCATCGTGCTGGGCACCAGCACTTCGGGCATCGACGAAGCCAGTGAGAGCCTGGGCCATTACATCCGCGATCAGCAGTTCCCGGCCGACTACGACTACCAGCAACAGGAACTCGGTGCACCGGCCAATTTCCTCGCCGACTGGCTGCAGGTGAGTGGGCCGGCCTACGTGATTTCCACGGCCTGCACCTCCAGCGCCCGTGCCCTGATGAGCGCCCAGCGTCTGCTGGACCTGGGCGTGTGCGACGTGGTGCTGTGCGGTGGCGTCGACACCCTCTGCAAGCTGACCCTCAACGGTTTCTCGGCGCTGGAAGCGGTGTCCGGGCAGCGCTGCAACCCGTTTTCGCGCAACCGCAACGGCATCAACATCGGCGAAGCCGCCGTGCTGTTCCTGATGAGCAAGCAGCCCGGCGACGGTCAAGCGATTGCCCTGCTGGGCAGCGGCGCCAGCTCGGATGCGCATCACATTTCCGCACCGGAACCGAGCGGCCGTGGAGCTCAGGAAGCGATGCGCAAAGCCTTGAATCGCGCCGGACTGCAACCGCAACAGATCGGCTACCTGAACCTGCACGGCACCGCCACCCCACACAACGACGCCATGGAAAGCCATGCCGTCGCGGCCGTGTTCCCTGAAGGGGTGCCCTGCTCTTCGACCAAACCCATGACCGGCCACACCCTCGGTGCCGCGGGGGCGCTGGAAGCGGCGTTCTGCTGGTTGAGCCTGAGCACCGGCAATAAAGAACACGCCCTGCCGCCGCACGTCTGGGATGGCCAGGCGGACCCTGAACTGCCCACCCTGAATTGGGTGACCCCGGCCACGCGCCTGACGTCCACTGGTCCCCGCTACCTGATGAGCAATTCCTTCGCTTTCGGTGGTAATAACGTCAGCCTGATTATCGGAGACGCCCCATGATTGACTGGCCGCTCGCCGAACTGCTGCCCCACGCTGGCGACATGATCCTCATCGAGCAGATCCTGGCGTTCGATGAAGAGCAGATCCACACCCGTCTCACCGTCAGGCCCGATGGCCTGTTCAGCCAACCGGACGGCAGCCTGCCAGCCTGGGTCGGCATCGAACTGATGGCCCAGAGCGTCGCCGCCTTCGCCGGTTGCCATGCGCGCCAGCGCGGCGATGCCGTAGCGCTCGGTTTCCTGCTCGGCAGTCGTAAATTCGAATGCAACGTCGAAAGCTTTCCGGCCGGCACCGAGCTGACCATCCACGGCCTCCGCTCGCTCGAAGACGATAACGGCATGGGCGTGTTCGAATGCCACATCAATGCGCCGGGCATTCACGCCACCGCCCGTCTGAACGCGTATCGCCCGCCCCAGCCGACCCAATAGCTTTCCGAGCCCCAAGGCTCCTCACAAGGAACACAACCATGACCGAATCCCTACCGGACACCTGTTCCAGCCGGGGTCTCGGCCGCGCCATCCACCTCCCCCGCGCCCCGGCCGGCCCCCCTCCCGTGCTCCAGTGG
>OBKH01000224.1_pt1 | contig 9156 bp, 8 predicted proteins | sample 1496241 | NCBI WGS metagenome assembly OBKH01 (sample SAMN03273953, study PRJEB22546) | soil metagenome | isolation source: rice field elevated CO2 plus elevated temperature | place: India: CRRI Experimental farm Cuttack,Odisha-753006 | collected 2013-12-17 | reverse complement strand
GTGGGTATTTCGAGCGCGGCGGCGGTGGCGGCGTTGGTTTCGGCCGGGATCAACGGCATGGATTTGGGGGAAGCGCTGAACCTTGGCCAGCAAGTCGCCCAGCAAGCGGAAAGCCATGGCCATTGGGTTGCCGGCGGACGCATTGCCTCGCGCATCAGTTGGGCGCGCAGCATCAGCATCGACAGCGACAAGGCGTTGTTGGCCGACCTGCTGTACGACGTGATTGGCACTTCGGTGGCATCACAGGAATCGGTGGTGGTAGCGTTTGCCCTGGCGCAGCAAGTGGCCATCGGCGAGATGAATGCCTTCGAAGCGCTGTGCATGGCCGCCAGCCTGGGGGGCGACACCGACACCATCGCAGCGATTCTCGGCGCGATGCTCGGGGCAAACCTGGGCCTTGAGACGTGGCCTGTCGCGTTGATCGACACGGTCAAGGCTGTCAATGATCTGGAGCTGAAGCCACTGGTGCAGGGGCTATTGGCTTTGCGTTGATTGCGCTGACGCCATCGCGGGCAAGCCCGCTCCCACAGGTACAGCGTGTAACTTCAGGATCGCAGTGACCCTGTGGGAGCGAGCCTGCTCGCGACAGTCGCGCCGCACATTGGATTTGATCACCCGCAATGGATCGCACGAGCACGGCCAGGAACGCCGAGACGTTGTGTCGACTTCCGTATTGCCCACAACCACAACAAAGGCAGCAGGAGCATTTCTCATGAGTTCATCAACCGCCGGGCAAAATGCCGGACAACTGGAAACCCGTGGTATCGAACCGGTGCCGGAAGCCGAGTGCAACGGTCATCCCTTGCAGCTGTTCTGGGTCTGGTTCGCCGCCAACATTTCCATCCTCGGCCTGCCTTTGGGCGCGACCCTCGTAGCGTTTCGCGGCCTGGCGATCTGGCAGGCGATCATCGTTGCGATCCTCGGAGCCGCCGGCTCCTTCGCGGTGGTCGGGATCATTTCCATCGCCGGTCGTCGAGGCCGGGCACCGAGCCTGACCCTGTCGCGCGCGATCTTCGGCGTACGCGGCAACATCGGCCCGACCCTGGTCTCACTGATGTCGCGCCTGGGTTGGGAAACGGTCAACACCACCACCGCCGCGTTCGTCCTGTTGTCATTGTGTTCGATTCTGTTCGGCTCGCCGGTGGAAGCGAAAAGCGCACCGCTGTTGACGCTGCTGTTCATCGCGATTTTCGTGTTGCTGACCCTGTCAGTGTCCGGCCTCGGCCACGCCACGCTGCTGGTAATCCAGAAGTGGGCGACCTACGTGTTCGGCGCGCTGAACATTCTGGTGGGCGGTTTCCTCTGCGCCACCATCGACTGGAGCGCGGTATTCAACGCCACGCCTGCGCCACTGAGCGCCATGATCATCGGCGTCGGCACCATGGCGGCGGGCACCGGGATCGGTTGGGCCAATGCAGGGGCCGACATGTCGCGCTACCAGCACCGCAGCGTCAAGGCTGTGCGCCTGGTGGCGTCGGCGGCCTTCGGCGCGGGCATTCCGCTGGTGCTGTTGATTACCCTCGGCGGCCTGCTGTCGGTCGGCAATAACGACCTGGCCCAGGCTACCGATCCGATCATCGCGATCCGCGACATGCTGCCGACCTGGATGGCCGTGCCGTACCTGGTCACCGCATTCGGCGGGCTGCTGCTGTCGAATAACCTCTCGGTGTATTCCGCCGGCCTGACCACGCTGACCCTCGGTTTGAAGGTCAAGCGCGTCTATGCCGTGGTGGTCGACATCGTCGCGATCTTCGCCGGTTCGATCTACTTCATGCTGATCGCCGACAGTTTCTATGGTCCGTTCATCACCTTCATTTCCCTGTTGGCAGTGCCGATCACCGCGTGGGTCGGGATTTTCGTGGTCGACCTGATCCATCGTCACTACTACAGCCCCAAGGACTTGCTGGATGTCAGCCCGAGCAGCGCCTACTGGTATCGCGGCGGCGTCGAATGGCGAGCCTTCGGTGCCTGGGCCATCGCCATTGTGCTCGGTTTCAGTTTCACCACCATTGGCACTACCGCGGAAAACGTCTGGTTCAAAGGCTTTCTGTCCGATTCGTGGCTGGGCCATAACGGCCTCGGCTGGATCGTGACCTTCGTGGTCGCTGGTGGGATTTATCGGGTACTCGGCGGGGCGAAGGATCGTCGCGCCACATTGATCGAGAATGCCCATGCCTAAGTTGTTGCACACCGGCCAAGTCATCATTGATATGGTCATGGCCGTGGATAAATTGCCGCAAGCAGGTGGCGACGTGCTGGCGCAATCGGCCCGTTTCGAAGCGGGTGGCGGCTTCAATGTGATGGCCGCCGCCCGTCGCAACGGATTGCCGGTGGTCTACCTGGGCCGGCATGGCACCGGGCGCTTCGGTGACCTGGCGCGCGAGGCGATGAACAAGGAGGGCATCCAGATCGGCATCGCTCAGCGCGCCGAGCGCGATACCGGATTGTGTGTCGCTATCACCGACGCTTCGGCCGAGCGCAGTTTTGTCTCCTACATCGGTGCGGAAGGCGAACTGACGGCCGAAGACCTGGCAAGCGTGTCGGTCGAGGCGGCGGACTATGTCTACGTCAGTGGCTACAGCCTGCTGCACGTCGGCAAGGCCCAGGCGCTGGTGGACTGGGTGCTGGCGTTGCCGAGCGCAATCAAGGTGGTATTCGATCCGGGGCCGTTGGTGGATTCGCCGGATGCGCCGCTGATGCAGGCGTTGTTGCCACGCATCGACGTATGGACCAGCAATGCGGCCGAGGCGCTGAGGTTCACGGGGGCGTCGGACATCTCCGACGCGCTGACGCGCCTGGCGGCGCATCTACCGGCCACGGTGTTGATGGTCGTGCGCGATGGGCCGCAAGGCTGCTGGATCAGCCAGGGTTCTGAGCGTCGGCATGTGCCGGGCTTCAAGGTCGACGCGGTGGACAGCAATGGCGCGGGCGATGCCCATGCCGGGGTGTTCGTGGCGGGGCTGGCCCAGGGATTGTCGGCGTTTGATGCAGCACGGCGGGCGAATGCGGCGGCGGCTTTGGCGGTGACACGCTGGGGGCCTGCGACTTCGCCAGGGGCGGCTGAAGTGGATGCGTTGATGGGCGTTGGCTCTAGCCGTTGATCTGCCGCCATCGTTGGCAAGCCGGCTCCTGAAGGCGATTCGCGATAGCTGATCTGCACCCCGAAAGCTGGACAGCGATCCTGCTTTCAGGGGTGGCCGCTATTGGCTGATTCCGCCGGCTTTGCCCGAGTTACCGCTGGTGCTTGAGCCCAGGCCGCCGCCGGTGCTATCGGGTGTTTCGGTGTCCGGCAAGTCGAATCCGCGCTGGCGCCCGGGGTCGTTGCCCTGGGTGCGTGGATCGGTCCCCGTGGAAGGCGGCAAACGGTTGTCGATTCCCGCACCGTCGGTGTTGATGCCAGGGGCGCTCTGGATGGCCGGGGCCTTGGGTTTCTCCACAGGGTTGGTGGGGCCGGTGGTCCCGGCGAAGGCGCTAGAGGACAGCAGCGCAGCAAGGGCGAGGGCGGTCAACCGGGACAGGCTCATGGTGTTGTCTCCAATAAATAGAGTCCTACCTGATTAGTCCGCCCCGGATCTCGATGGGTGCCTGATGGGCGACGGACGGCTCAGGCGCGCTGCAACGCCTTGGCCATGCTCAGTCGACGCCAGAGCAGGCGCCCAACGGTAATCAACCAATTGAGCGATGCAACCGCCATTACGGTGAGCAGCAGCGTGGCCATGCCGTGTTCGACGATGATGTTCCCGGCCAGCAATGGAAAGCCGAATACGCCGATGAAGTACGACAGGCTGAACAGCAACAAGGATTGCGCGGTGGTGCCGCTCGGCGTCTCATTGGCGGCCAGGCCGTTGATCACTGAATAGGTCAGGCCGTAACCGACCCCGAGCACCACGGCGGCGAGCACGTAGTTGAAGCCGTTGTCGACCACGAACCCGAACATCAGGATCGAGGCCAGCATCAGTCCCGAAAGCAGGCATGACGCTCGCAGTGGATCGCGCTTGACCACGAATCCGGCGACCAGCAGGCGGCCGCTGATCGCCGCGCTCATGAAGCCGAGAAAGAACAACGAATAGTCGAGCGAGCGCTGCGCCGCGTAGCTGGTTTGAAAGCTCGACAATCCGCCGAACACGCAGCCACCGAGGCCGACCATGATGATCGGGAACACCGCTCTGGACGACAGCACCCGGGCCGCGGCGTGCCAGGAAATCCGCGATACGACGGTCGATTGCGCCGCGGCCGTTTTCAGGTGTCGGTCCAGACGCCAGAACAGCAGTACCCCCACGAGACTCGCCAGCGCCGACAGGTAAAACGCCGCCGTTACCGGATAGCCGAGGGCGCTCGCGGCGCGACCGAGCAACGGACCGCTGCCGATGCCGGTCATCATGCTGCCCGACAGGAGGGCGAAATACTTGGCTCGCTGCGCCGGCGTCACCAGGCTGGCGACGATGATCGGCCCGAGGGTGTAGAACACGCCCCAACCCAACCCCAGCAACAACCCGAAAATCAGCAGCAGATGGCCGAAGCCTGGCGTCAGGGCAAAACCAAGGCTGGCGGCGACCAGCAACAGGCCGAACAGCGCCACCGAACGGGCCGCGCCGAGCCAGTCGGACAAGTGACCGGAGACGATTACGGCGGCGAAAGTGCTGAGCATCGCTGCCGAAATCACGCTGCCGGCATCCTGCTCATTGCCACCGCGAGAGCCGATCAACAGCGACAGCAAAAAGGTCGAACCGTAAGACAGCGACAGCAGGTAGCTGGCCAGGCAAAACAGGCCGAACAACTTGCTGGAGACAGGCGGTGTTGCGGTAGACATGACGTGGTTCCTTCACCCGATAAATTGGCAGGTCATCTATCTATCACGCAAGGCGTCTATCTTGGGTGCGAGGTTCGCGATGCAAGGGTTAGCCGTAGCCGGAGTAACAACCTGTGGCGACGGTGTTCTGTGGCGGGGGAGCAAGCTCCCTCGCCACAAATCGCGTGCCGCCTTAGTATGGCGTTTTCAACTTTTGACAAGGCGCGTCCATGACGATCGAAATCCGCCCGGCAACCCCCAGTGACGCGCCACAAATCCTCGCGTTTATCACGGAATTGGCCGACTACGAACGTGCCCGCCACGAAGTCATTGCCAGCGTCGCCGACATCGAGCGCAGCTTGTTCAGCGAAGGTGCGACCGCCCATGGTCTGATTTGCCTGCGCGACGGGTTGCCGATCGGTTTCGCGGTGTTCTTTTTCAGCTATTCCACATGGCTGGGCAGCAACTGCCTGTACCTCGAAGACCTCTACATCACCCCGGAGCAGCGGGGGGGCGGTGCCGGCAAAACCCTGCTGCGGCATTTGGCGAAAATAGCCTGTGCCAACGATTGCGGGCGCTTCGAATGGAGCGTTCTGGAGTGGAACACCCCAGCCATCGATTTCTACAAATCCCTGGGCGCGCAGCCACAGGAGGAGTGGGTTCGCTACCGCATGGACGGCAAAGTGCTTCGCGAGTTCGCCGAAGGTAATTAAGCGCCCAACCCTGTAGGAGCGAGCCTGCTCGCGAAGAAATGGGAAGCACTGCAGGGTGTCAGGCTTCACGCGTTATCGTTGACGACCATCGCTAGCCAGCTAGCTCCTACAGGGGAATGCATTCCGAGGAGCTTGCGAAGCTGCGATCTTTTTTTGTCTAATCTCAATATGTGGGATTGATATTTATATATTGAGATTTTGCGCCATCAGGGTTTATAGTCCAGCTCACTCACTGCCAAAAACCAAAACAGGTGAAGCGATGCTGGCGCAATTGATCGCGCTCGATTGGGGGACAACCTCATTACGTGCTTACAAACTGGCCGAAGGTGGCCAAGTGCTCGAACAGCGTTCGCTGTCGTCGGGGATCATGCAGCTGCCCAAGGCGCCGCGCGTCATTGCCGGCCGGGAATGCACCGACGGTTTTGAATTGGCCTTTGACCAGGCATGCGGCGACTGGCTTGACGAACAGCCCGGCCTGCCGGTGATTGCCTGTGGCATGGTCGGCAGCGCCCAGGGCTGGTGTGAAGCGGCCTACCGCGATACGCCGGCAAACGTCGCCACCCTCGGCACCGCCTTGCAAACCGTACGCAGTCTTCGTGGTGTCGACGTGCACATCGTGCCGGGTGTGATCCAGCGCTCGCGCTTGCCCAACGTGATGCGCGGCGAAGAAACCCAAGTGCTCGGCGTGCTGCAAACCCTGTCGAACGAGGCGGGCGCCGATCTGTTGATCGGCCTGCCGGGCAGTCATTCGAAATGGGTGGAAGTGGCCGACGGCTGCATCGTCCATTTCGACACGTTCATGACCGGCGAAGTCTTCGCCGTGCTCAGCGAACACAGCATTCTGGGGCGTACCCAGCAACGCGGCGGGTCGTTCGATGACGAAGCGTTTGATCGCGGCGTGCAGGTGGCATTGTCGGCGGACGGTGAAACCGGTGTGCTCTCGACCATGTTCAGCGCTCGCAGCCTCGGGCTGACGGGGGCGCTGAGCGCCACCGCACAACCGGACTACCTGTCCGGCCTGTTGATCGGCCATGAACTGTCGGCCCTCGCCAGCGTCCTGCGACATCGGCGCAACAGTGTGCACCTGCCATCGATCATCCTCATCGGCAACGCCCAACTCTGTACGCGTTACAGCCGGGCCCTGGACGCTTACGGCTTTGCCCGGGTGGCGCTGGTCGAACAGGCCACCGAACGCGGGCTGTGGCAACTGGCGCTGGCCGCCGGACTGATCACGCCCAACCCATCCCGTTAAACCTGACTGGAGCTCTGAACATGCTCAAACAAGCACTGGCGCAAAACGGTCTGATCGCGATCCTGCGCGGCTTGCGTCCGCAAGAAGCGGCGGCCGTCGGCGAAGTCCTGTACACAGCCGGATTTCGCGTCATCGAGGTGCCGCTCAACTCCCCGGAGCCGTACGAAAGCATCCGTATCCTGCGCAGCACCTTGCCCGCTGATTGCCTGATCGGTGCCGGCACGGTGCTGACACCGGAACAGGTCGAGCAAGTGAAAGCGGCGGGCGGTCAGGTGATCGTGATGCCCCACAGCGATCCCAAGGTATTGCGCGCCGCGAAGGCTGCGGGGCTGTACCTGTCACCGGGTGTCGCCACGCCGACCGAAGCCTTTGCGGCACTGGCCGAAGGGGCGGACATCCTGAAGATGTTTCCGGCCGAACAGATGGGGCCGGCGGTCGTCAAGGCATGGCTCGCGGTGTTGCCGGCAGGAACGATTCTGGCACCGGTCGGTGGCATCACCCCGGACAACATGCAGGTGTTCATCGATGCCGGTGTCAAAGGCTTCGGCCTCGGCTCCGGGTTGTTCAAGCCAGGCATGACCCCTGGGCAAGTGGCGGCCAATGCCAAGGCCTACGTCGCTGCCTGGAAATCCCTTCGCTAAGACTTTTGGCGCTGCGTGCGCTGCATCTGAACAAGAGAGACAAGAAGATGAAAATCACCAAACTGACCACCTTCATCGTTCCGCCGCGCTGGTGCTTCCTCAAGGTCGAAACCGACGAGGGCGTCACCGGTTGGGGCGAGCCCGTGGTCGAAGGCCGTGCCCACACCGTGGCGGCCGCCGTCGAGGAATTGTCCGACTACCTGATCGGCAAAGACCCACGCAACATCGAAGACATCTGGACCGTGCTCTATCGCGGCGGCTTCTACCGTGGCGGCGCGATCCACATGAGCGCACTGGCCGGCATCGACCAGGCGTTGTGGGACATCAAGGGCAAGGCGTTGGGTGTGTCGGTCAGTGATCTGCTGGGCGGCCAGGTGCGCGACAAGATTCGTGTCTATTCGTGGATCGGCGGCGACCGTCCGGCGGATACCGCGCGGGCAGCGAAAGAAGCGGTGGGGCGCGGTTTCACCGCGGTGAAAATGAACGGCACCGAAGAGCTGCAGTTCCTCGACACCTTCGAGAAAGTCGACCTGGCCCTGGCCAATGTCGCTGCCGTGCGTGACGCGGTGGGCCCGAACGTCGGCATAGGCGTCGACTTCCATGGCCGGGTGCACAAGCCCATGGCCAAGGTGCTCATGAAAGAGCTCGACCCCTACAAACTGATGTTCATCGAAGAGCCAGTGCTCAGTGAAAACTATGAAGCGCTGAAGGAGCTGGCGCCTCTGACCAGCACGCCGATTGCCCTGGGCGAACGGTTATTTTCCCGTTGGGATTTCAAACGCGTGCTCAGCGAAGGCTACGTCGACATCATTCAGCCTGATGCGTCCCACGCCGGTGGCATCACCGAAACCCGCAAGATCGCCAACATGGCCGAAGCCTACGACGTGGCGCTGGCGCTGCATTGTCCGCTGGGCCCGATTGCGCTGGCCGCTTGCCTGCAACTGGACGCGGCCTGCTACAACGCGTTCATTCAGGAACAGAGCCTGGGCATCCATTACAACGAGAGCAACGACCTGCTGGATTACGTCAAGGATCCGCGGGTGTTCGACTACGACAAAGGCTTCGTGAAAATCCCCAACGGCCCGGGCCTGGGTATCGAGATCAACGAGGAGTACGTGATCGAACGCGCAGCCATCGGGCACCGTTGGCGCAACCCGATCTGGCGCCATGCCGATGGCAGTTTTGCCGAGTGGTGAGTTTCTCCTGACACATAGCCTGTGGGAGCGGGCTTGCCCGCGATAGCGTCCTGTCGGTCACATCAATGCCGGATGTGCCGCCGCCATCGCGGACAAGCCCGCCCCCACAGAGACAGTGCAAATTTTCCAATCGTCCTCAATAAACATAAGAAGAGGCACTCCTCATGCAACCGCAAACCCTTACCGGGCAGGCGACGTTGGTGACGCCCAGCCGCAAGCGTTTTTTCATCATGGTCCTGCTGTTCATCACGGTAGTGATCAATTACCTGGACCGCAGCAACCTGTCGATCGCAGCCCCGGCGCTGACCAGCGAACTGGGCATCGACCCGATTCACGTCGGCCTGATTTTCTCGGCCTTCGGCTGGACCTACGCCGCCATGCAGATCCCCGGTGGCTGGCTGGTGGACCGTGTTCCGCCACGCATTCTCTACACCGCTGCCTTGCTGCTATGGTCGATTGCCACGGTGATGCTTGGCTTCGCCGGCAGCTTCATCGCGTTGTTCGTCTTGCGCATGGCCGTCGGTGCCCTGGAAGCGCCGGCCTATCCGATCACCACCGGCGTGGG
>OBKH01000221.1_pt1 | contig 9274 bp, 7 predicted proteins | sample 1496241 | NCBI WGS metagenome assembly OBKH01 (sample SAMN03273953, study PRJEB22546) | soil metagenome | isolation source: rice field elevated CO2 plus elevated temperature | place: India: CRRI Experimental farm Cuttack,Odisha-753006 | collected 2013-12-17 | reverse complement strand
ATCAAGCAGATCGTACTGATGCTACAGCCGCCCACACTACAACCACCAGTTCTTTTTTTTAAATGAACCGGCACCACCCGAGACCTCCCCCCTTCCCCTCAACGACGCTCTTCCGATCTTTCCCTGGGTGCGCAACCTGATCGGTTTCTATGAGGCTGGCGATCTGGTCGGCATCCAGAACTTCCCCAACGTCACCCGCGTGCTGGAAAAATTCCTGGCGCGGCCGGCGGTCAAGCGCGGGCTGGAAATTCCAAAACCCATCGCCAACTGATTTCCGCAATCCCCCTGTAGGCGCGAGCAAGTTCGCTCCCACAGGGCGGGGCGGGTGTTTGCCCAATGATTGTTGCCATTGCAGTAACGCATTCTTGAGCGTTGGGTGTTTGTGCCCTGCACCCCGCAGGGCATAAGCTTTGCCCCCTTACGACTTTCGTCTTGCCCTCCGATTTCCAGGAATGCCCATGTCCAGTCAGTTCCCCGAAGCTCGCCCACGCCGTCTGCGCCGCAATGCGAGCCTGCGCAGTCTGTTCCAGGAAACCGAATTCAGCCTCAACGACCTGGTACTGCCGATTTTCGTCGAAGAAGAGATCGATGACTTTGTAGCCATCAAAAGCATGCCCGGTGTGATGCGTATTCCCGAGTCGAAACTGGCCGGCGAGATCGAGCGTTATGCCCGGGCCGGGATCAAGTCAGTGATGACCTTTGGCGTGTCCCACCACCTGGACAGCAGCGGCAGCGACACCTGGCGCGACGACGGTCTGGTGTCGCGCATGTCGCGCATCGCCAAGGACGCCGTGCCGGAAATGATCGTCATGTCCGACACCTGTTTCTGTGAGTACACCGACCACGGCCACTGCGGTGTTCTGCACAATCACGAAGTCGATAACGACCAGACCCTGATCAACCTCGGCAAACAAGCCGTGGCGGCGGCCCGTGCCGGTGCCGATGTGATTGCACCGTCGGCAGCGATGGACGGTCAGGTCCAGGCCATTCGCCGGGCACTCGACGAGGCCGGTTTCAGTCAGACGGCGATCATGGCCTATTCGACCAAATTCGCCTCGGCGCTGTACGGACCGTTCCGCGAAGCCGGCGGCAGCGCACTCAAGGGCGACCGTAAAAGCTATCAAATGAACCCGATGAATCGCCGTGAAGCGGTGCGCGAATCACTGCTCGACGAGCAGGAGGGCGCCGACGCGCTGATGGTCAAGCCGGCCGGTGCGTACCTGGACATCATTCGCGATATTCGTGAGGTTTCGCGTTTGCCGCTGGCGGCGTATCAAGTGAGCGGCGAGTACGCGATGATCAAGTTCGGCGCGCAAGCCGGGGCGATTGATGAAGACCGCGTGGTGCGCGAGAGTCTTGGTGCGATCAAGCGGGCGGGGGCCGATCTGATCTTCACGTACTTCGCGATGGACCTGGCATTGGCCGGGATCTGAAACTCACCCGGCCCCACGCAGGAGCCGGGAGTGTTTCGGGTTCAACCAATGAACGGCCGGATCCCGTGATCCCGGAAGTACCGCTCGATCACCTTGGGATCCGAGCAGGTTTCGGCAATCGCCACATAGGTATCCGGCCGTAACAGGTAAAACCCGTTACGCCCCAGGCCTGCCGTTTCAAACGCCGGCCGCCAGTCGAACACATGCAGCGGCAAATGATGCTCGATGCACCAGGCGATCATTTCGTCGCTGGTGTCGCCATACACATGCACCTGCCAGTTCGGGCATTTGAGCGGTTCGAAATTGTCCCCTTCGCCGTCGTGTGCCCAGGGCAGGCGGTCGCCACCATGGACCTGCCCGGCGACGCCTGTGCTCAAAGGCATGCCGCGGTAGTTCAAGGTGATCTGCGACACCGTGCGAAACAGGAATTCACGGGACCTCTCGAACGAGGCCATTTTCGGAATCAGTAAGGGCGCCAGGCGTGTACGCAGCAGGTCGGCCATGGGGCCTTCAGCGGTGACGAAGCTGAACACCCGGTCGGTGGTCGCCACCAATTTTCGGGCGAACGCAATGCGCTCGGTTTCGTAAGTATCAAGCAGTTTGGCCTCGGCGCCGCCGCTCAATACGGCGGCGAGTTTCCAGGCCAGGTTGATGGCATCGCCAATCCCGGTGTTCATGCCCTGGCCACCGGCGGGGCTGTGCACATGGGCGGCGTCGCCCAACAAGAATGCGCGTCCGGTGCGGAAGTGATCGGCCACCCGATGATGCACGCGGTAGGTCGAGAACCAGTTCACCTGTTCGATCTGCACCTTCAGATGCTCGATGGCCCGGCTGCTGACGTCTTCGAATCGCAGCGTTTCAGCACGCTCGGCGCGCTCATCGCGAACGGTGCCGATCAGGCGTGCGCGACCGCTTACTGCCAGTGGGAACACCGCGAGAAAGTCCGCCTCATCGAGGTCCACGTGCAGTTCGCCGTTGAACGTCGGGCCGCTGGCCTGCACATCGGCCACATAGAAAATCTGCTGGTAGGTCCCGCCGGGAAATCCGGTGTCCAGGGCCTTGCGCACGACTGAACGGGCACCGTCGCAACCGGCCAGGTAACAGGCCTGGCAGGTTTCCTGCTGACCATCGGGCAGACGCAACGTGGCGTTGATGCCGTCAACGGTTTCCTCGAAAGCCTCAAGCTCGGTGTCGCGCTCCACCGTGATGCCAAAGGATTCGAGGCGTTTGATCAGCAGCCGTTCGTGTTCGTCCTGGGGGAATATTTGGAGGAAGGCGTAAGGTGTCAGGCCCTCGCCGATGTGGGTCAGCGGCAAGCGTGCCACGGGTTCACCCTTGACCCAGAAATTGGCGGCCTCCACGCAATGGCCCTTCTGCACGACACTGGCACTGAGGTCGAGTTGGCGGTACAGCTCCAGCGTACGTGCCTGCACGGCCAGTGCCCGCGAGGTGGTGCCGGGCGCCGACGTCTTGTCGACGATCCGCACGCGGACGCCCAGTGTGCTTAGCCAGAGTGCCAGTACCAGCCCGGTCGGGCCGGCGCCGATGATTAACACATCGCTTCGGTGCATGAGCCTGTCCTCCTCGCGGTGTGGAGCAAGTATGGTTCAGCCGTGGCGGGCGGCCAGGCTGGCTGCCCAACGGAGAAGGCCATTGCTCAAGGTCATAGCCTCAGACAGGCCATTGATCGTATGGTTAGCCCGGCATAACGGATTTTCTGGAGCAGCATGCAAGCCCATCGATTGATCATGAGCATCGTCGCATTGCTGGTGCTGGCCGGTTGCGGCAGTCAACGCACGCAGCAGGCGCCGGCGCGTACACCCGCCGAGGTCAAGGCCGACATCATGCGACTGTTGCCGGCCAAAACCGGCGACCGCCCGGGGTGGGCCACGGACATCCAGGCGGCGTTTGCCGCGCAGAACATCGAGACGACCACGCAAAACCTGTGCTCGGTGCTGGCTGTCACTGAGCAAGAGTCGACCTTTCAGGCAGACCCGAGTGTGCCTGGCCTGGGCAAAATCGCTCGCGACGAGATCGATCGCCGAGCGGCCAAGGCTCACATCCCCGGCCTGTTGGTCAGTGCGGCGCTGCAGGTACGCTCGCCCAATGGCAAAAGTTACAGCGAGCGCCTCAATGCGGCGCGTAGCGAAAAGGAACTGAGCGCGATTTTCGATGACTTCATTGGCATGGTGCCCATGGGGAAAAGTCTGTTTGGCGGCCTCAACCCGGTACACACCGGCGGGCCGATGCAGGTCAGCATCGAATTTGCCGAGCAGCATGCCAAGGCCTATCCCTACCCGGTGGACGGGTCGATCCGCCATGAAGTCTTCACTCGGCGCGGCGGCATGTACTTCGGTATCGCCCATTTGCTCGGATACCCGGTGAACTACCCGCAACCGCTCTATCGCTTCGCCGATTTCAACGCCGGTTGGTATGCCAGTCGCAATGCCGCGTTCCAGAACGCCGTGAGCCGTGCCTCGGGCATTGCGCTGGCGCTGGATGGCGATTTGGTCAATTACGGTTCGATCATGCCCGGCAGCACCGAAGTGGCCGTGCGCAGCCTCGGCAAGCAACTGGGCATGCGCAATACGACGATCAGGGATCAACTGGAAGAGGGCAAGAGCCTGGCGTTCGAGAACAGCTCGTTGTATCAGCGGGTCTTCGCGCTGGCGGACCGTGCCGAAGGCCGGCCATTGCCTCGGCAAGTGTTGCCGGGAATTGTCCTGCAGAGCCCGAAAATCACTCGCAAACTGACCACGGCCTGGTTTGCCAAGCGGGTTGATGAGCGTTATCAACGCTGTATGGCGCGGGCGGGTTGAAGAACAAACGATCGCAGGCGGTTTTACGCATTATCCCAGGCATAAAAAAACCGACTGATCAGGCCGGTTTTTTTGTCGAGGACTGCGGTAAAGCCATTCATTCAAGCGATGTGGTTGCTGTTCAGACGATCGGAACCATCGGCAGCGACGGTGTTGCCTTGCAGACGATCCGAGCCATCGGCAGCAACGGTGTTGCCTTGCAGACGATCCGAGCCATCGGCGGCGACGGTATTGCCTTGCAGACGATCCGAGCCATCGGCAGCAACGGTGTTGCCTTGCAGGCGATCCGAGCCATCGGCGGCGACGGTGTTGCCTTGCAGGCGATCCGAGCCATCGGCAGCAACGGTATTGCCTTGCAGACGATCCGAGCCATCGGCGGCGACGGTGTTGCCTTGCAGGCGGTCGGAGCCATCAGCAGCCACTCGATTCTGGATCAGGCGATCGGAGCCACCTTCCGCCACGCGACTTTCAATCAAGCGATCCGAGCCGCCTTCGGCGACGACAGGTTGAGCAGAGGTAGCGGCGAAAGCGTTTACTGCAAAAACCGAGAAAGCGATGCTGAGAAGAGTCTGGCGTTTCATGGTGGTGTGCTCCGGGTCTTATTGGGTGGGTATGGAGCAGATGTTACGCCGCGCAATTTTTATGAGAACTTCATTGGCATGATGGTGAACATCGACGGGATTGATAGGCCCAGCGGCATACCCCTGGCGGGCGTGATGATGCAGTCGTCGGATGGCTCCAGCGCGGTCAAGAGCGGCTTCTACACTGGATAGCGTCGCAAGGAGGTGTTTATGTATCAGCTCTACGGTCATCAGAATTCGGGCGCAGCCGCCATCGAGGCGGCACTGGAACTGTGTGAGATCCCTTATCGTTTCATTGACGTCGAGTCGTCTTCGCAGGCCGCCCTCGCGTTGGAGAAGCTCAACCCGCTCAAGCAGATTCCGACCCTGCAATTGCCCGACGGCAGCGTCCTCACCGAAAGCGCGGCGATCCTGATTCACCTCGGGCTGACGTTTCCCGAGTCGAATCTGTTGCCGGACAACCCGGCCGATCGTGATCAGGCCATCCGTGGTCTGGCGTACATCGTCAGCAATTGCTATGCGGCCATCGGCATCATCGATTACCCCGAGCGCTGGTTGGCCGAGGCAGATGAATCGTCTCGGCAAAACCTGATGGCGGGCACCCGTGCACGGTTGCATTGGAGTTGGGAGGTGTTTGCCGATCAGTTTTCCTGCGAGCTGTATCTGGGAGACGAGACACCGGGAGCGCTGGATGTGCTGGCGGCGGTGGTCAGTCGATGGTCAGGCAGCCGGGAACATTTGCGCACGGCCCGGCCGGGGTTTTACGCCTGGCTGGAGCGTATCGACCGACACCCGACGCTGGCGCCGGTGTTCGCCCGGCATTGGCCGGCCTGAGCGCTGCAAAACAAAAGCGGGAGCGAGCAAGCTCGCTCCCGCAGGGGATGGGTGGTGTGTTTGAGTTATTCCCCGCGAATGTACTGTTCCAGCTGACGAATCAGTTCCGCCTGTTCCGCGATGGCCTCCTTGACCAGGTCGCCAATCGACAGCAAACCGATCAGTTTGCCGTCCTCCACCACCGGCAAGTGGCGCAGGCGTTTGTCGGACATGATGCCCAGGCAGGTATCGACGGTTTGATGGGTGTCCACGGTAATCACCGGTGAAACCATGATGTCGCGTACCGGCGTACCCACCGAAGAGCGCCCGTGCAGCACCAGTTTACGTGCGTAGTCACGCTCACTGATGATGCCCAGCACTTCGTCATTCTCCACCACCAGCAAGGCGCCGACGTTTTTCTCTGCCATCTTCATCAGCGCTTCCAGCACCATATGATCAGGTTTGATCTGGTGCACTTCCTGATTCTTCTGATCTTTCAACTTGAGTAGTTGCGCGACGGTTTTCATGGCGGTTTCTCGGGTGTTGTCGTTGTTATTGAAGAATCGTAGACGCCGGCGCGCAGGGCAAGAGAGAAAGCGGCAGATAAACGGCAAAAAACGTCATTTGGTGGTTTTTCTTCGGTAATCCCCGGATTCTTGCCCGGCAAAATACCTGTGGGAGCGGGCTTGCCCGCGATGAGGGCAAATCAGTCGACATCCATGTTGAATGTCAGGCCGCCATCGTGAGCAAGCTCACTCCCACAGGTCCGTGGTGGCGTAGAATCACCACCCTGAATCAATGTTGAGGTTTTCAGTGGTGGATTTACCGCAGGGCTTTGTCCTGACCCGGCATTGGCGCGATACACCGACCGGTACGCAAGTCGAGTTCTGGCTGGCGACCGACAGCGGTCCCCGGCGCATTCGCCTGCCTCATCAGCCATCGGTGGCGTTTATTCCGGCCAGCCAGCGCGAGCAGGCCGAGGCACTGCTGAACGACGAAAAAAATGTCGAACTGCGGGAATTGGCCTTGCGGGATTTCGAGCACCGTCCGGTGCTCGGGTTGTATTGCTCGCAGCACGGGCAATTGATGCGCCTGGAAACGGCCCTGCGCAGGGCCGGGGTTGATGTGTATGAAGCTGACGTACGCCCGCCGGAACGCTACATGATGGAGCGGTTCATCACCGCCCCTGTGCGCTTTGGCGGTACGCCGGATGGCGAGGGCCTGTTGTTCGACGCACAGATGAAACCCGATCCGCACTACCGGCCAAGCCTCAAGCTGGCGTCCCTGGACATCGAAACCACTGCCCAGGGCGAGTTGTACTCCATCGCCCTGGAGGGCTGCGGCGAGCGGCAGGTGTACATGCTCGGCCCGCCCAATGGCGAACCCGGCGAGGTGGATTTCCAGCTCGAATACTGCGACTCGCGCACCCTGTTGCTGAAAAAGCTCAACGACTGGTTCGCCCGGCACGATCCCGACGCGATCATTGGCTGGAACGTCGTGCAGTTCGATCTGCGGGTGTTGCATAAACACGCCAGGCAACTGGGCGTGCCGCTGAAGCTGGGGCGTGGCGGCGAAGAGATGCAGTGGCGTGAACACGGCAATGGCAACCATTATTTTGCCTCCGCTGCCGGCCGGCTGATCATCGACGGCATCGAGGCGCTGCGTTCGGCGACCTGGAGTTTTCCGTCGTTCAGCCTGGAAAACGTCGCGCAAACCTTGCTGGGCGAGGGCAAGTCGATCGACAACCCCTACCAGCGCATGGACGAAATCAATCGCATGTTCGCCGAGGACAAACCGGCGCTGGCCAGGTACAACCTCAAGGATTGCGAGCTGGTCACCCGAATTTTCGCCCACACCCAACTGCTGACCTTTTTACTGGAACGGGCCAGTGTCACCGGGTTGCCGGTGGATCGCATGGGCGGCTCAGTGGCGGCGTTCACCCACCTCTACATGCCGTTGATGCACCGCCAGGGCTTCGTCGCGCCAAACCTCGGCGGGCGCCCGCCGCAAGCCAGCCCCGGCGGGTTTGTCATGGACTCGCAACCGGGCCTGTACGAGTCGGTGCTGGTGTTCGACTACAAAAGCCTTTACCCCTCGATCATCCGCACGTTCCTCATCGACCCGGTGGGCTTGATCGAAGGGCTCAAGCATCCCGAGGACAGCGAGTCGGTGCCCGGTTTCCGGGGGGCACGTTTTTCCAGAACCCGGCATTGCCTGCCCGCCATCGTGGCCCGGGTCGCCGAAGGCCGGGAAACCGCCAAGCGCGAGCACAACGCGCCGCTGTCCCAGGCACTGAAGATCATCATGAACGCCTTTTACGGGGTGCTCGGTTCCAGCGGTTGCCGGTTTTTTGATACACGCCTGGCGTCGTCCATCACCCTGCGCGGGCACGAGATCATGCTGCGCACCCGTCAGTTGATCGAAGACCAGGGCCATACGGTGATTTACGGTGATACCGATTCCACCTTCGTCTGGCTGCGCCGCGCCCACGGCCAACAGGAAGCGGCACAGATCGGCGAAGCGCTGGTGGATCACGTCAACCAGTGGTGGCGCGAGCATGTGCGGCAGGCATATGGCCTGGAGAGCGCGCTCGAACTGCAGTTCGAAACCCACTACAAGCGGTTCCTGATGCCGACCATTCGCGGAGCGGAGGAGGGCAGCAAGAAGCGTTATGCGGGGTTGGTGACGCGCGCCGATGGCACGGACGAGATGGTCTACAAAGGCCTGGAAACCGTGCGCACCGACTGGTCGCCGCTGGCCCGCCAGTTCCAGCAGGAGCTGTACCTGCGCATCTTCAATCGCAAACCCTATCAGGATTACGTGCGCGACTATGTGCGCAAGACCCTGGCCGGAGGGTTCGATGAGCGCTTGATCTACCGCAAGCGCCTGCGCCGCACCCTCGATGATTATCAACGTAACGTGCCGCCGCATGTGCGGGCAGCGCGTATCGCCGATGACTACAACGACCGGCAGGGGCGTCCACGCCAGTACCAGAACGGTGGCTGGATCAGTTACGTGATTACCGTCGCCGGCCCTGAACCACTGGAAATCCGCAGCGCGCCCATCGATTACGAGCATTACGTCAGCAAGCAATTGCAGCCTGTGGCCGACGCGATCCTGCCGTTCGTCGACGACGATTTTTCAACCCTGATTGGTGGGCAACTGGGCCTGTTTTGAGTCCATCAGCGACAACGTCCAGTCATCCAGAATGCCGTGGAAGTATTGATTCAGGGCTTGATGGAACAGGCTGTCATCAGGTGCGACCTGGGCGAACAGCGTCATCGACGAATGAAATTTCAGGTCATCGGGATGGCCGAAGATATCCCTCACCGAGCGCTGCTGGATGTTCAGCACCTCTTGGGTGCACGTGCGCAGCCGCGCGCCCAGCAATGGGTGCTCGAGATAGGCTCGGGCTTCTTCGCGCGAACCGATCGCGAAGCGTTTGGACATGTCGCTGCCACCCAGCCCGGCAAACTGCGGAACGATGAACCACATCCAGTGGCTACGCTTGCGGCCGGCATTCAATTCGGCCTGAGCCCGGTCGAACACCGGGTCCTGCGCCTGAATGAAGCGCTGCAGGTTAAAGGTGTCCAGCCGATCGGTGCTTCTCATGCGCAATTCCTCTGAC
>OBKH01000217.1_pt1 | contig 9408 bp, 9 predicted proteins | sample 1496241 | NCBI WGS metagenome assembly OBKH01 (sample SAMN03273953, study PRJEB22546) | soil metagenome | isolation source: rice field elevated CO2 plus elevated temperature | place: India: CRRI Experimental farm Cuttack,Odisha-753006 | collected 2013-12-17 | reverse complement strand
TGCGGATCATGGCGCACCTGTCCAAGGACGAAGGCTTGATGAATGCCTTCCGCGATAACCTGGACGTGCACACGGCCACCGCGGCCGAAGTGTTCAAGGTTGAGCTGGGTGAGGTCACGTCCGACCAGCGCCGCAGCGCCAAGGCAATCAACTTCGGCCTGATCTATGGGATGGGGGCGCAGAAGCTCGGCAAGGACATTGGCGTGGATACCAAGACCGCCAAGGCTTACATCGACGTGTACTTCGCCCGCTACCCCGGGGTTCGCGAGTACATGGAGCGCACCCGCGCCCAGGCTGCCGACCAAGGCTATGTCGAGACCTTCTTCGGCCGCCGCTTGTATTTGCCGGACATCAACTCCAACAAACCCCAGGAGCGTGCCGCGGCGGAACGCACGGCGATCAACGCGCCGATGCAGGGCACGGCCGCTGACATCATCAAGAAAGCCATGGTGCTGGTGGACAACTGGCTGGCCGACTCGGGCCTGATGCCAAGGTAATCCTGCAGGTGCACGATGAATTGGTACTGGAGGTGCGTGAGGATCTGGTCGCCGAAGTCAGCGAGAAAATTCGCCAGCACATGAGTGCTGCGGCGCAGTTGGATGTGCCGCTGCTGGTGGAGGTGGGCGTGGGCAATAACTGGGACGAAGCGCACTGATTTACAGGGCCTTGCCGCCACAAGCCGTGGTGGCAGAGTGCTTTAGATCAGATATTGCCGTTAGTTATTTCCAATAGTTTTTCGCACCGGCCGGAACTTAACCCGTGAAGTGCCACTCAGAGTTACTGAATGGGTGGTGAAGCCCTTCAATGCTCCTATGTTGTGTTAAGTGTTGGCAGATATCTGGACCCCGCCCTAGCGGTCCGGAACTTGAACCCCGAACTTCCCCTCCCCATACGAAGTCCGGGGTTTTTTTTGCCTGCAGAAAAATTACTCGGCCAATTCCGCGCCCTTGTCGGCCAATTCCATCCAGCCTGCCAACACGGTGTAGGCCTCTTCCAGGCCCATGCGTTTTGGCGCCGAGAACAGCTGGATAGTGATCGCATCACCCCAACCTTTACGGATTTCGGACTGCACTTTGAGCAGGGTGTTCTTGGCCGCGCCGTAGGTCAGCTTGTCGGCCTTGGTCAGCAGGATGTGCATCGGCATGCCGCTGGCGACGGCCCAATCGAGCATCAACAGGTCGAAGTCGGTCATCGGATGGCGGATGTCCATCATCAGAATCAGACCCTTCAGGCTTTCGCGGCTGCCCAGGTACGCTTCCAGGTGACGCTGCCAGTGCTGCTTGAGCGGAATGGGTACTTTTGCGTATCCGTAGCCTGGCAGGTCGACCAGACGGCGTTCATCGTCTAGCTTGAAGAAGTTCAACAACTGTGTGCGACCCGGCGTTTTCGAGGTTCGCGCCAGGCTCGCGTGAGTCAGGGTGTTAAGCGCACTGGACTTGCCGGCGTTGGAACGACCGGCGAAGGCCACTTCAAAGCCTTCGTCATCCGGACATTGGTCGACTTTGGCGGCGCTGAGCATGAAGGTGGACTGTTGGCACAGACCGAGGATGGGGTTCTTGAGTTGCATGGGATTTCCGATGTGGGCGGCGCCTGGAATGGGCGCGGCAAGCGGTGTCGCTTCCGTTTCACTGACGCCAGTATATAATGCCGCAGATTTTGTGTGCGCTTTGTCCCAGCGTAGGATGAAGTTCATGAGAGCGATAGACCTTGATTGCGCATTAGAACGCAACACGCTCTCAACCCTGAAAAGGTCGTTTTATGACGAAATGGCTGCTAGTTGCCGGTGTCTTGATGCCGCTTTACAGCGCTCAGGCTACACAGGATCCGGAAGCTGTGTACAACCGTGTTTGTGGTGCCTGTCATTCCGGCCAACTACCCATGGCGCCCCGCAAGGGCGATCAGGCAGCTTGGACGCCGAGGTTGGCGAAAGGTATGGAGACGCTGGTGCAACACGTGACCCAGGGTTTCAAGGCGATGCCGCCGCGTGGTTTGTGCATGGACTGCAGTGCCGAGGATTACCAGGCCATCATCCAGTGGATGAGCGAGTAATCCCGGTCCATAACTCTTTAACCCTTAGCCGTAGTTGGATTAGCTGATGAACAAATTGATCGTGAGTCTGCTGTTGACCGTGGGGATCTCCGGCATTGCCCATGCTGCAGGTGAGCCAGTAAAACCTGGTGACGCCACTGCAGGCCAGGCAAAAGCCGCCGTATGTGGTGCCTGTCATGGCCCGGATGGCAACAGCATGGCGCCTAACTTTCCGAAGCTGGCCGGCCAGGGCGAACGCTACCTGACCAAGCAACTGCACGACATCAAGTCGGGCAAGCGCACGGTTCTGGAAATGACGGGCCTGCTGACCAACCTGAGCGATCAGGACCTGGCCGATATCGCTGCCTATTTCTCCAGCCAGAAAGGCAGTGTCGGTGCCGCCGATGAGAAGCTTGTGGCTCGCGGTCAGGATTTGTTCCGTGGCGGCAAAGTGGATCAGGGCATGCCCGCGTGCACCGGTTGCCACTCGCCTAATGGCGCAGGTAACGCGGCAGCCGGCTTCCCGCACCTGGGCGGTCAGCATGCTCAATACGTGACCAAGCAACTGACTGACTTCCGTGAAGGTAACCGCACGAACGACGGTGACACCATGGTCATGCGCAGTATTGCCGCGAAGCTCAGCAACAAAGACATCGAAGCGGTGTCCAGCTACATTCAAGGCCTGCACTAAGACCGGCGAATCGGGCGTTGCGCAGGGAGTCTGTCGCCTGCCACGTTAACGCTCGATTAATCCGTCGCGGCAAGTATAAAAAGGGTGGCTTTGGCCGCCCTTTTTTGTGGCCGCTGCCGTTACACTACAGAACTCAAGCCCGCCAGGACCTGTCTGAAAACAGGTCGCGCGTGGCGATAAAATTGTCCAGGAGTAAAGCATGCGTAATCTGATCATCAGCGCCGCACTCGTCGCTGCCAGCCTGTTCGGCATGACTGCCCAGGCCGCCGAAGCCCCCGTTACCCCTTATGTCGAACTGACTAATCCGGTTCCGGTTGCCGTGCCTGGCAAGATCGAAGTGGTGGAGCTGTTCTGGTACGGCTGCCCGCATTGCTACGCCTTTGAGCCAGTGATCAATCCGTGGGTCGAAAAACTGCCGTCCGACGTGAATTTCGTACGCATCCCGGCCATGTTCGGTGGTCCATGGGACGCCCACGGCCAAATGTTCCTGACCCTTGAAGCCATGGGCGTCGAGCACAAGGTGCACGCTGCGGTGTTCAATGCCATCCAGAAAGAACACAAAAAGCTGACCGACAAGAATGACATGGCGGACTTCCTGGCCACCCAGGGCGTAGACAAGGACAAGTTCCTGGCCACCTTCGACTCCTTCGCCATCAAGGGCAAGATCGTCCAGGCCCGCGAACTGGCCAAGAAATATGAAATCACCGGCGTGCCAACCCTGATCGTCAACGGCAAGTATCGCTTTGACGTCGGTTCTGCCGGTGGTGCCGAACAGGCTCTGCAACTGGCCGACAAACTGGTCGACAAAGAGCGAGCCACCAATAAGGCTGCTGCCAACTAAGCGCGGTACTGAGCATGCGCCGCTGGGGAACCGAACGCGTCGTTGGCCTGCATGATCCGCAGGTCAACGAACACCATCTGGAGTCTACGGGCTTGCCGGCGGACAGCCGTCTTCGCTTGCTCAGCTTCAACATTCAGGTCGGCATCAGCACCGAGCGCTATCGGCACTACCTGACCCGAGGCTGGCAACACCTGTTGCCGCATCCCGGGCGTGCCGACAATCTGCAGAAAATCGGCAATCTGCTCGGCGACTTCGACCTGGTCGCCTTGCAGGAAGCCGATGGCGGCAGCCTGCGGTCAGGCTACGTCAACCAAGTCGAACACCTGGCCCAGCTCGGCGCATTCCCCTACTGGTATCAACAACTCAATCGAAATCTCGGGCGTCTCGCTCAGCACAGCAACGGCGTGCTGAGCCGCCTGCGCCCGTGGGCGATTGAAGATCATCCGCTGCCGGGGCCGAAAGGTCGCGGGGCGATTCTGGTGCGCTTCGGCGAAGGCCCGGAGGCGTTGGTGGTGGTCATGATGCACCTGGCACTGGGCGCCCGCGCTCGCAGCCTGCAACTGGCCTATATCCGTGATCTGATTGGCGATTACAAGCACCAGGTACTGATGGGCGACATGAATACTCATGCCAGCGACTTGCTGCAAAACTCGCCATTGCGTGATCTCGGCCTGCTGGCCCCGCAACTGGAAGCGACCTTCCCCAGCTGGCGTCCGCAGCGCTGTCTGGACCATATTCTGTTGAGCCCGACCCTGACCCTTGAAAAGGTCGAAGTGCTGGCCCAGCCCATTTCCGATCACCTGCCGGTCGCGGTAGAGATTCGTCTGCCGGGTTCGCTCACGGCCGATGCATTGCCCGCGTTGAGTCCTGCCCCTCGCGGATCCCTTGAATGAGCGACGAAACACAGCGCTGGAAAGAGAAATACCTCAAAAGCATCGAACAACAGGAAAAGCTCGAACGTCGCTGGGACGCACGCCTCGACTTGCTGCGCCGCGGCCTGGTACGCAGCACCCTGGCGGCGGAAGGCACCGACCGCGCCGTCGACCAGTGCATGAAGGAAATGCGCGAAGTGGTGCGCACCGACGACATGGACGCCGGCCTGGCCGCCCTGCTCCCGCGCCTGGAAAAAGCCGTGCTCGACTCCGAGCAGCGCCGGGAGACACGTGTCAACCAGACCAGCGCCGCACTGACCGCCCTGGTCACTCAACTGCAAAAATTGCCGCTGCCCCGAGAAGTCCGGCGACCACTGAAGAATTTCGCCAAACAACTGGACAGTCGGGTCAGCCAGGCCCGCGAGATCCCTTTGCTCCTGAGTGAGCTCAGCGGTCTGCAAGGCAAGGCCCTGAGTCAGCTGGATAGCCCGACAGAACCCGATCGACCGGGGCTGCTGCAGCGGCTGTTCGGTCACCGCGAAACCGAGGAAGCGGCCGCCGCCTTGGAACAGGCCCCCATCGCGCCGTCCGCCGAAGCCGTTTCCGCACCGGCTGCCGCGCCCCCCTCAGCACCTGTGGATCTCGCACCCGCCGTTGACGAACCGCCGAAGGCGCTTCCGGTTTCTCCCGAAGCGGTTTCCACCCCACCGGCCATCGAAACCTCATCGCAAACGACAGAATCGTCAGCCGTACACGCAGTTGTTCCGCCAGCCCCGGAACCTCGACAAAAGCCCGACTCGCCCATCGAGACGACGGCCCCACCTGCTACAGAGGCACCCAGGGAAGCGGAATCCTCCTCCGTCGCACCAGTGGCGCAGACTGAGCCGGGAACCAATCCTGACGAACTGACCCCGGTGGTGTTTCTCGACACCCTGCCACTTCCGACGCCCATGGCCCAGGCACTGGCGGCCATCGATCCGGAGCAATCCGAGGACGACGTACTCTATGCCCTGCCGGACTCGCCCGAGCCGTCGTACAGCTCGGTCGCCAAACACATCGAAGACACCTTGCTGGGCCTGCTCGACGACCTGACGCTGCCTGAACGTCACCGCCCGCAAGCCGAGTCGATGCGTGACCGCCTGAAAAATGGTTTGAACTGGTACGAATTGCTACCGATCCTCGACGATCTCGCGACCTTGATGCTGGCGATCTCTGACAGCGGTCAGCACGAATTCGAGACTTACCTGCAACGACTCAACGAACGACTCGAATCGTTCCAGAGCAATCTGCAGGCTGCCAGCGACGGTCATGCCGACAGCCGGTCTGCCGCGCAAGCCATGGACACGCAAATCCGCGAACAAGTCGACGGCTTGCAGAACAGCATGCATGAAGCGGCAGACTTGGATGACCTCAAGCAAGTACTGGAGAACCAGCTCGAAGGCCTGCTGGGCACCATGGACCAGCACCGCAAGCAACGCGACGAGCGTGAGCAGGAGGTGGCGGGCCGCCTCAAAAGCCTGGCCGAACGGGTGGCCCTCATGGAGCAGGAAGCCCTGGGTTTTCGCGAACACCTCGAAGAGCAACGCCAGAAAGCCTTGATCGACCCGCTGACCGGCCTGCCCAACCGCGCCGCCTGGAGCGAACGCCTGGACCACGAAATCAGCGAGTGGCAGCAACACGGCAACACGCTGATGCTGGCGATGCTCGACCTCGATCACTTCAAGCGCATCAACGATAACTACGGTCACCTGGCGGGTGACAAAGTGCTGAAACTCATCGCCAGCGTGCTGCGCAAACGCCTGCGTGGCACGGATTTCATTGCACGCTTCGGCGGTGAAGAGTTTGTCCTGTTGATGCCTTCCACCGCGCCGGCGGCCGGCATGAAGCTGCTGGAGTACCTGCGCGCATCCATTGAAGCCTGCCCTTTCCACTTCAAGGGTGAGCGGGTGACGATCACTATTTCCATGGGCCTGACGGCGTTCAAGCCCGGGGAACATAGCGACCTGGTGCTTAAGAGAGCCGATCAGGCGCTATACCGGGCAAAAAATGCAGGACGAAACCGGGTGGAACTGGGCTGACGGGCAATTGTTCCATTTTGTTTAAAACTGCGCGATGGGCGTCCGCACGCAAGGCAGTACGTTACACTGTTGCATTACTGCCTTGCGTGTATTGCCCTCGACCATGAAATATTTCGCTCTTATCGTGTCGCTGATTCTGCTGGCCGGCTGCGCCAGCGGCCCCCGCTTCGACACCAGCCACCCCTCCGCCAACCACGACAGCCGCATCCAGTTCGTGGTGCTGCATTACACCAATGCATCCCAGGAGCGCTCTCTGCAACTGCTCACCCACGGTGAAGTCAGTAGCCACTACCTGATTGGCGACGACAAGAACGCAACCATCTTCAAACTGATGGACGAAAACCAGCGTGCCTGGCACGCCGGGGACAGCCAATGGCAAGGACGGACCTGGCTCAACTCCAGTTCCATCGGCATCGAAATCGTCAATCCGGGGTTCAAGGACACGCCGACCGGACGTCTCTGGTATCCCTACAGCGAAGCCCAGGTCCAGTCGCTGATCGTCTTGCTCAAGGACATCAGCAAGCGCCACGCCATCAGCCCTCGCAGCATCATCGGCCACAGCGACATCGCACCGCTGCGCAAACTCGATCCCGGGCCGCTGTTTCCCTGGAAACGCCTGGCGAGCGAAGGCATCGGCATTTGGCCGAACGAGCAAGCCGTCGCGAGGCAACAAGCGATATTCGAGGCACAGTTGCCGAGCATCACCTGGTTTCAGACACAGTTGGCCCGCGTCGGTTACGACACACCGCAAACCGGCGAACTGGACGTGGCAACCCGCCACGTGCTCACCGCCTTTCAAATGCACTTCCGGCCGTCACGCTACGACGGAACCCCGGACGCACAAACGGCAGCCCTCCTTCAGGTGCTTAATCAGACAAAATAATGACGCCCGCCCGGCGGTCAACGCACTTTCTCAATCAGCAGCTATAACTCATTGGTAATCCGTCGGATATTCCATAATGACTGCTGCTCGAGACATGCTCCGTAGCTGGTTCTATCGCCCCTGGTTTTTGGCGATGCTCGCTGCTGTCTTAAGTGCTTCACTGCTGTTGGCCGGCAGCTACTTCGTGGCCATCCAGCAGGTCGAACAAAACGAAAGTCAGGAAATGAATGCCCAAAGCGAACGTTTCCTCGCCCGCCTGGAGCAACTTTTCGGGCAATTGCGCGAAAGCCTCGATGATCTGGAAGCGCAGCCATTGCGAACCTGCAATGACGAGATGATCGCGACCCTGCAGCAAGTCAGCTTCAATTACCGCTTTGTGTATGAAGCCGCCTATATGGACGCGGAGCGGATCTGCTCGAACCGTCCCCGCCAGGAAGGTTTGTCGCTGACCCGGCCACCCGACATCAAGGGGCCCACCTACAGTTATTGGCTGAACACCACCACGGAACCCGATGAAAACCGTGCGGCGCTGATGCTCGGCCGTGGCAATTTTCGTGTGGCCACGTCTCGCGGCCACTTGACCGACATGGTCGACCTGTCACCGGGCAGCAGTTTGTTGGTGGTTCTCGATCATGGCACCAGGGCGATACCGGTGTTGGGTGACTCACAGGTCTGGTCGCTGACCGAACCTTGGCCACTCAATAGCCGCGACGCACTGCAAGTCACGCAGTATCGTTTGATTTACCGCATGCCCACCGCCAACCCGGAATTCCAACTGGTGCTGATCAGCCCCCGCACGAGCACCCATATACCGCCGATGTGGTGGTGGTTGTTACCGGTCAGTCTGGTGCTGGCTGCCTTTGTCGGCTTCCTGGTGTTCCTGCTGGTGCGCCAGCGACAGTCGCTGGATGCGGAACTGACGGGGGCCATTCGCCGCGGCGAGCTGCAAGTGTTGTATCAGCCGATTTTCGATCTCGACAGTCGCAACTGCGTCGGGGCCGAGGCCTTGCTGCGTTGGCGCAGGCCGGACGGTAGCCTGACCAGTCCCGACCTGTTCATCCCCATGGCCGAGAATACCGGCCAGATCCGGCAGATGACCGACTTCGTCCTGCAACGCCTGCTTGAGCAGCTCGGGCAAGTGCTGCGGGCCAATCCGCAGCTCTACATCTCGGTCAACCTGGCGGCGTGTGATGTGATGATCCCGCGCATCGGCCAAGTGATGGCACGCCTGCTCACCGTGCACCGGGTCGCGGCCAAGCAAATTGCCTTCGAAGTCACAGAACGCGGACTGATCGATGTCGAGGTGGCGCGGGAAAACCTGCAAGCCTTGCGGGACGTCGGGCATCAGGTGTTGATCGATGACTTCGGCACCGGCTATTGCAGCCTTGCCTACCTGCAAACCCTGCCCGTGGATTGCCTGAAAATCGACAAGGCCTTTATTGATGCACTGGGTCATGACGCGGCGAGCAGCGGCGTGGCCCCGCACATCATCCACATGGCTCAGTCACTGCACTTGAAGGTCATCGCCGAGGGCATCGAGCATGAATCCCAGGCCGCGTTGTTGAGCAGTGAAGGCGTGAAGTTCGGCCAGGGCTGGTTGTTCGCCCATGCGCTGAGTGCAGTACAACTCATCGAACTGATTACGCGGGGTCGCCGGGTGAACAAGCGACGCCTGGATGACGAGGCCTGAAAGCCGCTACACCGCCAGCGCCATATAGAACTGAGTGCCCTGCCCCGGCCGCGAATAAACCCCCATCCGCCCACCATGCAGCTGCACGATTTCCTTGCACAACGCCAGGCCGAGCCCCGCTCCGCCTTTTTTGCGCCCCACCTGCACAAAGGGCTCGAAAATACGCCCTTTCTGCCCGTAGGCGATGCCTTCTCCATTATCTTCGACACTGATAATGACCCGCACGCCGTGGCGCCGGGCCCGTAAACGGAGGAGACCACCACGGGCGGCGTGGCGAGGCGCATTGTCGATTAGGTTATCGAGCACATGGCCCAGTTGCGGCAGG
>OBKH01000216.1_pt1 | contig 9522 bp, 10 predicted proteins | sample 1496241 | NCBI WGS metagenome assembly OBKH01 (sample SAMN03273953, study PRJEB22546) | soil metagenome | isolation source: rice field elevated CO2 plus elevated temperature | place: India: CRRI Experimental farm Cuttack,Odisha-753006 | collected 2013-12-17 | reverse complement strand
TGTAACCCGCCTGAACCTTCTCGACATTGGGCATGTCGGCTGGATTGAACAACTGGGTCCGGATCAGCGTCAGTGCGAAGGGAGTCGTGGAGTTGAACACTTTATCGATGCCAGGCGGTGTCGCCCCTTTCCAATCGGGGCCTGCAATCAGATAGCTCCCGGGGGCACTTGCAGTTGCCCGGCTGCCGATGTAGCCGTAGTTATAGGTGTTGCCGTCGATTAGCTGCACCGAGTAGTAGCGCTTTTTGGAGACTGCCGGCACGGTGATCACGAGAGGCTCTGCGCGCAGGTCGGTCCAGAGTATCGAGTAGGGGGTGTCACTGTTTGGCGTAATGACGGCGGTATCAGCGGGTGTCGCGACCCGATGCTCGTTATGCAGTTGATTGAAGGGGGCCTTGAACTGGCTGGATTTGGTGTCCACCGCGAACTCGTTCATCACGGCGTAGTTCATGACCAGCGGCAAGCCGTAAATAAAGCCTTCCTCGGCGATCGCCTTGGTCTGCTCGAGGCTCGGCGCGGGTACGCCCTTGGCCACGTCCGCCTTGTCTGCCTGTGCGATGGGGTCGTTCTTGCTCGCACACCCCGTGAAAAACGTTGAACCCACCACGACGAGTGCCGCAGCCATTGTCCAGCCCCGGTTAGACTTCCTGTTCATTTTCACCTCGTTTGTTCTGAGCAACGTTTTGCTGTCGACTGGCATGCACCACCCAGACCGCGCCCCAACTGAAACTCTGGCTGTCTCTTTACCTGGCGACTGAGTAACTCCTGCGGCGAAGCGCCAACTCACCCGCCCCGGGAGTGTAGATCACAATAAGCCAGCATCCCCTTGCACAGCCAAGATCGCGCCCGTTATCTGTACGCCTTGTCGCCAGGCCCCATACGAGAGGATGTTCAAATTCCGTTAGGTCACACGCACTATATAAATCCGCCCCCATTTCAGTCATTTGAGATGGCCACGCTGGTTGACCGGCAAGACACGAAATGAAAATCCCGGTCTAGTGCTTGGATATTAGATTATGCGCGGGACTCGTAAGGAATGAGGGCTGCCAGATCAGTATCGCTTACGTTGCTCTTTAGAGCCGGAAGCGGCAGACATCCGCCGAATCCACCTTCCTGGCGCCTCCGCTTAGAGCGATGGAGTCCATCTATTGAGATGCTCTCTCCCGTCGGGCAAACTCCGGCTGCTTCATTGGCCTATAACAGGAATTTACGGATGCCATTTCCACTGATGGAAAATAATGCCTTGTTGGCCCCAGAGGGCATCGGGCCGGCCGTTATCACTCGCCTTGAGCAGGTGGACATTGACTCGCCAGCTGTGCTCAGCAAAGCGAATGTTTGTGACATCCTGGCTCAGGCATCGGCAGTAGTGGGATCAACTTGCGGGAAGAATAGCCCCCACGCTCGGACTGCCATGAACGCAGCCATTGAGTTTGCAAAGGACTCTCAGTTGAGCGCACCGATTGCGTAAAGCTGATCGCTTATTTCAATTGGTAAATCTGATTCGTGTCCATCAGCCAATCTCTGCTGAACGACTGGCCAGCCGAATTGGCGTTTCCGTTCGCTCAATCTATCGATACATCGACGACCTTTCCTTCAGTGGAATCCCAATCTACGGTACCGCCGGTGTGGGGTATGCCTTGGATGCCGATTTTGAGATGCCGCCGTTAACGTTGAACAGGCTCGAACTGGATGCATTGATGCTTGGGATGGAAATGCTTTCAGCTTCCGCCGATAACGACCTAAGTGCGGCTGCAAGGATGTTGTTGAGCAAAATCTCAGCGTCCGTAGTCCATCACAAGGTTGACCCCAGCACGGCAAAAATCAGGGCACTTGGAACAACGCCGTCCTCGACGCGTGGCCATTTGGCAACCCTTCGAAATGCCATCGAAAACAATCAGGCGCTGAAGATAACTTATACCAGCCTGGATGGTGCGCTTTCACAACGCCTCATTTCCCCCCTTGGCCTTTTCTATTGGGGAGGAAAGTGGACGGTTGGAAGCTGGTGTAGTGCCAGGGCGGCCTACCGCGATTTTCGGGTCGACCGCATAACCTCCATCGCCATTGCCCAACAACCATCGCCCGACAATCCTGCCCTTGATCTCCAGGCGTATATGAAGCATCAGGCAAGCCAGTGGAAGACAATCACCACTACTGACACTACGCTGTCAGTATGAGCCACTGATACTTGGGATTCCTTAACACACACAGAAGGTCATCCCTATGCAGCGCTCATCTCATGTACTCGAATTAGCCATTTTCAAGGTCAAACAGGAATGCGTTGCGCAATTGCCTGTGCTCCGTGCAGGGCTTCGTGAAACGTTAACGACCTTTGCAGGTTTGATCGAGTACCGCGCCTATTGCCCTATGGGCGATGATCGAGTCTTCGCGGACTTGGCAATGTGGGACAGTCTTGAGAACGCACAAAAAGTGGCAAAGGCGTTCAATGATGGAGATCCGAGATTCTCTGAGTATATGTACGCTATTGAAAACCTGACGTTCATGAGTCATCTCGCTCCAGAGATGAGTTGACCCCGACAGACTGCCCCCCAATGGTTTCTGGCAGCCTGGCGATCACCTTGATTTCGAACTGGTAACCATAGAGCCACGTGACGCCCACACCGGTCAGCGTCGGGTGTGGCGCCCTCCCCCAGAACTCCGGCACAACCTTCCAGATCGTCTCGAACTTCGATTCGGGATCGACGATGAAGACGGTGACGTCAATCACATCGTCGAAGGTGCAACCGGCAGCGATCAGGATTGCATTCAGATTGGTGAATGCGAGTCGGACCTGGGCCTCCAGATCGGGTTCGGGTGAGCCGTCTTCGTGACTGCCGACTTGCCCCGAAACAAATAAGAAGCCATTGGACTTGATAGCCGGCGAATAGCGATTGCGCTCGTAGAGCGCCTGGCGTCCGGGCGGAAAAACAACATCACGCTGCGTCATAGGTACCTCCATCAATGGGTCAATGTCGACCCGAAACTAACGATGGAGCGACTGTAAGGACTTGCACCTGGGCCATAAACACGCAACCTTGGCTATCACTGTTTGTGAATCCCAAACAATCTGGTCGATAGCGGGGGTAGCAATGGACCGTTTTGATGCAATGCAGGCATTTGCTCGCGTGGTAGAAGTCGGCAGCTTCACCAAAGCGGCCGAAACACTGCATATGAGCAAGACCACCGTGACACAACTGGTACAGCAGTTGGAGGCACGGTTGCGAGTTAAATTGCTTAACCGCACGACGCGCAAAGTCAACGTCACTGCCGATGGTGCGGTCTATTACGAGCGAGTGCTGCGGCTGTTGGCCGACATGGACGACGCCGAGACCAGCCTCTCCGGCGCCTCGACGCGGCCCAGGGGCCGATTGCGAGTGGATGTGCCAAGCCCGCTGGCCAGCATGATTCTGGTCCCCGCATTGCCGGCGTTTTACAGGCAATACCCAGACATCCAGATCGACATGGGCGTCAGCGACCGTGTCGTGGACATGATCGGTGAGAACGTCGATTGCGTGGTGCGCGGCGGCGAGATAAAGGATCAATCGTTAATGGCCCGGCGGGTAGGCGACCTCCAGCTTGGCGTTTTTGCAGCGCCCAGCTACCTGGCACGCGTCGGTATCCCCGCGCATCCGCGTGAGCTGGAAGATTCGCCGCATCGTATCGTCGGTTTCTTGTGGGCGCGCACCGGTAAAGCCGTGCCCTACGCGCTGCACAACCACGCTGAGCGTATCCAGATCAAAGGTCGCTACGCGCTGGCAGTCGACGATGGCAACGCCTACCTCGCAGCCGGCCTGGCCGGGCTGGGTGTTCTTTGGCTGCCGAAGTACATGTCCAACGCCTTCGAAGCACGCGGCGAACTGGTGCCCCTGTTCGAGCACTGGAGCCTCGATCCGATGCCCATCTACGTGGCATTTCCCCCGAACCGGCATATCAGCATCAAACTGCGCGTGTTCATCGATTGGGTCGTTGAGTTGATGGCGCAATATGCGCCTGTCAGCGAGCGACGTGATTCGTGACGGTGGCGTTGGGGGGTAGGTATTGAGGTCGTATTCCAGCTTCGGACCGGGCCCGTTGAAAAAACGGTTTTTAGGGGCAGGCTTTAAACCGTCAATTTCCGACTGAATTTGGTTTCCATCACAATATGCGACGCGGTGTGCGCCACACCTTTGATCATGTTGATGCGAGTCAACTCGGCATTGAGTTCACTCAGCGTCGACGTGGCGAGATGGATGATGAAGTCGGATTCACCCGAGACCGCATACACCGCCTGCACCGTATCCATCTTGCGAAGCGAGGTCATGACATCGGTATAACTCTTGTTGGTGCAGGAGGTCATGGTGAAACAGTTGATTGTCTGCTGGAGTCTGTTCTGGTCGATGCGCACGCTGTAACCGGTAATGACCCCGGCCTTTTCCAGGCGGGCGATGCGTTCTTGCACCGAAGAGCGTGAGACCTCGAGTTTACGTGCCAAGGATGCCGTGGGCTCGCGGGCGTTGGCCTGCAGCAGGCCAAGCAACTGCCGGTCCTTATCAGTCAGGTTAAACAACGGACCGGGATTGTGCGCATCCATCAACACTGCCTTGACCTCACTGTGATTTTCAGTTTTTTTGACTCGCCCTGTACTGCGAACGCGTTTCCTGAAACTTGTCCATCATTTTCAGGCCGGCATATACCGTTTGCGCCGCAGCCGGGCCGAGCGGGCCGCCATTCCATTCCAGGCCGTAGGCATCGAAAAGACGGTAACGATTGGTCTCGCCGCAAATGGCTTCGGCAATGACGCGCCCGCCGATAGGCGCCGTGTTCATACCATGGCCACCAAATGATGTACATGCCCATAGCCCCTTCCCGAGAGGGCCGATGTGAGGCATCTTGTGCCGCGCATAACCCATCAGTCCCGACCAGGCTTTTTCGATCTTGATGCCGCGCAATTGCGGATACACATCGAGGATGTCTTCGGTCAGCAACTGCCCCAGACGCTTTTCGTCCTGCAGGTTCCTGGTGGTGATACGACCGCCCCAGAGCAGTCGGTCACCTTCGACGATTCGGTAATGGTCTGAGGCCCGGCGATTATCACCCACGGCATCGGTGGTGCCTACCGCATCGGCCAGACGCTCGCCCAAGTGTTCGGTCAGCACCGCGTAGGTCGCAATGGGCAGAAAGGCGCGGCGTAATTTACCGAACTCGGGGCCGCCATAACCGCCGCAGCAGTACACCACGTTGGCGCAATCGACAGTGCCCCGGTCAGTGATGACTCGGTGTCGCCCGTTTCGACTCTCGACACGGGTCATCGGCGACTGTTCGTAAATCTTTGCCCCGTTGCGTTCAATCAGCCGGCCCAGGCCCAAGCAATAGTTCAAGGGATGGAAGTGAAATCCATGGGTATCGCGCAGAGCCTGGAAATACCGCTCCGTCTTGAGTTTTTCACGCACGGCCTGGCGATCCAGGTAGTCGAGGTGGAAGTCGAAATCCGTCGCCATCCTGTCGCGCAAACGCTTGAGATTATCGCCATCCTCGTAGCGAACCACGCTCAATTTTCCAGGCGTTGGCGAGCAACCTGGCAGTTGATGACGGGCGATCATGTCGCGAACAGTGTCGACACCTTCGAGCGACAATTTGAACAGGGCGGCGGCTGTCGCTTTTCCGCAGCGCCGCTCGATGGATGACAAACCTTCGGACCAGCCCTGAAGGACGAAGCCACCGTTACGGCCGGAGGCCCCCCAGGCAACACGGCCTGCCTCGAGCAGCACCACGGACTTTCCTCGTGAGACCAACTCCCAGGCCGTGCTCAGCCCCGCCAGGCCCGCGCCGATGACGCACACATCGGCCTGGACATTGCCTGACAGCGCCGCGCGCTCAGTCGTGTCGTTCATCGTGGCGGTGTAGTAATTGTTGTTATACGTGTACATGAAGTCCCTTGTCCTTCTTCGCGGCGCAGTCATACAGGGCGCCGCGTCTGGAACGGGCGCCTGCAATGATTGGGTTTATTGCTCTGGAATTTATTGCACCCGGATTTATTGCACCTGGGTGAGATCGGCGCCGTACCACTTCTCGGAAAGTTGCTTGAGCGTTCCGTCGGCTTTCATCTGCGCAATGGCCTTGCTCAATTCGCTATTGAACGCCTCATCGCCTTTATCCACGGCGATGGCCAGCGGTTCGTAATAAGCGGGTTTGCCTTCCACGCGTACGATGGGATAGCCATTCTTGACGGCCGCGACGACGGTTGGAAGCGCAGACAGGGTGGCGTTCAGTCGGACCCCGTTGCCCATACGCAAATCGTCCAGAGGGCCCATGCTGTCGCCATACGTCTTCACCTCGCCGGGCGTGACGTCGTAGGTGAACGCCGGCACATCGGCGGCGTCGATCTTGAGCCGGCGATTGATATAGTCCTCCGACGTGGTGCCTGCTTCGACGCCGATGATCTTGTCGTTCAGGTCCGCCGCCTTTGCCCCGGCTGCATCTTTGTGCACGGCAAATACATAGGGCGTGTAGTAGTAGATCGCGGGGAAGTCGAGGACTCGGGAGCGCTCGGTGGTTGGCGTCATCGAACCGACCGACAAGTCCCAGCGATTCGACCAGCGCCCTGCGGTGATGATCCCGTATTCGGGGGTGACGAAGTCGACCTTGCTACCCAGGCGGCGACCGATTTCGGTGGCGACATCGATATCAAAACCTTGCAACTTGTTGTCCGGCCCCAGGAACGATTGTGGTGGCCAGTTGGCGGCCGTGGCCACTTTGATCACCTTGGTTTCATGGATGCGGTCGAGGGTCGAGCCCGCCCAGGCGGCGCCTGAACTGATCGTGACGGCTGTGGCGATAGCCGCTGTGGTGAAGAAGCGAGTAATCGAGATCATGAGTAAGCCTCCAGGTAGTTGAGTGCAGGTCTTTGTTGTTTTTGTCGATGACGTTGGACGGTGTGACGATGCTGCTCAGTGGCTGAGAATCTGTGACAGAAATTCTCGGGCGCGTTCATGCTGCGGGTTCTCAAAAAACTCATTGGGTTTGGCCTGCTCGACGATACAACCCTGATCCATGAAGATGATCCGGTCGGCGACCCGCCGGGCAAACCCCATCTCGTGGGTGACGCACACCATCGTGATGCCGTCCTGAGCCAGCTCGCCCATGACATCCAGCACTTCCTTGACCATTTCGGGATCAAGTGCCGAGGTGGGTTCGTCGAACAGCAAGATGCGTGGTCGCATGCAGAGGGCCCGGGCGATGGCAACGCGTTGCTGCTGACCGCCGGAGAGCTGGCTGGGGTACTTGTCCGCCTGGTTCCCGATCCGCACTCGATCCAGGTACTCGTAAGCCAGTTGGCGAGCCTGCGACTCATCGAGCCTGCTCACCAGGCGCGGCCCCAGCATCAGGTTCTCCAATACCGTCATGTGCGGAAACAGATTGAACTGTTGGAAGACCATGCCGACCTGGCGCCGGATGCTGGCCACGCAGGCGGCATTGCGGGTCAACTCGATTCCGTCGATGAAGACTTTGCCTTTCTGGAAGTCTTCCAGCAGATTCAGGCAGCGAATCAACGTCGATTTTCCGGAACCCGATGGACCGCAGACGACCACTATTTCGCCGCTGGAAATGTGCAGATCGATGCCCTTGAGCACATGAAAATCGCCATACCATTTTTGCATCTCGTGAATCGATATGGCGGGATACGGGGCAATGAGTGCTGAAGCTGACGGCTGATTCATCGTAAGGCTCCTGATTCAGCGGTGGGCGCGATTGAAGTGCTTTTCCAGACGCGACTGAACGGTTTCCAGCACGATCGACAGCAGCCAATACAGCACGGCTGCGGTGATGAGCATTTCCAGGTGACGGAACTCGGCGCGTCCTTGTGTTCGCGCCAGGAACATCAGTTCCCAGACGCCGATCACGGACACCAGTGAGCTGTCCTTAAGCATCGAGATGAACTGGTTGCCAGTTGGCGGAATGATCAGGCGCATGGACTGCGGGAGAATGACCCGGGTCATTGTTTGAAATGGGTTCAGGCCAATCGCCCGGGAGGCTTCCCACTGACCCCGCGGGATGCTGCTGATCCCCGCACGGAAGATCTCCGTCATATAGGCGCCGTAGCAGAGCGAGAGCGCCAGAATCCCTGCCGGCACGGCGCCGACCACGTAGCCGAGCTGAGGAATGCCCAGGTAAATGAGATAGATCTGGATGAGCAGCGGAACACCTCGGAAAAACGAGGTGTAGAAGCTCGCGATGGCGATGGCGAAACCGTTGGAAGATAAACGCGCGGTCGCTCCCAGCAATGCCAGGACAAACGCAATGGCAATGGAAATCGCGGAGACGTAGACGGTGGTGAAAACCCCTTGGGTGATCATGAAGCCGACTTTGGTCGCGATGAAGCTGTAAGAAAGATTGAAGGTGTCGAAGAATAAAAGGAACAGCACCAGCAATTCGCACCAGACCGTAATGATCTGCGCCCGCAAGGGAAACCGCCCAAGGATGAACAGATTCAGTACGGCCGTGATGGTGAAGGTCCCCCCGACGGCGATGTCACGCGCCAGAGGAGCTTTCAAGTCGAGAACGATTGGCCCCATCAACGTGGAAAGACGGCCTTCACCTACACCGCAGACCAGCGTGATGATGAAAATGACTGCAGCGACTCCCCCCATGAACAGGGCGCTGTCAGTCATGCGCGCCTTGACGATATGGTCTTTGTACATGGCTTACGCTCCTTAGGGGTGTCCCTTTGTTGTAAGCCAATTATGAGTGTGCGAAATGCCGGGCGGGACCCGGCAGAATATTGGATTTATCGGTTTTTTCCGGCATATCGGTGGTTATGACCCTGACATCTGCTCAGGACTCCCGGCCATTCTGACGGCAAGGCTTTTTTGGATTGCGCCCGAGCGCCATCCCGAGCGCCATAAAGGAGGACCTGGATTTTATCGATCGCTGCAAGGCTTTTATCGACTGCGCACTCCTCCGGGTGATGACACGCGTCTGGCTGACTGAGTAGAAGCCATCGACGGGAACATCTTTCTCCGCGAGGCGATACACAGTTTCCCCATCATTGTTGGCTGGGCTTCGGTGACTCCTGTAGGTGATGCGTAATTTGCATCATCAGGTAACGAAGTCTCCGGTAGCATACCCTCAGTTATTCAGGAGCCTGGACCCATGGACACGAACACGATGCTGGCTTTTACCCTGGTCGCCGCGATTGCCATCGCCAGCCCCGGGCCAGCGACATTAATGGCGATCAACAACAGCCTCGCCCACGGACAACGCAGCACGATCTGGTCCTCGTTGGGCAATGCCACTGGCCTGTTCTGCCTGTCGGGGGCTGCAATGCTGGGGTTGGGGGCGCTGCTTGCCAGCTCCGAAGGGTTGTTCAACATGGTAAAGATTGTTGGCGCCGGGTATCTGTTCTACCTGGGGGTGAGGCAGTTGCTCAATAAGACGCCGCTGCTGGCTGATGGCATTCATGAGGGCCTGAGCCGCAGGCCCACACGGCTAAAACTGTACAGGTCGGCGTTTTTTACCGCGCTCTCCAACCCCAAGGCGACGCTGTTT
>OBKH01000214.1_pt1 | contig 9592 bp, 13 predicted proteins | sample 1496241 | NCBI WGS metagenome assembly OBKH01 (sample SAMN03273953, study PRJEB22546) | soil metagenome | isolation source: rice field elevated CO2 plus elevated temperature | place: India: CRRI Experimental farm Cuttack,Odisha-753006 | collected 2013-12-17 | reverse complement strand
GAAGGTGGGGCTGCCGTCATGGGGGCGGCCTTATCATTTTCATCCGATGGGGTTGTTTGGAATGTTTGCTCGGAAAAAAAACAGTCTGTGGAAGTTATGGACCACTTCCAAGCGTTACGAGTCAGGAGGGCGAGGTCCTGGTGTCGTTTCTACAGGACGTGGTGATCGCGGAGGTGTTTCTTATGGGGTCTACCAAATGTCCTAAAAAATGGGGGTTGTTCAGGATTATATTCAACTATTTGCTTATGCCGAGACGTTTTTTGGGTTAGAAGCCGGAACTAGTGAATTCAATGAAAAATGGAAAAGCATTGCAAAAAGAAATCCCGAAGAGTTTAGAGAGGCGCAGCACGAATATATAAAAAGGACACATTATGATGTGCAGGTTGATGCCATATTGCGTGGGATTGAGTATCCCATTTCCGATAAGAGCGCAGCGCTGCACGACATGGTGTGGTCGACATGTGTTCAATTTGGCCCGCAGACTAAACTAATCAAGCGGGCGTTGCAGGAGTTGACGCTGAGTTCTATGTCGGTAGAAGACATTATTTGTGCGGTTCAAGCTTATAAAGCTGCTAATAACTCTCGTCTTTTTTTCAAGTTCCCCTGCATTGCAGGCAGGGCTGCTCGCAAGAGCCGTGGACGAGAAAAGAAAACTATTAGATTTGGAGGTGGCTGGTGCTGAAATTGAATAACTCTATCGCAGTACGAGGTGGGCTATTCGCGATAAGTTTCCTTTTTGTTGGTTTTGCAAATGGTACTGAACTTAATGCGGGCCAAATTGAGGCATCCCAAGAGTACTTCGATTGTATTGATGAGGCCAAAGCGATTCACCCGAAAATAGTTTCATGTGTGCAGTCGGAAATAGGGAGGCAAAAGAAAAATATGGAGATTAAGATTAATGCTGCGAGTAAAGATCCTTCAATGAGGGAACTGGTTGCTTCGATCGCTGAGAGTGATCAATTATGGGTGGTGTATGTTAAAAAACTTTGCGACATGTACATTCAGTTAGGAGGTCAAAGAGGGGAGCTTCTATCAGAAAGTTGTGTTCTAAATGAGATGGCTCATCGAAAATTGTTCGTGAAAAATATTCTAGACGAGGCTGGTATCTAGGCTTAATGACTGCAGGGAGTTTAAAAAGATACAGGAGTTCAGAAAGCTCGTTGGCGGGTAGCACCGTAGGTGCTTGATATTTGGAGGCGTTACTTTGGAGGGAGTGATGGAATACGCTTCTGGTCGTGAGAATGGAGAAATTAGGTTAGACCAGCAGCACTAAACAAACATGAATAAAAAATCTTGATAAGGGATAAACCATGAAAAACATTATCCGTATCGGTGACAAAACAACTGGCGGCGGCACCGTTCTCTCAGGTTCCGCTGCAATGAAATTTTCCGGTATCGGAGTAGCTCGCGAGGGCGATCCAGTGTTGTGCCCCATTCCCGGCCATGGCCGCACCGTGATTGCCGAGGGGCACCCGGCGTTTAAGGACAACTGTATTCCGGTCGCATTTGACGGTCATTTATGTGCCTGTGGTTGTGCCTTGATTTCCTCTTTGCCTGAAGCTGGGGTGAGGTAGACATGCCGGTCAAACTCTATACGGTGCCTGCTCTCGCGTTGCGCCCTGCACGGCCTCGCCTCTGGCTTTGGCTTGTCTTGTTGTTGCTGTGTTTGCTGCTTGGCTTGGGCGCGACTTTATTGTTCGGCGATGAATCTTTGCACCAACAATCTGCTGATTTTTTCAGCTTTGCTTTTGGTCTTCCGTTCCTGGTTTGGTGTGTGTTGGGTTTCGGGCGAGTTTCATTGCACATCGGCAAACAGTCTGCTGCCGATGGTTGGGATGAAGCCCGCGAGGAAGACATGATCGGCATGATTCGTCGTGGGCGGCGCTCGCAGCAAGTTTTGGGGGTGAGTTTGTACACCGCCCTGCGAGATCCAACAGATGAGCAAACGCCCATTATGGGCGGTGCAACAGTGAGTCACAGCCGTTTTTTTGAAGATTCTGGTGAAGACCAGGAAGCGGCATTGCTGACTGTATTAAGGCAGGTGGTCGCTGATCTGGTACCGATCCTGGCACAAGTGCCTGACGATAAGCCTTTGGCCTTGTTACTGGAGATCGACTGCTTACCAGAGGACCAATGGCGCCCAGCATGGCGGAAGGTATGGCTAGAGTCCGGCATCCGCCAATCGACGGTCCCCGTCGAGGGCCATGGCCTGGCCGCGGTGGATCAATGGCTTGACCAGCGCATTAACGATCAGGCCCTGCTGATGGTGGTGGCGGCGCAGTTTGCACCGGAACAGGCCGAAGGCACGGCGGAAGCAGCCGTTGGCCTGTTGTTCGGCAACCGCCTGACGCAAACCACTTTGGCGCCGATCGCCTATCTGCATCGCCCTGAGCAGGAGCGCACGCCCACCGGTGCCGATCTGCTGTACGCCGCACGTCAGGCGCTCGACTGGGTGCCGTTGCCTGCGCCGTCGATCGAGCAGGTCTGGCGGGTCGGTATCGATGCGCAACGTCGTGTCGATCTGGCAACGGTATCGGCCGACGTTCCTCTGCCAGCCAAGCCCAAGCAGGGACTGTGCGACCTCGATGATTGGCTGGGCCATCCCGGGAAAGCCTCACCCTGGCTGGCGATCGCCGCCGCGACGCAGACGATTGAACACGGTGCCGGAGCGCAATTCATTTTCAGCGGTGGCGATGTCGCTGCCGGACTCTGGAGCACGGTGTTGATGCCCGTGTCACCCCTTTCGAAACAGGAATAGCGAATGCAGTTGCGACGCGCGGTTGGATTTTATGGGCTGTTTGGTGTGCTGCTAATTGCCGGTGTGGTGTTGGGCGTTTTGGTCTGGTATTACCCTGAATCCTTGGGCATGGCGGCCGGCAGTGTGCGGCAAACCCTCTGGTTTTCCGTGATCTCGGCCACCACCTTTGTGCTGCTGGCGTTCCTGGGGGGCTATTACCTGCTGGGGCGCCCGTTGGGGCGCTCGGTGTATTGTCGCTGCTCGCGATGTAGTATCAGCAACATGGGTGTCGACTGACACACCATCGCGAGCAGGCTCGCTCCTACAGGGTTACATCGGTCCGTTCATTGGCTGACCACAATCTTCCCCAGCATCTGCGGATGCAGTGCACAGAAATACTCATACTCCCCCGGTGTATTGAACACCCAGGAATAGCTGTCACCGGTATCCAGCGCCCCGGAGCGAAACAGCTTGTGGGTTTCCGCCACCGTGTGCGGAATTTCGTCGTCATTCACCCAGGTCACTTTGGTGCCCACCGCTACGTTCAAATCCTTGGGCCCGAACATGAACGCCTTGATATCGACTTTCACCTCCTGAGCCCACACCGGCATCGACAGCAACACGCAAACAACAGCCAACAATCGCGCTTTCATTCCAATGCCCTCCGCTAAACCAGTGTCGAATCGATCAGCGCCAAGGGGTGCTCACCCTGCGTCGCTCGCACATCGGTGATCCCCAGGTAATTGCGCAATTGATCCGCCGGCACCGTCATCGGTCCCGGAGCCGGCGCCGTGCCCGGTGCCGGTTGTGGATAGGCGGTGCCGCGCGCGGTGTGGAAGGTGATGTTGCCCTCGACCTTCTGGATGACCTGATGGATGTGCCCGTTCAGCACCGTCACCGATCCGTACTTGCGCAGCATGGCAATCGCCTGATCGCCATCCTCGGTGCCCCAGCCCCACGGCTGATAAATGGTCCACAACGGAATATGGGTGAACACGACGATCGGTGTGCTGCTGCTCACCGCACGCAAGTCGTCGGCCAGCCAGGCCAGTTGATCGGCGCCGAGGGTCGCTTCATGGCCAGCCTGGAAGTTGAAGACGTTCACCAGGGCAATGAAATGCACGCCGTGGTCGTCGAAGCTGTACCACCCATTGCCTTTGGTGCCCTTGCCGTAACGCTCCAGATAGAGCTGGCCGCCGCCCTCGTCGAGGGTGTCGTGTTCGCCCGGCACATAGTGCACGGTGGACGGCAGGGCCTTGAGCAATTGTGCGGCGGTGTCGAACTCTGCGGGTTTGGACAGGTGGGTAATATCGCCGGTATGCAGGATCAGCGATGGCCGTTTGGGCAGCGCGATGACCTTGTCGATCGCCACTTGCAAGGTCTTCACCGGATCGGGATTGGCCTCTTTATTGAAACCGATGTGCGAGTCGCTGATCTGCACGAAATGGAAGGTGCTGGCCAGCGCCTTGGGATCGGAAACATTCCCCGTGTCATCCAGAGCGAAGGCCCGGGGAATGCCGCCGCTCAAGGCCCAGATGACCCCGGCCCCGGCCCACGCCGAGCACTTGAGCAGTGTCCGGCGGTCGGGGTTCAACGGGGCGTCGGTGCGCAGTGGATGTTTTGCTTGAATGTCCATCGGTATTCCCTCGCTGGAGAACTACAGTGATGTAGCTGACACGAGGTAAAACCTTGCAGGACGGGTCTTTATTCCCGGTCGAAAAAATAAATTTTCCCGGGAATAAAAGACCCTGCACTGCAGTTATAGGGGTGGGACAGTGCGGGAACCACTATGAAGCGATTTGAGGAACTGTTTGCGCCGCACCTGGACGCCGCTTACAACCTCGCGCGCTGGCTCACGGGCAATGACAGCGCCGCGCACGATGTCGTGCAGGAAAGCGCCCTGCGCGCCTTGCGGTTTGCGCACCGCTTCGTCGACGGCAACGCCAAGGCCTGGTTTCTGACCATCGTGCGCAACGAAAGCTACACCTGGCTCAAGGCCTCGGCCGGACGGCATTGGGTCGCTTTCGACGACGAATCCGATGAAAACGAGGCTGCGATGAGCCACAGCCAGACCCCGGAACTGCTGGCCATCCACACCGAAAATGCGGCGCTGGTCCAGCAAGCCCTGTGCGCCCTGCCACCGGCGTTTCGTGAGGTGATCGTTCTGAAAGAACTCGAAGACTTGGCTTACAAGGACATCGCCCTGGTGGTCGACGTCCCCATCGGTACCGTCATGTCGAGGCTGGCCAGGGCTCGCGCCATGCTCAAGCTCGAACTATTGAAGTTGCACGCCCATGAATGAACTCGACTGCACGGTTTGCCAGACGCTGATGCACGGCTATCTGGACAAGGAACTCGATCCGGCGACGACGGCGAATGTGGCCGGGCATCTGGCCGAGTGCGTCGCGTGCGCGCGGCTACATGATCAGGCGCAACTGCTGAAGGTCAGCGTCAGGCACAAGGCACCGTATTACGCCGCACCGGCGTCCTTGGCTGCCCGCCTGAAAGCCCCTGAGGCGCCAGCACCCCGAGCCCTGGAGCGCTGGCGAAAATGGTTTGCACCGGCTTTTTCAGCGGCGGCGCTGGCCTTGGCGATGGTGCTGTATGTGGCAACGCCAGGCAGCGACCAGCCGTTGATGGACGAAGCGGTCTCCAGTCATGTCCGCTCGTTGATGGGCGAACATCTGAACGATGTGGTGTCGTCCGACCGCCACACCGTCAAGCCCTGGTTCACCGGCAAGCTCGACTTCTCGCCACCGGTGTTCGATTACTCGGCGCAAGGCTTTCCCCTGCTGGGCGGGCGTCTGGATTATCTGCAACACCAGACCACGGCGGCCCTGAGCTATGGCCGTGCCAAGCACATCATCAACGTGTTTATCCTGCCCGCGCCCGAGGCCGACAAGCCGCGCCAGAGTCAGACGATCCGCGGTTTCAATGTCGTGTCCTGGCAAGCCAACCACATGCGCTTCGTCATGGTTTCCGATCTGGAGAAAGGCGAGCTGGAGGCGTTTAGCGAATTGCTCAAACCCTAGAACGTCCAGGCATCGAACGCTGCAATCAGTTAAAGGACCTCAGGCATGCAGCTTGCGATACTCCCCCGGCGCAATACCGAAGCGTGACTTGAACGCCGTGGAGAAGTAGCTCGAATCGGAAAAACCCCACGAGTAGCCCAGCACCGACAACTTTTGCTCCTTGCCCGATTGGCGCAGGGATTCGGCGCACAGGTCCAGGCGACGATTCTTGATGTAGCGCGCCACCACCAGGCCCTTCTTGGCAAACATCCGGTACAGCCCGCGAGTGGACATGCCCACTTCCCGCGCCAGCCATTCCGGGCACAGCTCTTCGGAGCGGATGTGCTGGTCGATAAAACTCAGGGTCTTGCGGAAGGTGCGTTCATGCAGATCCGTGCAGTCGTCGGTCTGACTGATCGCCGGGCGCAGCAGGCTGACAATCGCTTCCAGGGTCGCTTCGCTTTCCTGACGGCTGAGGCTTGGCTGACGGGTGGCATCAAGGATCAGCCGGTGCGACAGCATCGCGATGGGCGATGTCGCGGCGATGCGGTGACCGCACTTGACCTGATTGAAGCGCAGGGTCTGCTCGACCAATGGGTAGGGCAGGATCAGCGACAACTGTCGGGAGTTTTCGCTGTAGGTGAAGTCGCTTGGGCGCGACGCATCGATCAGTGTGATGTCGCCGGCGGACAGCAGCACCTTGTCGTCGCCCTGGGCCATGCCCGCCGAGCCATCGAGCTGGAACACTGCGAAGTACTTGCCGCCCTCGCCCGCCGCGACTTCCTGCGGCGTGCGGTACAGGCGCGCCTGACAGGCATCGACAAAGCTGAGCTTGAGGGCATCGCTGCGGTATTCCCGGATCTGCCCGGTAAACCCGCTGCCCAGCGGTTGTGCATTGAAGGCGCCACAGATCTGGTTGATCTGATGGATCCACTGATCGAACCCATCCTGGCGCTGTGCAATTGTAGAAATCATGTCAGGCCTCACGCAGGCTTATTTTTATTGTCTACGTCAAAACACAGGTTCTCCTGAACAGCGACTCTCCCTGAACGGCGACGGGTTACTTCAACCCGCCAAACCGTCGATAAAAACTTTCACCCACATCCGGCAATGGGCCGTCGGCGGTTTCCAGTGCACTGTTCAGCCATTCCTCGGCCTTGGCATAGATCAAACGGTAAATGTTGCGGCACAACTGCCGGGCCGCGCGGCCTTCCCAATCACCGGGCAACAACTCGTCCGGCAGTTGCGGGTCGCGCAGCAGCAATTTGCGGTACTCATGAATAAGCAGGATCCGCGCCAGGAAGCAGTCGGACGGTTGCAGGTTTTCCTGCTCGCGAAGCGCCTGCCAGAGCGGCCGGAACAGCTGAATGAATTCGCTGTAGTGCGTTGCCAGCTCCTCGATGTTCCAGCTCTCGCGCACTTGCAGGCGCAGGGCCTTGGAGGCGAGTACGTCCTGGGCGGTGGTTTCGAAGACGATGGTGTCTTCCTGGGCGCCGAGATCGAGCAGCGTCGCGTTGACATCGGAACGGTCGCTGCGCGGGCAGGCCAGGACAACCGGCGAAATCGCACCAAAACCTTGCCACTCCAGTTCTTCACGCACTTGTTTGCGCTTGTCCTGGGTCAGCTGCGACAGCATCACCAGGCACCATGAACCGTCCCAGGCCGGCATGCTGGTGCTGTAGACCCGTTTGAACGCCTTGTCGAAACGCCGGCGACCGGTGCCGGTCAGGCTGTAGTAACTGCGACGCCCGACTTTTTCGGCGGTCAGCCAGCCTTCCTTGGTCAGGCGGAAAATCGAGGTGCGGATCAGCCGTTCGTTGATGCCGATCGGTTCGAGCAACTGAATCAGGCTGCCCAGCCACACCGTCCCGCCGTGGGGCTCAATGGCATCGCCGTACAACGTGATGATCAAGGAGCTGGCGCGGATCGGCGTCTGCTCCTGGAAGCGGGTAATCAAGTGGTTCAAAGGTGTCAGGGACGACATGGGCGTACCGAGCGAAAAAAGAAAACGAATATACCGAAAGTCCACCTGTTAATCGCAAATCCCTCTGTAGGAGCGAGCTCGCTCGCGATGGACGTCAACGATGACGCGCTCTGTCTGAAGGCCCGTGTTGTCCTGGCGTTTTTCGCGAGCAAGCTCGCTCCTACGAGGGGATTTGTGTTCACGACGTGCCCTTTGGCCGCAGACCACTGTCGCTGATGCGCGGGCGATCCGGCTCCGGCTCGCTCAGTGGTTCGCAGACCTGCATCTGTTCCAGGCAACGCCGGGCCAATTGCTGATACTCACGGGTGCCTGCCTGTTTCCACGCCACCTCCTGATCGCTGAGGCTGCGCTTGACGCTGGCCGGGGCGCCCATCACTAGCGACTGCTCGGGGCATTCGAAACCGGCCTTGACGAACGCCGCCGCCGAGACGAATGAACGCGAACCGATGCGCGCGTTGTCCATCACCACCGCATTCATGCCCACCAGTGCGTCGGCGCCGATCCGGCAACCATGCAGCACGGCACCGTGGCCGATGTGGCCATTGCGCTCGACCACGGTGTCACTGTCGGGAAAACCGTGCATCACGCAGGTGTCCTGCAGATTGGCGCCCTCCTCCAGGACGATCCGGCCAAAGTCGCCACGCAGGCTCGCCAGCGGCCCGACGTAGCAATGAGGACCGACGATCACATCACCGATCAACACGGCAGACGGATGCACATAGGCACTGGGGTCAACCACCGGGGTCAGGCCATCAAGGCTGTAGCAGGTCATGGCAGGCTCCTTCACAAAGCGATGCAAATAATGGCTTATTTTGTATCACATCAGTTTTACCAGCACAAAGACTAAAAACCGTATCACTTGAAAAGACCGGTCAACGCCGCCACTCACCCGCCGCAACGACGGGACTACCAGCCAATAAAATCGGGATATTCAGGCATATCAGCACCCTCTCCCGGCAGGTACGCAAAGACTGAAGCAATGACAAAAGGACACATTAAATCTATTTTTGTATTGCATTTGCGTATCACGTTGCAGGTATACTCGGGCAAAACCGGTTCCTGCGACCGATCCAATAACAAGCCGGCATCACCGCCGAGCGTGCACCGTGAGGGCATCCGCCATGCCTCTAACCCTTGCCGTCGAACTGATCGAGCCCGGCGTCCGCCTGATTACCCTGCAGCGCCCGCAAGCCCTGAACGCCCTGACCACCCAATTGCTGGGTGAGCTGGCCGACGAACTGAGCGCCGCACAAGCCGACCCCCAGACCCGCGCCGTGGTCCTCACCGGTAGCCGCAAGGCCTTCGCCGCCGGCGCCGACATCAAGGAAATGGCCGAGCGCGACCTGGTCGGCATCCTCGACGATCCCCGCCAGGCTTCGTGGCAGGCGATCACCCGCTTCAGCAAACCACTGATCGCCGCCGTCAATGGCTTCGCCCTCGGCGGCGGCTGCGAACTGGCGATGCACGCCGACATCATCATTGCCGGTGAGGACGCCCGCTTCGGTCAGCCGGAAATCAACCTCGGGATCATGCCCGGCGCCGGTGGCACCCAACGCCTTCTGCGTGCCGTCGGCAAATCCATGGCCATGCAGATGGTCCTGACCGGCGAGCCGATCGATGCGCGCCAGGCCCAGCGCGCCGGGCTGGTCAGCGAAGTGACGCAACCGGAACTCACCGTTGAGCGCGCCCTGCAAATCGCCCGCAGCATTGCCGGCAAAGCCCCGCTGGCGGTGCGCCTGGCCAAGGAAGCGCTGCTCAAGGCCATGGACACCGACCTGGCCACCGGCCTGCGCTTCGAGCGCCATGTCTTCACCGTGCTGGCCGGCACCCGCGACCGCGAGGAAGGCATTGCCGCCTTCC
>OBKH01000211.1_pt1 | contig 9738 bp, 12 predicted proteins | sample 1496241 | NCBI WGS metagenome assembly OBKH01 (sample SAMN03273953, study PRJEB22546) | soil metagenome | isolation source: rice field elevated CO2 plus elevated temperature | place: India: CRRI Experimental farm Cuttack,Odisha-753006 | collected 2013-12-17 | reverse complement strand
GGCGCAACTTCGACAACCAGTACTGGCCCGCCCATTACCTGATCGATGCCAAGGGGCAAGTGCGTTACACCCACTTCGGCGAAGGCCGCTATGAGGCGCAGGAGCAGATGATCCAGACGTTGTTGAGCGAAGCCAAGGCCATTCAGTGATGCGGTCTATGCTTGTTCAATAACCGAGGGCACTCCCAGGTTTCGCTGCGGACTAAGCAACAGGGTCTACAAGGGACCTCTGCTTTTCTGACATGGACCGGACATGAATCAAACCAATCTGCAATTCAAGACCCTGCTGTTGTCGCTGGGCCTGGTGACCATCGCGTTTATCTGGATATTGCTGCCGTTCTACGGCGCGGTGTTCTGGGCAGTGATCCTCGGCATCCTGTTTGCGCCATTGCAGCGTCGGTTGCAATTGAAGTTCGGCTGGCAGCGCAACGTCACGTCGTTGCTGACGCTGAGCGTTTGTCTGGTGATCGCGATCCTGCCGGTGATCATCCTTGGTGCCTTGCTGGTTCAGGAGGGGGCGGCGCTCTACAACAGAATCGAAAGCGGCGAGTTGGACATTGCAGGCTATGTGACGCACTTCAAACACAGCCTGCCGCCGTACTTTCAGCACTTGCTCGATCGGTTCGGGGTCGGCGAGCTGAACGGCCTGCGGGAGAAAATCATCAAGAGTGCGGTGACGGGCAATGAGTTTGTCGCCACGCAGGTCTTCAGTTTTGGTCAGGGCACTTTCGATTTTGTGGTGAGTTTTTTCATCATGCTCTACTTGCTGTTCTTCTTTCTGCGGGACGGTGCCGAACTGGCGCGCAAGGTTCGCTCCGCCGTACCGCTGCAGGAACACCAGAAACGTCGTCTGCAACTCAAATTCAACCGTGTGGTGCGGGCCACGGTGAAAGGCAATCTGCTGGTGGCGATCACACAAGGTGCATTGGGTGGTTTGATTTTCTGGTTTCTGGACATCCCGAGCGCGTTGCTCTGGGCCGTGTTGATGGCGTTTCTGTCCCTGTTGCCAGCGGTGGGGGCGGGTATTGTCTGGGCGCCGGTGGCGGCATTTTTCCTGTTCACCGGGGCGATCTGGCAGGGCGTGGTACTGGGGGTGTTCGGGGTTTTTGTGATCGGACTGGTGGACAACGTGCTGCGACCGATCCTGGTGGGCAAGGATACCAAGATGCCGGACTATCTGATTCTGATCTCGACCCTGGGCGGCCTGGCGATTTTCGGCCTCAACGGTTTTGTGATCGGTCCACTGATTGCCGCGCTGTTCATGTCGAGCTGGGCGATCTTCATCGAAACCAAACCGCGGGTTCAGCTGCCTTAAGCGCTGAAATTGCCCGTCTGGCCAGTGCCGATACGCTCAGACAATGCCTGGGCGGCCGGCAGCGAAGTGAGCGGGCCGCTGATCTGTTCGCCGTCCTGTACCAGGTACCAGCAGGCGAGCAGTCCCAGCTCCCTGAGAGGGGCGGGAACGGCGCTGCCGATAACGGACATAATCTGAACCTGAGACATCATCAGTACCTCCATCGATCTATGGAGATACCTTACGGGGCGGGCGCTTTTGCGGACAATCACCGTTTTCGATAGTGGTCATTGACGCCAGTGGGTGCAAATGACCGTTTGTCGGTCACCGCACCCATCAATGTTCCTGCTGGCCGGCCGGCGATAGCGTTTTTGAACGCGTCATCGCCAGCAAGCGGGTCCCTGCGGACTGTGTCAGTAGTGACCGTAACGCGGGCCATAGTAGCCATGCGGAGGGCCATAGTAACCACGCGGAGGGCCGTAATAACCACGGGGAGGCCCGTAGTAGACCGGTGCCGGACGGTAGTAGATCGGTTGCTGCACATAGACCGGAGCCGGCTGGTAGTAAACCGGTGGCGGTGGTGCGGCATACACCGGTGCGGGTTGGGCGTAGACCGGCTGTGCATAAACCGGTTGCGGCTCGACATACACCGGCCGGTTGGCGTTGATCAGGGCCGAGCCGACAATGGCCGTACCGACGATTGCTCCAAATACCGCCGCGTCATTACCACCACCATGGGCTTGCGCCTGTCCTGCGATAGCGAGCGCGCCGATCAGCAAGGCTACTGTGGGGATTTTACGGATCATGATAATTCCTCGGTTCTTCGCCCCGGCGCTTGCGTCTGCAATAGACCCAAGGATCGTCGCGGGGATACTTCTAAGACAGCGTTTTTTTGAAAATCAGCACAGCCGTTAGGTAAATTTTGTGTAAGGTCTGTGCCGGCTTGCTTACGGTCGCCCGATGCCGGACGCAGGCCCTGGAATATGATTGATCAGAACGCCCCGGACTGACTAAGCCCATCCATCTGAAAGTGCACTGGAAGGATATTCACATGCAGATGAACCCCAACAGAGACACCCAGCTGTGCATGTCCCTCTCCGGACGCCCCGGCAACTTTGGCCTGCGATTTCACAACCATCTGTATGAACAACTGGGGCTGAATTTCTACTACAAAGCCTTCAGCAGTCACGACTTGCCGGGCGCTGTCGGCGGTATTCGTGCCTTGGGCATTCGCGGCTGTGGCGTGTCGATGCCGTTCAAGGAAGCCTGCATTGCGCTGGTCGATGAGTTGGACGCGTCCGCCGCCGCCATTCAATCGATCAACACCATCGTCAATACCGACGGTCATCTCAAGGCCTATAACACCGATTACATGGCGGTTGCCCAACTGCTGGAAACCCACGCAGTGCCCAAGGACACCACCTTTGCCCTGCGCGGCAGCGGCGGAATGGCCAAGGCGGTGGCCAGTGCCTTGCGCGATGGCGGTTACACACACGGCATGATCGTGGCCCGCAACGAGCGCGCCGGCCGTGCCCTGGCTGAGTCCCTGGGTTATCCGTGGCAAGCGGAACTGGGGGAGAGGCGGCCGCAAATGCTGATCAATGTCACGCCGGTCGGTATGGATGGCGGCCCGGAGGCCGGGCAGTTGGCGTACGATACCGAGGTCATTGCGGCTGCTGATATCGTCTTCGATGTGGTGGCGATTCCCTCGGAAACGCCGCTGATCGTGCGTGGTCGTGCCGAGGGCAAACAAGTGATCACCGGACTGGAGGTGATCGCGCTCCAGGCGTTGGAGCAATTCGTCCTTTATACCGGTGTGCGCCCGACGGATGAGCAATTTCAGCAAGCGGTGGCGTTTGCGCGCAGTTGAAGGTCTTTTGCCTGCCTTAAAACCAGATCAAGGAGGTATCCATGCATCCCCCCATTCTCAACCTGAATCAGGTCGAACTCGAGCCCTTGCCCGAAGCCTTGGCGCCCACCGGTGAAACCGCCGGCCGCTATCGGCAACGCATGGCCCGCGTGGGTCAGCAACTGGGAGCTCAAAAGCTCGGTTATCGCCTGTACGTGCTGGAACCGGGGATGCGTGGCAGTCCGTTTCACAGTCATCGGGTCAATGAGGAGATGTTTTACGTCGTGGCCGGGGAGGGGGAGATCCGCCTTGGCGCCGAACGTTTCCCCATTCGCGCTGGCGACGTGATCGCCTGTCCGCCGGGCGGTCCTGAAGCGGCGCACCAGATCATCAATACCAGCCTTGCAGAATTGCGTTACCTGGCGGTCAGCACCCAGCAATCACCGGAAATTTGCGAATATCCGGACTCCGGCAAGTATGCGGTGATGGATGACTTCAAGGTCGATGCCCAGGGTAATGCTTCGGGGTTTGTCGCGGTTGCCCGGCAGGCGGATGGGGTGGATTACTGGGACGGGGAGTGAACGACTCCTGGATCAAGTCGGCAAAGGTGAATTTGTCGCGAGGGAGCAAGCTCCCTCGCCACAGGGTGTTTGTTCAAGTTATCAATGACGCTCACTCAAGGCGTGCCAAACGCTCTTCCAGTGCCGCAATCCGCGCCTCGAGCTCTTCGATCCGCTCAACCGAAACAGCGCTGCCACCACCACGTTCGACCGGGTTCTGCCGCGCCGCGAGAGTCGCGTCGATGTCCGCCGGGTCGCCCAAGGCATGCATATACCGGTCTTCCCGCTGTCCGGCCTGGCGCGGAATCAGCAGGGCCAGGCCACGGGCAATCAAGCGTTCAAGCTGATGCACCACCTGCTCGGTATCTTCGAAGTCATGCATGCGGCCGCTGCGGGTCAGCAGCTCATTGACCGTTTGCGGGCCGCGCAGGAACAACAGTCCCGCCAGCACCACCTGAGCCGGCACCAGTTCCAGTGCCTTGTCGACCCTGTGCTCCCAGCGATCCGCACGGCTGCCCATCACCAGTTTGGTGAAGCCGCGTGCCTCAAGGGCGCGCAAGCTTTGACCGACCTGGCCCTGGGTCAGGTTCATCACCGGTTCACGGCTGGTCTTCTGGTTGCAGGCGATCATCAACGCATTGAGGGTAAGCGGGTAGGTTTCCGGGCTGGTGGCCTGTTTTTCGATCAGAGAGCCCAGAATACGGATTTCCGTACTGTTGAGTCGCGGCTCGTCATGGGTCGTCTCTTGCTCGGTGATCATGGTTCTGCGTCCTTACCCGGTTCAGGTTTTCACTTGCGTGGATGCACTTTAGATTGGTGTGCGTCAATGGCAATAGTATTTGCGAACTATCTGGGCTATTTAATGAGGCTTTAACGCAATACTAACGATTTTTTTACAATTGGATGGGCACCGTATGCGGGGCCATGGACAGGATGTCCTTGAAGTGGGAGATTTACACGTTTCTTGCATCGACAATGTCACCGGCCTTAAGCAATGGAAGATGGAGCAAGGCATGAAGTTGATGTTGGTATCAGCCAAACAAGATGTGCTCAATAGCACACGATTCGCATGACTATTTTGATTACCGGCGCTGCCGGATTCATTGGGTTTCACACCGCCCGGCGTCTATGTCTGGACGGCCATGAAGTGGTTGGCATCGACAACCTCAATGACTATTACGACGTCACGCTCAAGCGCGCACGACTCAAGGAACTGGAGTGCTTGCCGGGCTTTCGTTTCGAGAAAATGGACATTGTCGACAAGCCGGCGTTGATGGCGTTGTTTCGCGATCATCCGTTTACCGAAGTGGTGCATCTGGCCGCCCAGGCGGGTGTGCGCTACTCCCTGGACAATCCCGACGTCTATGCGCAATCGAATCTGGTGGGTTTCCTCAATGTGCTGGAAGCCTGCCGACACCACAATCCCGCGCATTTGATCTACGCTTCCAGCAGCTCGGTGTACGGCAGTAACAGCAAAATGCCGTTCAGTGTCGAGGACGCGGTCGATCATCCCATTTCCTTGTATGCCGCGACCAAGCGTGCCAATGAGCTGCTCGCCGAGAGCTATTGCCATCTATACGGATTGAAGGCCAGTGGGCTGCGTTTCTTTACGGTTTACGGACCGTGGGGGCGGCCGGACATGGCGCTGTTCAAGTTTACCGAGGCGATGCTCAAAGGCCGGCCGATCGATATCTACAATCAGGGCCAGATGGCACGGGACTTCACGTACATCGACGACATCGTCGAAAGCGTCGCCCGATTGCGCACACGACCACCGGTATCGACCGGGGCGGGAGAAGGCGTCAACCGGTTGTTCAATATCGGTCGCGGCCAGCCAGTGGCGCTGCTGGAGTTCATTGACTGCCTGGAAGCGGCGCTGGGGATGCAGGCGCAACGTAACTATCTACCGCTGCAGGCTGGCGATGTGGTCAAGACCTGGGCCGACGTGTCGGCCCTGGCAGAGTGGGTCGATTTCAGTCCGCAGGTGCCGGTTGGCACTGGCGTCGGGGAGTTTGTGAAGTGGTATCGCCAGTTCTATCAGTTATGAACCATTCTCCTGTGAAAATAAAAGAGCAAGGCAAAAGAGCGCCTCTATGAGCAATGACATTTTTGTATCGGTACTGATCCCTGCGAAGAACGAAGCGAACAATCTCAAGCCCTTGCTTGAAGAAGTCCGCGTGGCGCTGGCGGATGAGTCTTATGAAATCATCGTCGTCGACGATGGCAGTACCGATGCCACCTTGCACGAACTGCAGCAGGCCAAAAACAATGGTCTGAGCCAGTTACGCATCCTGCATCATGATCGCTCGCTGGGCCAAAGCACGTCGCTGTACCACGCGGCACAGGCGGCTCGCGGGCAGTGGCTGGCCACGCTCGATGGCGACGGGCAGAACGACCCGGCAGACATCCCGGGCATGTTGGCACTGGTGCGTAACCCGCGTGGCAGTGGCGACTTGCAGCTGGTGGCGGGGCACCGGGTCAACCGCCGCGACACCGCGAGCAAGCGCTGGGCCTCGCGTTTCGCCAATGGCCTGCGCAGCCGCCTGCTCAAGGACGCCACGCCCGACACTGGCTGTGGCTTGAAACTGATTCAACGCGCGGCGTTTTTGCGCCTGCCGTACTTCGATCATATGCATCGGTACATTCCAGCGCTGATCCAGCGCCACAATGGCCGAATGGTCGTCCATCCCGTCAACCACCGGCACCGCACCGCCGGCGTATCCAAGTACGGCAATATCGACCGCGCCCTTGTCGGCATTCTCGACCTCTTCGGGGTGTGGTGGTTGATCAAGCGTACTCGCCTGAATACTCAGGCTCGGGAGGTTCAGGAATGAACCTTTCCCGCGAATCCTTGTGGTTGGTGGTCGGCTTTGCCGGCCAGCTCGCGTTCACCGGCCGTTTCGTCCTGCAGTGGCTGTACAGCGAATACAAAAAACGCAGCGTGATCCCGACCAGCTTCTGGTACCTGAGTATCGTCGGCAGTGCCCTGCTGCTGATGTATGCCATTTACCGGCAGGACCCGGTGTTCATTGCCGGCCAGGCTTTTGGCTTTATTGTTTATCTGCGCAACCTGCAACTGATTGCAAAAAGCAAAAACCTCAAGGAGTAAGTCATGCGCAGATCGTTGTCGCCCAGGGTCGAATGCCTGGGGTTGATGTTGCTCGCCCTGCTTTTGGTCGGTGCCGGTCTGGGCCTGCGTCAAGTGCAGAACGTCGATGAAGAACGTTTCCTCGGCGTGGCCCTGGAAATGCTGCACAACGGTTCTTGGCTGATTCCCCATCGCGCCGGGGAGATCTATGGCGATAAACCACCGATCTTCATGTGGACGGTGGCGTTCTTCGCCTGGCTGACCGGCAAACCCAACCTTGCCCTGTTCATACCCGGGCTTTTTTCCGCGGTGACCGTCACGGCGATGGTCTATGACCTCGGGCGACGGCTGTGGAACCAGCGCATCGGACGCATTGCCGCGCTGTTGTACCTGGCGACCTACCAGACTTACAGCATCCTGCGTACCGGGCAGATCGACAGCTTTCTGATTCTGTTCACTTCCCTGGGCCTGTACGGCCTGGCCCGTCATCTGTTGCTGGGGCCGGCATGGCGCTGGTTCTACGTAGGCTGTGCGGGCATGGGCATCGGCGTGATCACCAAAGGCGTGGGCTTTCTGCCGGCGCTGATGCTGATCCCTTATGCCTATGCGGTACGCAAGGATTGGTCGGGCGTGGTGGCCATGCCGGGCCAGGCGCGCAAATGGTGGCTCGGGTTGCTGGTAATGCTGGCAGCGATTGCGGTCTGGCTGTTACCCCTGACCTTGTCCATCGTATTCAATGGTTCCGCTGACGAGGTGGCCTATGCCCGGGAAATCCTCCTGCGCCAGACCGCCGGACGCTACGCCGCTTCGTGGGACCACCGGGAACCGTTCTGGTACTTCTTCACCAATGTCATTCCGCAATACTGGCTGCCTTTGGTTCTGGCCTTGCCATGGCTGGTGCCGGCCTGGCGCCGTCAGCTGCAAAAGCGTGACGGTCGGGTGCTGGTGCTGCTCGGTTGGGTCACGCTGGTGGTGCTGTTCTTTTGCATCAGTGCCGGCAAACGCAAGTTGTACATCTACCCGGCGCTACCGGGACTGGTACTGGCGGCGGCGCCGCTGATTCCCTGGCTGCTGCAACGCTGGTTCAAGCAGCGCCCGCGCCTGCGCCGGGCATTTCCGGCCCTGGTGGCAGGCTGGTTCGTGTTGTGGTTCGCCCGTGGGTTTATCGAGCCGATCACGGACGGCGCCAATCCACACGTCGCCATCATGGAGCAAGCCGCTTCAATGACTCACGGTGCTGACCTGGTACTGGTCAACTGGCGCGAGGGACATTGGTTGTACGCCCGTCAGCCGATCGTGCATTTCGGTATGGCCGAGTCGACGGTCGAGCAGGCTGCACAATGGCTGCGCGATCACCCCAACGCTTATGCATTGGTCCCGGACGAGTTGCTCGGCCAGTGCTTCGCCCCTGAGGCTGCCCATGAACTGGGCGAAACGTCCCGTGCCGAGTGGTCGATCGTCGGCGCCGATGCCGATAACGGCAAATGCCATCCGGAGCAGCCTGGGCATGTCTATCGTTTCACTTGGGACTGAGAAAAATAATAATGAGCAAGGCAAGGAAAGCGGGACTGTTGGTTGTCGTTGTCGCGTTGGCACTGGTTATCACTACAGGAGTGCGTTATGCCTGGTTTTCGCAGTTGTACGGACACTGGCACAACCAGTGGTACGGCAATCAGGCACCCGACAAAAATATCTGGCTGCCTGACTATAAGGCGGTGATCCAGGCCAAACCTGTGGAGGGTGTCACCAATTTGTCCGGCGTCGCTTACGATTACGATCGTGATCGCCTGCTGGGAATCACCAATGGCGCGCCCATGGAAATCGTGGTGTTGAGCCGCGACGGCGACTTGCTCGGGCGCTACCCGCTGATCGGCTTCGAAGACACCGAAGGCATCGCTTACATCGGCGGTGGACGGGTGGTGATCGCCGATGAAAGATTGCAGCAACTGGACATTGTCACCTTGCCCGACACCCCTGCGCCGATCCATGTCGAGCAAGCACGATTTGTTGCCATCGGCGTCAACCTGAGCCCGCACAACAAAGGGTTTGAAGGTGTGACGTACGACCGCGCCAATGATCGTGTCTTCGCCATCAAGGAGCGTGATCCGCGGCAGCTGTATTCGGTGACAGGCATGCTCGCTTCAATGGGCGGCCCTCTACAGATCCGCATCAAGGACCTGACGTCCTGGGTCAACCGCAGTGTCTTCAGTCGAGACCTCTCCGAGGGCTACTTCGATCCGAAGAGCGGGCACCTTTTGTTGCTCAGTGATGAGTCCGCCAATATCACCGAGCTGGACGGCGAGGGGAACTTCGTCAGCATTCTCTCCCTGCGCAGCCAGGCGGGCGATCTTAAGCATTCGGTGCCGCAAGCCGAGGGTATGACAATGGACGCCGATGGCGACCTCTACGTCGTCAGCGAGCCTAACCTTTTCTATCGCTTCAGCAAGACCAAAAACGCTCAAGTAACTGCTGCGGAGTAACCTAGATGGGGTTGAGCCTGTCGCGTTTGTCGAACCGCAACATCGCCTTGCTTGCGGCCATAGCCATTGCGCTGCTGTTTTTCTGGGGCCTGGGCAGCGTACCGTTTTTGAGTGTCAACGAAGCTCGGCGCGCGGTCACCGTCCGCGAAATGCGCGAAGCGGGGAGTTGGTTGCTGCCTTATATGAACGGCGATCTGTACCTGTCCAAGCCGCCGTTTTTCTATTGGGTCGGTCTCGTTTCGACCGCCATGGTGGGCAGCTTGTCCGAGTGGAGCATGCGCCTGCCTTCGGCGCTGGCCGCGACCTTGTCCTGTGTCGGCACTTATCTGTACGGCCTCAGGCAGGCGGGGCGCCAGGCGGCGCTGTTTGCGGTGGTGTGTCTGGCCGCGAACGGTGCATTCCGCCTGTTCGCCCCCCCCGCTGAACTCGCGCGGCTGCCTCCCCTGCTCCGTTTCGTCCCTCCTCCGG
>OBKH01000210.1_pt1 | contig 9793 bp, 7 predicted proteins | sample 1496241 | NCBI WGS metagenome assembly OBKH01 (sample SAMN03273953, study PRJEB22546) | soil metagenome | isolation source: rice field elevated CO2 plus elevated temperature | place: India: CRRI Experimental farm Cuttack,Odisha-753006 | collected 2013-12-17 | reverse complement strand
GCGTCGCCGTGGACAACAGCCACAACACCAGGAAGAACGCCATCATCGCCGTGGCGAAGTCGGCGAAGGCGATTTTCCAGGCGCCCCCGTGATGCCCACCGGCATAGCGCTTGACGCGCTTGATGATTATCGGCTGATTGTTTTCCATGCTTAACGACCGCGAACCGCTTGTTCCAGCTCGGCGAAGCTAGGACGGTGCGCCGGGTACAGAACCTTGCGTCCGAACTCCACGGCCAGCGATGGCGGCATGCCGGAAGCCGAGGCGACCAGCGAGGCCTTGATGGCTTCGTAGACGTTCAGCTCTTCCTTGGCATCGTGGGCCAGGGAATGGGCCAACGGGCCGAAGAAGCCGTAGGCGGCGAGAATACCGAAGAACGTACCGACCAGTGCCGCACCCACGTGCAGGCCGATGGACTTCTGGTCACCTTCGCCCAGGGACGCCATGGTCACCACGATACCCAGTACCGCCGCGACGATACCGAAACCGGGCATGGCGTCGGCGATGCCGTTCACGGCGTGGGATGGATGCTCCAGGTCTTCCTTGAGGCTGAAGAGTTCCATGTCAAACAGCCCTTCAAGCTCATGAGGTGCCATGTTGCCGGAAGACATGATGCGCAGGTAATCGCAGATGAACGCCGTCATGCGCTCATCCTTCAGGACCGCCGGGTACTTGGCGAAGATCGGGCTCGCGGCGGCATCTTCGATGTCACCTTCGATCGCCATCATGCCTTCACGGCGGCTCTTGTTGAGGATTTCATAGATCAGGCCCAGGACTTCAAGGTAGAAGCCGTGGCTGAAACGCGAGCTGAACATGCTCAGGGACTTCTTGAGCACGTGCATCGTCATGTAGCCGGGGTTGGCCTGCAAGAATGCGCCGAGGGCCGCGCCGCCGATGATCATCACCTCGAAAGGCTGGATCAGGGCTGCAATTTTGCCGTGGGAGAGCACGTATCCGCCGAGCACGCTCGCGAATACGACGATGATGCCGATAATTTTAGCCATAGGTAGGAGAGCACTTACTGAGTCGGGTTCAAGGTCATATTCGGAAGTTAAAAAATCTCTTCTTCTACTTATCGGCAAAACTGCGCCAGACTATAGCCAGTTCAGGCGAAAAGCCAATTTGACCCACTCCGGGCACAGTTAACGCTGACGATGATCGCCTCCAACATGGTTAACGAAACGAACGTTCCAACGCCAAAACCGACCACACTCGAAGGCTGGGTCAAGCTTCTGGATGATGTGCGCCTGCCGGTTCCCAAGGCCATCCATGACCGTGTCTGGCTGGCCATTCGCGACCATCGCAGCTCGTTGCGCGACATCGCCGAATTGATGCAGGAAAGCCCGCCCCTGGCTTTGAGCGTGATTCGCGAAGCCAACCGGCATACCCATGGCAGCATGACCGAGCCGGCGGAAAACCTTGAGGTCGCCATCAATCGTCTTGGCCTCAAACGCACTGAAGAACTGCTCGACCGGATGCCCGTACTGCCGCAAACCGACATCCCCAAAGCCCTGCGTCAATTGCAGATGATCAGCCAGCATGCCACGCAACAGGCCAATGGTTTTTTTGCCAGTCGCCTGGCGCGCCTGTGGCAGGACATCTACTGGGGCAGCCTGTTGTTTCTGTCGCCGCTGTGGCCACTGGCCCTGACTCACCCGCAATTGCTGGAGGACTGGGAACTGCGGGTCATTCATAAAGGCGAGTCGGCGCGCAAGGTCGAAAAGCAATTGTTTGGCGTACGCCTGCTGGACATCGGCCAGGCCCTGGCGGACATCTGGCGCCTGCCGATCTGGGTGCAGCAGGGCTACCGTCTGCTGCTCACCGAGCAACGGGAACTGGTGAAGGTTCTGCGCATTGCCCGCGACAGCGAGCATCCATTGCGCCAGCAGAACCGCCTCGATGACGATCCGACCCTGCGCCGCTGGCTCAATCAACCGGCCAATACCGTGTTGCTGGCCAACGGTCTGGCATTGTCGGCGCACCAGGCCTGGGACAGTCCGCACAGCCAGCGGTGGCAGTATCTGACCAGCCTATACCTGCAAGTACCGATGGAAGACGTGCAACAGCAATTGCACCAACAGGCCGCCAACAGTGCGCGCCATCACGCCATGCCTGACCTTTGGCACCCCGCCGAAGCGTTGATCTGGCCGTGGGGCATGAATCGCATCCATGCCGCTTTGCTGCCGGCACCAGCGCCCACCGCCGAGGACCTGGCGAAATGGCGCAAGCAATGCGCCGAGCTGTTGGTCGAACCGAGTCACTTCACCAATGCCATGCACTTGACCATCGCTGCCCGGGACGCCCTCGTCGCCTGCGGCATGCGCCGCGTGATGATCCTGATGGCCGACCGCACCCACGCCAACCTGCGAGTGCACCAAACGGCGGGGCTGCCCAAAGAAGTGGCGGCGATGAACTTTGCGGTCAGCCAAAGCACCGTGCTGCAACGCTTGCTTTCGCAACAGGCCCAGGTACGGATTAACCCGACCAACAACGCACAATTTTCAGCCCTGCTGCCCAACGGCCTGCGCGCGCAGTTCAGCGGCGAACACCTGCTGCTGCGCTCGCTGGTCAACAATGGCCGGGTGATCATGATTGTCGTGGCGGATCAGGGCGGCGGGCCGTTTTCGGAAATCACCGTGCAAGCCTTCGGCAAAACGGCACAGTGCATCGAGAAAGCGCTGCAAAACTTTAGCCGCCGCGGCCAATAGCGCTGCGCTACAATCCTCCCTTTTGTGCTCTGGAGACCTCACATGTCTGACTTCTCTGGCTTGCCGCTGGTGATCGAACCGAGCGACTTGCTCCCTCGCCTCGATGCCCGTGATCTGATTCTGGTGGACCTGACCAGCAGCGCCCGCTACACCGAAGGGCATATTCCCGGTGCGCGGTTTGTCGATCCGAAACGCACACAGCTCGGTCAGGCGCCCGCCCCAGGCCTGATGCCGTCGCAAGCCGCACTCGAAGCATTGTTCGGTGAGCTGGGGCACAATCCCGATGCGGTCTACGTGGTTTATGACGACGAGGGCGGCGGTTGGGCCGGGCGGTTTATCTGGCTTCTGGACGTCATTGGTCACAGCAACTATCACTATGTCGACGGCGGCCTGACGGCCTGGCTGGCAGAAGGCTTGCCCATGTCGATCCAGGTCCCCGCTCCTGTGGGTGGCCCGGTTGCATTGACCCTGCACGACGAACCCACTGCGACCCGCGAATACCTGCAAAGCCGTCTCGGCGCCGCCGACCTGGCGATCTGGGACGCGCGCGGGCCGCTGGAGTACTCCGGTGAGAAAGTCCTGGCGGCCAAGGGCGGACACATTCCTGGCGCGGTCAATTTCGAATGGACCGCCGGCATGGACAAGGCCCGGAACCTGCGTATCCGCACCGACATGCCGCAGATCCTCGAACGACTCGGGATCAGCAAAGACAAAGAAGTGATTACCCACTGCCAGACCCACCACCGTTCTGGCTTCACCTATCTGGTGGCCAAGTCCCTCGGTTATCCGCGGGTCAAAGGCTACGCCGGCTCCTGGGGCGAATGGGGCAACCACCCCGATACCCCTGTAGAGATTTAAGGTTTTTAAGGACAGTTAATGAATAAGCGTCTGTTTATCCTCAGCCAGTACCTGCTGCCCCACCATTTGCTTTCGCGACTGGCCGGCTGCATCGCCGAATGCCGCGTGCGCTGGTTCAAGAATGCATTCACCGCGTGGTTCGCCAAACGTTATCAGGTGGACATGTCCCAGGCGCTGGTCGAAGACCTGACGGCCTACGAGCACTTCAACGCCTTCTTCACCCGCGCCCTGAAGGACGGCGCGCGTCCTCTGGACCAGACACCGGGCGCGATCCTCAGCCCGGCCGACGGCGCGGTCAGCCAACTCGGTCCGATCGAACACGGCCGCGTGTTCCAGGCCAAGGGCCACAGCTTCAGCGTGCTGGAATTGCTGGGCGGCGATGCGGCGAACGCCGCGCCGTTCATGGGTGGCGATTTCGCGACCATTTACCTGTCGCCGAAGGACTACCACCGTGTGCACATGCCGCTGGCCGGCACCCTGCGCGAAATGGTCTACATCCCGGGCCGGATTTTCTCGGTGAATCAGACCACCGCCGAAAACGTGCCGGAACTGTTCGCCCGCAACGAGCGTGTGGCGTGCATCTTTGACACCGAACGCGGGCCGATGGCCGTCGTGCTGGTGGGCGCGATGATCGTGGCATCGATCGAAACCGTGTGGGCCGGGCTGGTGGCGCCGCCGAAACGCGAGTTGAAAACCTTCCGTTACGACGAGGCCGCTCGTGCGCCGATCCATCTGGAAAAGGGTGCGGAACTGGGCCGCTTCAAACTGGGTTCGACCGCTATCGTGCTGTTCGGGCCGGATCAAGTGAAGTGGGCTGAAGAACTGGCGGCAGGTTCGCCGGTGCAGATGGGCCAGGGAATGGGCTTACCGAAAGCCTGATAGAGACACACATGCAGGAGCGAGCCTGCTCGCGAAAAACGTGACGGCGCCGCGGACATTCAGAATGCCCGCGTCATCGTTAACGTCCATCGCGAGCAGGCTCGCTCCTACAGGTGATTTGCGGCGTTACAGTTGTCCGTCGCGATCGCGAAAGCCCAGCAGATACAACACGCCATCGAGCCCCAGGGTGGAAATTGCCTGCTTCGCCGACTGTTTAACCAGCGGCTTGGCGCGAAACGCCACGCCCAACCCGGCAATTGCCAGCATCGGCAAGTCATTGGCGCCGTCGCCGACCGCAATGGTCTGCTCCAGACGCAAACCTTCCTTGTGCGCCAACTCTTTGAGCAGATCAGCCTTGCGCTGCGCATCGACAATCGGCTCGATCGCCACGCCTGTCACCTTGCCATCCACCACTTCCAGCTCGTTGGCGAACACGTAGTCAATACCCAGCTTGGCCTGCAATTGCTTGGCGAAGTAGGTGAACCCGCCCGACAGAATGGCGGTTTTGTAACCCAGTCGCTTGAGTTCGGCGAACAGGGTTTCAGCGCCTTCGGTCAGGCGCAGTGACGCACCGATGGAATCCAGTACGCCTACATCCAGACCTTTGAGCAACGCCAGACGCTCTTTGAAACTGGCGCGGAAGTCCAGCTCGCCCGCCATCGCCCGTTCGGTAATTTCCGAGACTTTGTCGCCTACACCGGCGGCCTTGGCCAGTTCGTCGATAACTTCGGCTTCGATCAGGGTCGAGTCCATGTCGAACACCGCCAGGCGACGGTTACGACGGAACAGCGAGTCTTCCTGGAAGGCGATGTCGACGTTCAGCTCCTGGGCGACGCTGAGGAATTCGGCACGCAGCGCCTGCGGATCGGCCGCTTCGCCACGTACGGAAAACTCGATGCAGCCCTTGCCTTTATCCGCTGGCGTATCCAGCGGCATGCGCCCTGACAACCGATCGATGTGGTCGATGTTCAGGCCATATTTGGCAGTGATGGAACTCACGGCCTGCAATTGCCCGGCCGTCACTTTGCGGGTCAGCAAGGTCACGATGTGGCGTTTTTTGCCCTGGTTGCCGACCCACTGCTGGTAATCCTCTTCGGACACTGGCGTGAAACGTACCTGTTGATCGAGCTCGTAGCCCTTGAACAGGATGTCCTTGAGCACCGACTTGCCTTGCTCGGTACCAGGAATTTCAACCAGGATGCCGAACGACAGGGTGTCGTGGATCACCGCCTGACCGATGTCGAGAATGTTCACACCACCCTGGGCCAGAACGCCGGTAATGGCCGCAGTCAGACCGGGACGGTCGACTCCCGTGATGTTTATCAGGACGATTTCGCGCAAGGCGCACCCCCGCAGGTGGAAAAAAACCGCATTCTACCCACTTTCAGTGACCATCGGGCACCGTGAGCGCTTTGCCGGTCTAGACCCTGTCGCTATACTGCGCGTCAACTTCACAGATAAAAGAGCCGAGCTCAAGTGAACCGGCCCACGCCAGTAAAAACCGACAACTTCTTCCTGCTGATCTTCCGGGCACTGCGCCACCGCCGTGTACCGATTGCATTGCGCATCGCCAGCCATAACGTGATCCTGGTCGCTCTGGCCCTGGTCATCTACGCCTGCGTGATGGGTTTGCAGTTCAAGCAGGCCATGCACGAACAAGCGGATGCGCTGGGCGAAAGCCTGACCACGCAGACGGCCACCTCGGCCACCGAGCTGCTGGTGTCCAACGACATCCTCAGCCTCAACGTACTGCTCAACAACCTGACCAAGAACAAGCTGGTGGCCCACGCGGCTATCTATAGCGTGGATAATCGCATCCTCGCCGAAGCCGGCCAGCGTCCCAAGCATGGCCTGCTGGGTGAAGCCGAGGGCATGTACCAGAGCAAGATCACCTTCCAGGACGTGACCGCCGGTCAACTGCGCATCAGCCTCGACATGGATCAGTTCCAGCAACCGATGACCATCAGCCTGCAAAGCATGGGCATCCTGAGCGCGATTCTGCTGGCCCTATCCCTGGCCTTGAGCCTGCGCCTGGGCCGGCACATCTCCACGCCGCTCCTGCAATTGCGGGTGTGGCTGCGCAATATCGACGAATACACCCCGGCCACCGAGCGTCAGGACGAAATTGGTGACCTGGCTCGCCAGTTGCACGCCAACTTCGCACCGGAACCTGCCGAGCCGGAGCCCGTGCCAGAGCCGGAATTCGACGACATCGACGATGCAGAGCCGGGTTTCGAAGTACGCAACCTGCGCGACCCAAGCTTTGACGAAAGCCGTCCGATGGCGGCGATGAAAGCTGCACCACGGCGTGCCATCAGCACCGTCGAAGACGATGACGATGACGAAGAGGCCTTCGCCGATTTGCTCGATGATTCGACAGTCAACGCGCCGAGTCCGGCCGCTCGACCTGTCGTTTCGAACGTGCCGCAGCACAGCGCCGTACTGGCGGTACAACTGGGCTCTCAGGAGCAACTGCGTCGCCTGCCTCGCACACGCCTGGAAGAACTGCTCGAGCGCTACCGTGACTGCCTCGACCAGGCCGCCTCGCTCTATCAGAGCGAACTGCACACTCTGAACGACGGCAGCACGCTCATGCTGTTCCATAGCGAAGACAGTGGCGACGATTACCTGACCAATGCCATTTGCTGCGGTGAGTTGCTGCGGGCGCTGGGCCATCAGTTGCAGATCGAAGTCGCCGACAGCGGCATCACCCTGCAATTGCAACTGGGCCTGACCCTGGGAGACGACCTGTTCGGCCTGAGCCAGATCGACCTGCTGCTGACCGACACCGCCCAGGATGCCCTGGCCTTGTCGCAACACAGCCGCAATCTGCTGCTGGTCGAGCGCAAGATCGGCGACGACGCGCTGATCCGCCAGCGCGCGCGGATCCGCCCGATTGCCAGCCCTGAAGGGGCTTGCTGTGTGGAGCGTTTGATGGAGCCTTATCCATCGATGCTCGAACGGCAGCTGGCACGGATGCATGAGCGCCGGGCGTAAGCCGTAGCTGCCGAAGGCTGCGATCTTTCAGCCTTACATATGAAGCCCGCAGATGATCACTCGTCTGCGGGTTTTTTATTGCCTGTACAGTCGCTATCGCTGGCAAGCCAGCTCCCACAGTGGTTGATGTCGTACACACAATCTGCGTTCAACAGTTACCCTTGTGGGAGCTGGCTTGCCAGTGATGGGGCCATCAGCCGCACTGGAAGCCTCCAATCAGCAGAAACAACAAAGCCCGCACAAGGCGGGCTTTGGTTTGACTCGATCCAGACTTAGAAACGGAACACTTCCATATCTGTCCGAATCGGCGCAGCCATCGGGATCTTCGGCTGCTTATCCTGTTCTGCCGCCGGTGCCGCAGGCTTGGCCGCCGGTTTTTTTGGCGCTTCGGCAATCGGTGGCTGGTTGGCCAACGGCTTGAGCGCGACAGACAACTGTTCCGCCAGTCGCTGCAGCAACACACCCTGAGCCTGGACCTGGGCCGCGGTACTACCGGCATGCTGTTCCTGCAGATGAATGATGCGGTTATCGCGCACCTGACCACGGCGGTCGATCAGGCGCCATTGCGCATCGAGGATCGCCGGTTGCGACTGACCCGAATCCAGACGGGTAATGGTCAACAACACCTGAACATCCGGCGTGAAACCTGCATTGGCGGGTGCCAGGACGACACGCTGGCTGTCCAGATGGCCGGAGACCTGACGCAGTAACAACTGGTCGATATCGGAAGACAAGCTACCGGCCCAGCGGCCATCGAGCGAAGCTTGCAGGCTGCCATCGGGCTGACGCTGCAAAAGGGTTTCGCGTTGCAGGTAGTCAGCGACGGTCACCGGACCCAACAAAACCGCCATGCCCGCGCTTTGCGCAGGCTGAACCGGACTTCCGCTGTCCAGTTGGTACAACGACACCGGCTGGTGAACGCTGCAACCCGCCAGGCCAAGAACCCCAGCGAGCATCAAGATAAAAGGAAGGCGCAGAGCAGTCATCGTCCCATCCAGGTGATCGCCACAAGGCTGACCACAGTGAAAATACTCAATAAATATGAAGAACGCTCGGCCACGCCGGCGCTTGAAAGGCCATATCATCCGTGAATATGCGTTCCGACTCCAGCGCGAAAGCGCCGATCTACGGGTTAAATCGTAGATCGGAGCCTCTAACACGCCTAATTGAGGTTTTCGACGAGCAGCGCATCTACCCTCTGGAAGCCACGTGGCAATTTGTTACCACGGCGCCCACGCTCACCTTTGTAGTGCTCCAGGTCGTCCGCTTTCAGTGACAAGGTGCGTTTTCCGGCCTGCAGCACCAAGGTGGCGCCCTCCGGTAAAACGGCGATGTCCGTCACATACTCTTCACGACTGGCCACTCGCTCACCGGAAATACCGATGATCTTATTGCCTTTGCCCTTACCTAATTGTGGCAGATCGCTGATTTTGAAGATCAGCAGGCGACCCTCGGTGGTCACCGAAGCCAGCCAGTTCTGCTCACGATCAGCCACCGGACGCGGCAGGATCACCTTGGCGTTGTTCGGCAGGCTCAACAGCGCCTTGCCGGCCTTGTTCTTGGCCTGCAGGTCTTCACCCTTGACCACGAAACCGTAACCGGCGTCGGAAGCAATGACGTACAGCGCGTCGTCCTCGGGCATCAGCACGCATTCAAAACTGGCCCCCGGCGGTGGCGTCAGACGGCCGGTCAGCGGCTCGCCCTGTCCACGGGCCGATGGCAAGGTGTGCGCCGCCACCGAATAGCTGCGACCCGTGGAGTCTATAAACACCGCAAACTGGTTGGAGCGCCCCGCCGCCAGGGCTTTGAAGCCATCCCCGGCCTTGTAGGAAAGCCCAGTGGCGTCGATTTCGTGCCCTTTGGCGGAACGAACCCAGCCTTTTTCCGACAGCACGACGGTGACTTTCTCGTTCGGCAGCAGATCGTGCTCGGTCAGGGCCTTGGCTTCGGCGCGCTCGACGATTGGCGAGCGACGGTCGTCGCCGTAGGTTTCGGCGTCTTTGATCAACTCGGTGCGCACCAGCTTTTTCAGCTTGGCTTCACTGCTCAGCAAGGCTTGCAGCTTGGCTTGTTCCTTGAGCAGTTCATCCTGCTCGGCACGCAACTTCATCTCTTCCAGTCGCGCCAACTGACGCAAACGGGTGTCGAGGATGTAGTCGGCCTGGATTTCGCTCAGGGCAAAGCGCTCGATCAGTGCCGCTTTCGGATGCTCCTCGGTACGGATGATATGAATCACTTCATCCAGGTTGAGGTAGGCAATCAGCAAACCGTCCAACAGGTGCAGGCGACGCTCGACCTTGTCGAGGCGGAATTGCAGGCGACGACGAACGGTCTGCACCCGGAACTCCAGCCA
>OBKH01000209.1_pt1 | contig 9904 bp, 6 predicted proteins | sample 1496241 | NCBI WGS metagenome assembly OBKH01 (sample SAMN03273953, study PRJEB22546) | soil metagenome | isolation source: rice field elevated CO2 plus elevated temperature | place: India: CRRI Experimental farm Cuttack,Odisha-753006 | collected 2013-12-17 | reverse complement strand
AAACTTCAGAACTTGAAACTTTCTTATCCGCCCGACCTGCCCTATCCCGACATCATCGAATGGTCAAAACCCCTGCCTCCCGAGCAGTGGGCCAAACGCTCCCCGGAACTGGAAGCCGCCATCGCCGGGCGTGAGGCGGAACTAGCCGCGCAGGCCGAGCGGGAGTTGGCGTGACGGCTTATGCCCAAGGTCGGGAGAGGATTGAACAGACTCAAATCTCTTTTGTGGATGTGGTCCGCTGCGAAATTTCCGGGCAAGGTCTTCGGACATTTCCTTCAAAACGTAACGGTTTTCGTGAACTGTTGGCGCGTCGGTTTCATGGGTAGTCTTTGGCGGTCACTGACCATTCAGTGGTGGGGTGTAGGAACCCGTTAAGACCAGTTGAAACGCTTTGGTGTCGACACCTGATTTGCGGCCACTAACGTGCGTCCGTAAGATCTGTTGCGGCGGCTGTGCGCGGGCACGCTTCGGCGTGGTCGAGTTCTCTGGTCTCGATATTCCTACCCCGCGTATGGCTGCCACCCAAGCCCGTAGGAAGGCCGATGGTAGCCCCGCTTCTACCAGAGGTTAAAAAATGAAAACCATACATCCCGATCCCCCCTACGAAAAACCGACCCCTCATCCCGACAATCGCTTCATGGCATTGACCAGCAACTGCAGCGACATGCCCACCCTGTTTGTCGACACCCACGCGCCGCTTGATGTTTTGTATGACGCGGCCAACCATCGCATTCGCGCCGTCACCCAGGTGCTTGAAAACCTGTCCATGCGAGGTTCGATCGAGTGCGAGTCTTTCATCCTCAGCGACTTCGCCTTGCTCTGCGCCATTTCGTTGCGCGATGGCTGCGATGTGCTGGATGTGGTTGGGCGGCGGTTGCGGGCTCGGTCACCGCTGTAGTGTAGGGGGCCGCTCTGTCGCCAACCCCTGACTTGCCGGCCGGTAAAAGGTAAACTTCCCGGCCTTCGCAGGAGCAGCCATGAATTATCGTCACGCCTTCCATGCCGGCAATCACGCCGATGTGTTCAAACACCTGACCTTGACCCGCCTCATCGCCCTGATGTCGCGCAAGGAGCAGCCGTTTGCCTATCTCGACACCCACGCCGGCATTGGTCTGTATGACCTCCAGGGCGATCAGGCCAGTCGTACCGGTGAGTACCTGGAGGGCATCGCGCGTTTGTGGGATCAGCCGGACCTGCCGCTCCTGACCGCCGATTACATGCAGGTGCTGCACGAAATGAACCCGGATGGCCAGTTGCGCTATTACCCGGGCTCGCCGGAGTTGGCGCGGCGTCTGACCCGTCCTCAGGATCGCGTGCTGCTCAATGAGAAGCACCCGGAAGACGGCGTATTGCTCAAGGACAACATGGCCGGCGATCGTCGGGTCAAGGTGCACTTGGGCGAGGGCTGGCATGTGCCGCGTGCCTTGCTGCCGGTGCCGGAGAAGCGCGCGGTGATGTTGATCGACCCGCCGTTCGAAAAGCTCGACGAGATGCAGCGCTGCGCGGCGTCCTTGAAAGAGGCGATTGGCCGGATGCGGCAAACCGTGGCGGCGATCTGGTACCCGGTGAAGGACCAGCGTGCGTTGCGCCGTTTCTATCAGGACCTGGCTGGCACCGGTGCGCCGAAGTTGCTGCGCGTGGAGTTGCTGGTGCATCCGCTGGATACGCCCAACAGCCTGAACGGTTCCGGGCTGGCGATTGCCAATCCGCCGTGGGGGCTGGAGGAAGAGTTGCGTGAGTTGCTGCCGTGGTTGTCCGAGAAGCTCGGGCAGACCCAGGGCGGGTGGCGCATGGATTGGTTGATTGCCGAGAGTTGACTCTGTACCTGTAGGAGCGAGCAGACTCGCTCCTACAGGTTTGTTGACCGATTAAATCGGGCAAGTCACGCCGGTACCGCCAATCCCGCAATAGCCTTCAGGGTTTTTCGCCAGGTATTGCTGGTGATACGCCTCGGCGTAGTAGAAGGTTGGGGCTTCATCGATTTCGGTGGTGATGATGCCTTTGCCGGCCTTGGTCAGTTCGGCCTGGAACACTTGCGCGCTCTTCTTCGCCGCCTCCAGTTGCTCTGGTTTGGTGGCGTAGATCACCGAGCGGTACTGGGTGCCGATGTCGTTGCCCTGGCGCATGCCTTGGGTCGGGTTGTGCAGTTCCCAGAACATCTTCAGCAGCTGTTCGTAGCTGACTTTTTCCGGCTCGTAGACCACGAGCACGACTTCGCTGTGGCCGGTCAGGCCCGAGCAGACTTCTTCGTACGTCGGGTTCGGCGTGAAACCGCCGGCATAACCCACAGCGGTGCTGTACACGCCTTCACGCTGCCAGAACCGACGCTCCGCGCCCCAGAAACAGCCAAGGCCGAAGATGGCGAACTCGACGTTGCCGGGGAACGGACCCAGCAGCGGGTTGTGGTTGACGAAGTGTTCGTCCGGCACCTTGATCGGGGTTTCGCGGCCGGGCAGAGCTTGTTCTTTAGTAGGGAGCACGTTTTTGTTCACCAGAATTTCCGAGCGCAGAACCATTATCAGTCCTCTCAGTCAGGTTGAGATGTCGTCAGACCGCCAGTGTGCCCAATACCGTCCATTTACGCACTAACCCTGTGGGGGGCAGGTGTGCTGTCAGGCGATCGGGCCGCGCGGGTAGCGTTGGAGCTTTTCGATCAGCTCGGAGCCCGGGATCGGTTTGTCGAACAGGTAGCCCTGGCCAACGTCGCAGCGATGGCGACGCAGGAAGGCCAGTTGCTGGGCGGTCTCGATGCCTTCAGCCACGACCTTGAGTTTCAGGTTATGGGCCATGGCGATCACCGCGGAGGTGATTTCCATGTCGTCCTGGTTGTCCGGGATTTCGTGAATGAAGCTTCGATCGATCTTAATGATGTCGATGGGGAATTTTTTCAAGTAACTAAGCGACGAATAACCGGTGCCGAAGTCGTCCATGGCCAGGGTCAGGCCCAGGCGCTTGAGCTGGTCGAGTTGCAGGTGGGTGTCTTCGGTGGCCTCCAGCAACAGGCCTTCGGTCAGTTCCAGTTCCAGCAAGTGGGCGGGCAGCGCTTCTTCCTTGAGGATGTTGGCGATGGAGGCCACCAGGTCCGGGTCGGAAAACTGTTTGGGCGACAGGTTGATCGCCACCTGAAGATTGCCCATGCCCGCGGCGGTCAGCTCTTTGCTCTTGCGACAGGCCTGGCGCGCGATCCATTTGCCGATGGGAATGATCAGGCCGGTTTCCTCGGCCACGCTGATGAACTGGTCCGGACGGATCATGCCTTTTTCCGGATGATTCCAGCGCAGCAGCGCTTCCATCCCCAGCAGGCGACCGCTACGCAGGCACAGCTTGGGCTGGTAGAACACATCGAGTTCGTTCTGGGTCAGGGCGCGGCGCAGGTTGTTTTCAACGAACAGCTTGTAGCTGGCCTCGGCGTTCAGGGCTTCGGTGAACACTTGCACCTGGTGTTTGCCGTTGGCCTTGGCCTTGTGCAGCGCCAGGCCGGCGTTACGCATCAGGGTCTGCGGGTCGCGTCCGTGCAGTGGCGCACAGGCCAGGCCCACGGAGCCGGTCACGCTGATCAACTGGTTGTCGACGAACATGGGTTTGTCGAGGGTTGCCAGCAGTTGATTGGCCACTTGTTGGCTTGTCGCCAGGTCGCTGTTGTCCAGCAACACGGCGAATTCGTTACTGGCAAAACGCGCCAGGCTGCCGCTCGGGATAAGGCTGTTGCGCAGGCGCCGGGCCAGGCTGATCAACAGTTTGTCGCCGGTCTGGTGACCGAGGCTGTCGTTGATCCGCTTGAAGTTATCGATGTCCACCAGCAACAGGCTGATCGGGGTGTCGGCATCGCGGGCGAAGCGTTCGTCGAGGTTGCGGATGAACGCCGGGCGATTGCCCAGGTTGGTCAGGTTGTCGGTGTAGGCCAGGCGCTCGATGCGTTGCTGGGCGAGCTTGGTCTGGGTGATGTCTTCGTAGATGCCGATGTAATGGGTCAGCTCGCGATTGTCGCCGTAGACCTTGGAAATCGACAGCTGGCCCCAGTACGGTTCGAGGTTTTTGCGCCGGCTCTTGAATTCGCCTTGCCAGCTGTTGCTCTTGGCCAGCGCCGAGGGCGCGTCGAACAACAGTTCGCTGAGGTTTTCCAGGGCCGGCAGTTCCGACAGCCGCTGGCCATGGACTTCTTCGGTGCTGTACTGGGTGATCGCGGTGAAGCTCGGGTTGACGTACTCCACCACCCCATCGCAATTGACCAGCAAAAAGGCGTTGGCACTTTGCTCGACCGCCCGCTGGAACAGGTGCAGCGCGCTGGTGGCGGTGCGCCGGTTGTGATTGCTGATGACCTGAGCGAACTGATCGGCCAGTTCGCCGGCAAAGGCGATTTCGTCCGACTGCCAGAGGCGGGTCGCACCGGATTGCTCCAGGCACAGTACGCCGACCACTTGGCCATCGACCCGAATGCTGGCGTCGAGCATCGCGTTGACATTGCGCGGGAGCAGGCTTTCGGCCATGTCCCGGGTGCGCGGGTCGCGAATGGCGTTGTGGGCATCGATGGCGCGGCCGGTTTGCAAGGCTTCAAGGTAGTCGGGGAAATGGCTGGCGTCGATGGGCGCCGGCAGCAGGTATTCCCCGCTGGTGCGGTGATAGGCCGAGATGGGCACCAGCATCGAGCCTTCCAGGTTCCACAGGCTGGCGCAGTCGATTGCGTAGATATCACAGGCGCTTCGCGTAATCAGCTCGGCGGCTTCCTGCAGGGAATTGTTGCTGCTGTAGCGCTGGCGGGTCAGCAGCAGGATCAGGTCCTGCTGGGCGCGCGCCCGTTCCAGATGCTGCAGTTGTTCCTGCTGGGCGCGCTGGTTGAGTTCCAGGGCGATTTGCAGGCGCGAGTTCTGGTTTTCCAGATCCAGGGCCGGCAGCAAGGGGTCATCTTCGAACAGGCCGTCGATCACCAGCAGGTAACCGCGCAGCAGGTGTCGATTGTGTTGCTTGTAGGGTTCGCCCATTTCCAGCAGGTTCAGCGAGCCGGAGGCGGTGTGCAGGGTGTAGCGGATCAGGTAGTGCGAGTGTTCGCTCAGTTGGTGCTGGATCGCATCATGCAATTGATAGCGCGCTTCCGGCTCCATCAGGCTGGCGTAGGGCGAGCCGACCAGAGCGCACAGCTCCATGGCCGGCAGGCCGAACTGGCGTTCGCAATTGGGATCAAGAAACAGCAGCGCCCAGCTTGCTTCATTCAGCCGTTCGAAACGCAGCATGCCGAGCCGCGAGGGCACAGGCAACTGCGTCACTACCTCGGCCACCATACGGCTGGCGGCATCGGGTTGGCTTTTCATGGAGGGAAACTCGCTTCGAATTTGCTGAATGCGCCGGGCTTTCGCCCCTTTACTGTTGCCTGCCGCAAGGTTGCATCATTGCGATACCGACTGACAAGAGACATGAAGGCCAAGTGCTATAAGAATATGTCCTTCGAAGTGAAGATTTCTTCAATCGGCGTCAGGATTAAAGGTGTTGGCAGAACAGATCGCAGCCTTTTGGCAGCTATATATGGAAATGGCGGACCTCTTTGGCAGTGCCACGGACTGCGATCTTTTGCTCCTATCGCAACGAAATGCGGGTCGCCTGTAGAAGGTTGCCATCCCGATCGTGATAGCGCACATGAATGTGCTGCGTATCGACGATCACGTGCGCGAAGTTGTCCTGGCTGATCACTTTGCCGGTCAGTTGCTGGCGATAGTCCCCCGCAGCGGTTCTGACCAAGGGTTGGTCGAGGATGAAGGTTTCGGCTTTGGCGTAGGGCAGCATTTTGCTGTTGCACAGCGGTGAGGAGACGATGGTGTGGAGTTCGAAGTCAGGGTCTTCACTGTGGGTCAGGCGGCTGGTCAGGGAGCCGTGGACGTCACCGGAAACGAAGACGACATTCTGGATGCGGTGAGTACGAATCGTCTCCAGCAGTCGTAGCCGTTGCTCGGGGAAGGCTTGCCAGGCGTCATCGTCCGAGCGCTTGCAGTCAGGGTAGAACATCACGCTGGTGACCACGAACTTGACCCGCGCCGGGCTGTGGATCAGCCATTTGCACAATGCGTATTCCTGCTCGGCATCCAGAATGCGGCGGTCGGCTGCCGAAAGATTGCGCCGTGTTCTGCTGTCGGTGACAAACCATTCGATATCGCCTTCTGTGAACTGATACCAATATTTGTCCAGCTTTCTATTTATTTTCCCGCTGGCAGAAAGTTCGTGTGCAGGGCTGTGGCTGGCTTGATATAACTCGTAGGCCTTTGTTGCATTGGCATATAAGTGGTCGTCGGATTTGTTCTTGTTGGCTGGCCAGTTGTCCTCGATTTCATGATCATCGAGGATCATATAAGTTGGCAGGCTGGACATTAACTTTGCGATGTTCGGTTGCGAGAATGCCACGCGGTACTTGTGAAGAATTTCCCCGAGTTCCCGGTCGGGGGCGAGGAAGTTCAGATCATCGACGTAAATCTGATCGCCTGTCATTAACATGGCGCTGACGGGCGGCTCGGCTTGTTCGACCACATTGGATATCGAGGCAAAAATCCTGTCGCCCACATGAGGCGCGGCGGCAATGCCCGCGGTGATGCGCAGATAGCGGCAAGACCCCACAATGTAGGCTCTGGGCAGGGTCTGCTGGCTGGAGCGGGTGCGAAAGCGGTGGATCTGTCGCGGCCATTGCAGCGGCAGCTCCTGAACCGTCTCCACGGTGTGCACCGGGTTCATCGGGCTGAACCAGCCGGCCTGGTATTCATGGTCGGTGTCGGCAGCCAGATCGTTGAGCGCAATGACTTCGGACATGTCGCGCAGGCTGTCGAGTTTTGCGAAAGTGCCTTTTGACCAGCGTTCTTCACCGCGTCGTCGATAGCGAATGCCGGCAAATACCAGGGCGCCCTTATGTTTATCTCCGCGCAAGAATATTCGGACATGGTTAGTTGTCGTATGGCCAATAATCGGGCCCACTGTTGGTTGGAACATATTCGATTCCATTCGGCGTTCTGCCATTCGGTCAGGTGAAGTTGTTTTGGGGGTGTGCAATAACGGTGTAACTAAGACTAATTATTGAACCCTGAAAAATATCGAGCCGAAATGGATTGGAGTTGTGGGCGATATCAGCCACAAATGTAGGAAGGCATTCTTTTCGATTAAAAAACGCAGGCAAAAAAAGCCCCGCCAAATTGGCGGGGTTGAGGTACGAGCGTGGCGCTCGGAAAACAGAACGCGACAGGCCCTCCGGTGAAGGAGGGCCGGCCGGTGTTACAGCAGGATGGTACGGATGTCCGCCAGCAGGTCGCTCAGACGCTTGGTGAAGCGTGCAGCAGCGGCGCCGTTGATCACGCGGTGATCGTAGGACAGCGACAGCGGCAGCATCAGTTTCGGCTGGAAGGCTTTGCCGTCCCAGACTGGCTGGATGGTTGCCTTGGAAACACCGAGGATCGCCACTTCCGGCGCGTTGACGATCGGCGTGAAGCCGGTGCCGCCAATGTGGCCGAGGCTGGAAATGGTGAAGCAGGCGCCTTGCATGTCGTCAGCGGTAAGCTTCTTGTCGCGCGCCTTGGCAGCCAGCGCAGCCGCTTCAGCCGCAAGCTGCAGCAGGCTCTTCTGGTCGACGTTCTTGATGACCGGTACCAGCAGACCTTCTGGCGTGTCGACCGCGAAGCCGATGTTCACGTACTTCTTGCGGATGATCGCCTTGCCGCTTGGCGCCAGCGAACTGTTGAAGTCCGGCAGTTCCTTGAGCAGGTGGGCGCAGGACTTGAGCAGCAGCGGCAGGATGGTCAGCTTGACGCCAGCCTTCTCTGCAACGGCTTTTTGAGCGATACGGAACGCTTCCAGCTCAGTGATATCAGCCGAATCGAACTGAGTCACGTGCGGGATGTTCAGCCAGCTGCGATGCAGGCTCGACGCGCCGATTTGCATCAGGCGGGTCATCGGCACTTCTTCGGTTTCACCGAAGCGGCTGAAGTCCACGACCGGAATCGGCGGGATGCCCGCCCCACCGGTTGCGCCGGCAGCAGCGGCCGGTGCTTCCTTGGCCTTCTGCATCATGGCTTTGACGTAGACCTGCACGTCTTCCTTGAGGATGCGACCGTGCGGGCCGCTGGCGCCCACGGCGCTCAGCTCGACACCGAATTCACGGGCCAGTTGGCGCACGGCCGGGCCGGCGTGAACCTTGGCGCCTGGCTTGGCTGGAGCTGCAGCCGGGGCAGCAACCGGTGCGGCCGCAGCAGGAGCAGCAGCGGCGGCTGGAGCTGGAGCACTCGGCGCAGCGGCGGCAGGTGCCGGAGCAGCAGCCGGTGCGGCGCCTTTGACTTTCAGCTTCAGGATCAGGTCGCCGGTACCGACTTCGTCGTCCAGCTTGATCGAAACGCTTTCCACCACGCCAGCGGCAGGCGACGGGATTTCCATGCTCGCCTTGTCGGATTCCAGGGTGATCAGCGACTGGTCGGCTTCAACGCTGTCGCCGGCCTTGACCAGGACTTCGATGATCTTGGCCTTGCCCGACGAACCGATGTCCGGAACGTGGATGTCCTGAACGCTGTCGGCCACCGGTGCGGCCGGAGCAGCAGCGGCAGGCGCAGGAGCAGCGGCGGCAGGAGCGGCAGCCTGGGCCGGAGCGGCAGCCGCCGGCGCCGCAGCACCCGCCACTTCCAGGTCCAGAATCAGGTCGCCGGTGCCGACTTCGTCGTTAAGCTTGACGCTGATGGCCTTGACCACGCCAGCGGCAGGCGACGGGATTTCCATGCTGGCCTTGTCGGATTCCAGGGTGATCAGCGACTGATCAGCCGCGACGGTGTCGCCGACCTTGACCTGGATCTCGATGATCTGGGCCTTGCCCGACGAACCGATGTCCGGCACGTGCACTTGCTGAACCGAAGCGGCAGCAGGTGCAGCGGCAGGCGCGGCCGGTGCTGGAGCAGCGGCAGGAGCAGGTGCGGCTTCTGCTTTTGCAGCAGGCGCAGCGGCAGCCACCGGGGCCGCCGCAGCGGCACCTTCGACTTCCAGCTCCAGCAACTCGTCGCCTTCTTTCAGGCGATCGCCCAGCTTCACTTTCAGGCTCTTGATGATGCCGGCCTTGGGAGCAGGGACTTCCATGCTCGCCTTGTCCGATTCCAGCGTCAGGATGCTCTGATCGGCTTCGATACGGTCGCCGACCTTCACAAACAGTTCAATTACTTCACCTTCACCGCTGCCGATGTCAGGTACGCGAATGAGTTCGCTCACAGAATCTCTCCTCAGCAGTCCAGTGGGTTGCGTTTTTCCGGGTTGATACCGAACTTGGCGATGGCCTCGGCCACCACTTTAGGTTCGATGTCACCACGGTCAGCCAAGGCTTCCAGGGCTGCCAGCACCACGAAATGACGGTCGACTTCGAAGAAATGACGCAGTTTCTTGCGGCTGTCGCTGCGACCGAAACCGTCGGTGCCCAGGACTTTGAATTCCTTGGACGGTACCCACTGACGGATCTGCTCGGCGAACAGTTTCATGTAGTCGGTAGAGGCGATGACCGGACCTTTGCGGCCGTTCAGGCACTCTTCCACATAGCTCAGCTTAGGCTTCTGGCCAGGGTGCAGACGGTTGCTGCGCTCAACGGCCAGGCCGTCGCGACGCAGTTCGTTGAAGCTGGTAACGCTCCACACATCGGCGCCGACGTTGAACTCTTCACGCAGGATCTTCGCGGCTTCGCGGACTTCACGCAGGATGGTGCCGGAGCCCATCAGCTGAACGTGGTGCGCCGCTTCGCGGTTGTCTTCCTCGAGCAGGTACATGCCCTTGACGATGCCTTCCTCGACACCGGCCGGCATGGCTGGCTGCTGGTAGGATTCGTTCATCACGGTGATGTAGTAGAAGATGTCCTGTTGTTCTTCGGTCATCTTCTTCATGCCGTCCTGGATGATCACCGCCAGCTCGTAGCCGT
>OBKH01000208.1_pt1 | contig 9969 bp, 5 predicted proteins | sample 1496241 | NCBI WGS metagenome assembly OBKH01 (sample SAMN03273953, study PRJEB22546) | soil metagenome | isolation source: rice field elevated CO2 plus elevated temperature | place: India: CRRI Experimental farm Cuttack,Odisha-753006 | collected 2013-12-17 | reverse complement strand
CATGGCCTGGCCTGGCAAAATCAAGCCAGACACCAAAAATCACGACATCATCGGTGGTCTCGATTTGATGGCCACTTTCGCCTCCGTGGCCGGTGTCAAACTTCCGGACAAGGACCGTGAAGGCAAGCCGATCATCTTCGACAGCTACGATATGACCCCGGTACTTCTCGGCACTGGACCCGACCCGCGTAAAGAGTGGTTCTATTTCACCGAAAACGAGTTGTCGCCGGGTGCTGCCCGTGTCGGTAACTACAAAGCAGTGTTCAACCTGAGGGGCGACGATGGCGCCGTGACGGGCGGTCTGGCCGTCGACACCAACCAGGGTTGGAAGGGGCCAACCAAATACGTGGCGACCGTGCCGCAAGTCTTCGACTTGCTCCAAGATCCTCAGGAACGCTACGACATCTTCATGAACAACTTCACCGAACACACCTGGACCATGGTGCCGATCAGCACTGCGATTGCGAAGCTGATGAAAACCTATGTCCAGTATCCACCACGCAAACTGCAAAGCATGGGCTATGACGGCCCGGTGGAATTGTCCAAGTTCCAGAAATTCCAGTCGGTACGCGAAGATCTGGAGAAAGAAGGCATCAACATTCCAATGCCTAACTAGCCATGCTGCGGCAGCCTGCCCTAGGCTGCCGCCTCTTTTTCCTCTTTGCCAGAAACTACATTCAAATGAAGAACCTTTTTTTCGTTGTGACCGACTGCTACGGGTCGGAAAGCGACGGTCGGGCCCAGACCGTCGCCGTGGATGATTAGACTTCTGTCTGCTCTGCCATTTCTCGAGCATCGTCTACCTCGATGCCCAAGTACCTGACAGTGCTTTCGAGCTTCGTATGACCAAGCAACAGTTGAACTGCTCTCAAATTCTTGGTCCTGCGATAGATCAAAGATGCTTTGCTTCGCCTTAGCGTGTGGGTACCGTACATCGTCGGATCAAGTCCAATGGCTGTTACCCATGCTTTGACTATTCGAGCGTATTGCCTGGTGGAGAGTTGATCTGAGCCATGCAATCGCCCATAGCGGACTATCAAAGATGTCCCGAAGTTAGGGGGAATTCGTCGTGTCAGGAGGTAGTGCCTCGGGGGCTCCGGACATCAAGAATTTGAATCGGTCAAAGGTGTTCATCCGCCGCACTGACACTGATTTTAGCTTCTTGGGCGAAGCGAAATAGACCTACACCTAGGAAGAATGTGGCGACTATAAAAAGAAGGCCGGCACCATAGGCGTACTTGAAGCCCATGAACTCAGTTAAAAATATGATAGCGAGCAGCAGGGTGGCGCAAAGTCCGCCGCGCAGAGAAGACAGGATTCCAGCGTTCAATAAGTTAGCCCGCCGCCTCAATCTCTCCAGATCAGCCCTGAGATGCGCACGCCTCGGGTCGTCTTCGGGGATCGCATTGAGTACCCGTGTACGGTCGATGACAGCTGATAATCTCGAAGTCATTAACGAAACGAACGCAGCTATTGCACCGAGGAAAAACGTCGGGGCTGTTGCTTGTGAAAAGATCTGCGACAACCGCACAGCGTCAGGAATGAATTCGTTCAATTTAGGGATCACCCAATAGTAATAGTTTGAGTATTTGCAATTCTCCATTTGACATATTCGCGGTCAAAAGGTGGGGTGCACCCTGTTATCAGGTAGGGGACTCAGTACAGTCTTGGGGGTCGAGTTTTGCTGACAACAGGGCACCAACGTCAGGCTAGGCCTGCAAGTTGGTCGGAGCGCCCTGTCGTACAGCGTAGAGCAGCTCAGGAGACTTTCCACAGTGAGTATGCGGACAGTCTGGAAGAACCGACTTTTTCAACACAATCGGCCGTTTTCTGCCTGTCGTGATCGGCTCAAAACGACCCAAAGGAGACACTCGCCAACCCCTGCTTTCGGTGAGAACAGTCAGAAATCTACTTGCGCGTCGACCGGCTAAATTTCGACGGTCTGTTCTTCGCTGTAATCATGAGACGTTATTATGGTTAGTAATTCAGCGTTTATGGAGCAGTGCATCAACCACAGCGTCAAACGCGAGCGAATGCTCACGGCGATTCGGATAGTTGAGATGATAGCCCGCAAAGGGTTGGCACCAGTCCTCAAGTGCTCGTACCAGACTGCCGCTAGACAGCTATCTCACCATTGCTGCCTGTCGTAATTGGTGTGGAAATGTTTATGCATGGGGCGTTATTCCTTTGGTAAGGATTAGAAGGAGGCGCCGACACTGATCGCCGCGAAGTCGCGATCACCGCGGGTTCCGTAGCTGCCGTCGATGTAGTCGGTGTAAGAGAGGCTCATTGAATACTTGCTCATAAATGTCGCGTCCAGGCCCAGGCTCACCGAGCGCGAACCTTCGTTGAACGCCGAACCGTCGCCTGGCGAGTAACCCTTGACGTCATGGGACCAAGACAGGTTCGGGCGCAGGTCCAGTCCCTGCATCACGCTTGAGTAACTCCAGGTTGCACGCAGCCGATAACCCCAGGAAAAGGGCGTGACGAAACCTTCGTTATTGCAGTATTCAGGGCTGTTGGAAATGCTCAGGCAAACGCTGTTGTTGGCCAGTTCGCCACTGTTGTAGGCACCGGATCGGCCGTAACGCGGCCCGTTTTTTCCTTCCAGGCCGCCGACATAGGTCGCGCCGATTTCGCCCACCAGCAGCAGCTGGTTCGCCCCCATCACCTGGCCAAGGGAATGCATCGCCGAGACTTGCGCCTGGGTGACTTCCTTGCGCCGGTAACCGTTAAACAGGGTCGAGTCGGTAGTTGGGCGCAGGCCGGGTTCGGACAATGGGCTGCGGCCTTCGGCGTTGAGCAATGACTGCAGCACATCGGTGCCGTTGAGCTGCACGGGCATGTTCGGGCGATAGCTGAGCTCGCCCTGAAGCGCCGTGCCGGTGCGCAGGTTGGTGGAGAAAGTCAGGCCGTACAAGCGAATGTCCTCAGGGTACTGCGCGAGGTACTGGGAGGTCCCCATGCGCAACGCGCCCGCCAGGGACTGGCCTGAGCTGGACCTCAGAAACGCGCCGCACCCGGCCGAAGGCACACCGAGATTGCTGCACAACTGCGGGGCGAAAGCGTTGTTGCTGAAGTAAGGGCTGCTGACGGTGCCCAGATAAGGCGAGCGGCTGTGGTAGTTGGCGGCATACACACCGAATTCGGCGTCCAGCGGTGCGACATACCAGTGCAGCGACAAGCCCCACTGACCGCTGTTGCGAGCATCCTGATCGCCTGCTCGGGGGATGCGTACGCCTTCCTCGTTCATGACCACGCCAAAAGGTCCAAGCCCTCGGTTTGCCGCTGCGAGGTTGACCTGTCGACCGCCGACATCGAGGCTTTCGCAACCCTCGGGAATGAAATCGTTACCCGAAAAAAATGTGCCGCAGTTGTCCAGTTGCGTCTGCTCCCAATCCAGCTGATAGAACGCATCAAAGGACAGTGCCTCGTTGATGTTCTGGGTCACATACAGCAGATTGACCGGCACCAGCGCGTCCTTGACCTCCGAACCCGGTCGACGCAGCGCAGCCTGGTTGAAGGGGTTCACGACGTTCAAGCCGCCCTGGATGAAAATGCTTTCGCCCCAGTTCACCACTTGTTTGCCAAGACGTGCCGAGCCTGGCTCACCGCTGATGTCGTAGAGGCGATAGACGAAAGCATCGAGCCACTGGAACCCGGCCGTCTTCGCCGAGGTTTTGCGGTTGTGGTCGTCGATGTCCTTGAAGCGTTGGCTGTGATCGCGCTGCGCCGTGTCGTACCAATAAGTACCGCGCACGAACATGCCCAGGTTGTCGTGTTTGAGTTCCAGGTCGTGGGTACCTTTGAAGACTGTCGAGAACACGTCACCGGATCGATAATTGCGCCGACCGTCATTACCGTTGGGGGCTGCCACCTGCAGTTTGTCCGGATTGGCGGTGCTGACGCCGACGCCCAGTGCCAGAGCAGAATCGAACTGGCCTTCTATCTCACCCAGTTCGAATTGCATGGCGCCGACGGGGGCTGCGAGCAGGCTGCACGACAGTAAAACCAGCGAGGACCGGAATCGGTCGGGAACGATAGCGTTCACTCTTAACCTCTTATTGTGTTTATTAGAGAGTGAGGGGATGAAGCACCGCGACCCAGCGAACAGGTTGGTCGTCGGTGGCGAGGGGATGATAGGGAGGCGCCGGATTGGCTCACAAATAGCGTCTTTGGATCGTTGCCATAACACTTCGGCATGGGGCTCCGGAGTGACCGGTACACCCGGTTCGGCCAGCTAAAAAAGCTATACCCGGCATCAGTAACTGGTATTACGTTCGCCGTTGCGACGCTGTTTAGGATCGCCCCAGTCCTAACTGTCGACGAGAACAACAACGTGAACCTTGGAAACCTAATCAGTCGAAGTGCCAAGTACTGGCCAGAGCGAACGGCCGTCATCGATCGTCACACCCGAGTGACCTTCGCCGAGCTGGAACAGCGCACCAATCAACTGGCCTCGGCGTTACTGGCCCAGGGCATCGACTCTGGTGAACACGTCGCCATCCTTGCCGAGAACCGGGTCGAGCTGGTCGAGGCCGAAGTGGCTTTCTACAAGGCCGGCCTGGTCAAGGTGCCGGTCAACGCGCGCCTCTCGCTGGACGAAGTCATCCAGATTCTTAACGATTCCTGCAGCGTTGCGCTAATCACTACACCGCTGTTTGCCCAAGCTTTGGCCGCGCAACGGGCGCAGGTGCCTGCGCTGCGTCTGGTCGTGGCGTTGGCAGAGGCGGGCGGCGACGTCGCCTACCCGACGCTGCTGAACCTGGGTGACACCAAACCGGTCAGTTGCGATCCGCCTGACGATGCACTGGCTGTGTTGCACTACACCTCCGGCAGCTCCGGTGTGTTGAAGGCGGCGATGCTCAGTGTCGGCAATCGCAAGGCGCTGATCCGCAAAAGCATCGCCAGCCCCACCCGGCGCGCGGCGCCTGGCGATGTCATGGCGCACGTCGGGCCGATCACCCATGCCAGTGGCATGCAGTTGATGCCATTGCTGGCGGTGGGTGCCTGCAACCTGCTACTGGAACGCTACGACGATCAATTGCTGCTTGAGTCGATTCAACGTGAAGGCGTCACCCGGTTGTTCCTGGTGCCCGCGATGATCAACCGACTGGTGAACTTCCCCGGTGTGGAACGCTACGACCTGAGCAGCCTGCGCCTGGTCATGTACGGCGCAGCACCGATGGCGCCTTCGCTGGTCAAGCGCGCCATCGAAGTGTTCGGGCCGATCCTGGCGCAAGGGTATGGCGCCGGTGAAACCTGTTCGCTGGTCACTGTGCTCACCGAACAGGATCATCTTTGCGAGAACGGCGACTATCGACGGCTGGCGTCCTGCGGTCGCTGTTATTTCGAGACCGACTTGCGGGTGGTCAATGACGAATTCCTGGATGTGAAGCCGGGCGAGATCGGCGAAATCGTGGTCAAGGGCCCGGACATCATGCAGGGCTATTGGCGGGCACCCGAGCTGACCGCCGAGGTGATGCGCGACGGGTACTACCTCAGCGGCGATCTGGCGACGGTCGACGATGAGGGTTACGTGTTCATCGTGGATCGCAAGAAGGAAATGATCATTTCCGGCGGCTTCAACATCTACCCGACCGAAGTCGAACAGGTGCTCTACAACCTGCCGCAAGTTTACGAGGCCGCCGTCGTCGGTGTGCCGGATGAACAGTGGGGCGAAGCGGTGCGAGCCGTGATCGTGCTCAAGCCGGGTACCAAGCTCAGTGAAAGAGAGGTCATCGAGCATTGCGCGCAGACCCTGGCCGGGTTCAAGAAACCCCGCGCCGTGGATTTCGTCACCGAGCTGCCCAAGAACCCCAACGGCAAAGTCGTTCGCCGTCTTATCCGCGATGCCTACTGGCAACACAGCGACCGTCGCATCTGAACAGGAGATCACCATGTACCAGCCAAGTGAAAAGGCCAGCCAGATCATCGAGGCCATCGGTGGCTTCGTTCGCGACGAAGTCCAGCCCCTGGAACAACGCGCAGGCCTGAGCTGGGCCGAGCCGCATCCGCGCGAAGTGCTCAAGGAGGTCTGGAAGCGTTCCTGCGAGCAGGGTTTCTACAACATCATGCTGCCCGAGGCCATTGGCGGCGCCGGGCTCAACGTTTCGGATCTGTGCGCGGTGAAGGAAGCCACCGTGCTGACTGGCTCCATGCTCGCGCCGCATATCCTCGGAGAGTTATCCGGGCCGCCGCGCGTTGGCCATCTGTTCAAGGTGGCGAGCCCTTTCCAGGTAGAGGCTTTTCTGCAACCGGTATGCCGGGCTGAGAAGGCCGTATGTTTCGCGCTGACCGAGAGTGAGGCAGGTTCCGACGCCACGGCGATCAAGACCCATGCCCGTCGCGACGGCGACGATTACGTCCTCAACGGCAGCAAGCGCTTCATCTCGGGTGCTCCCTATGCCGATATTGCGGTGCTGCTGGCGGTCACCGGACCGGGTGGCGGCGCCCAGGGCATCTCGGCATTCTTCGTAGATCTCAAGGCGTCAGGTGTGCGGATCGAAAGCGACTACTCGGTGATGTCCGGTGGTGGTGCTCACGGCGATATTTTCCTGGACGACGTCCGGGTGCCGGTGGCCAACCGGATTGGTGAGGAGGGGCTGGGGTTCAAACTGGCGATGGGACGCATCACGCTCAATCGTCTGCTGCATTGCCCGACGATGCTGGGCCTGGCAGGGTTGGCTTTGAACCTGTCGGTTGATTACGCCCGCACGCGCAAGCAGTTCGGCCAGCCGATCGCAATGTTCCAGTCGATCAACCACATGATTGCCGACATGGCGACGGAACTGCATGCTGCGCGCAGCATGGTCTATGCGACCGCAGCGGTGAACGACGCAGGCGGCGATATCCGTACGCAGGCACCGATGTGCAAGTTGTTCGTCTCGGAGACTGCATTCCGTATCGCCGACCGGGCGGTGCAGATTCACGGTGGTGCGGGGCTACTGCGCGGCAATGCGGTGGAGTGGATCTTCCGCGCGACCCGTATGATGCGCATCCTGACCGGTACCAGTGAAATTCAGCGCAATACCATTGCCAAAGGCGTTCTGATGCCTGGCTAGCAGTGCCGCCGCACGTCCGGCTGCAACTGGCCGGACGCTCAGACAAAAACAATAACGAGAGACAACCATGACTCACTCTGACACCCCCGGACGTTCAGGCACGGCCTGGATGGTTGCGGTACTGCTGGCACTGCTGATGCTGGTCAACTTCCTCGACAAGGTGGTCATCGGCCTGGTCGCAGTGCCGATGTCCAAAGAGCTTGGCCTGTCACCGACCGAGTTCGGCCTGGTGGGCGGCGCCTTGCACTGGTTCTTCGCTATTTCCGCAGTGGTCGGTGGCTTCATGGCCAATCGCCGGCCGACCCGCACGCTGCTCTTGGGCATGGGCGCGTTTTGGGCGCTGATCCAGTTGCCGATGCTGTTTGTTACATCCTTGTGGGCCATCGTGGCCTGTCGCGTGCTGCTGGGCATAGGCGAGGGGCCGGCGTCGCCGGTGGCGACCCACGCCCTGTACAAGTGGTTTCCCAATGACCGACGCAACCTGCCGGTGGCGCTATTGCATACAGGCAGTGCCTTCGGCCTGCTGGTCGCCGGCGCGATGATCCCCTGGGTCAGCGTGCATTACGGCTGGCGCATGAACTTCATCCTGCTGGCCGCCATCGGCGCGGTGTGGTGCGTGCTGTGGTGGCTGCTGGGACGCGAAGGCACGCTGGATCGTATTCGCCCTGGCCAGTTGAAGCAGGATGACGAGCATGTGCCTTATCGAAAGTTGCTTACTGACAGCACGCTGCTGAGTAATTACCTGTGCCATTTCGCGGCCAACTGGTCATTGGCGCTGACCCTGACCTGGGTGCCGAGTTATCTGGAAAACGGCCTGGGTATCGATCCGATCATGACCGGCCGAGTGTTCGTGTTGTTTGTGGTCGTCACCACGCCGCTGAGCCTATTCATGGCCTGGCTTTCGCAGCGCCTGATGCGCGGCGGCATGGCGACGCGATGGTCGCGAGGCGCTTTCGTTTCGTTTTGTCTGATCGCCAGCGGTCTGCTCAGCGCTGCGCTGTTTCTACCGGGGCTATCGAACATTGAACGGATCGTCTGCCTGACATTCAGCGGCGGTCTGGCGCTGGTGATGTACTCAGTGGGGCCGGCCATGCTCGCCGAGTTCACGCCGGGCAGCCAGCGCGCGGGAATCCTGGCGATCGGCAATGGCATCGCCTCGCTGGCCGGTCTGTCGGCACCGGTGGTCACCGGAATCCTGGTGCAGGGCGCCGGTGCCGAGCATCCGGCCGGTTATGGCGAGGGGTTTCTGGTCTGCGGCGCGGTGCTGGTGGTGGCGGGGCTGATCGGGTTGTGGTGGATGGATCCGCAGAAAACCCGCGAGCGGCTGCGAAATATCGTCGGTGTCGCGCAGCCTCGGGTCAATTGAAACGCCGGGCGCTGCGCGATGCGGCGCCCTTACTGATCGCTCGTGTTCCGCTCTTCCTCCAGCGTGCGTTCGATCAGACTGCCTTTCCAGCGGTCATCGCACACCGCCTCGATCAAGAGCCCGCGCACCAAGTCGCGCATGCAGGTAGCCGCGAACGACAGCGGTTTGTGCTGCGAATGGGCCAGGGAAATGGTGCGGGTGATCCGTGGTTCCACGATCAGTCGTGCCGAGATCGGTTGTAGCAGTTCGGTCAGCGGTGGCCAGTTGCTGATGGTTGCCGCAAGGCCTGCACGCACCAGGCTGCTGATGCCCGGCGCCGACTGCTGCTCATAGCTCGAATCGAGCGTCACTCCGGCCTCCATCGCCGATTGCTCGATCCGCCGACGCAGGTGCAGGGCACGCGGTGGCATCACCAGCCGCGTGGCCGCCGCTTCGGCAAGCGTTATCGGCGAGTCGTCCGACTCAAGGGCAGGGGTGCCGACCCAATACAGGTCTTCAGTGAAGACCGGCTCGGCAATGACATGATCCAGCTCTTCGGCGTTGGGCACGACGCCGAAATCCACTTTGCCCAGTTCAATCGCCTGACCGCCTTCGCGACTCAAGCCATCCCATACCGTGAGTTTGATTCCCGGAAACTTGGCCTGTGCCTGGGTGATGATGGGCGGCAACAGCAGCGCGGACGCGGTGGCCGGAATGGAAATCGAAACGTGACCCATCGGGTTGCCGCGACTCGACTTGAGCTCGTCCTTCACCGAATCGATCTGTTGGATCACCGACCGCGCCACTTCGTACAGCTGCCGTCCTGCATCGGTCAACTCAATGCCATCATGCTGACGGGCCAGCAGTTGCATATCCAGTTCGCTTTCCAATAAACCGATTTGGCGGCTCAGGGCAGGCTGGGCGATGAACGCCCGGCGTGCGGCATTAGAGAAGCTTCCAGCTTCGGCAATGGCGATCAGGTAACGCAGCTGTTTCAAAGTCATGGGCAAATCTCTGGCTATGCCGAAGTGCTATGGCAACTATCTGAAGACGCTATTTGTCGGGCCCCAGGGGCCTACTTAGTATCCATTGATACACATCCAGAGGCTATCCGACCACTCGAAAAGAATGATTTGCCACCTGTCCCGGCAGCCTTTTCAACGGTATCCGCCGGGACCTCCAGCTGTTCACTCTCTGATAAACACAATAAGAGGTTAAGAGTGATGACAACCCGCAATCGAGGTGTATTCCGTCCGTCCCTGAGGCCCGTCTCCTGCTGTCTGCTGTTTGCAATGACGTGGGCCACCGGCGCGCTGGCCACGGGCCAATTGCCCCCGGATCTGACGCCCATAGGCGCTGAACGCGGTGCTTCCCCTGACGGGCGAATTCCGGCCTGGCAGGGCGGGCTCACTTCCGCTCAGCAGCGACTGGAACGCAACGGCACGCCGGTCGATCCTTATGCCGGGGAGCGCCCGCTGTACGAAATCACCGCGCAAAATTACCAACATTACGAGGGCCAACTGACGGCCGGGCAAATCGCTTTACTCAAGCGTTTTACAT
>OBKH01000206.1_pt1 | contig 10026 bp, 5 predicted proteins | sample 1496241 | NCBI WGS metagenome assembly OBKH01 (sample SAMN03273953, study PRJEB22546) | soil metagenome | isolation source: rice field elevated CO2 plus elevated temperature | place: India: CRRI Experimental farm Cuttack,Odisha-753006 | collected 2013-12-17 | reverse complement strand
TCGACCACCTGGTGCCGTCGCTGGCGACCGCCATCGGCAGCTCCGGCGACCGCCCTGCCGCGTTGGCCGAGCTGATCGGCACCATCCTCAACGACGGCGTACGCATGCCGACCCTGCGCATCGACAGCCTGCATTTCGCCGCCGGCACGCCCTACGAAACCAAACTGATCAATGACCCGGTCGTCGGCAAACGAGTCATGCCGTCCGAAGTCGCCACCGCCATGCGCGAAGCCCTGTCACAAGTGGTGGATGCCGGTACCGCCAAACGGGTCGCCGGCAGTTTCAAACTGCCCGACGGCAGGCCGCTGGCCATGGGCGGCAAGACCGGCACCGGCGACAACCGTATCGAAGCCATCGGTTCCGGCGGACGGATCCTGAGCTCCAAGTCCCTCAACCGCACGGCGACCTTCGTGTTCTACATCGGCGATACCCATTTCGGCACCCTGACGGCGTTCGTGCCGGGGCGTTCGGCCGAAAACTTCACCTTCACCTCGGCACTGCCAGTGCAGGTGCTCAAGGGCATGGCGCCGATCCTCACGCCTTACCTGCAACCGGGCACCCACACCATGTGCCAGCCAACCGAGGTCACCGCCGGCCGCTGAGAGAACTCAATGGAAAGATGGCGGTACATATGTATTTTTCACTCTTGGATTTTGCGAGACCGGTGCCGGCAACGGCGCCGATTCAAACTGATTTTTGCGCTTTTTTTTGACCTCATGCCTACCTAGTCTGGTCGTCCGATTCATGATCAAAGGACGATCAGACAATGCCCATTACCCCCTCGGCGATTCAAGGATCAGATCCGCTCGAGATCCCCCCGTTCGACAAAAGCATCCACTTCCATCAGGTCAGAAAGGCCATTCCGGCCTGGCTGCTGAACACCTCCCCATCGCGTGTCGACACCCTTAAATCCGTCAGGCTGACGTTGCCGGACTGGCACAGGAACGCGTCAACACTCGCTCACCGCAAGCTGAAAAAAGCCATCCAGCTCGGCTGGACCGCGCAAAACACCGCCGATAAGGCATTGAGTGATCTGCAGGATGTTTCCGCCTTTGCCAAACCCCTGTTGGAGCAAGCGCTGAAGGACCGCTTCGGCGTCGAAGACGATGTCGAGGACACCTGGATGCGCCTGTATGCCCCGGTGAAGACGGCCTGGTGGGTGCATGATTTTTCTGGCGGCACCACCAGTCGCACCGTCTCGCTGTTGGATGCCGCGCTGCACAACTTCTCCCAGGACGAGACGTTTACCCAGGACTCGGAGTTCATCACCCGCCCCGACAAACGCGGGCATTTCAACGTCAAACCGCTCAAGCACAAACTGAGCATCGAACAGTTCAAGTCCCTGTGTCGCGAACTGGACATCGGCGCCCGCTACCAACAGCACCTTAAAGACACGTTGCTCCCCACCGAAAAAGCGACGAGCAATGTCCTGCGCCACAAAGTCATTCTCAGCCAGAAAAGCGCGCTGAATGTCGCCGCGCATATCGCCCTGATGAAGCACGACCTCGACCAGGAGGCCTTTGATGTCGTGCAAGGCATGCTCGAAGATCGTTCACGGCTGAAGTGGAACGGCAAACCCATCGCCTATTACAACCTGGCAATGATGGACACGCGTTTGAGCGGCATCATCCTGATCGCCGAGGACACTGCCATCGCCAGCGGCCCGGTCCCGGTGATTGCCTATGTTCCCCATGATCCGCTGCACCCGCTCAAGCAATACCCTTCGTCACTGGAATTCATGGCTGAACTGACACGCCAGCTGCGCGATGGCTCATCCGCCAACAACTATCAACAGTTCTTCAGTCAGTTCGTGCCCCATGCGCAACGCGGGCATTTTTTCGCCGGGTTGAACGCGCGTCTGAGCACGGTGAAGTGGCAACCGGTGGCCGCCGGTTCCAACTTGCCGAGCTGGCGCGAAACCCCTGTGGATAAACCCGCTCTGCAATTCAGTGTGTCGAGCATCAAGACCGACCGCGAGACGATCTTCAACAACGACCTGTGGGGTTACCGTTACCGACAGACCCTCAACAAGGTGTTCAACGATGGCCGGGAGATCGCCATCGCCACCGAATACGCCGACCGCATGGCCCGCTGGGCCTGGTGGGACAACCTGGAAAAAATGCTCTCGGACATCCTCAACGTTGCCTTGCTGGTGGCGACACCGTTGGTGCCTGGCCTCGGTCAGCTGATGCTGGCGTACACGGCCTGGCAACTGACCGATAGCGTGGTCGAGGGCCTGGTCGACCTGGCCGAGGGACACTTGGCCGAAGCCGGTGAGCAGGCCCTCGGCGTGCTGGAAAACGTGGTCCAGTTGGGCGCGTTCGCGGCGGCAGGCGCCGCCGGCAATGTGGTACAGGCGAAGCTTTCGCCGTTTTTCGAAGGCCTGAAACCGGTGCAACTGGCAAACGGCGAGACGCGTTTGTGGAACCCTGACCTCAGCCCCTATCAACGCACCGACGTGGATTTGCCCGAGGGCGCCCGGCCTGATGACCAGGGTATCCACCAGCATCAGGGCCGGCGCATCCTGCGCCTGGACGATCAACACTTCGAAGTGCTGCAAGACCCGATCACCGAGCAACCACGCATCCGCCATCCGCAGCGTTTCGATGCTTATGCACCGACCCTGCGCCACAATGGCCATGGGGCCTGGGTGTGCGAAACGGAGAACCCGCGCGAATGGGAAGGCACAACCCTGATGCGCCGCCTCGGCCACAGCACCGAAGGTTTCAACGATGAACAACTGGAGCAGATCCGCCAGATCAGCGGCACCGAGGAAGGCGCGTTGCGCCGGATGCATGTTGAAAACGCCCCGCCGCCACCGCTGCTGACCGACACCCTGCAACGCCTGTCTTCACCGCCCATCGCGCCCGCTGCGTTACCCGCTGAAATCGCGCCGCTGTTCAATGACTTCCCCGAGCTGCCGGCGACCGTTGCCGAACAAATCCATGCGCGTGCCAGCGCCACGGAACGTCAGCGGATGACCGAGGAAAACCGCCTCCCCCTGCGCCTGAGGACCCAGGCACGGGAGCTGCAATTCGAAACGAAAACCGTACGAGCGGCCCAGGGTCTGTACCCGAGCGCGGCCATCACGCCCGACACCGAGCGCCTGGTGCTGGGCACCTTGCGCTTCAACACCGACACCTTCGGCGACCTGCGTCTGGAGATTCGTCAGGACACCTTCGATGGCGATCTGCGTTACAGCGTCGGCCCCGAGGACGCTACGCGGGTGCGGGTGCTGATTCGCGACGAAGCCGGGCAATATCAGGTGCGTGATGGCGAAGATCAGGCGATCCATGAAGCCGATGATTTTTTCGAAGCCGTCCTGCAGGCCACGCAGGAGAATGGTCAAAACGCCCTGGGCTACAAACCGGGGGATGCTGAACAGTTCAGGGAATGGGTCATGGCCAAATCGGCTCCGCCGAGCGAACGCCGGACCGTACTCGCCGAACCGCCCATTCGCCCGGTGGCCGAGCATGAAACGATGTTGTTGGTGCGTGGAGGGTGGCTGAGCAAGGAAGGCCTGACACTGCACGAACGCATTCAGGATCTTTATCCGCATTTCAGCGAGGCCGAGGTCGACAATTTCGCCAGTGCCCTGACCGCACAGGGTGAGCCCATGCCGTTTCTGGAGGAACAAGAAAATGCTTTGAACGAGCTGAACAGCATCATCCATCGCTGGAATAACGCGCATTACGATATGGAGAGCGATACACATGCACCACTAAACGGTGTCCGGGGACACATTGCCGATCGCTTGCGCGCCTGTTTCAACCGAGAGAACACCAAGTTCGGTAGTCGCACCGATCCGCACGGCTATGCGCTGGATCTGTCACATGATGAACTTCTATTACCTATGAACCTGGGATCCGAATGGCCCGAACGACCGCTGTTTAGAACTTTTCTGGACAAGGTCACGGTCCTGAAACTCGACAACACACGCTTTTCCGGCAAAGCAAACGGCTTGCTGAAAGACTTCCCCAACCTGCGCGAACTCAGCGCCAGTGGATGCGAGCTGACGAGCCTGCCAGAAAACATCGGCTCAATGCAGCGGCTCGAACGCCTACGCCTGAGCGACAATGAAATCGTGTTGGACGCCGCCGCCGTTGAGCAACTGAAACACCTGGACCATCTGGAAATTCTGCGCCTTGATGAAAACCCCCTTGGCAGGGCTGTCGACATTTCCAACATGCCCCGGCTGAAAGTCGTCGGCCTGCGGGACACGGTCATGACCACCTGGCCCGAAGGGACGTTGAGCAAAACCAGGCCTCGGGGTTTTCTGCTGGATCTTCGGGCCAATCCAATCAGTCTGATCCCCGAAGTGGTCCCCGGCTCACCGCAGGCCTGGGTCGTGGCGCGCACCCGGCTCGATGTCGGCAACCTGTCGCAAGCAAACCAGATTCGCTATCAGGCCATCCGTCGTTCGGTGGCGCTACCCCCTGAGCCCATCGTGCCCTCCAACAGCCAGGCCGAATGGGTGGTCAATTCCAACTACAGCGCGGAGCACTGGAACGATGTCCCCGGCTGGGGCATCGACCGGGCCAATCACTGGTCGCAGCTGGTCGACGAGCCCCAGGCCAAGCGCTTCCTGGAAGTATTGCTTGATACCCGCCGGAGTCGCGACTTCGAGAAGCCCGGCCCGGCCCGGGATCAACTGGTGCAGCGTGTCTGGCGCATGCTCGATGCCGTCTACGTCGACACGCCCCTGCGCGAGAAGCTGTTCACCATGGCTGTCGCGCCGGTGGATTGCGCCGACGCCGGTGCGCAGTTGTTCAATCACATGGGCATTGATGTACTCGCCTACGAGGCCCATGCGTATTCCACCGACCCGGCGCAGCTGGAGCAGAAGCTGGTGACCCTGGCCAAAGGCGCGGCGCGGCTGGAACAGGTCAACGAGGTGGCCCGCGCCGATGTCGCCAGTCGTGGCGGCAACCCGGACGAAGTCGAGGTCTACCTGGCCTATCAAACCGGATTGGCAGAGCGCCTCGACTTGCCCTGGCAGTCGAAGGGCATGCTCTACCGGCCGGTGTCCGGCGTCACGGATGCGATGATCGATCAAGCCTACGACACGGTGCTGGCCCTGGGCGAAGGCGACGGTCTGGTGGACCGAATGCTCGAACAGGATTTTTGGCAAACGCATTTGAACGAGCGCCATGCGAGCGAAATGCAAGCCAACAAGACTCGCTATCAGAAGCTGTCGGAACAACTGGACACCCTTCGCGATACCCAGCGCGAATGGGCCGAATCGACGTCGGATACTCAGCGCGCCGCACTGCGCAGCCGGCTCAGGGAGCTGATGAACGACCTGCCGGCACCGGACACGGTAGTCTTCGCCGATGGGCCATTGAGCGACGCGATTTTCGACCGCCTGCTGGTCGATCTCGGTGACGCCGAGAAAGAGCTGTCGAGGCGTTTGACCCGTCAAGCCATGAAGCGCGCCGGCCAGTAAAAAGCATAAACATGAGTGTCACGCGGCGTTAATGCTGGATGTACCTGCCTCATCGCGAGCAGACAGAACGCCGCCCGACTCGCTCCCACAGGGGATCGGTGGTTGCCACAAGATTTGTGTACGACACCCATCCAATGTGGGAGCTGGCCTGCCAGCGATGGCGGCAGCCCCCCGGCACTCAGACTTCGGAGTCCCAGATCACGGTGGCCTTGCCTCCGTAGGAAGGACCGGCACCCGGGTCGAGCATGAATGCCATTTGACTCTGGGGCACTTCGAAGTGCAGCACACCCGGCGCTCTGTCGACATAAAAACCCGGTTGGAAATACAGCGCGTTGGCCGCGCCCGTTCGCAGACGCATGTGCCTGACGGGTCGCCCGCTCATGTCGGTCAGGCCATTGGGCAGGCTGACGCTGACTTGGAGCGCCACCTGGCGCTTGGACACGCGATCATCCAGAGCGCAATCGTTGCCATCAAAAGAAACGAACTCACACTCCAGTTGCATCTTGAAACGCGAAGAGGCCGAGATATTGAAGGTCTGGTCGCGGAACAACCGTACCGGTCTGCGCCCCGCCTGCAACCAGCTTTGCCAACCACCGGCGGGCACCAACTGGACTTTCTCGCCACCGGGCGGGATATCGACCTTGAGGGTGTGCTGAACGTCGAGATTGAAGTTCATGGTCAACGCCGGACTGCTCGGCAGCATCACATCGCCGAAATCGAAGTCGCCGTTGGGGCCGACCGTATAGGTCAGCGATCCGGTGTAATGGCCTGCCAACATGCCCAATGGATTGGGCGTGACCAGTTCATAGGAGAAATCCAGATGGTCGTAGCGCAACCAGGGAACATCGAATTTCGCCTGTTTATCACACGCAGCCTGGACCGGTGTTTTCCAGAAAAAACCATAGGAGTTGGGGCTGTAGTAACCCACACCGCTGTAAAGACACGGCGACGGCGCGTACACCCAACTCGATCCCCACAACAGATTATGCGCATAGCGGGAGTCAGGGTTGGTGTCCCCTGTCAGCTTCTGAACATCCTCGGTCACATACATGGAGCCCACCCCGGTAATCCGCATTCTTACCTGTTCCACCGCTCCGGAATCATGACGGACTGAGAGCTCACGCCATTGCGCCGGCACCGAGAACGTTGCGCCCTGGCGCGGTGATGCATGGTTGGCCGGGATGGCTCGATTGGAGTCGAATCGAATCGGGACTTGCAGGCTGAACGTCTTGTTATCTTCACATTGCCCGGGAAACAACTGACAGTAGCCACTGGGCGGCGTGGTGTTCTTGAATTGGTTGATGTGCGGATAGGCCGAGTCGGGCTTGAACAAGGCAGTGATTGATACGTCTTGCGCCAACGCCTGGGGCATCAGCCACCACACCATTAACAGGCTGCATAACCAGAAAAGCCTTTTTGAAAACAAAACACCTGCAACACTCATCTGTATCCCTCTCCGAAAAGCCACCCTGCTCCCTGGGGGGCGATGTTCGCTCCCACATTTTTGATCCTTGCCAGACACGGGTCAGGGCGCAGCCGCACTGAAAATCAACTGGACGGTCCCGTAGTAAGTGCCCGGCTTATAGCCACCGGCCGGCACCTTCGGTTGAATTTCCAAAGGAAAACGCCCGCCTGCCATGGCCTGCGCCGCCGACACCACTTGGCGCGGTTTCTCATCGTGGCTCAACTCCTGGCCATTGAAGGTGACCCGCAAGTAGATGTTCTGATCCTGCCGCCCGTTGAACAGATAAGGCTCGGCGTCCAGCCGCGCCTCGATCGCACTGGTGTCGTGCTTGACGTCGAAATTCTTGCGCAACCCTTCGAGCCTCGACGTGTTGATGTTCCACGGCAGGGTCTGCTCCAGATGTATCCAGTTCGTCTCGGCCGGTAGCACGTAAAAACCCAGGGTCGGAATATCCGCCCACACGTCGAACGTGCGCTCTTCCCGTGCCGCGAAAGCCTGGGCACACATCATCACGCCCACACACAGGGCGATGGCCGATTGCTTGATCATGTCAGTTACCTGTTGCGTGATAAAAAGCGGCGAGTCCTTCAGGGCGACTCGCCTTTGGCGGTGTTACTGGCTGGCAACGTGCAACGCTTTTTTGTCGGCGCCTTCAATCAGGTTGAAGCGGTATTCCCGACCGGGTTTCTTCTCGAACTCGAACGACTTGCCCGCCAGAACGTGATGTTTGGTGGTCGGCTCGCACTCGGTTTCATTCTTCTGCGAGCAGTTGCGAAACTCATCAATCACCACCACGGTGTTGCCGTTATTGCGCAGCCGGTAAACGCCGGCGCTGTCATCGATCACGCTGTCGAAACGGCTGTTCTTGGGCCGGACAAAAAACACCGTGCCAAACCCGGTCATGACGTTGACCCCCGCCGACAGGTTCTCCTTGTAGGCGTCCCGCTCCTCACTGGACACCGCGAACTCGTCTTCCTTTTCCGGCACCACCGGCACGAAGCGCACGCGAAAATAGCGTTCGGTGTCACGTGCGCCCATGTGCAGCAAACGCGTGCCCTGCATGCCTTTGGCCGGCACGATCAGCCGTGCGGGGCTGGCCATCAAGCCATCTCGGCCGCTGCCATCCGCTTGGGTTGCGACCGGTATCTCACGGTGACTGCCATCGGCGTTGTAGATAATTTCCAGGATGTTGACCTTGACGAACGCCGTGCTGTCGCCGCTGTTGAACACGCGCTTGAGGTAGGTGCTTTTGTCGCCATCCAGGTAGTCGTACACCGTTCCGACGTTGATCTGCGGACCGGCCTGAACCGCCAGAGAAAACCCGCTCAAACCCAACAGCAACCACAGACGCTTCATACTCTTGAACCTCATGACAGTGAACACAACACAGGCGCGGCCCATCGATAGACGGCCCATCAGATTTCCGAATCCCAGATCACGGTGACCTTGCCCTGATAGAAGGGACCCACACCGGGCGACAGCATGAATTGCATCTGTCTCTCCGGTACTTCGAAGTGCAGGACACCCGGCGCCCTGTCGACGTAGAAGCCCGGCTGGAAATACAACGCATTGGCCGCGCCCGCTTGCATGCGCATGTGCCTGACGGGTCGCCCGCTCATGTCGGTCAGGCCATTGGGCAAGCTGACAAAGACCTGCAACTCCACTCCCCGCCTGGAGACGCGATCAGCAAGCTGACAGTCGTAGATAACGCTGTCCCACTCACACTCCATGTACATCTTGAAACGCGAGGAGGCCGAGATATTGAAGGTCTGGTCGCGGAACAACCGCACCGGTTTGCGCCCCGCCTGCAGCCAGCTCTGCCAGCCACCGGCGGGGACCAACTGGACCTTTTCGCCACCGGGCGGAATATCGACCTTGAGGGTGTGCTGAACGTCGAGGTTGAAGTTCAGGGTCAAGGCCGAATCGGTCGGCACCATGACATCGCCAAAGTCGAAATCGCCATTGGGACCGACGCTGTAGGTCAGCGAGCCGGTGTAGTGCCCTGAAGACATGCCTAGCGGGTCAGGTGTCTCAAGCTCATAGGCAAAATCGAGGTACTCCAGTTGCATCCACGGAATATCGAACTTCGCCTGTTTGGCGCATGCGGCTTCGGAAGGTGTTTTCCAAAAAAATCGGAAGGTGGTTTCGGTATACCAACCCACCCCGCTATAGAGGCAAGGTGACGGGGCGTTCACCCAAGCCGAATCCCATAAAATACTGTGCGCAACCAAGTAGTCCGCAGCGCCGCCCACCAGTTTCTTCACATCATCAGTTTTATACCGGGAACCCACTCCGGCAATCCGCACCCGGACCTTTTCCGGTTCACCTGTCGCTTCGTGAACAATGGTCAACTCGCGCCACTGGGCCGGGACTTTGAACATCGCGCCTTGCCGCGCGGAAGTGTGGTTAGCCTGGATCGGCAAACGTGAATTGAACTCAATCGGCACCTGCAGGCCGAACATTTCGTTATCCTCACACTCACTTGGATAAATCCCACAGTAACCACTGGACGGCGTGGTGTTCTTGAACTTGTTGAGGTGTGGGTACGCCGGATCCGGCTTGAACACAGCGGTAATCGAAACGTCCTCAGCCATGACTGGCAAAGCGGCCACCCAGGCGATCAAAACGCTTGCCGACCAACAACGACTGCGTGAAACGAAAGAACGCGAGACGTTCATGTAGGCCTAACCTCCGATAATCAGATTCAACGGCGGGCCGTTCAGCCCGCCGTTTCGGCGTTGTGGGTGGCGCCCGCCAATGTGTCCGGCGAACAGCGCAAATCACCGATCATCAGCACGTTGTTTTCACTGCGGTGTTTGTCGACATCGAGACGGAACTGACAGAGCAACTGGTCGGCATAACGCACTTCCAGGGTCGGGGAACCCGCGTTCATTTCCATTGAGAAGAAGCCATCGACTTCGCTGACCCCACGGCTGGCGTGGTTGATCACGTGGTGACCCTTGAGCGGGCGCCCCTGCGGGTCGAGCAAGCGCCCGAGTACGGTGAGGGTTTTCATCACCCGCACCTTGCGGTACTCCACGCCCCCCTTGTTCAGGTGATAGCGGGTGCGCGAAGGCTCGATGCTGGCCGCCGGAACGTGATTGCCTTCGAAGTC
>OBKH01000204.1_pt1 | contig 10094 bp, 7 predicted proteins | sample 1496241 | NCBI WGS metagenome assembly OBKH01 (sample SAMN03273953, study PRJEB22546) | soil metagenome | isolation source: rice field elevated CO2 plus elevated temperature | place: India: CRRI Experimental farm Cuttack,Odisha-753006 | collected 2013-12-17 | reverse complement strand
TTGCTGTTCGGCGGCGCTGGCGATCTGCAGGTTCATGTCGCTGATCACGGTGACCGCGTCGCTGATCTTGCTCAGGGCCTGCACGGCTTGCTGGATCTGCCCGGCATTGCTGTGGGCCTGGGTCTGGCTCGAATGCATGGTGGCGACCACACCGCGGGTGCCGCTCTGGATACGCTCGATCACCAGGCGAATTTCCTCCACCGAGTCCTGGGTGCGTTTGGCCAGGTTGCGCACTTCGTCGGCGACCACGGCAAAACCGCGACCGCTTTCGCCGGCCCGGGCGGCTTCAATCGCGGCGTTGAGCGCCAGCAGGTTGGTTTGTTCGGCGATGCTGCGGATCACTTCCAGCACCGATCCGATTTGGTCGCTGTTCACCGCCAGGGCTTCCACTTCAGTCACGGCCTTGCTGACTTCGTCGGCCAGTTGATTGATGTCGCGGGTGCTGCGCTCGATGATCTGCATGCCTTCGCGGGCCGATTGGTCGGCGCCCTTGGCCGCATTCGCCGCGTTCGATGCGCTGTTGGCAACGTCGTGGGCCGTGGCGCTCATTTCGTTGGAGGCAGTGGCGACCTGATCGACTTCGCGGAACTGCACCAGCATGCCTTCACTGGTCTGGCGGGCGATTTCCGCAGACTGGTCTGCAGTGCCGCGAGCATCGGTAATGCTCTGCTTGATCTGCGCGATGGTCGGTTGCAGCTTGTCGAGGAAGCGGTTGAACCAGCTGACCAGTTCGCCCAGTTCATCCTTCTTGCTGTAGTGCAGGCGTTGGGTCAGGTCGCCGTCGCCGCTGGCAATCGCCTTGAGCATCTGGGCCACACTATTGATCGGCCGGGTGACACCCGAAGCCGTCAGCCAGATCAACAGCAAGCCGATCAGGCCGGCAATGATCGCCACGCCAACGGCTTTGATCGTGCCGCTTTGCTGGGCGTCATCGAGCACCGCTTGCAGCTTCACCGAGTCGGCCAGCAACACTTGTTTGGGCAAATCGATCACCACGCCCCAGGCCTTGGCGTCAGGGATCGGGCTGACCGGGTAAACCGCACGGATCAGGTCGCCTTGCTGGAGAATTTTCGGAGCGCCACCGCTGAGCAATTGCAGAATGTCCTTGCCGTCGGCGCCCAGGGTCTCGTCGATGCTTTTGCCGACTTTGGCAGCATCGGTGCTGTAGGCAGCCATCACGCCAGTACCGGAAACGATCAGCATGTGACCGGCGCTATTGAACAGATCGCGCTGGGAGTCGACAGCCGCTGCTTGCAGGGCGTTGAGGGCGATGTCCACGCCCACCACGCCGATGGACTTGCCATCCACCAGCAGCGGCGTGGAAATGGTGGTCATCAACACTTCCTTGCCACCGACGGTATCGGCGTACGGGTCGAGCAGGCAGGTACGTTTGCTGTCCCGAGGGCAGGTGTACCAGACGTTGTACGGGGTGCCACTCAGGTTCAGGGTGGTCTTGGTCATGTCCTCTTCGACCATGATCGTGTTGAGCGCTTCTCCTCCGGCACGGCTCCAGTAGGTGGCAAAACGTCCGGCTTCGTTGGACTGGCGAGCGGCGTCATTGGCGAACTCGCTGTCCTTGCCGTCCAGGCCGTTGGGTTCGAACGCCAGCCAGATCCCCAGCACTTTGCTGTTGCGCTCGAACGCGGTTTTCAGGCTCTGGTTCAGTTCTTCGCGCAGGGCAGCGGGCTCCAGGGAGCGTTTGGCGGCCAGGTTGCGCATGTCCTTGATCTGATCGGCCAGGGCGGTCACTACCGTCTGGGTTTCGCCGAACGTCTTCTGCACCCGCACCGCTTGCTCGGCAGCCTTGGCCTGCAGCAAATCCTGCACGCTGTTGGTGAGCATCTGGCTGCTGGAGGAGCTGACCAGCGCATTGTTCTGATTGGTCTGGTAGACGTTCATGCCCTCGATCAGCGCGACCACGCCAAGCAGGCATAGACCAGAGAGCAGGACAATTTTCAGGCGGATGGACAGTGAGTCGAACATAGGGCGAACTCGCGAATGGATGAGGTGTTGGCTATGAGTCCGGGCCGACTCGATTCGCCAAATCCATTCAGCGCATTCAATCCACATCGGCGAGGGGTGGTCATTGCATGAGGGCGATGCCGACGAACGGTAGCTGCTAAACGTTTGCGCGGGAAAATGTACCGAAAATCGTATAAAAAACAGGAAAAACAGCGGTTTGATTCAGGGGGATTTCGGCAGTGTTTCGGGGCGCGACCAGATCCACACATTGCCCAGGCCCATGCCCGCCATCGCCAGGTAGATCGGCCAGCCATGATCGAGCATCACCAGCATCAGCGTGGCACACAGCAGCATGCTGACGGTGGCGCTGACCTTGGCCCGGCGCGCGATGATTTTGCCGTTGCGCCAGTGAATGAGAATGGGGCCGAACAGCCGATGGTTTTCCAGCCAGGCGCTCAAGCGTGGCGAGCTTCTGGTCGCCGCCCAGGCGGCCAGCAGGATGAATTCGGTGGTTGGCAGGCCGGGTACGACAATGGCGATCAGGCCGATACCGAGGCTGACGTAGGCCAGCAGGCCGAAGAGCAGACGGGTGAGTTTTGATGAGGACGGCATATTCTCAGAGGGTGCGCGTTCGAGGCCGATCGGGATCTTACAGACTTACTCAGTGCCCTGTGGGGGCTTGACCGCGATAGTGGTGCATCAGTCGACGTAACTATTGTCCGTGATGCCGTTATCGCGGGCGAGCCCGCTCCCACAAGGGATATGTGTCGGGTCAGACAGTTGCGGTGGCGTAAGCCTGTTCCAGTAACAGGGTAAAGCGGTTGAACGCGTCGATGGCGCCTTTATCCAGTTCGGCTTCTTCCTGGGCACTGAGCTGCAGTCCATCGAGGGTTTTGACGAAGCTTTTCCAGCCTTCAGCGCGGCCACCGGCCGGTTCGCCCAAGTGGCGGGCGCCGAACGTTTCGTTCAGGCACAGGCCGACGGCGCGCTTGATCAGGAAGGCCGCGCCGAGCTTCGATCCTTCGGACACGAAGAGCCAGCCCAGAGCCTGGGCTTTACTCGGAAGGTGCAGGGCGCCAGCGACCGGTCCTGGCACTTCGGTGTCCAGGTCCGCCAGGTCGGCCATGGCTGCTTCGGCCCGACAACGAGCAGGCAGGTCCGGGACGATGGCGGTCAAATCGGCATCGTTGTACAGCGGCACCAGTTCGGACTGGAACAGGTACTGCGCCACCACGAACCGGGCGAAGTTGGCCTGGGTTTCGAACGGTGCATGGGCTTTGACCAATGCATCGAGTCGGGTGTGAGGTTCGTGGGTGATCTGATTCAGGCGTTGCGAGCGCAATACCGGACGTTGAGCCGTTTCCTGAGTGGTCATGAGACATCCTTGAGAATAAGAAGAGCCTGGTAACGAGACGTATGAGCAGGCCCACGACAGTAAAAAAATCCTCACGAAGCCGCTTTAAATGAAGCGGCGTCGTGAGAAAGGCGGGATCAGATATCCCAGATCAGATTGACCGCGAAGTTGCGACCCGGTTGAGTGAGGCGATCAAGGTTGGCCGGTTGCGTCACCGAGGCTTCGCCGACGCTGTCGTAACCGCGCACGTCATTCCACAACCAGTACTTCTTGTCGGTCAGGTTGTAGATGCCGGCGTTGACGGTCACATCGTCGGTGACTTTGTAGAAGCCACTCAGGTCCAGCACGCCGAAGCCCGGGGTCTTGAACTGACTGCTGACGCCGTCCGGCGACTTGAAGTTGCTGTCGTCGACCCGATTTTTCTTTTTCACCAGCGTCCAGCTCAACATCCCGCCGTAGTTGTCCTGGTCGTAGCCGAGCCCGAATACACCGGTCAGCGGATTGACACTGTTGAGCGGCTCGCCAGTGTCGTCGTTTCGACCGTAGGCATACGCCACGGAACCCTGGGTGTAGAGACCTTGCGGCGCACCGAAGGCATCGAGGTTCAGGCGACCTTTGACTTCCGCGCCTTTGATGGTGGCGTGCTTGATGTTGGCGCTCTGGAAGGTCGGCTTGTCATAACCCGGCGTGATGGCATCTTCGTTGATGAAATCGCGGTACTTGTTATAGAACACCGCCACATTGAAGGAGCCTTGCTCAAAATTGCCGCGCAGGCCGGTCTCGTAGCTTTTGCTTTTTTCCGGTTCCAGGTCCGGATTTGGCTCTACGCGGTAGCCGGTAACGGTGTTATCGAAGCGCCCGTAGAGCGCCTTCGCGGTCGGGGTGCGGAATCCCTCGGCGTATTGGCCGTACCAGGTGTACTCGTCGGTCAGGGCATAGGTCAGGCCGAACTTGGGCGACACCTTGTGCCAGGTCTTGTTCTCGTCGCTGACGGTGCCGCGACCGTCGGCCGCCACGGTGTTGAGGAATTCCCGGGTAATGTGCGGCTTGAGTTCGGTGTAGTCGTAGCGCAGGCCAGGCAGGAAGGTCCACTGGTTCCAGCTGATCTGGTCCTGGGCGAACAGGCTGTAGGTGTTGATGGTCGGGTCCGGGAAGTCGCTGGATTTTTTCAGCACGTCCGCGGCACTGGTGGCGCCGACAACCCGACAGCTGCCGAAGACGGCGAGGCACGTGCCATTGCCGCTGCGTGATCCGGTGACTTTCTGTTGCTTGAGGGTGGTGCCGTAGGTCAACAGGTGTTCGGTGTCGGCAAGGCTGAATGTCTTATCCAGTTGTGCATCGAAGACCCACTGCTTTTCTTCGTAGACCGTGTCTCGGGTCCGCAGCACTTTGCGTGACATCGGGTAGTAGAACTCCTCGGTGCTCTGATCGGTCTTGGCGATCTGGTGATTCAGGCTCCACTTGACGTTGTCCACCAGCAGGCTGTCGAGGGCGAAGCTGTGTTCCAGGCCGAAGCGTTCGCGGGTGATGGTGTCGTTACCGGTGCGCCACTGGTACATGCCGCCCGGCAAGATGTTGGCCGCAATGGTCGGTTTCCCATCGAGGAACGGGCCGCCATAAGCGCTTTTCTGGTCGGTGTCGCGGTCGTCCTTGTACTTTTCGTAGACCAGGCCCAGGCGCGCGTCCTCTTTATAGTTCCAGCCTACTTTCGCCAGCACGTTGGTGGCACGCACGTCTTCCGGGTTGGCGGCGGTGCGTGCCAGCCCGGTGCCGTTGTTGCCGCCATAGGATTCGGTTTCGTGGCCATCGCGCTGGCTGTAATGCAACAGGCCATCGAACTGATCGGCACGGCCCGCCACGGTGGCGGATTTGAGCCAGCTGTCGTCGGCGGAGCTGTAACCGGTCTTCAGCCGTGCACCGGCGTCCTGGCCAGGCTTGATGATGTCGTCGGGGTCCAGGGTGAAGTAGCTGACCGCGCCACCGATGGCGTTGCTACCGTAGAGCACCGAAGCCGGACCGCGGAGGATTTCGACACGCTTGACGATTTCCGGGTCGACGTAGTTGCGCTGGGTCTTGGCGTAAGGGCCGTTGAAGAAGCCGTCCGGTACTTCGACGCCATCGACCTGGGTCAGGATCCGGTCACCGTCGATGCCACGGATGTTATAGCCGCTGATTGCGCCGCGGGTGCCGGTGCCGCCCACGGCAACGCCCGGTTCGTAACGCACGAGTTCCTTGATGGTATTGACGTTGTTGCGATCCAGCTCTTCACGCGTGTGAACGGTGACGGTGCTGGGCACGCTGTTCACGTCTTGCGCCTGGCGGGTGGCGCTGATGGTCACCTGTTGCAGGTTGAGGGTGCCGCTGTTGCCGCGCTTTTCCAGCACGATGTTGTTATTGCCCAGTTTGCGATAGCTCAGGTCGGTCCCCACCAACAGGCGATCGAGGGCTTTCTCTGGCGGCAGTGAGCCGCGTACACCCGGCGACGCCACACCTTCTGCCAGCGCTGAGGGCAAGCCAACCTGCCAGCCTGTCACAGCGGTAAACGCATTGAGCGCCGGCACCAGCGACTGTGGCGCAATGGCGAACGAATAGTCGCCCATGTTGCGGCTCGGCTGTTCGGCCGTGGCGGCGATGAGCGGTGCACTGCCGGCCATCAGAATGGCGGCGGTCAGCAGCGACAGTACGCGGGAAGGTGAAGAGGACTGGCGGGTAAGGCGAGAGGACATCGATAGCGCTCCGTGTCGCACGAATCTTTATAGGTGCTGATCGGCATCGAAGATGCGAATCAATTGCATTGGCTATAACGAGACGTACGAGGCTTGGCTATCGAGTAAAAATAATTCTCATTTAGTTCAGGATCACCAGCGCCGGGAACTCCTGGAGTTTGGCGGAGGTGATGTGGGCAAGGGAGCGGACGGCGTCCAGCGGCTGATCGAGGCGGTAATTCCCCGTCACCGCGACATTGGCCAACCGCTCGTTGTTGTTGATGATCCAGCCTGGATAGTAGCGACGCAGTTCCGCCAGGACCTGGCTCAGGGGGCAGTTTTCGAACACCAGTCGGCCCTGGACCCAGGCCAGTTCGGTGGCGGCATCCAGTTTGGCCGGGCGGTCGAACCCGTTGGGGCCGATACGGATGCTTTCCCCGGCGCTCAAGCGAACGCGTTCGTCGTCGCGAGTCGCCCGCAGATCGACGTCTCCGCGCTGCACTCGAACCTGTGTCACGCCATCCAGATAACGCACGGCAAATGCCGTATCCCGGACGCTCGCCGTGACCAGGCCAGCGTCGATTTCCAGCGGTTGTCCCGGATGAGGCGGCACCTCGAAATAGGCTTCGCCCTGATACAACCGCGCCACGCGTTGTTGGTCGTTGATGGTGCTGGAAAAGGCCGAGTTGGTGTTGAGCAGGACTTTCGAGCCGTCCTCCAGTTGCAGGCGCTGGCGTTCACCGACCACGGTCAGGTGATCGGCCTGCAGGCGCATCGGCAAATTGCTGAAGCTGAACAGGCCGAGGATCAGCACGGCGGCGGTGGCCAGGGGTTTGCAATGGGGGCGCAGGCGCGAGAGTACGGTGATCTTCGCCGGGCGCGCGGCCAGGCTTTGTGCGCACTGCGTGATTTGCGGACCATTCCAGATCGCCTGGGCCCTGGCGAACGCATCGGCATGCGCCGGATCGGCCGCGAGCCATTGCTGGAACTGGCGGGTCTGTTCTTCGTTCGGGCTGTCCAGCACGATCAGCCAGTCGAGGGCCTGGTCCATCGCATCTGCAGTGTCCTGCGCCGGGGAGGGCGAATGGAAGCGCTGGGTGTCCGTCACGGTATTTTCTCGGCAGGGGAGGAAATGCAGTTTCAAGCTTAAAGCTTCGAGCTGCGTCCTGCGACGCCCATACAGATTGTCATGATCAGTTTCAGCTCCTTTTGCACCGTGCTCAGCGATACACCGAGCTTTTCGGCGATCTCCAGATAGCTGTGACCGTGCAGGCGACTGAGGATGAAAATCTGCTGCTGGCGAGGGCTGAGCTGACTGAGGTGCACGTTCAAGCGCTCAAGCAATCGTTCTGCATGGACGGCATCCTCGGCATTGCCGGCCGGGGCGGCGACGCTTTGCACCACCTCCAGCGGGACGTCATCGACCATGGTTCGCGAGTGGATTCGCCGCGCACGCAGATGGTCCAGCGCCAGGTTGCGGGCAGTCTGGAATACGAAGGGTTCGAGGTGATCGATGGCCCGCTCGCTGAGCGCACGGGTCACGCGCAGGTAGGTTTCCTGCAGCAGGTCTTCGGCTGTGCTGTGGTTGTTGACCATCCGCTCCAGCGTGCGCAGCAGAGTGATTCGCTGGGTGATGAAGACGTCGTTGAAGCGCGATTGACTCACGGGAGAACCTGATCCATTTCAAGCGGATGATAATGCTTATCATCCGCTTTGGTGGTCAAGCACTGATTTGTTCCGGTTTATGCGCGATTCTGCAGATAGGTCGCGTAATCCGGAATCCGGTGCTCATGCGCCTGATCCATCAGCGGGCTGCTGAGCAGATAGTCGGCGCTGCATTCGTTGCACGCCACTGGAATGTTCCAGACCGCCGCGACGCGCAACAATGCCTTGATGTCCGGGTCGTGCGGCTGTGGCTCGAACGGGTCCCAGAAGAACACCAGCATGTCGACCCGTTGTTCGGCGATTCGTGCGCCGAGCTGCTGGTCACCGCCCAGTGGGCCGCTGATCATGCTCTCCACCGGCAGGTCGAGGCGTTGTTGCAGCAACAAACCCGTGGTACCGGTGGCGACCAGTTCGTGTCGGGCGAGTTTATCTTTCTGCCGCTCGGCCCAATCCAGCAAGAACACTTTGCAATGGTCATGGGCGACCAAGGCGATACGCTTGCGCGCCGCCAGGGTCTTTTGCGTAAAGCTGATGCCAATCATCGGTTGTTGCTCCAGAAATGACACGCACCTTGCTCGCGATGAGCTTGAGAACACTGCGGGGCATCAAGTTCCCCGCGTTATCGTTCGCGACCATCGCGAGCAGGCTCGCTCCTACAGACAGGGGGTGCACCTGGTAGGAGCGAGCCTTGCTCGCGATGAGCTTGAGAACACTGCGGGGCATCAGGTTCCCCGCGTTATCGTTCACGACCATCGCGAGCAGGCTCGCTCCTGCAGGCTGGGGGCGTGCTGCTTATTCAGCGTTGCACAGCGCCAGGCAGTTATCCAGCATGCGGTTGGAGAAACCCCATTCGTTGTCGTACCAGGCCAGCACCTTGAGCAGCTTGCCGCTGACTTTGGTGTGGTTGGCGTCGAAGATCGACGACAGCGGGTTGTGGTTGAAGTCGCTCGAGACCAGCGGCAGGGTGTTGTAGCCGAGGATTTTCGAGTGCTGACTGGCTTCTTTTAGCAGCGCATTGACTTCATCGGCCGACGCTTCGCGCTTGAGCTGCACGGTCAGGTCGACCAGGGAGACGTTGATCACCGGTACACGCACGGCCATGCCGGTCAGTTTGCCCGCCAGTTCCGGCAACACCAGGCCCACCGCTTCAGCGGCGCCAGTCTTGCTCGGGATCATGTTCTGGGTGGCGGAACGGGCGCGGTACGGATCGGTGTGGTAGACGTCGGTCAGGTTCTGGTCGTTGGTGTAGGCGTGAATCGTGGTCATCAGACCGCTTTCGATCCCCAGTTCGCGGTGCAGCACCTGGGCCACCGGGGCCAGGCAGTTGGTGGTGCACGAAGCGTTGGAAATAATCTGGTGCGACTGGCGCAGAATGTCGTGGTTGACCCCGTACACCACCGTGGCATCGGCCCCTTTGGCCGGTGCCGAGATAATCACTTTGCGCGCGCCGGCCGTAATATGCGCCGCAGCCTTGGCTCGGTCGGTGAACAGGCCGGTGCATTCAAACACCACATCAATCCTTTCCGCGGCCCATGGCAGGTCGGCCGGGTTGCGGATGGCGCTGACCGAAATGCGGTCGCCGTTGACGGTCAGGCTTTCCTGATCGTGTTGGACATCGGCATCGAACGTGCCGTGAACAGTGTCGTACTTGAGTAAGTGTGCGTTGATCGCGCTGTCGCCCAAGTCGTTGATCGCGACGATTTGCAAATCCTGACGATAGCCTTGGGTATAGAGTGCGCGCAGGACATTACGGCCGATACGGCCAAAACCATTGATCGCGATTCGAAGAGTCATTTGTCAGCGCCGCCGTCGTTTTGTTGTTGGAATTACAAGATTATTCGCAAAAAAATAGAAAACAAGCCTTTTTAGTGGCAATATTTTGTTCAATCTACAACGAGTGACCTGAATCAACTGGTCCGATTGATCAAGAAAGCCGTCTGTCATCCCGTCAACAACGGCTCTTGTTCAGCATAGACAATCAGGTCGCCACATCCGTTAGCCTGGAGTTCTACACATGCATCCCCGCGTCCTTGAGGTCACCGAACGGCTTATTGCCCGCAGCCGCGCCACGCGTGAGGCTTACCTTGCACTGATTCGCGGTGCGGCCAGCGACGGTCCGATGCGCGGCAAGCTGCAATGCGCCAACTTCGCCCACGGCGTGGCCGGTTGCGGCAGCGACGACAAGAACAGTTTGCGGATGATGAACTCCGCCAACATTGCGATTGTTTCGTCATATAACGACATGCTCTCGGCGCATCAGCCGTACGAGGTCTTCCCGGAGCTGATCAAAAAAGCCCTGCGTGAAATCGGCTCCGTCGGTCAGTTCGCCGGCGGCACTCCGGCCATGTGCGATGGCGTGACCCAGGGCGAGCCCGGCATGGAGCTGAGCCTGCCGAGTCGCGAAGTGA
>OBKH01000203.1_pt1 | contig 10094 bp, 5 predicted proteins | sample 1496241 | NCBI WGS metagenome assembly OBKH01 (sample SAMN03273953, study PRJEB22546) | soil metagenome | isolation source: rice field elevated CO2 plus elevated temperature | place: India: CRRI Experimental farm Cuttack,Odisha-753006 | collected 2013-12-17 | reverse complement strand
ACATGACCCCATCCTTTCCAAGAACTGGAGTCTCCGGACATGCCGGGGCGGTTCACAGTGGCGTTTCGAACATTTGCTCATTCCTTTCCTAGTTGCGTTGGCACAGTTGCGTTGGCACCGGGTGATTCCGCGAACTGCCCACGCATATGCCGAGTGCTATTCACCTCGGCCACACCGACATTTGCCGGGATGAGACCGTCGCCGCGCGCAATCCTGTGAATGAAGCGGTAACTGTGGATTAACCAATTAATTGGCCGCTTGGCCTGCAAACCTGGGAACCAGACCGAAACCTCGCTCAGTATTCACAAAACGGTCCAATGGGGCAGGGTGACGGCGATAACATCCCAATGACCGTGATTCTTCGAACCATGGCGACGTACGGGCCACGACAACCTGCCATCGAAGGGGCGACGACAATGAAGACAAGGAACCCACGGACGCTGCTAACCTGGCTGCTCGGCGCGATAGTTACTGGGTTGTACGTGGTTTTCGCTACGGGCTGCCAATTGCAAGCGCCCGCGCCTCCCACTCCGGAAATAGGTTGGTCGGGCCCGCAGGCTCCACTGCCGGCGCCGGATGCGGCGCCAACGCACCTCGGCGTCTAGCCGATCGCGGCGGACAAGTCGCCCGGCACCCAGGGCGAGCAGGGCTTCACGACAGCTAGTGAGCTATAGACGACTTCGTGTTAGCGCCGCTGGCGGGGACGTTGGCGCTGATGGGGATCGAGTTCCTCAGCTGCCCGTGGACAAGAACCGCACCCCGCAGCGAGTCGGCATGGACACTCGCGACGCCGCCACGAGTCTGGCGGTGTACGCCCATTGCGCGCGTCACGCGCCCACTGACCCAGTTCACTGGGGTGCCGTTCGCCGTGCTCGCGGCGGCGCTCACGGCGCTGCATCTGACGGCATGGCGCACCGCATTCGGTTTTTCTGAGCGCTGGGAAAATGGCCAGCCGTCTGGCTCATGGCGTCTACGCAACGCCACGCCCCCAACACGTTCTTAGATTCGGTCGCGTCCTTGACGCGCTTTGAACTCGCAGGCGACGAACTGGTTGCGCGCGATCTGCTCGACATAGTCGAAATCCCGCAGAATGTTTCGTAACTCCCGCCGGAAGGCGACCCTACGTTCGGCGAGGTCGGCCGCCGGCGCTATCAGCTCCTGATCGACGGCGACCTGGCGTGCAGTGGCGAACAGCAGCGTCGATACCGGTTCGCTGCTGCGGACCCGGCCCTGTGCCACAAACTGACGGCCGAGGCCGAGCGCCAGCTCCGTCAACTCCTCAGGACCGATGTCAGGCGGAGCATCGCGCAACACGTCGGCAACGATCTCATAGGCTTCGAAGAAGACCCGCAACATCGCGTCCGACATCAGCGGCCGTTTGGCATACAGCATCGCGTCGATCTCATTGCCCCCGACGCCAAGATGATCCTCCCAGTCTTGGTGCCAGGCCATCTCTTGGGCGATGTTGGCCCGAAACGCCGTGGAATCCGCGAAATAGAAGTCGAACTTCAGCAGATCCCGCAACCGCATCGCCTGGGCCCAGAACGCGGCGACGCGGTCACCTTCGGCGTGCTTGGCATGGGCCAGCGCGAGCTCGACGATCGAGGTCTCCAAAAACGCATGGATCACCGAGTTCCGGTAGAACGCCGCGGCGTGCTCGTCGTCAGGCGCTATGTACCATACCGGCTCCCGGCCACTGTCGACCCGAGTGACCGGGTGGCCGTTGGACAACGCGTCCGCCGCCGCACGGACGCCTTCGCGCGAGCGCAGTCGCAATGCGCTTGTCGAAACCGGCGATTGTTTGCGTTCCAGATAGTCCAGTGAGTCCTGCAACGTGTGGTGCAGCTGGTCGAGCGTCAACGCGGTGCCGCGGGTGGTGAGCAGCAGTGCGGACACCAAACCCGTCGCGGTCACCGGCGTCGCCTGCAAAATCCTCCAGGCCACCTCGAACGACATCTTCTGCAACGCAAGCCGTTTCGCGGCCGGATCCTGGGTCAGCTCGCCGTGCGGTGCGCCGAGGTACTGGCGCATCGAGACCGCTTCGGGGAAGCGAACGTAGATCTTGCCGAAGTTGCGTTCCCCCTGCGCCTTGATGAAGTTGTAGAGCCAGCGCAAACCTTCGGGCGTCTTCTCCGCGCCACGCGCGTAGGCGGCGTATTCGGTGATCTCGTGCAGCTGATCGAAGCAAATCGAAACCCCCTGCAGCAGGATGTCGTCACTGCGGCCGTCCAGGTAAGCATCGGCCACGTAGCTCATCAAACCGAGCTTGGGCGGCAACATCTTTCCGGTGCGCGACCGGGTGCCTTCGATGGACCAGCTCAGGTTGAACCGCTTCTCGACCACGTAGCCCACGTACTCCTTGAGCACGTACTTATACAGTGGGTCGTTGCCGATATTGCGCCGGATGAAGATCATCCCCGAGCGCCGCATGAGGGGTCCCATGAGACCGAACGACAGGTTGATGCCGCCGAACATGTGCACCGGCGGTAACCGGTTGTCCTGCATGGCCACCGGTACCACCACGCCGTCGATGTAGGACCGGTGCGAGAACAGCAGGACCGCCGGATGAGCCTCCAGTGCGGCGCGCATCGCCGCGACCTGATACTCGTCGTAGTCGAATTCCGGATCGAAGCCGCGGCTAGCCAGCCTGCCGAGGACGGAAACCAGGTCTACCGACACCTGGCTCCATCCGGTGGAGAGTTCGTCGAGCATCTTCCCGGCATCTTCGACCGTGGCGCCCGGAATCCGGTCCAGGCCGGCACGAAATCGTGCGGACGCCAACATCTCCGGCTTCACCAGCCGGGGAGATTTGTATTGCGGTCCAAGGATCCGATATTCGGCGCGCGCCAGCGCCAACAGCGCTCGGCGGCTGACGAACTGGGCGAAATCGCGCTTGTGCTCTGCCACCGTGGTATCGCGCCACTGCTGGCGCAGTTCGGACACCTTGGCCGACTCGCCGGCCACCACCCGCGCGCGCCTGGGATCGGTACGCAGGATGCGACGCTGCTGACGCTGGCTGGGATGGTAGGGATCCCGACCCGGGAGCAGTGCGGCCACCTTGCCCGCCCGGCTGCGATCGGCGGGAGGCAGCCAGATCACCCGAACCGGCACGATAGAACGGTCCTCGCCAGATTGCGGGCTGGATGCGAAGCCGGGCTCGAGCTGCTCGACCAGTGCCGTCAGCGCCGCCGGCGGAGCGTTGCGCGGTGGCAGCTTCAATATGTCGAACTTCGAGTCCGGATGGCGTGCACGCTGCTGGCCCAGCCAGCCCATGATCAGCTCCATCTCGACCGGCGTCGCCGTGGAAGCCAGCACCAGTGTGTCCTCGGCAGTAAGCACCGCGCTGGCATCGGCCGCCGGTTTGGTCACGACCGTCCTTTGGCGCTAGAGCTTGGCGATGCGGAGGCCTCACCATCCTTGCCAGCGATCTTAGATTCGCTGGGTTTGGCCTTCGGCGATGCCTTCTTTGTAGCCGCCTTCGTCGCGGCCGCGCCTTTATTGGCGGCGCTTTTGGCGGGAGCCTTCTTAGCCGGCACCCTTTTCGCGGTGGCCTTGGCGACCTGAGCCCTGGCTTTTCTGGCGGCCTTCTGCTCGGCGTACAGATCGACCGCGGGCAACCCATCGACCGGCCAGTCCGCCAGCGTGTCCAGATACAGCTGGCGCACCTCGGCGATACGATCCGGCAGGGCGTCCAGGGTCCAGTCATCGACCGGAATCGGCGGAAACACCGCGACGTCGACCGTGCCCGGATTGATCGTGGTGGAGTTGCGCGAGGCGACGATCTCCGCATTGCGGATCACGATCGGCACGATCGGGATCTTCGCGGCCATGGCGATACGGAAGGGCCCCTTCTTGAATGACCCGACTTCGGTGGTATCCAACCGGGTACCTTCGGGAGCGATCACGATCGATAGTCCATTGCGGGCGCGCTCCTCAACCGTGTGCAGTGTCTCCACCGCGGCGACCGGATCATCACGGTCGATGAACACACCGTCCAGCAACTTCCCCAGCGTGCCCATGATCGGGTCGCTCGCCAGTTCCTTCTTGCCCACCCCAACCCAGTTGTCGCGCACCAGCGCACCGGCAATGACCGGGTCAACCTGGTTGCGGTGGTTGAAGATAAAGACGGCGGGCCGCTGGGCGGTCAGATTCTCTTTTCCGATCACATTCAGGTGCACGCCGCTGGTCGCCAGCAGCAGCTGAGAGAAGGTGGAGGTAAAGAAATTCACGCCGCGGCGCCGGCTACCGGTCAGCACACCGATCCCTACCGCGCCGGCCGCGACCGGGACGATGGTGCTCAGACCGGCAAGTGTCCGCAACTGCCGCCGGATGCCCACACCGCCGCGACTGTTGAACTTCAAGATCGGCCAGCCCCGTCGCTTGGCGACCGCGGCCATCTTTCCTTCCGGATTGGTCGGTCGCGGATTGCCCACCAGATACATCAGGGCGACGTCCTCGTCACCGTCGGCATAGAAGTAACTGTCTTTGAGATCGATGTCGTGCTCGGCCGCAAAGCGTTGCACCGCAGTGGCTTTGCCCGGACACCACAAAATTGGCTTCAGCACACCCCCGGTGAGTATCCCGTCCTCGTTGGTCTCGAACTTGTTGGTGAGCATGTTGTTGATCCCCAGAAAACGTGCGACTGGGCCAACTTGGATGGTCAGCGCCGACGAGCTGAGGACCACGGTGTGGCCGCGGGCCACGTGAGCCCGGACCAGTTCCCGCATTTCCGGGTAGATCCGGGACTCGATCCGCTGGGCGAATAGCCGCTCGCCGATTTCTTCCAGGTCGGTCAAGAGCCGCCCGGCCAGCGCCGCGGCGGCCTTTCCGATAAGGTCTTCGAACTCGATTCGCCCGAGCGTGTGATTCAGGCCGGCCTGAACCATACCGAGCAGCTCGCCCACGCCCATATCGCGGCGCCGCAGCCTCTCCTGGGTGAGGATGACGGCCGTGAAGCCGGCGACCAGCGTGCCGTCCAGGTCGAAAAACGCACCGACCTTCGGGCCGGCAGGACTGGCCAGAATCTCGGCTACCGAACCGGGTAGGCGCAAATCCGGCGCCGACTTCCGCGTCGCCCGCTCTTCCCCCTGCTCGTCAGCGGCGCTCATGAGCCCGACACCGATCGAGGCACTGAACCGGCTCCTTGAGTATCGAACGACGCCGGCAGCACACGCGGTGCCGGACCACCGGCCAGCGCAAGGATTTCGTCGAAACCCGCCTGCAGGCATTGAGCGAACAACTCGTCGTTTCGCACCGACGCCCTGTCGTAGCGCACCGTGACGGTGCACCACCCGCCCCGGGAAATTAGCACTACCATCATCGCCACACCGGGCAACGGTCCAATACCGTACTGCCGCAGTATCTTCGCGCCGGCAAGGTAGGTATCCCCTGGGTAGACCGGAACATTGCTGGCTTGCACATCGGAACCGATCACCGAACCGGTGATCCCCTCCAGCACGGCCGTCGGCAAGACACTCAGCACCGGTGCAATGGAACCGATGATGTTCATCGCGGGCTCGTCGCGACGCTGGGTCATCTGCGCCCGGATCTTCTTCATCCGAGCCACCGGATCGATAGTGCCCACCGGCGCCGCCAGGTTGACACCGGTGAACTGGTTGCCGCCGGCCGCATCGCCCTCGGCCCGCAGGTTGACCGGCACCGCCATCGGCAGCGTGCTGATCGGCACGCCCAGGGCCTCGTGGTAGCGGCGCAGCGCGCCACACAGACCCGCAAGGTAGGCGTCGTTGATCGACCCGCCGCCGGCCTTTGCGGCCTTGTGCAGGTCGGCGAGCCGGATGTCGATGGCCTCGGTACGGGTGGTCAGGCTGCGCCGGCGCAGTAGGGGTGAGGGTTCAGCAGCTCGGTTCAGCACCCGGATGCCCGACCTGGCGTAGCCCAAGATCCCCGACACGGTGGACACCGGTTCCAGAACAGCCCGCCCGGCCATCGATACCGCCCCGGACAGCGCGTCCAGGACACCGCCGACGACAGCAATTGGCAGGTGGTTGATGCCCCGGCGCATCAGGTCATTGGGGGACAGATCCTCCGGAATGGGTTGCGGCGGCGTCGACCTAGGTGGTGGATCGCGCTCGAGGTCATAGATCTGCGCGAACATCTCCACGCCGCCGACACCGTCGGTGACCGCATGGCTGACGTGCAGCAGCATCGCCGCTCTGCCGTCAGCCATACCCTCCACCAGGGTGGCCGTCCACAGCGGGCGCGATATGTCCAGCGGCGACTGCAGAATCACCTCGGCGAGATCGAGCACTTCGCGCAACGTGGCGGGTCCGGACACACGCACCCGACGCACATGGAAGTCCAGATTGAAGTCCGGATCCACCACCCAGCGCGGGGCCGCGGTCGGCAAGGTCGGCACCACCACCTTCTGCCGCAGCCGCAACACCCGTCGCGAGGCGTTTTCGAATCGGGTCCGGAAGCGATCCCAGTCCGGCGTGCCGTCCAGCAGTTCCAGCGCCATGATCCCCGAACGAGTCCGCGGATTTGCCTCGCCCCGATGCATCAAATAGTCGACCGGCCCAAGCTCGTCGGACAACCTGGGGGACTCGCCGGACTCAGCCATGGCCACGACCCCGCGCGGGTTGGGCAACTCGACGCACAAACTCTGTCACCGCCGATCAGACCTCCTGCTTCAAACCCGCCACCGCCACGCACCACAGTGCCAACACAACGCTAGTCGCGATGACGCGGTGGTGAAAGCCGATGCGGGCCATGATCCACCCGCAGCACCGATGCCGCGGCCACGACCGACGAAACCTCGTGTTGGGCAGCCGAGTTGGAACGGCCAAGCTCAGCTGGCCGGAGGTGACGACAGCGCCAGCGAACCCTTGCGAGCACCCATCCGTCGCCCGTAGATCACACCCAAGAAGTCCGAGACCGCTTCGGCGACCATCCGCGATCGGACCGTGGCGGCGAGGTCGAACGCGTGGTGGGCGTTGGGGAGCTCAGCGTAGGACACCGTCGCGGCACCCGCGTCGCGCAGCGCCGCGCTGAAGGCGCGAGATTGCGCGCTCGGCACCATCGGATCCTTCTCACCGTGCAACACGAAGAACGGCGGAGCCTCGCTGTGGACGTACGAAATCGGCGACGCCGCCTTGAACAGCCCCGGGTTGTCGACGTAGCGGCTACGCATCACGAAGTGCTCCAGGAACGGCATCATCATTTCGTGCATATTCTCGGCGTTGGTGAGGTCGTAGACGCCGTAGTAGGGCGCCGCGGCTTGTACCGCCGTGTCGGCGCTTTCGAAGCCCGGCTGCAGCGCCGGATCATTCGCCGAAAGCGCGGCCAACGCGGCCAGGTGCGCACCGGCGGACCCGCCGGTGATCGTGATGAAATCCGGATCGCCGCCATAGTCGGCGATGTTCTCGCGAACCCACGCAATCGCCCTCTTCACGTCCACAATGTGCGCCGGCCACGTGCACCGTGGGCTCTTGCTGTAGTTGATCGACACACAGATCCAGCCGAGTTCCACCATCCGGCTCATCAACGGGTAAGCCTGAGGGCGTTTGCCGTTGATGGTCCACGCCCCGCCCGGGACCTGGATGAGGACCGGAGCCCGGCGGCCGGGCGCTAAATCGGGACGCCGCCAGATGTCGAGTAGATTCTCGCGGCCGCCGGGCCCGTACGGGATGTCGGAGGTCTGGGCCGCATAGCGGCGATGGGGTCCGGGAATGTGCGGTAGGTTCAGCAGCCCGCTGCGCCGGGCAGCCTCTGACTGTTCGCCGGTCGGATGCCACACTAGGTCACGGAAATCCGGGCCGAAAGCGTCCACGAGCGCCGCGTGCAGGATTTGATCCGCCCGCTGCGCCGCCCAGCTGGTGCCAAACCGGCCGATCGAGCGTGGTGATATGCGGGACAGCGCGTGGCCGGTGACGACGCGGGCCGGAAACTCCGCGGACAACCATCCTGCGACCCAACCGATGGCGCACGGTGATCCACGCAGCAGCAGGGCGCCGGCCCGGCAGGTGTCTCTGGCGTCGGCCGCCAGCTGCGCTCCCTGGCGCAATGCCTCGGCGCCGGCCCGCGAGCACCGCGAAGTCACGCTGGCGATGTGCATAACAAAGCCCACCCCTCGACGTCAGGCACACGCATCGTTGCGGTAAACGGCTGGTTGCCAGCCGGTTTTGTACGTGTGTCGAGGATCACACAATAACCAATAATTGACGTGGCGGTAGACCTTTCGCGCGTGTGGCGTCTGGAAAAATTCCTCGACGGCCACCGTTAGATAAACTGACCTGCGCATCGCCTCCGTAGCTCAGGTGGATAGAGCAAGGGCCTTCTAATCCCTAGGTCGCACGTTCGAGTCGTGCCGGGGGCACTGTGGAAATAGCAGGTCAGCATGGTGGCGTGGCTTGACACCGCCTCGTTATGGGTCGACGCCCAGAGTCGCCTTCAAACTCAAACCACGGAGGTGCCCGATGGCCCAATACGACCCGGTCTTGCTCAGCGTCGACAAGCACGTTGCGCTCATCACGGTCAACGACCCGGACCGACGGAACGCCGTCACCGACGAGATGTCGGCGCAGTTGCGTGCGGCGATCCAACGCGCCGAAGGCGACCCCGACGTACACGCCGTAGTCGTGACCGGGGCGGGCAAGGCCTTCTGCGCCGGGGCCGACCTGAGTGCGCTGGGCGCCGGGGTCGGCGATCCAGCCGAGCCGAGATTGTTACGGCTCTACGACGGTTTCATGGCCGTCAGTAGTTGTAATCTGCCCACCATCGCCGCGGTCAACGGCGCGGCTGTGGGCGCCGGACTCAATCTGGCGTTGGCCGCCGATGTGCGCATCGCCGGACCGGCCGCATTGTTCGACGCCCGCTTCCAAAAGCTGGGACTGCATCCAGGTGGCGGCGCAACCTGGATGCTGCAGCGAGCGGTGGGTCCGCAGGTCGCCCGTGCGGCCTTATTGTTCGGCATGTGCTTCGACGCCGAATCCGCTGTGCGGCACGGCTTGGCGCTAATGGTTGCCGACGATCCCGTCACCGCGGCGCTGGAGCTGGCCGCCGGGCCCGCAGCCGCCCCGCGCGAGGTCGTGCTGGCGAGCAAAGCCACCATGCGCGCCACAGCCAGCCCCGGATCGCTGGACCTTGAGCAACACGAACTCGCCAAACGCTTAGAACTTGGGCCGCAGGCGAAATCGGTCCAGTCGCCCGAGTTCGCCGCTCGCTTGGCTGCCGCTCAACACAGGTAGCGCCTACCAGCCTCGAGGGTTTCCATGGCGTGCCCCAGTCCGAAGCTGCTGCTGCTTGACTCCGCGCGCTGGGCCCGAGCGCGCGCTGTTGTACGGCCCAAACGGCGTGTCGGTGTACAGTCGCGCGCTCGCGGCTTCAGTCCGGCCCCCCGACTCCGGCAGGCCCGACGGCGCCCAGCGCTAGCCGGGCGCGCCGGCCATGCCTTCGGTGCCGGAAACGCCAGGGGACCCGGGGCCGTTGGTGAGGCCCCCCGCGCCTGCCTCACCGCCGCTACCGCCCGCGCCACCGGCACCGCCTGCGCCGCCCGCGCCACCGATACCGTCAGCGCCGCTGACTCCTGCGGCACCGCTGAGGAACCCTCCGGACCCACCCGCACCGCCGGCAATACCGCCAGCGCCACCGTTACCGCCGTTTGCGCCGTTGCCCCCGTTGCCGCCCGTCCCGCCGGCCCCGCCGATGGAGTTCTCATCGCCAAAAGTACTGGCGTTGCCACCGGAGCCGCCGTTGCCGCCGTCACCGCCAGCCCCGCCGACTCCACCGGCCCCACCGACTCCGCCGCTGCCACCGTTGCCGCCGTTGCCGATCAACATGCCGCTGGCGCCACCCTTGCCACCCACGCCACCGGCTCCGCCCACCCCGCCGACACCAAGCGAGCTGCCGCCGGAGCCACCATCACCACCTACGCCACCGACCGCCCAGACACCAGCGACCGGGTCTTCGTGAAACGTCGCGGTGCCACCACCGCCGCCGTTACCGCCAACCCCACCGGCAACGCCGGCGCCGCCATCCCCGCCGGCCCCGGCGTTGCCGCCGTTGCCGCCGTTGCCGAACAACGATCAGCGCCGTCTTTTCCCACACCGCAGGATTGGCAAGCAATATTCTTAAGA
>OBKH01000198.1_pt1 | contig 10281 bp, 7 predicted proteins | sample 1496241 | NCBI WGS metagenome assembly OBKH01 (sample SAMN03273953, study PRJEB22546) | soil metagenome | isolation source: rice field elevated CO2 plus elevated temperature | place: India: CRRI Experimental farm Cuttack,Odisha-753006 | collected 2013-12-17 | reverse complement strand
ATCGATAAACGCCCGCAATCTGAGGGGGACGTGGCGACTTTGCGGATAGAGCAGTGTAAACGGCTGATAGCGTCGGCCGTTGGGCTTGCGCACTTCCAGCAACGACCTATCAGCCAGCTGCTTTTCGACTATGAAATGAGAGGTCAGAAACAACCCCGCGCCGTGTTTCGCCAGGGTCACGCCACCCAGTACATCGTCGGAACAACTGAAGTTGCCTTCCGCCAGAATTTCCCGCTCCACGCTCTTGTCGTTGAACAACCAGGCGATGCGCCGGCCGCTGCTGGGCAGTTCGTACTGGATGCATTCGTGGTGCTGCAGGTCGTCGAGGGTTTGCGGCGTGCCGGCATGCTGGAGGTAGTCGGGGCTGGCAACCATCACCAGTTCGGCGTCTTCGAGGGGCCTGGCGATCAGGCCGGAATCGGGAATGGCCCGCACGCGAATGGCCATGTCATAACCTTCGCCGACGAAATCGATGTTGCGATTGCTGATGTGCGACTCAACCTTCACCGCCGGAAAACGCGCGCGAAAGGCCGGGAGCAACGGCAGGATGCGATGGTGGGCGTAGGTGGTGGGAATACTGATGCGCAAGGTCCCGGACGGCACTTGCTGCTGGCCCATGACTTCGCGCTGGGCTTCAACCAGTTGAGCCAGCGCCTGGCGGCATTCCTCGTAGTAGCGACGACCGCTGTCGGTCAGCTTGACGCTGCGGGTGGTGCGTGCGAACAGCCGTACGCCCAGACGCTCTTCCATACGTGACACCGAGCGACTCACGGCCGCCGGAGTGACGCCTGCCACCAGCGCGGCAGAAGTGAAGCTACCGGCTTCGGCGGCCAGGCAAAACAGCTCGATACTGCCCAGCTGAAGATCGTCGAATTGTCGCTGCATGATTGATTACACCGGGGATCAAATGAAGTGTGTGAATCAGTATTTATCAGATGCCTGCACACCGATACAGTGAGTTCGATACCCCAGGCCTTTCTTGATCAACGAGCAGGAGATACAGCATGCCTTTCGTCAGCGTACGTATTACCCGTGACGGCGTTACCCGGGAGCAAAAAGCCCAGGTCATCGCGGAAATCACCGAAACCTTGCAGCGCGTCCTCGGCAAACCGCCTGAACTGACGCACATCGTGATCGAGGAAATTGATACCGATAACTGGGGGTATAAAGGCATCACCACCACTGAATATCGAAAGAATCTGCCGGGGTGAAAACCGGGTGAAAAAAAGCCGTCGCAGAGACGGCTTTTTCATGTCTGGCACCTGCACTCAGCGCCGGGTCAGCAATACGCCGGATTCCATGTGGTGAGTCCACGGGAACTGGTCGAACATCGCGCATTGGGTGATGCGGTGCGTGTCGTGCAGTTGGGCGATGTTGGCCGCCAGGGTTTCCGGGTTGCAGGAAATGTACAGGATGTTGTCGAAGCGCCGGGTCAGTTCGCAGGTGTCCGGGTCCATGCCGGCGCGCGGCGGGTCGACGAATACGCTGCCAAACTCGTAGCTCTTGAGGTCGATGCCGTGCAGTCGGCGGAACGGCCGCACTTCATTCAAGGCTTCGGTCAGCTCTTCGGCGGACAAGCGCACCAGGGTGACGTTATCCACCGCGTTTTCGCTGAGGTTGCTCAGTGCGGCGTTGACCGAGGTCTTGCTGATTTCGGTGGCCAGCACGTTGCGCACACGAGTGGCCAGCGGCAGGGTGAAGTTGCCGTTGCCGCAATACAGTTCCAGCAAGTCGTCCGGGCGATCGCCCAGCGCGTCGTACGCCCAGTTGAGCATCTTCTGGTTCACGGTGCCGTTGGGCTGGGTGAAGGCGCCTTCGGGCTGGCGATAGCTGAAGGTACGGCCGCCGACTTCCAGCTTCTCCACCACGTAATCGTGACCGATGACTTCGCGCTTGCCCTTGGAGCGGCCAATCACGCTGACATTCAATTCGGTCGCGAGCTTCGAGGCCGCCGCGTGCCAGTGTTCGTCCAGCGGACGGTGGTAGCACAGGGTGATCATGGCGTCGCCAGCCAGGGTGGTCAGGAACTCCACCTGAAACAGCTTGTGGCTCAGGGCTGAACTGGCTTGCCAGGCGGCCTTGAGCTGCGGCATCAACTGGTTGATGCGCTGGCTGGCGATCGGGAATTCTTCGATCAGGATCGGCGTGCGTTTGTCTTCCTGGGAAAACATCGCGTAGTGGCGCTCGCCGGCTTCGCGCCACAGGCGGAATTCGGCGCGCAGGCGGAAATTCTGCAGCGGCGAGTCGAAGACGGCCGGCTGCGGCGCATCGAACGGCGCCAGGAGGTCACGCAAGCGCGTGACCTTTTCTTCGAGCTGAGTGGCGTAGGCCTGGGAATTAAAAGTCATGCGTTGAACCAACCCAGCTTGATCACGAACAGAATCGACAGAATCACCAGCGCCGGGTTCAGCTCGCGGCCACGCCCGGACAGCAGTTTGATCGCGGTCCACGAGATGAAACCGAAAGCGATGCCGTTGGCGATGGAATAAGTGAATGGCATCGCCAGGGCGGTGATCACGACCGGTGCGGCAACGGTGATGTCGTCCCAGTCTATTTCGGCCAGGCCGGATGTCATCAGTACGGCGACGAACAGCAGCGCCGGGGCAGTGGCGTAAGCCGGAATGCTGGAGGCCAGTGGCGAGAAGAACAGTGCCAGCAGGAACAGCACGGCCACCACGACGGCCGTCAGGCCCGTGCGGCCACCGGCACTCACGCCGGCGGCGGATTCGATGTAGCTGGTGGTGGTCGAGGTGCCCAACAGGGAACCGGCCATGGCGGCGGTGCTGTCGGCGATCAGGGCGCGGCCCATTTTCGGCATGTGGCCATCCTTGCCCATCAGGCCGGCGCGCTTGGCGACGCCGATCAGGGTGCCGGAGTTGTCGAACAGGTCGACGAACAGGAAGGCGAAGATCACGCTGAACAGACCGATGTCCAATGCGCCCTTGATGTCCAGTTGCAGGAAGGTCGGCGCCAGCGAAGGCGGCATCGACATCACGCCGCCGAACGGGCTGAAACCCATCGCGATCGAAACAATGGTCACGACCAGAATGCCGATCAGCACGGCACCACGCACGGCCAGCGCTTCGAGGGCGACGATCAAGGCAAAGCCGAGGGTGGCGAGGATCGGTGCCGGTTGTTTAAGGTCACCGAGGCCGACCATGGTCGCCGGGTTGCTGACTACGATGCCGGCTTTGTTCAGGGCGATCAACGCCAGGAACAGGCCGATACCGGCGGCAATCGCCGAGCGCAATGGCAACGGGATGCTGTTGATGATCCATTCACGGATGCGGAAGATCGACAGCAGGAAGAAACACACCGCCGAAATGAACACCGCGCCCAGCGCCACTTGCCAGGTGTGACCCATGTGCAGGACCACGGTGTAGGTGAAGAAGGCGTTCAGGCCCATGCCCGGCGCGAGGGCGATCGGGTAGTTGGCGATCAACCCCATGACTGTGGAGCCAATGGCGGCGGCCAGACAGGTCGCGACAAATACCGCGCCCTTGTCCATGCCGGTCTCGCCGAGGATGCTCGGGTTGACGAACAGGATGTAGGCCATGGCTAAAAAGGTCGTGACGCCCGCCAGTATCTCGGTGCGTACGTTGGTGTTGTGTGCCTTGAGTTGAAACAGCCTTTCCAGCATGTCTGCTCCCCGTGGCGCGCCCGGCGCCGTGAATGTATCGACCTCAACAGCAAAGCACAGACCGCTGTTGGCGCCTGGGAATTTTCTGTGGGTCGGAAAAAGCCGCGCATCATACCAGCAGCGTAGGGTTATGGCTGCTTATGGCGGTGATCGTCGTCGATGTTTTGCGTTTAGCTCAAGTCAGCCATACTGCGCGCTGTTTTTGGGGAGGGGTATCGCGTGAAGAAGCGTCTGTTTATCGGCATTGGAATGTTGCTGGCCTTGTGCCTGGGGGCACAAACCGCCTCGGCGGCCTCGGCGCCACCCTTGACTCAGTTGAAAGTGCTCAAAGTCGAATCGCCGGCCTGCGGCTTTGAAGACATTGCTGAAGGACAGGAGCAGACACGCTGCAACCACTCCGGCCCTCACATCATGATCTACGTGTTGGAAATCGGTTACGGTCGCGAGGCGCATGTCGGACTGGACGGTTTTGATGTGAACGGCACCCGGGCTCCAGTCTGTGCTTTCAATAATGGCAACCTGACGGACTGCACTGTCGGCATGAAAACCGTTGGTTATCTGTACGTCTTCGATATGGCGGGCAAGCAGGAAGGCACGTTCACCTTCAGCAACACCTCGATCAACGCCCCGGGCAACACCTTGTCGACGCAGCTCTACATCAAGTAAGGCGGGGTTCGAACAAGGGTCGGGAAAGCTGACTACGCTTTAAGGATCATTCCGTGGATTGCCCTTATGACCTTTAGAGCCTTGATTACCCTCGCCGAGGGCATCGATGACCTGCAAGCCGTGACCCTGGTCGACGTGCTGCGCCGTGCCAAAGTGGAAGTGGTGGTGGCCAGCATCGAGGGGCGACGCATGCTCACCTGCGCCCGCGGCACCCGCCTGACCTGCGATGCCATGCTGGTGGACCTGCTGGCCCAGCCATTCGACCTGATCGCCCTGCCCGGCGGTGCGGTGGGGGCGCAGCACCTGTCGAACCATCAACCCCTGCAACAATTGATCAAGGACCAGGCCGCGGCCGGTCGCTTGTTCGCGGGCATTGCCGAGGCCCCCGCGCTGGCGCTGCAGGCCTTTGGCGTGTTGCGCCAGCGGCGCATGACCTGCCTGCCTTCGGCCAGCCATCAACTGTCAGGCTGCACCTTCGTCGATCAACCGGTGGTGGTCGATGGCAACTGCATCACGGCCCAGGGCTCGGGCGCCGCCCTGCCGTTCGTCCTGGCGCTGGTGGAACAACTCTGCGGCAAGGCCACGCGAACGGCGGTGGCATCGGAGTTGGTGGTTTAGCGTCAGACCTTCGCCTCTTCGTTCGGCACATGCATGCGATCGCGGCTGGCCAGACTCGGGAACAGTTTGATCCACACCCCGGTCACCACCAGCGTGCCAATACCGCCCATGACCACCGCCGGCACGGTTCCGAACCAGTGGGCGGTCAGGCCGGATTCGAATTCTCCCAATTGATTCGAAGCACCGATGAACAATCCGTTCACGGCGCTGACCCGGCCACGCATTTCGTCCGGGGTTTCCAGTTGCACGAAGGACGCGCGGATCACCATGCTGATCATGTCGGCCGCGCCCAGGACGACTAACACGGCCAGCGAGAACCAGAACGATGTCGACAGGCCGAAGGCGATGGTTGCCACACCAAATATGCCCACGGCGGTGAACATCACTCGCCCGACATTGCGGTCGACAGCAAATCGCGCCAGCCACAGCGACATCATCAGCGCGCCCACTGCGGGTGCCGAGCGCAGCAGGCCCAGGCCCCACGGGCCGGTCAGCAGGATGTCCTTGGCGAAAACCGGCAGCAACGCCGTCGCGCCACCCAGCAGGACGGCGAACAGGTCCAGGGAGATAGCCCCCAGTATGTCGGGGCGACTGCGAATGAAGCGGATGCCGGCCAGCAGTGAATCGAGGGTGGCCTTGCCCTTGTTCAGCGGCGTTTGGCGGGCGGGCAGGTTGAGCATCAGTGAGCAGGCAATGAGGTAAAGGATCACCGTCGGGCCATAGACCCAGACACTGCCGAAGGCGTAGAGCAATCCACCGAGGGCCGGGGCGACGATGGTCGCTGACTGCTGGGCCGACTGTGCGGCGGCGACGGCCCGGGGAAACAGGGCGCTGGGCACGATACTCGGCAGCAGGGCCTGGGTGGTCGGCATTTCGAAGGAGCGAGCGGCACCGAGCACGAACGCGAGGATGAAGATCATTTCCCGGGTGACATGGTCAGTGGCGCTGCCGATCGCCAGCGACAGGGCGATCAGTGCCTGAATGGACTGGCAGATCGCCGCGACCCTGCGCCGGTCGTAGCGGTCCGCCACATGCCCGGTGTGCAGCATGAACAGCACGCGCGGGGCGAACTCCACCAGCCCGACCAGGCCCAGATCGAGCACGTTGCCGGTCAGCTGGTACAGGTTCCAGCCAATGGCCACCGTGAGCATTTGAAAGCCGCTGGCCGTAAAGATCCGGGCCAGCCAGAACGCGATGAAAGGGCGGTGATGACGTAACAGCAAGGGCTCTTGGCTGGGCATCTGGCGGCAGATCTGGGTGTGGGAAAGGGAGAGATTATCATTAAGCTGTAACAGGAAGTTGCCATCTTGGAAGATTTCGTTAGCTAGACATCTATTCACCTGGCCCGCCTCGGTGAGGCAACTTGTCACGCGGCAAAAGACCACGCGGTTCATCCTCGCAAATGGGACTACTCTTTCAACGTTGCTTGATCCAGATCAATACCCTCGACAGGCGTTGATCCAGTGACCCGAGCGCCAGACTCCCTGCGTTGCGATGCTGGTAAAAAAAAGAACGAATTTGAATTCGCCGCACTCCATACCCGTGGGAACCGTGGATGCAGGCTTGCGCCGGCAGCCGTACTACCTGACAGAGGAAGACTTATGTTCGGTTTAGAGGCACTTGATCTCGCCCGAATTCAGTTCGCGTTCACTATCTCGTTCCACATCCTGTTTCCTGCCATCACCATTGGCCTGGCGAGTTACCTGGCGGTGCTCGAAGGCCTGTGGCTGAAAACCCACAACGGCACCTACCGCGATCTCTACCACTTCTGGTCGAAGATCTTTGCGGTCAACTTCGGCATGGGCGTGGTGTCGGGGCTGGTCATGGCGTATCAGTTCGGCACCAACTGGAGCCGTTTCTCGGACTTCGCCGGATCGGTGACGGGGCCGTTGCTGACGTACGAAGTCCTGACCGCATTCTTCCTCGAAGCCGGTTTCCTCGGCGTCATGCTGTTTGGCTGGAACAAGGTGGGCCGCGGCCTGCACTTCTTCGCCACGGTGATGGTCGCCATCGGCACCTTGATTTCGACCTTCTGGATTCTCGCGTCCAACAGCTGGATGCAGACCCCGCAAGGCTTCGAGATCATCAACGGCCAGGTCATTCCGACCGACTGGCTGGCGGTGATCTTCAACCCGTCGTTCCCGTATCGCCTGATGCACATGGCCACGGCGGCGTTCGTCGCAACGGCTTTCTTCGTCGGTTCCTCGGCGGCCTGGCATTTGCTGCGCGGCAAAGACAACCCGGCGATTCGCACCATGCTCTCGATGGCCATGTGGATGGCGCTGATCGTGGCGCCGATTCAGGCGGTCATCGGTGACTTCCACGGCCTCAACACGCTCGAGCATCAACCGGCAAAAATCGCCGCGATCGAGGGGCACTGGGAAAACAAAGGTAACGAAGCGACGCCGCTGATCCTGTTCGGCTGGCCGGACATGAAAGAAGAGAAAACCAAATTCGCCGTCGAGATTCCGTACCTTGGCAGCTTGATCCTGACCCACTCCCTGGACAAACAGGTGCCCGCCCTCAAGGAATTCCCGCCTGAAGACCGGCCTAATTCGACCATCGTCTTCTGGTCGTTCCGGATCATGGTCGGCCTGGGTTTCCTGATGATCTTCACCGGGTTGTGGAGCCTGTGGCTGCGCAAGCGCGACACGCTCTATACCTCGCGGCCGTTCCTGTATCTGGCGTTGTGGATGGGGCCGTCCGGCCTGATCGCGATTCTCGCCGGCTGGTTCACTACTGAAATCGGTCGTCAACCGTGGGTGGTCTACGGGCTGATGCGTACGGCGGATGCGTCGTCCAACCATAGCTTCATGCAGATGAGCATCACCCTGATCCTGTTCGTCGTGGTGTATTTCGCCCTGTTCGGTGCCGGCCTGGGCTACATGATGCGCCTGGTGCGCAAGGGGCCGAAGATCGACGAGGGCAAGGAAACCAACGAAGGTGGTCCTGGCCAGAAACGCACACCGGCACGTCCGCTGTCCGCAGCCGACGATGAACACGCCGATGCCGACCGCACCACGACCAAGGAGATTTGAATCATGGGTATTGATCTTCCGCTGATCTGGGCCGTGATCATCATCTTCGGCATCATGATGTACGTGGTCATGGACGGTTTCGACCTGGGGATCGGGATTCTCTTCCCGTTCATCCCGGGCAAAAGTGACCGCGACGTGATGATGAACACCGTCGCTCCGGTCTGGGACGGCAACGAAACCTGGCTGGTACTGGGGGGCGCAGCATTGTTCGGTGCGTTCCCGCTGGCTTACTCGGTGGTGCTCTCGGCGTTGTACCTGCCGCTGATGTTCATGCTGATCGGCCTGATTTTCCGCGGCGTGGCCTTCGAGTTCCGCTTCAAGGCCAAGGACGACAAACGTCACTTGTGGGACAAGGCGTTCATCGGTGGTTCGGTCGCGGCCACCTTCTTCCAGGGTGTGGCGCTGGGGGCGTTCATCGATGGCTTGCCGGTGGTCAATCGTCAGTTCGCCGGAGGGTCACTGGACTGGCTGACACCGTTCACGATGTTCTGCGGAGCTGCATTGGTAGTGGCTTATGCGCTGCTCGGTTGCACCTGGTTGATCATGAAGACCGAAGGCAAGCTGCAGGAGCAAATGCATGACCTGGCGCGGCCGCTGGCGTTCGTATTGCTGGCGGTGATCGGCATCGTCAGCATCTGGACGCCACTGGCCCATGCCGAGATTGCGGCGCGCTGGTTCACGTTGCCGAACCTGTTCTGGTTCCTGCCGGTGCCGATCCTGGTGCTGGTGACTTTGTACGGCCTGATCCGTGCGGTGGCTCGTAACGCGCACTACACGCCGTTCCTGCTGACGCTGGTGTTGATCTTCCTCGGTTACAGCGGCCTGGGCATCAGCCTGTGGCCGAACATCGTGCCGCCGTCGATCTCGATCTGGGACGCCGCGGCACCGCCGCAGAGCCAGGGCTTCATGCTGGTGGGCACGCTGTTCATCATCCCGTTCATCCTTGGGTACACCTTCTGGAGCTATTACGTGTTCCGCGGCAAGGTCACCCATGAAGATGGCTACCACTAGGCCTTTTCTGCGCGGATTTGTGGGTGCGGGCTTGCTCGCGATGGCGCCATGACGGGCGCCACCCACCTTCATTGGAGGTACAGGCTATGAGCAACAAACATTCCCTGCACGACATCGAACAGGCCGAAAAAAAGCCGCTGTGGCAGCGGCTCGGCTGGTTGGCCATGATTTGGGCGGGAAGCGTCGGTGCATTGTTCATCGTCGCCAGCCTGATGCGGATGTTCATGAACGCCGCCGGCCTGACCACACATTAATGACCTGACATCCCATCCCGCAGCCTTGCGGCGCGGATTTACAACCCTCCTGATGGAGGGTTTTTTTTGCCCTGATTATTTGCGGGCCTTGAGAATCACGAATTTCGGCGTGGCGGCGACTTGCTCGACCCCGCGGAACAACCGCGCGAGCTTGCTGTGATACCCCAGATGACGGTTGCCGACGATGAATAACGCACCGCCTGTCACCAGGGCTTCCCGGGCTTGCTGGAACATCCGCCAGGCCAGGAAGTCGCCGACCACCTGCTGCTGGTGAAACGGTGGATTGCACAACACCACGTCCAGCGATTGAGGTTCCTGCCCGGCCAACCCATCGCCCGCCCGCACAATCACATCGCGCTCGCCCAGTGCGGCGCTCCAGTTCTCGGCGGCCGATTGCACGGCCATGAACGACTCATCGACCAGTGTGTAATGGGCCTCGGGGTTTTGCAGGGCGCTGGCGATCGCCAGAACGCCGTTACCGCAACCGAGGTCGGCAACCCGTGCGCTGCCGAGGTTCTTCGGCAGGTGTGGGAGAAACGCTCGCGTGCCGATGTCCAGGCCTTCACGGCAGAACACGTTGGCGTGGTTGAGCAATTCGATGGCCGGTGCATCGAGTCGATAGCGAGTCGGGTAGGGTGAAACTACGGGGGCTTTTGCTTCGGTCGTGGCGATCAGCAGCCGTGCTTTCTTCACCGCCAGGGTCGCCTGTACCGGGCCGATGTAGCGCTCCAGCAGATCGCCGGCGGCACGTGGCAGGTGTTTGATCATCGCGCCCGCGACCACTTGGGTGCCCGGCGCCAACTGGCCTTGCAGGCGGATCAGTTGTTCTTCCAGTAAGGCCAGCGTCTTCGGCACCCGGATCAGTACCCGGTCAAAGGGCCCCTTGAGCGCTTCACTGGCGGGTATGTGCGGTACGCCATCAAACGGCAGGCCATTGCGCGCCAGATTCTTTTCCAGGCCCTGAAAGGCCAGGAACGAGTCGCCGCTGCTGGTCACTTTGACCTTGCCCGCGAGGCTGGCTGGCAATGCACCGAAACTGTCGTTGAGCACCAGA
>OBKH01000197.1_pt1 | contig 10372 bp, 14 predicted proteins | sample 1496241 | NCBI WGS metagenome assembly OBKH01 (sample SAMN03273953, study PRJEB22546) | soil metagenome | isolation source: rice field elevated CO2 plus elevated temperature | place: India: CRRI Experimental farm Cuttack,Odisha-753006 | collected 2013-12-17 | reverse complement strand
GGGGCGGGGGAGGAAGGGGTTGGTAACGACAGGGGGGGTATCTTGGCCCCGGCCAACGTGGAGGCGACGGCAAGGAAGGGCAGTTACGGCGACTACTTCGCGCAGTCGGCTAACTGCGTGGCGTACCACGGTGGCAACTACGGCAACGGCTCGAACGCCGGGCTGTTCTATCTGAACGTCGGCAACGCCGCGTCGTACGCGAACACGGTCGTCGGCGGCCGCCTCGCGAAGGTGTAATGGGTCCTGTGACCTGTGTCATGTCTTTGGGCTAGCCCGCCGAGCGGGCGCCCTTTTCTCTTAGGAGAGTGCTTTGAAAATTGAAAATGGAATATTGAGCGTCAACGGACAGACCATTGAACTGGCCGATATCAACGTTGATGGCCTGGTTCGCGTCTGGTCGGTACCGCTGGAGTACCGCGAGAACGGACTGTTTGTAGCGGTGATCCTGCCGGGGCAGCCGGACGAAATCCCGGCCTGCTCACTTGATGCTGCCGATTACCTGGGCGAGATCAAGTACGAAGCCTCCGCTTCGCACAGGCTGGCCGCTGCCAAGGTCACCAAGCTGGCGCAGATCAACTCGGCGTGCGATCTGGCATTGTCGGCCCTGACCAGCACCTATCCGCCAGGCGAACTGCAGAGCTGGCCGCAGCAGGTGCAGGAAGCGGCGGCGTTTCTGCTCGATCCGCCAGGCCCCACATTGCTCTTGTCAGCCATTGCCGAGGTGCGCGGCTTGACGGTTGCGGATCTGGCCGCCCGCGTGCAGGCCAAGGCCGAGGGCTACGCCGCCTATTCGGGAGCCATCATCGGCAAGCGCCAGGCTGCCGAGGATCTGCTCGACAATGCCGAGTCGCTGGAAGAAGTGGTGGCCATTGTATGGTGAAGCGTATTGCGTTGGGCCTGGTCCTGTTGTTGCTGTGCGCGTTCGTCGCTCTGGTCGCACTTGGCTGGATGTTCTTTGCTGTGCTCGGTAACAGCATGCGGGCCTGGCGCTTGGCGGTGTCGTTCGACCAGTTGGCCAATACCGCATTCGGGGGGAGTGAAGACGAAACGATTAGCTCCCGCGCTGGCAAGGCTGCGCGTAAGGGTAAGCGCTGGGGCTGCGTGCTGTGCAGGCTCCTGGACTGGTTCGAGCCCAACCATTGTGAGAGCAGCATTGAGATGGATGAAGGGAAGATGTCGGCGTGAGCGATGCCCATTTGATCCTGCTGACCAAGCTCGAAGAGCTGGATGCCTACACGCACACCGTGCTGCACCAGTTCCCCAAGCTTGAGCGGCACCTGCTCTGTGCCGAGCTCAGGGCTGTAACGAATCATCTGTTGCGCCTTTCGGTTGTGGCTTGGAAGCGCCGCCAGAAGACCGCAGCGCTGTTTGATCTGGACGTTGAGATCGAAGTATTCCGCCATCTGGTGCGTAAAGCGCACAGGCTTGGCTACATCAATACGCACCGGCTTGATGTCTGGATGCGCCATGTCAACGAAGTTGGGCGGATCGTTGGTGCCTGGATCAAGCATGAGGGTCCGGCACCAGTTAAGAAGTAAAGAGCATTGGGGAGAGGCTTATTACGGTGGCAACTACGGCAACGGCTCGAACGCCGGGCTGTTCTATCTGAACGTCAACAACGCCGCGTCGAACGCGAACACGAACGTCGGCGGCCGCCTCGCAAACGATTATCGCCAGAAGGCATCAGGCTCAAGGGTCTATGTCCAGCGCGCTTCCTTTGGAGCCCCTCTCCAGACCATGTAGTCAAAGATTTACAGGGCATCGCGGCTAGTAGCTTCGGCGAATGTGGCGATGCCCGCCCTAATTTTTCGCCCTCTTATGGGCTAAGGCTTATGTTGTGCCGATCACCACCAATGGCCTGTGGGGCCAGATAGTTGATTTTGATAACCTGTACCAAGCCTATCTAGAAGCACGTCGCGGCAAGCGGGACAGATCCTCTGTCATGCGCTTTGCGGCCAACGTCGAAGAAAACCTCGTCAACCTGCAGAACCATCTGATCTGGAAAAGCTGGACACCCGGCAAGCCCCGCGAATTCGTGGTTAAAGAGCCCAAGCTGCGGCTTATCCAGGCTCCGCCGTTCGCCGATCGCGTCATCCATCATGCCCTGGTGCGAGTGGTCAATCCTCTCTTTGAGCGCAAGTTCATCAGCGACTCCTACGCCTGTCGCATCGGCATGGGCACCCAGGCAGCCGTGGCTCGGGTTCAGCATTTCATTAGGGTTGCGAAGCGTAACCATGGCGATGGTGCGTATGTACTCAAGGCCGACATCAGTCGATTCTTCGCCAGCATCAGGCATCACCTCTTGCTAAGGGAGATCGGGCGCACAATCTCCGATAAGAACGTGTTGTGGCTGTGGCGGCAGATTATCAGCGGCTACGGTAACGATACTGGCATCGGCTTGCCGGTTGGCGCGCTCACCAGCCAGTTAGGAGCCAACATCCTGCTTAACCGACTGGATCATGTCGCCAAGGATCAGATGGGTATCAAGCACTACGTTCGGTACATGGATGACTTCATCGCCGTGCTGCCTAATAAGGAATGCGCGGTAGCGACTCTGAGCGAGCTGGCGACAGAGGTGTCGGCGCTTGGCCTGGAGTTGAATCCCAAGACGGCGATTCATCCTTGGCAGCGGGGCTTGGATTTCTGCGGTTACCGCATATGGCCGACCCACATCTTGCCCCGCAAGCGAAATATCAAGCGGGCACGGTCATCGTTCCGGGCATTGATGGTGAGATATAAAGCAGGGCTGATCAGTCAGCAGCACGTCAGGCAACGAGTCTGTAGCTTCTTGGCGTACACGAAGCACTGCGACGCCAGTCGCACCGTCGAAGGAGTGCTTGGTGATCTGAGGTTGGTGAAGGGGCGCGGATAGGTCGACAGGCATTAGGCGGATCGGGAGTCACACCCGACCGCCATTTTCGTTATTCTGTTGCAGCAGCTGCAACGAATCCAAAAACAATTTATCTCAGCAAATCCACTTCATTTTTCGCGCCGCGCATCAACTGAGACAGAAGTGAAAGTAAAGTTGCAGAACTTAGTTACAAGACTGGAAGAGGCCTCCGCGGTGAATGGTGTGCCGCTTGTAGCGCTATTTTGATTATTGGAGTAAAGCAATTGTTTTATAGGGGAGGAGTGTTGGTTTTATGAGTAAGAAAGATGCGGTTGCTCGACTGGGAGAACAAGACAATTGAAGCGCAAGCAGACTTGTTTGCGTCCTTTCTGCTGATGCCGCTGGACGATTTCCGGGCGCAAGTCACGGCGACTGTAGATCTTGAATTGCTCGGGCACTGTGCTGACCGATACGGCGTTTCCCTGACCGCGGCAGTGTTGAAGTGGATTCAGTACACTGAAGATAGTGCTGTGTTGGTTTTGTCCCGTGATGGTTATATGCAGTGGGCTTTTTCCAGTCGTACGGCAGCTCGCGCAGGTGCTTTTTTTCGTACTCGAAAACAGACTGTCCCCGTTCCGGCCGGCTCAATTGCTGTTGCTTCTGGAGTACACCACGAGCGCCGAGGCATTGAGTTGCCCGCGAAAATTTGGTTTCCTCACGCTGAGATGGGAACTTCTGTTCGTGAGATGAAAGTCTCTTCTGAGCAGTTTGATTATGTCCTATCACTACTTTACCTACCGCGCTCAGCTTCGGTTTGGTGCCCCTCTGAGGCTGAAAGGCTTGGCTGGTAACGTTCGGCGAAGTCGGTGCTCTTTTGCGGACCATAATCATTAGTCTCAAAGCATCGAGACTTGTGCCATAAGTCCCAAGCGTCAGTGCAGCTTTTGACGAGCCTCGGCGAGATCTGCTTGCAATATGCTGTTGAGGTCCCTCCAGGGAAATTGAGCTTCCTGGGCATGTGCGTTTGACGGCAGACGCTGCGAATGGCTTTGCTGTTGTTTTTGCGAAAGTCGGCGATGGTTTTGAAGTCAGGAGCCAAGCGCCCCGTCAGCCACATCAACTCGACGTTGCGCTCGGCCTCACGTTCAACCCTGCGACTGGACTGAATGCGATTGAGATAGCCGTAGATATAGATCTTCAGCAAGATCGCTGGATGGTAGGCCGGACGCCCCGTTGCAGCTGGATCAACACCTTCAAACCCAAGTGCACCCAGATCGAGTTCATCGACGAAAACGTCGACCACTCGGACTGGATTTTCTTCGGCTACGTAATCGTCCAGGCCCTCCGGTATCAACGTCATTTGCGTCCGAGTCTCACCTTCGATGAATCGCTTCATGATCGCCCCCGATACGATCTCGACGATCAGAAGGTTGGACAATCACTGGTGTTTTCACACAGCCTGGACCCTTAGCTGCCTTTCGCAGAGAGTAGAAAACGGCCAAAAGCCGTCATTTCGGGGCTGGTCGAGCGAATGCACGCCTTCCAAGTATGTGAAATGGTGCTTGCTCATGATGAGCGAATGGGAACCTTCGCCTGAAGCTAGCCCTAGCTATCAATCGACTTTTGACCGGAAGATTCCTGGTAAGCGGGTCTCAAGAAACCTAAAAAAAATCAAAACATCGTGAACATTAACGACCGGCCAAAACCTCTGCTCAACGTGCCACTAACCGCTAGCCTGGTTAGCGGTTATTTTCGCCCCCCAAAAAGGCTTTTTCATCTCTGAAAAGGCCTGTCACGATTAGCCTAGGACCGCCGAAACCTCCTAAAGTTTCATCGAAAAAACAGCGACTTAGTGAATTTTTCCAAGTCGTGTTACTCGTCGGATTTCAATTGTAAGCCATCGTCGAGAGACTCAGGATCGCCTCGGCACCACTTTGAGGTTTTTATAAATGAAGTACTCCTCGATTCTCTTGTTGTCATTTGGTCTGCTAAGCGGCGTTGCGTCGGCAGGCAGCAATACCGAAGCAGGCGTAGGCGGCGCATTGGGCGGAGTATTGGGCTCGGTGGTCGGCCAGTCGATCGGTGGCAGCACCGGTTCGGCAATCGGCGCAGGTGTGGGTGGCGCGGCCGGTAGTGCGGTGGGCGCCAACAAACACAGCCGTGGCGAAGCGGCCATTGGTGGCGCACTGGGCGCAGCCGGCGGTAACGTAGTAGGTCGCAAGATGGGCGGTACCACTGGCAGTCTGATCGGCGCGGCGGCCGGTGGCGGCGTGGGCGGTGCCCTGGGCAACCACATGGGCCGGGAATATGATGAGGAAAGTGGTCATCACTACCGTGGTCGCGGCGATGACGACGATGACGACGATCAGGGCTGGCGTCGTCACCACCACGACCATGGTCATCACTATGGTTGGCGCAAACACCACGACGACTGATCCCCGCGTTACAAGCACATTTGAAGGGCTGGCCACAGCAGTCGCGGCCAGCCAGACCAACACCTCCAGCGCCCTTAGGCTTTCAGAACCATTTCTGCAAGCCTGAGCTTTCCCAAGCATAACAGCGGCGGTCTGGATTTCGCGTAGCTGCGCGCAAAAAAGGCATTTTCAGCAGCCGGTACGTGGTCAGCCTGGAAGGGCCGACTTTTTCAACACAATCGGCCAATAGTTGCGTGTCATGGAGGTCTGCTTTGGGTCCAGGCTGTTTGAAAACGCACTGAATACGTCGAAAGTTGAGGCCTACGGGCGTTGCCTGTGAAACCAGCAGACTGAAGCGCGAATTGCCCTCGTCAGCTACATAGGCGCCCATAAATGCTGTTTGGGCAGAAATCTATCAGCTTTGACGGCTTGCTCGTACTGTATAACGCTGTCCTTCGGAGTGCCGATGCTGAAAAGAGCTGCACCAAGGGCGCTCAATCCTCCAACGAGAACGGCGCCCTCGACAGCAGCAACGACGATAGCAGCCAAGTGACCAAGCACCATGACAGGCCCGATGGCAGGAATGGTCAGAAATACTCCTCCGAAGAACAGGCTCCAAAGGCTGCCCCAAAATGCGCCCTTCTTGCCCTAAAATTTAATTCGGTCGCCGACGTTGTAGAAGCCCACAACCTTCTCCTCGGAATGAAAGCCTTGTCCGACGATACTGAAATGCGTCATGTCGAAATCGCTGCCTGCAAGTTTGCGGACAGCGTCTTCCGCATCCTGATGGTGAGCGAATACAGCGACTACAGCGTCATGTTGATCCAGTTGGAGTGTCATGTTCTGTTCCTCGATTGAGCGTGTTTGAGGTTTTTGGTTGGTTTCCGTTAAGGAGGGTTCAGAGCACCACTGGTGTATCCGGCAATTCATTCCGGTCACCGTCGACAGCGGGATAGTGTTTCATCAGATGCTGTGTAACTGCCTGAATACCGCTGACCACGCCGCCTTCATAGTTGGTCTGTTTAAAGGCGGCTTCCATCTGGCGGCAAATGCTTTGCCATTCTTGAGAGCCCGCCTTTGCGTGAATCCCGCGATCGGCAACAATCTCCACGTCCCGGTCAGCCAGCAATAGATAAATCAGCACGCCGTTATTGTGAGCGGTGTCCCATATACGCAATTGTGAAAACACATCGACAGCGCGTTCTTGTGCGGATTGGCCTTTGAAAAGCGGCGTGCTATCCAGTGCGCCCTCCACGACGAAACGGATTTCTCCGACGTGTGCGGTCTCGCCGGCTTTGATCGCTTGCTCAATCGCGAACAACGTTTTGCGGGGGAATGCCCGGTTGACCTCCCAGTGGGTCATAGCGAGGTGTTTCATAATGCGTTTGATATTCATGGTCACCACCTCCCCGATGCGCCGCCGCCGCCAAACCCGCCTCCACCACCCCCGAAGCCACCACCACCTCGACCGAATCCTCCGCGTCCCCCCATTCCGTATCCGCCCATACCGCCGCCTACCAACGTGAACAAGAGCGCCATCACGCCCGCGCCCAACGCAATGAACACTGCGCCGGCAACCAACCAAGCGATAACAGCCACAACCCCGCCAGTGATGAGAGCGCCTGGAAGTCTGCCCAGAGCGGGGCGCAGCACTCTACCGATCACGAGGGCAAGAATAAAAACGAGCGGAGCATACTGCCGGAAATCTGGGCTACCGCCGGCAGGTTGTCCGTTGGGGGCTGGCAACGGCTCGCCATCAACTACCTGGATCATCTGGTTGAGCCCAGCAGCAATGCCACCATAGAAGTCGCCTTGTTTGAAACGTGGCGTAATGATCTCGCTGATGATGCGCTTGCTGGTAGCGTCATTGAGTACGCCCTCAAGCCCGTAGCCAACTTCGATGCGAAGCGTACGGTCGGTCTTAGCGATGACCAGGATTGCGCCGTCATCCACTTTTTTTCGGCCTAACTTCCATTGCTCCGCAACGCGCAAAGCATATTGTTCGATCGTTTCCGGCTGGGTGGTGGGGACAATGAGAAGAGCGAGCTGAGTGCCTTTTTGGGCTTCAAATGCCCGTAAAGTTTGCTCAAGACTTGCTATCTGGTCTGTGGTGAGCGTAGCGGTCTGGTCAGTCACCCGGCCAGTTAGTGGTGGAACTGCGACTTGAGCGCCCGCGAGGAAAGACCAGCAAAGCATAAGGGCAAACAATGCCGCCGCGCTGGTCCTGCGTACCGTCATCACTTGGCTGCTCCCTGAGGCTCGTTTGGAGAGATCGCAGGTGTCGACCCGAAATCTACACTGGGTGGCTTAGCAATTTCCTTTTCGTTTCCGACGGTGAAATTAGGCTTCTCTTTGTATCCGAATACCATCGCCGTCAGATTGGAGGGGAAGGAGCGGACCGTGACGTTGTATTCCTGCACTGCCTTGATGTAACGGTTACGCGCCACTGCGATGCGGTTTTCGGTGCCTTCCAGCTGCGCCTGCAAATCGCGAAAACCGGCATCAGCTTTTAGTTGCGGGTAGTTTTCGCTCACTGCCAGCAATCGGGACAACGCACCGGACAGCTCGCCTTGTGCAGCCTGAAATTTGGCAAAGGCGGCCGGGTCATTGAGTACTTCTGGCGTCACTTGTATGGAACTCGCCTGAGCGCGCGCTTGCGTCACCTGGGTCAATACTTCTTTTTCATGCGAAGCATAGCCTTTGACGGTATTGACCAGATTAGGTACCAGATCCGCGCGACGTTGGTATTGATTTACTACCTCAGACCAGCTCGCTTTAATTTGCTCGTCGTTGCTCTGAAACGTGTTGTAGCCGCAGCCATTTAGGTTTAGCGCGACCAAAGCTGCCAGGATTACCCATAATTTGCGCATTTTATTTTCCCAAAAATAGGTTTTTTCAACCAAACAACATTGTGACCATTGCCAGTAGTAGCAGGAATGGCAGATACGGAACGATTTGGGTCCTGTTCTCGGTGAACAGGAAATAGCCGGCGATGGCTAGGAAGCCTAAAAAGTACCAATTGGTACCCCTTGCGCGGTGCTGGGGCTAGTTATGTTGATTCATGATGGCACTCCTTGTAGTAGGGAATGGGAGGAACGGCTATAACGCAAGACCACTTCCAATTCTGCTGAAGCGCTATCGTAGGTGTGAGCATAGCGAGCCAGAGCATCGGTTTACGTGTCCAATGCGTCGGAAACTCAGAGAGGTGAGTCGCATAAAGTATCAAGGCAGATTTTTCCTTTTCAGTTGCCGATGAGCCTCGGCCATGTCCTTATCAAATTGGCGGACGCCGCGAAAAAGTTGCACCCCGACCAAGACCGGACACAGCAGGAAAATCGCTGCTATGACAAACGATTTGCCGGTCAGCCCCAACAGGTAAAGCACGGTGGCGATGCCCACAACACTTACCAGTAGGCAGATAATTAAAATTTCACGCTTCATGATTTGGCCTCCTGACTTAAGCCAATACGGGCACGTTTCAGCAGCGCGGAGTTGGCGATTACCGACAGGGAGCTGAGTGCCATGGCAGCGGCAGCGATGATGGGGTTAAGCAGTCCAAAGGCCGCGATTGGAATGCCGATGCTGTTGTAGATGAACGCCCAGAACAGGTTTTGTTTAATCTTGACCATGGTTGCACGCGACAGCTTGATCGCGGTGACCACGTCGCGTACATCGTTCTTGAGCAAGATGATGCTGCCGGTTTCCTTGGCTACATCAGAACCCGAGCCGATTGCGATGCCAATGTCAGCTGTGGCCAGAGCAGGTGCATCGTTGACACCATCGCCAACCATAGCCACGATCTGCCCTTCGCTTTGCAATTGACGGATCACTGCGGCCTTGTCGTCCGGCAAGACCTCGGCAATCACTCGCTCGATGCCGACCTGCCGCGCAACCGCTTCGGCAGTACGGTGGTTGTCGCCGCTAAGTAGCACGACCTTGATGCCGCTTGCCTGCAATGCCGCAACGGCTTCAGCCGCTTCAGGTTTAATGGTATCGGCCACCGCAATCACCCCGAGCACACGGTCGTTGACACCGACCAGCATCGCGGTCTTGCCATCAGCTTCCAGGCTGATGAGGTGCTCCTCGGCAGCCTCGATCGAAATGCCTTGGCGGGCGAATAAACGCCGGTTGCCCAGCCAGATTTTGCGACTGTCTACACTGCCTTCGATGCCGTGACCGGCGATCCCATTGATTCCAGTCGCTTTCGGCAGGCTGATGCCGCGATGCCGGGCGGCGCGCACTATCGCTGCGCCGAGCGGATGTTCTGAACCAGACTCCACGGCGGCAGCGAGCATCAAAACCTCATTTTCCAACGCTATGCCAAGCGGGATCACATCGGTTACGTTTGGTTCGCCTCGGGTAATAGTGCCGGTTTTGTCGAACACCACCGTACTCAGTTTTTCTGCCCGCTCCAATACTTCGCCGCCGCGGATAAGGATGCCGTTATCGGCCCCCTTGCCGACACCGACCATTAACGCGGCGGGCGTCGCCACGCCCAGTGCACAGGGGCATGAAATGATCAAAACCGCGATAAAGGCCAATAACCCCTGTGGGAAATTCCCCGCAAGAGACCAGCCGACCAAGGCCAACAGTGCGACCGTCACAACCGCCGGCACAAAGTAGCCGGTGACCTGATCGGCCAATCGCTGGATCTGTGCCGTACTGGTCTGTGCTTCTTCGACCATCTTGATGATCTGCGCCAGTGCGGTGTCGGCACCGATCCTGCTCGCCTTGAAAGTGAGCACACCACTGCCATTGAGCGTACCTCCGATCACCGGACTGCCCGGGTGTTTGTCCACCGGCATCGACTCACCGGTCAGCATGGACTCATCTACCGTTGACTGACCTTCACTGACATCGCCATCGGTGGGGATTTTTTCGCCTGGTCTGACGACCAGGAACTCGCCGGCCATGACGCTTTCTGCGGGCAGGTCGACTTCTTGTCCATCACGAATCACGTGCGCGATCGCTGGTTTGAGATCAAGCAAACGCCGTACTGCGGCTGAGGACTTCTTCTTGATGATCTCCTCCATGTACCTACCCAGCAGGACGAAGGCGATGATGACCGCCGACACCTCGAAATAGACGTCGCGCTCGGCCACCTTGACCGGTAAAACGTCTGGGAAGA
>OBKH01000196.1_pt1 | contig 10403 bp, 9 predicted proteins | sample 1496241 | NCBI WGS metagenome assembly OBKH01 (sample SAMN03273953, study PRJEB22546) | soil metagenome | isolation source: rice field elevated CO2 plus elevated temperature | place: India: CRRI Experimental farm Cuttack,Odisha-753006 | collected 2013-12-17 | reverse complement strand
GGCAGTTTCAAAGTGGATGCGGAGTGCCGAATACGTGATGGGTGAGTACCGGCGGGTCGTGTTTGTGTTGCTGGGGGGGGGGGGTGGTCTTGAGGACATTGTGGCGATGGTGGGTGGGTGAGTGGGGTTGGGGCTGAAGGCGGTTGGGGGATTGGATAGGCCGTGGGGGGGGGAGTTGGGGAGGTTGGCGGGGGAAGTCGCCAGTGTTCAGATTATGGGGCTGATTGGTGCGCCGCTTGTTGCTCTTAAGGATTATCTGAAAGACATTCAATGAATGACGGTGTGACCTAAAAAAGCGGGAGCGCCCGTAGCAGGGCTGAAATTGGTTGCCGTGTTCATCCGATAATCTGTCCCCTTTTCCCCCTGCCTCTATGTCATTTGCACCAGGTTGTTGTTCACAGGTTTGTTGCGCGAGTACATCGTTTGGACTATGCAGTATCTTCGGAATGCCCTATTCAATGGAGTGATTCATGGCTAATTACGGGCTATTTATACTTCTGGCAACCTTGACCGTGCTTAGCCCCGGCCCAGGGGTGGTGTTGACGATTTTAAACTCCCTGCGGCATGGCTAGACTGGCTCGCTGCCCGGTATCTTTGGAGCTCCACTCCCCCTTACTAATCTCTCCTACTCTTCGCCCTCCAACATGCAATCAAATCATTCCCCTGAATCACGTCCTGAGCTTTATATATGAATGACGAAGGAAAGACAGGGCGCCCCGACAACCATATAAAATATTAGCTCACACATCCCGCGAGTCGCGCTAAAACGAGCATGACACTCCACATATATGGCAAGGCATACACTACCGTGCACACAATCAAAAACTTATGAAGATTTCGCTGCAAATTTGGACGTCGATTCTTGTCGTCATCACTGTTGATTTTATCCACACTATTGATTGCTGCAATTAGTTCTGGAGGGCCCAAAGCCAGCAATTTCCTGGCTCGCGCTTGATGATGCTTAATCCAGAACCTAGACTTATCTACAAAAAGCATGGCCATGTAATTAATTAACACTAACAAGACCACCAGAACTAGCATCTGAAATGTATTTGAAACTACTTTATCCGCGGCAACCCATGCCAAAGCCCCAGTAGTAACTGCTATTACAAGACTGCTAAAAGCCAACCGTTGATTCTCGTGCTGCGCGATGCGCTCATACTGCAACAAATAAATATCTTTCCATTCATCATTCACCATTTTTCACCAACTCCTTTTATCGACTTCAATAAGAAACACATACCTTCACCCCTCCTCCCGGAATAGGGCTTACAACTCATTAAAAATCGTCTCGCAAATCATTGCTGTCCTTTCCCCATTCAACATCTAAAGAAGATATGCGAAAAACAAGGAAATAGACCACATTTCACTTCTGAGCAAGGGCCGAAGGTTGCAGCAAAGAGATCTGCACGATACCCTCCCTACCGTCGCTGCCAATTCAGCGACCGGGTGTGAGAGCCCGAAATAATCAAGGCGCAAAGCGCCCCAAAACCTATCGTGGCGTTTTTTTTCGTCTGCGATATGGCTTTATGGCGGCTGTGCGTGGGAGACCTTCGGGTCTACCGGTTGCCTTGATTGCCGGTTTCTCACCCCACGCACAGCTGTCACCCAAGCCCGTGAGAAGGCTCGTGGCAGCTCCTCAAATCAAGGACGTTGACCATGACCAATACAAATCCGTTTGAAATTTGGCTTTCCCCCCTACTCAACCCCCAGTCACATAACCCCCTCCCCCATTGCCTCTCCCTCCTCGGAGGTGGCCAATGACTGAACAATCTGAACTCAAAACCATCGGCCTGACACCCGCCATCTACTGCTCGGATCAAGCGCTGTTCCACGTCACTCGCGGCGTTCCGCTTGGCGATGCGTTGTCCATGGCCTCCGATTTTCTGTTCCTGGCCAAAACCCTCACCGAAGATGCTGCATACGCCATAGACACCGACCGTCACGCCTGGGCGGCGCATTATCTGACTTCGATGAGCAAGGCGTTGGTGGATGATGCGGTGAAGGTGCTGACGCGGGATCGGGCTTGTGCGGCGGTGTCCAAGCGGGCGGGGGTTAAGGCCGACGCTTAGGGGTTGAGGCCTGTGGGTGTTTTGTGAGGGTGGTGGCTGATTCAGCATTTCTGTTGGCTGGGCTGGCGCTATCGTCGGAACGCCGCCCGGAGCAAGCACGCTCCCACAGGGATTTAGTGTGGTGGCTGGTATTTGGAATAGCCCCGAGTTCTCGGGGCTTTTTATTGGGCAGGATTTGGCTGGGCGGGGATTCGGCAGACCGTCAGGTCAAAGCAGATGCTGAGAAATCAGCTTCGAAATTTCTACCATCGAAGTCCTGCCGGTGAATTCGAACTTCACCTTTCCCAGCGACGAGAAGTAGATCTCCAGTTCGGAATCCAGGTCGAACGTGCCTGAGGTTTCTACCGAGTACGCCACGATGTTTTTGTACGGCAACGAGGTGAAGTCTTTTTTGCTGCCGGTGATGCCTTGGACGTTGACCGAGATGATGCGTTTGTTGGTAAACACCACGCCGTCGCGCATGGATTTGTAGGCATCGATAACGTGTTCGCCGTCGATCAACAGGGCTGAAACGCGTTCGGCGTATTCGTCGTTTTGCTTGAGTTTGAAGAATCCCTTGTTGTTGAAATCAATCATCTGTCTTTCCCTGTTTATCCAATGAACGGCTTGTGCATGACTTCATACCGTATCTCGATCGACAGTGCAGGGCCAACCCCCACTCCGCCGCTTTCCCCGCCATGGCCCAACCCATCTGCTCCGCAGAATTGCCCACGGTTCTGATGCTTCTTCTCACCTGCAATGCTTGCTATACATCCCCCTCGACAAGCCCTCCGGGCATCAGGCCTGTGAGTGAACGCCCCTGGCGGCACTCATCTAGACTGAATGGAGAGTCGTAGGCAGAACCGAGCACGTCGCTTTGGTGCAGTTCGATCAATAGCGGCGTGGCAAGCTGCCCTTTATGCCCGGTAGAGGCGCGGCGAAGACCGCGTCGGGCACAACAAGATGCCCATTGAGGGTGCCCTGGCCAACGGCCTGACAATGCCACGATACCGTGACGTGGTGTGAATGCCGCAGCCGACACTTTCGGACGACCGACAACCCTATGGTTTGTCCGTGACCGTGAGGATTGCTGAATGCCTGATGAGAGTATGCACTTGCCTTTGGTCAACAGCCTGCTGGAACGCCACAAGGGCGCTGCGGGTGCACTGTTGCCCATTCTTCACGATATTCAGGAGCACATCGGCTACATCCCCGATGCCGCCGTCTCCGAGATTGCCCATGCGCTGAATCAGAGTCAGGCCGAGGTGCGCGGGGTGATCAGTTTTTACCATGACTTCCGCACCGTGCCGCCCGCTCGGCACATTCTGCGTCTGTGTCGGGCCGAGTCCTGCAAGAGTCGCGGCGCCGAGCACCTGGCCGCGCAGCTGCGCGAACGGCTGCAACTGGACGACCACGGCAGCAGCGCCGATGGCAGCATCAGTTTGCGACCGGTGTACTGCCTGGGCGCCTGCGCCTGCTCCCCGGCGCTGGAACTGGATGGCCGGGTGCATGCGCGGCTCAGTGCCGAGCGTCTGGATGCCCTGCTTGACGCTTGCCGGGAGGACGCTTGATGCCGACTCTTTATCTGCCCTGTGATTCCCTGGCCCGTGCCGTGGGCGCCGATGAGGTAGCAACGGCCCTTACCACTCAGGCCCACGAACGCCATCTGTCGCTGGAGCTGCAACGCACCAGTTCGCGCGGCCTGTATTGGCTGGAACCGCTGCTGGAAGTGGACACCCCGCAAGGCCGTTTCGGCTTCGGCCCACTGACGGCGGCCGATGTGCCGTCGGTGCTTGAGGCCCTGGGCGATCCATCCGCTCATCCACTGGCCCTGGGCCTGGTGGAAGACCTGCCCTATCTGAAGACTCAACAGCGCCTGTTGTTTGCCCGCGCCGGCATCACCCGGCCGCTGTCGCTGGACGATTACCGGGCCCACGGCGGTTTCGAAGGTTTGAACAGATCCGTCACCCTTGGCGGCGAGGAGACTGCGACTGAGGTGTTCGATTCAGGCCTGCGTGGCCGTGGCGGCGCGGCCTTCCCCGCCGGGATCAAATGGCGCACGGTGCGCCTCACCGAAGCGACGCAAAAGTACATCGTGTGCAACGCCGACGAAGGCGACTCCGGCACCTTTGCCGACCGCATGCTGATGGAAGGCGACCCCTTCCTGCTGATCGAAGGCATGGCCATCGCCGGCCTGTGCGTCGGCGCCACCTACGGCTACATCTATGTGCGCTCGGAATATCCGGATGCCGTGGCCACCCTGCGCGAAGCGCTGGAAATTGCGCGTTCCAATGGTTACCTCGGCGCCAACGTCGGCGGCAGCGGTCAGGCCTTCGACATGGAAGTGCGGGTCGGTGCCGGTGCTTACATTTGCGGCGAAGAAACCGCGTTGCTGGACTCCCTCGAAGGCAAACGCGGGATCGTGCGCGCCAAACCGCCGATCCCTGCGTTGAAGGGCCTGTTCGGTCAGCCGACCCTGGTGCACAACGTGCTGACCCTGGCCTCGGTGCCGCTGATTCTGGCCAAGGGTGCGCAGTTCTATCGCGATTACGGCATGGGGCGCTCCCTGGGCACCATGCCGTTTCAACTGGCGGGCAATGTGCGTCACGGCGGGCTGGTGGAACGGGCCTTTGGCCTGACCCTGCGCGAATTGGTGGACGACTACGGCGGCGGGACCGCCAGTGGTCGGCCGCTGAAGGCCGCGCAAGTGGGCGGTCCCCTCGGTGCCTGGGTGCCGCCGTCGCAATTCGACACGCCGCTGGATTACGAGGCCTTCGCCGCCATGGGCGCGATGCTCGGTCACGGAGGCGTAGTGGTGGCCGACGACAGCCTGGACATGGCCCGGATGGCGCGTTTTGCCATGGAGTTCTGCGCCGAGGAATCCTGTGGCAAATGCACGCCGTGCCGCATCGGCTCGACCCGCGGCGTGGAGGTGATTGACCGCCTGCTGGCCGCACCGGACGCGAGCGGTCGCGATGAGCAGGTGATCATCCTCAAGGACCTGTGCGACACGATGCAATACGGTTCGCTGTGTGCCTTGGGCGGCATGGTTTCCTTCCCGGTCGCCAGCGCCCTCAAGCACTTCCCCGCCGACTTCGGCTTGCAGCCCTCGGAGGCCGAGCAATGATCACTCTCTTCGACCCGAAAACCGATATCGATCTGGGCACCCCTGCCCGTGACAGCGACGTGCACGTCACCCTGAACATCGACGGCCGCAGCATCAGCGTGCCCGAAGGCACCTCGGTGATGCGCGCCGCCGCATTGCTGGGCACCACCATTCCGAAACTCTGCGCCACCGACAGCCTGGAAGCCTTCGGCTCCTGCCGCATGTGCCTGGTGGAGATCGACGGCATGCGCGGCTACCCGGCGTCCTGCACCACGCCGGTCAGCGAAGGCATGACCGTGCACACCCAGACGCCGAAGCTCGCGACCCTGCGCCGCAACGTCATGGAGCTGTATATCTCCGATCACCCTTTGGACTGCCTGACCTGCTCGGCCAACGGCAATTGCGAGCTGCAAACCGTGGCCGGTCAAGTCGGCCTGCGCGAAGTGCGCTACGGCTATGAAGGCGACAACCATCTGGCCGATGTGAAGGACACGTCCAACCCCTATTTCGACTACGACCCGAGCAAGTGCATCGTCTGCAACCGCTGCGTGCGTGCCTGCGAAGAAACCCAGGGTACCTTTGCCCTGACCATTACCGGGCGCGGTTTCGAGTCCCGTGTGGCCGCTGCCGGTGGGGATGACTTCCTCGACTCCGAATGCGTGTCCTGCGGCGCCTGTGTACAGGCTTGCCCTACCGCGACCCTGATGGAAAAAAGCGTGGTCGAACTGGGCCAGCCCGAGCGCAGCGTGATCACGACGTGTGCCTATTGTGGTGTGGGCTGCTCGTTCCGTGCCGAGATGAAAGGCGAGCAACTGGTGCGCATGGTGCCGGACAAGAACGGTCAGGCCAACCACGGCCACTCCTGCGTCAAGGGCCGCTTTGCCTGGGGCTACGCCACGCACCCGGATCGCATCACCAAACCGATGATCCGCCAGCACATCAACGATCCGTGGCAGGAAGTCAGCTGGGACGAAGCGGTGACCTACGCCGCCAGCGAATTCCGCCGGCTGCAGCAGAAATACGGCCGCGACTCCATCGGTGGCATCACCTCCAGCCGTTGCACCAACGAAGAAACCTACCTGGTACAAAAACTGGTACGCGCCGCGTTTGGCAACAACAACGTCGACACCTGCGCGCGGGTCTGCCATTCGCCGACCGGCTATGGCCTGAAACAGACCCTGGGCGAGTCCGCCGGCACCCAGAGTTTCGACTCCGTGATGCAGGCCGACGTGATCCTGGTGATGGGCGCCAACCCCAGCGACGCCCACCCAGTGTTCGCCTCCCAACTCAAACGGCGTCTGCGCGAAGGTGCGCGGCTGATCGTCATCGACCCGCGACGCATTGATCTGGTGGATTCGGTGCACGCCCGCGCTGAATATCACCTGGCCCTGCGCCCCGGCACCAACGTCGCCATGCTCAACGCCCTGGCCCATGTGATCGTCACCGAAGGCCTGCTCAACCAGGCCTTTATCGACGCCCGATGCGAAGGCAGCGATTTCGCCAACTGGCGCGAGTTCGTCAGCCGCGCGGAAAACTCGCCGGAAGTACTGGGCGCGATTTGCGGTGTACCCGCTGCCGACATCCGCGCCGCCGCGCGCCTGTATGCCACGGGCGGCAATGCAGCGATCTACTACGGCCTGGGCGTCACCGAACACAGCCAGGGCAGCACCGCGGTCATGGGCATCGCCAACCTGGCCATGGCCACCGGCAACATCGGCCGCGAAGGCGTGGGCGTGAACCCGCTGCGCGGTCAGAACAACGTGCAGGGCTCCTGCGACATGGGCTCCTTCCCCCACGAACTGCCCGGCTACCGGCACGTCTCCAACGAGGTGGTGCGCACGCAGTTCGAACAGGCGTGGAACGTCACCCTGCAATCCGAACCGGGCCTGCGCATTCCCAACATGTTCGAAGCAGCCCTGGGCGGCAGCTTCAAGGGCTTGTATTGCCAGGGTGAGGACATCGCCCAGAGCGATCCGAATACCCAGCACGTCACCGCCGCGTTGTCGGCCATGGAATGCGTGGTGGTGCAGGACATTTTCCTCAACGAAACCGCCAGGTTCGCCCACGTGTTCTTGCCGGGCAGTTCGTTCCTGGAAAAGGACGGCACCTTCACCAACGCCGAGCGGCGTATATCCAGGGTGCGCAAGGTCATGGAACCGTTGGGCGGCAAGGCCGACTGGGAAGGCACCGTGGCCCTGGCCAATGCCTTGGGTTACCCGATGCATTACAAACACCCGTCCGAAATCATGGATGAAATCGCCCGCCTGACGCCAACCTTCACCAACGTCAGCTACGCCGAACTGGAGCGCCATGGCAGCCTGCAATGGCCGTGCAACGCGGCAGCTCCGGACGGCACGCCGACCATGCACATCGAGGAATTCGTGCGCGGCAAGGGGCGTTTCATGCTCACCGGGTACGTGCCCACCGAAGAGAAGGTCAACAGTCGCTATCCGCTGCTGCTGACCACCGGGCGCATCCTCAGCCAGTACAACGTGGGTGCTCAGACCCGGCGTACAGAGAACGTTGCCTGGCATGAAGAAGACCGCCTGGAAATCCACCCGACCGACGCCGAGAGCCGGGGCATCAACGAAGATGATTGGGTCGGCATCGGCAGCCGTGCCGGGCAGACGGTGTTGCGTGCGCGGATTACCGAACGGGTCGCGCCGGGCGTGGTGTACACCACCTTCCACTTCCCGGAATCGGGGGCCAACGTGATCACCACCGACAACTCCGACTGGGCCACCAACTGTCCGGAGTACAAGGTCACGGCCGTGGAAGTCAGCCGCGTCTATCACCCTTCCGAGTGGCAAAAGCGCTATCAGGCCTTCAGCGACGAACAGGACCGTCTGCTCAAGGAACGCCGCCAGGCCCGTGGCGATAAGGCGGAGGCACGCCGATGAGCACGGACAACCTGATCAAGATGGCCAACCAGATCGCCCAGTACTTCGCCAGCCAGCCGGACCAGGAGCAGGCCGTACTCAGTGTGCGCAATCACCTGCAAATGTTCTGGGCGCCGAGCATGCGCAAGGCACTGCTGGCCTGGCAGACCGAGCATCACGGGGAGGATTTACACCCGCTGGTGCAGGCGGCGGTGACCGGGGCGGGTTGGGAGGCTTAGCCCAACACTGAAAAACCACCTGTAGGAGCGAGCCTGCTCGCGATGGACGTCAACGATGGCGCGTGCTTGCAGGCTAAACGCGGCGCTCTTGAGTCCATCGCCCCCGGATGCAGACACAGGGCTGTATCGGCGCTTATTCGACCTCAATGGGCCCTTTTGTCCCGGCATCGCTGTCGGTCCAATAGTCTTCCCCCGTCAGGCGCCGATCACCCTGGATCGTGAACGTCATCTTGCCCTGGCGGAACTGCAGCGTGCCGTCGGTGCGCTTGGCGTTGACCCGCTTGCCATTGACCCAGACGTTCTCCTTCGAGTCGATACGTATGGTGGCGACGGTCGCTCCGGCGTCGCTCTTGGCGACCCACTGCCCGGCATACGGCGTCTGGGTGTTCGCGCTGTCGTTGGCGACCGGCGCTTGCGGATTGCTGAACCCGGCCTTGGCGTTTTCGGCCTTGCTCTTGTGGATATCGCAGCCCTCCAGTTCACTCATCTGGGTGCAACCGGATTGTTCAAGCTGTTTGCGGTACTTGTCGTTGATGGCATAGGCCGGGGACTGGGCAACGATCAACATGGCCAGCGCCGGCAGGATGATCTTCTTCATGTGTTCCTTTTCTCTGAGCGAAAGCGTGTCGACAGTCAGGTCATTCACTCTAGCCTGTATTGGCCATCGGTCAGCTGACACTGATCACTTCAACGTTAACAGGCAGCAGCAACGACCTGCGCTATCATCGCCCGCTTCGGTGCCCCAAGAGTCTTGAACCCGGATGTCCGTCACTCTGCCATTGCCTGCTGATCATCATTCACTGCCACCGGTTCTGGCCGGGCCGCTGTTACGCCGTCTGGAGCCCACGCGGCTGGTGATGTGGCTGGTCGGCTCGCGGTCGCTGGCGTTGACGCTGCGTGTGCAGGGTGTCGCCGATGTACGTCTGGATGCCGGGCAATGCACGGTCATCCAGGTAGGCACGCAGGCCTTTGTGCATTTGATCGACGTGCACCTGGAGGCCCCCCTGCCCCGGGACACGCTGATCGAGTACGACCTGCTGATCGATGACGCACAAACAGGCATTGCCGACTGGGCGCCCCATCTGTTGTACGGCGATGCCCGTCGTCCGAATTTCGTTTTGCGCTCACGCATCGATCAGTTGCTGCACGGCTCCTGTCGCAAACCTCATCACCCGTCAGCCGACGGCTTGCTGTGTGTCGATGCCTTGCTGGCGCAACCCCATGAAGCCAGCGAGCGCCCGGCACTGCTGATGATGAGCGGCGATCAGGTGTACGCCGACGATGTCGCCGGGCCGATGTTGCGGGCCATTCATGCCTTGATCGAGCGACTGGGGTTGTTCGGCGAGCACCTGGAAGGCGCCGTCGTCAGCGACAGCGCCAAACTCTACGAGCACCCCGCCAGCTACTACCACCGTGCGGATTTGTTACCGGCGCTTGAAAGCAACGAGACCTTGCGCGAGCGTTTTTTCGGCGGGGCGCGCAAGCCGATTTTCACCAGCAGCAACGCCGACAACCATCTGGTGACCCTCGCCGAAGTCATGGCCATGTATGTGTTGGTCTGGTCGCCCACGCCCTGGACCTTGATTGCCCCGCAGCCGCCGACACTGACGCCGGACAGGGCTCAGCGCTATGCACTGGAACAAACCCGCATCGATGGCTTCAAGACCGGACTCGGCAAGGTTGCCCGGGCGCTGGCACATTTGCCGACGCTGATGATTTTCGACGACCACGACATTACCGATGACTGGAATCTTTCCGCGCAATGGGAGGAAACGGCCTACGGCCATCCGTTTTCCAAACGCATCATCGGCAACGCACTGCTGGCCTACATGCTGTGCCAGGGCTGGGGCAACAACCCGGACGCCTTCAGCGGGGTCCTTGAAAACGCGCGCCTGTTGAGCGCCACCGGGCAGGACCGTTACCTCGACAGCCCTGTGCAAGATGACTTGATCGACCAATTGCTGACATTGTAGAACTGCCACTACGCGCTGTCCATCCAGGCCGCCATGGTGTTCAGCTGTAGTTAGACCCGGTTACAGCCACAACAAAAGAACCCACAAAATCCCTCGCGCCTTTAATACTGTGAAACCCCTGGCAACCCTCCACAGGACCCACTCACTACCCCGGT
>OBKH01000194.1_pt1 | contig 10482 bp, 11 predicted proteins | sample 1496241 | NCBI WGS metagenome assembly OBKH01 (sample SAMN03273953, study PRJEB22546) | soil metagenome | isolation source: rice field elevated CO2 plus elevated temperature | place: India: CRRI Experimental farm Cuttack,Odisha-753006 | collected 2013-12-17 | reverse complement strand
CCGGGTGTAATCCACCTGGGTCGCCAGACGCGAATCCAACCCGCCGCGATGCTGCCAATTGAGCATGTAACGGGTTTTTTCGTAATCGGTCTGCTTGCTGCGCTCGTCGTTGTCGTCGTTCAGGTACGCGCCGCCGAACTGGCCTTCGCTGGATTCCTGGGCCGTATCGCGGGCGTCAAAACCCCTATCAGGCAACTGCCACGGCCCGCGCTATACCTCTTGGCGGCGGTGCAGGAGGTCTACGCGCGCCTTACCGGCAAGCCTGTTTTGCTGAGCATGGCGACATTGCGCCTATTGATACGAGAGGAGCACCGTACCTGTTTTAACCACCGTAAGAGTGAACAAGATCTTGGCCTGAGTTTTCGAGTGCTGGAGCAGACCATTTTTGACACTGTGGCGTGGTATCGGCTACATGGCCGGTTTAAGAATAACGAGGACAAAAACAAACTGTGAGCAAGACAATAATCCTGATGCGTCACGGCCAGCCAAATATGCCTACGACCGAAAAAATCTCAATGCGCGAGATGAAAGACTGGATCGAGCAGTACAACCGATCCGAAATCATCCGCCATTCCGCTCCGGACGCCAGCCTGCGACTCGCCGCAGCCGCCACCATGATTGTTTCAAGCAGCGCACCTCGTGCGCTGACCTCTGTCGAGGCGCTCGGGCTGAAGCCTGCTGTCGTCGACGCGCTTTTCTGCGAAGCACAACTGCCTAATGGTCGTTGGAGATTTCCCCGACTATCGCCGTTTTCTTGGGCATTTATCTTTCGAGTCTTATGGCTGTGCGGTTATTCGAGCGGCGTCGAATCCTTCGGCGCCGCGAGGCGGCGCGCCAGCGCGGCAACTCAACGACTGCAGTCCCTTGCCTGTGAAGGGCCGGTTCTGCTAGTCGGTCATGGCGTTATGAATCGAATGATTTCCCAACGACTGCTGGCAAACGGGTGGACTCGCCAACGACGTAACGGCAGCCGATATTGGAGTGCTTCGGTATATCAATATGATGATGTACAAACGGAGATCGGCTGATCGTACGCCCCCGACGCATTCACCCAGGCGTACTGACGCAAGGCATTGCTGTCGACGTTGGTTGATCCCCCTATCATAGGATCACTTCACCAGAGCAGACCAAGCTATGCCAAGGTTGTCATTCGCTATCCGAGCTTTGTTCGCCTGTTGCCTTTTGATCGCAACCGCCAATCACATCCGAGATCGAAGCTCCTCGACTTCACTTGCTCGCTACGTCGGCAGCCGCGTTAGCACATCTTTCAGATAAGCGTACGGATCATGCCCATTGATGCACGCCGACTGGATCAGGCTCATGATCGCCGCCGCACGGCAAGCATTTGTATTGCACGCGGACTGGATACCGCCAGATGCAAAAAGCCCAGCGCGGGGCTGGGCTTCCTGTCACTGCTCTCTCACTTCCAGGACTGTCGCACCAGGATGCTTCTGCAGAATTTTTCTCTCCGCATCCCGGGCATCGGTTCCGTTCTGAAGCACGTTACTCATGCCGCTTCCATTTTTTGCTTTCAGCTTAAACACGTAGGTCTTTACTGCTGCCACGATGCGTCTCCTTCGCCTGATTGAATCCTGACCTTAGCATTTGGCTGGTCGCCCATCCAGCCTGTCTGAATGCTCAGTGGCAGCGCGCTACTACCCCGTAGTAGCTTGGCGGCTCCCCTTGCTGAGAGATAGTCAAAAATGCCCCTCGAGTATGCAGACAATCCCCTGTACGCCAAGGCCAATGGAGTTGCTGCCACCTATGCGATTCTCGCTCTCATTGAAACGCTTCGACGCTCCAATGCGCTCGACGCTTCGCTGTTCGCGCAGGTTATGCAAGAGATTGGCCCTGATTTAAGCACTGAACCTGAGCCGGGTTATGAAGAACAGATCCACGTGATGTTGAAACATTACCTAAAAGCGGCAGGCTCGATATCGCAATAACTATTCGGGCTCATTCATCACTTGGCAGTGAATACCGTCCATCTTCATCAATACCCGGGCCTCTTCCGGTTCGATCTGCCGATGCATCATCCGCGTCCAGGCGTCCATTTCCTGCCAGGTCAGCGGATCGCTGGTGCGTTTGAGCGCCCAGTTCAAGCCGGCCAGATAGCCCATGTCCTCGGGCATGGCCGGAATATACAGCTCCCGAAGTTTGTGCTTGGTCAGCCATCAATGCGCCGTTGATTTTGGTTTCAGACATCTGATCTACACTCAAATGGGGGTGTGGCTAGCTCGACGGGGCGAAAAAGCGGGCGAATTCCCTTCTCTGCCACACCTCCACCGTCGGAGGGTCGTATCAGTCGCCCGGAAAGGGGGCTGGGGGCTGCGAGGCTGGCCGACCGTGGTTTGCCAGTCTCCGCGCAGTCGACCTTCATCCACGGGCGTACCCTGAATGACTGCATTGAACAGCGCGATGGTCGTGCCTGGAGTGATTTCTTCATGCGCCTTTATGGTCTTGGCGGCAAATCGCTTGATGCCATCGCATAGGGCCCAGGTGAGCGCGAACAAATTCCTTACATGTTTTTACATCTTTGAACCCAGCGTACAACGGTAACTTACACAGCCTTCCAATAATCGGTACCGGAATAATAAAAAAAGACCGATCACATGGAGAGTTTCAAATGCCCTTTACCCGTACTGCTCTAGCGTTGTCTCTCGGCCTGATCTTTTTGCAGAGCCAGGTCCAAGCGGCGCCACCACTGTCACTCACAAACGGCAATACCGAGCTGACGGCTCAAATCAGTAATGCCTGGATTGAAATCAACAAGGCCGCGCTCGAGCACAACATCCAAACCCTGCAAGCCGAACTGGCTGGCAAGTCGAAACTCTGCGCGGTACTGAAGGCCGACGCTTATGGTCATGGCATAGGGTTGGTGATGCCTTCGGTGATTGCGCTGGGTGTACCCTGTGTGGCGGTCGCCAGTAATGAAGAGGCGCGAGTGGTTCGAGAAAGCGGATTTAAAGGTCAGTTGATCCGTGTTCGCACCGCCTCCCTGGGGGAGCTCGAAAATGCTCTGCAGTACAACGTCGAAGAACTGGTTGGCAATCTCGATTTCGCCCGCCAAGCGGCCGATCTTGCACATAAACATGGTCGAAAATTGCAGGTGCACATCGGCCTCAACTCAAGCGGCATGAGCCGTAACGGCATTGAAATGTCCACCCAGCTGGGTAAGCAAGAGGCGCTAGCGATCACCAAACTGCCAAATATCGAAGTGGTAGCGATCATGACCCACTTCGCCGTGGAGGATAAGGACGATGTGCGTAAAGGGCTGGCTACCTTCAATGAGCAAGCCGCCTGGCTGATGGATGTCGCGCAACTCGACCGCAGCAAGATAACCCTGCACGCAGCTAACTCCTTCGCCACCCTGGAAGTACCCGAGTCGCGCCTGGACATGGTGCGCACGGGCGGCGCGTTGTTTGGCGATACCGTCCTCTCGCGTACTGAGTATCAACGCGTGATGCAGTTCAAGTCGCATGTGGCCTCGGTCAATAGCTACCCTGCCGGGAACACAGTGGGTTACGACCGCACGTTCACCCTGACACGTGATTCGAAGCTGGCCAACATCACGGTCGGTTACTCCGATGGATATCGCCGTGTGTTCACCAATAAAGGCGTGGTGTTGATCAATGGTCATCGTGTGCCAGTGGTGGGCAAGGTTTCGATGAACACAGTGATGGTTGATGTCACGGAGGCACCCGACGTCAAGGCGGGTGATGAAGTGGTGTTATTTGGCAAACAAGGCGCAAGCGAAGTCAGCCAGGCTGAAGTCGAAGAGATCAACGGTGCGCTACTGGCCGACCTCTACACCGTCTGGGGCAGTGCCAACCCGAAAATCCTGGTCGAGAAGTAATCCCACCAATAAAGCAGATGGCGCGTTCATTAGCGTACAGCTTTGAAGAGCGCTGACAGCTCCAATGCCCAACAGGGTCCGACAGGAGAAAACTCGCTTTTCTCTTGTCGGAGGGTAACCATCATGCCTTTTCCCCCGCTGACTCACCGCGACACCGGCAACGGATAAACCACGTTGCCCGCATTCTTGCGACCTGCCGCGGATTACTGATTCGCCTCATTCAGGTTCCGGCGCATCTCGGCCCACTTGAACCAGGCGCGCGCCAGAAAGATCAGCCCACTGATGGCGATCAGGCCTACGCGTCGTATCCCCAGCCAGCACACGACGAAGGCGCCGCCGCAGATGCTCGAGGCCGTGGTGGTTCATTGGGCAGCGTCATCACCATGACCACGACAGCCGCCGATACCGCAACGAAGCCAAAGGCCTTCCAGCAGGACCCTCTTGGCTTTTCGTTGTTCGAAAGAGTCATATAAAGAACGTTACATTTTTGACACGCTGCCTGACACCCATTAAAAAATAAAATAACTGACTTTTGAGTCAACTCAGAGAAACAGGATCATATTTTAAATAGGGAAACCAAATTCCCTTTTTAAAAAGGTGAGCAAATTGGAATATAAAGATCAAAACGATTCGCGAGACAAACCAGGTTTCAATGCAGTGTTCACCTCTGACAATAAGATCATCAGTGTATCTGAGTATATTGAAATGTTTTTAATAACAAGAGGTTATGAGACGACGCACCAAAATAGACTCAAGATCGCAGACAGCCTCAGTCACGTGCCTATGCGCGAACGCCATTCAGTGTCTGAACTAGACCACTGGCTTGATTCACAATTCAAAAGCTGACTACAACGAATACGGCTCAAGTGCAAAAACCAAGGAGAACATTAGGCACGAATTCAAATGGATTGAATGCTGATTCTTGATACGCGCAAGTTTGCAATTGCAGGCCAGTCGGTACTGCTCGCCCCAAAAAAGGCCCGGACATGTGCCGGGCATTTTATATCGTCAAGCTTCGGATTAGGGGTTCGGCAACTTGGCCACAGCTCTACCACGCAAAAAATACCATCTGGCAGGCAATGTTTTCGTCGAGCACTTTCCCTCCTGGCACGGCAGCTTCGGCATAGCCCGCGTGACTACAGCCGCATGAAGGAACCTCACCGGGGCCGGCGACTTGATGGCCTTGGCGATGGTGACGATTGCATCAGGCTTCCGCTCGGTGTGTGTCGAGTACTGTGCCAGCGGCACGAGCCAGACGTCGACGTCGCCAAAGCTTGCCGTATAGCAGTACGAGGCGAGGAGTCCCGTTTCCAAACTTACCGCAGGTATCGCGAAACGAGGCACCGGATCCTGTTGCACGACCATCACAAAAAATCTCGACCGCGACTGTAAACGCAGGGAAGACGCTATTCTTTCGAGCTATAACTCATACAGTTTTTCTTGCGCCGTGAGCCCACTGCTTTCAGGTAACAAAAATGGAGTTCGAGGTGTTTTCTGCCATAGACCTTATGGGGACGTTTGTCTTTGCCCTGAGCGGTGCTGTGGCGGCTATTGATCGTAAACTGGATATTTTTGGTGTTTTTGTCGCCGCCTTTGTAACTGCCTGCGGCGGTGGTGTTGTTCGTGACCTATGTATTGGCGCGCTCCCCCCTGCCGGCCTCATCAACATCGAGTACCTGACCGTCATTGCACTGGCGGTCGCCTTGGTCGCCTTTTTCCAGCATTTATTGCTCAGGCTAACTCAGCCCACGCTGTTCTTTGACGCCGTAGGGCTGGGTTTTTTTGCCGCATTCGGTGCTCACAAAGTCTATGCACACGTTCCGAATATCGAACTGGCCCTCCTGCTGGGTGTCATTACCGCGGTGGGCGGCGGTATTATCAGGGACGTACTACTCGGTCGTGTTCCCGTGGTATTGACCAAGGAAATCTATGCCTCGGCGGCGCTGTTGGGAGCGGCAATCCAGCTCCTCGGAGAGCTGCAAGTGATTGATCATCGTTTCACTCCTTGGGCTGCAATTGCGCTATGTACCCTGGTACGAATGCTGTCATTGAAATATCAATGGAACCTGCCCGCAATCAAAAAGAGTTCGTGACCCCTGCCGTACGCCCACATGACTGGAACGCCACAAAACGATTTATTGTCACAGATTCCGACCGCTGTAGAACTATTGCCTCAATTGGAGGGGTGAATGGATACCTTGGCTCGTAATGAAAGAATGTCACAAATGTCCGGTGACATCCGCAAGGTGCTGCCTGCCTTGGAGGCAATTTACAAGGATCTCCATGCCAACCCTGAACTTTCAATGCAGGAAACTCGCACGGCGGCTATTGCGGCCTCCTTTATCAAGAAGCTGGGTTATGAAGTTCACGAACAAATCGGCGTAACCGGCGTCGTCGGCCTATTGAAAAATGGCGACGGCCCAACGGTCATGCTGCGCGCCGACATGGATGCCTTGCCAATGGCAGAAAAGACCGGCCTGCCTTATGCCAGTCAGAAGAAAGGACAAACCTCTGACGGAGAGGCAGTGGACGTGGCCCATATGTGTGGTCATGACCTGCACGTGACGTGGTTGATGGGTGCCGCACAGCTGATGGCAGATCATCGTGACTTATGGCGCGGTACCTTGATGCTGGTCTTTCAGCGCGGCGAAGAAGTAGGAAAGGGAGCAAAGGCGATGATCGACGACGGGATGATGGATCGCTTCCCTAAGCCGGACATCATTCTGGGACAACACGTCATGGTTGGTGAGGCGGGTACGGTTGGACATCGTGCCGGCGCCATTCTGGCAGCTGGCGACAGCATGCATATCAAACTGTATGGCCGCGGTGCCCACGGTTCCATGCCACAAAATGCAATTGACCCCGTGATCATGGCCGCGGCGACTGTTATGCGCCTGCAAACTATTGTCTCCCGCGAATTGTCGCCCCTGGAAAATGGGGTTCTGACCATTGGCGCCCTGCAGGCCGGGACGAAGGAAAATATCATTCCGGATGACGCGGTCATCAAACTGAACATGCGTACCTATGATGAAAATGTGCGCCGCCGGATGCTTGATTCGGTACATAGAATTTGCTGTGCGGAATGCCAAGCCTCCAATACTGACCATCCGCCAGAATTCACTACCATTGACAGTTATCCGGTCACTGAAAACGACGCCGTAGCCACTGCCAGAATCGCGCAGGCTTTTGATGATCATTTCGCCGATCGCTCGTATGAAACCGCTCCGGCATCGGCCAGCGAAGACTTTAGTGTTTTCGGACGAGAGTGGAAGGTTCCCTACGTGTTCTGGTTCGTGGGAAGCACCGAAAAATCGATATGGCAGCAGGCCGTATCAAGCGCAAATATCAACCAGATTCCCTCCAACCATTCATCAAAGTTTGACCCGCAAATTCACCCGACCCTGGAGACCGGATTGGAAACGATGCTGGTTGGCGCACTGACCTGGCTAAACGCATCTTCTTGAGCAGAATGGGATGACACGGCCTTTGCAGGGTCCCCATAAGGCCCAACAGGAGGAGCCATTATCGTTATCCTGTCGCGGACATGGCCTCACGGTTCCGTGAATGGAAGCCCCCCTACAGGTCATTAAGAGTGCCATGGCTCATAAATCAGGCGCCGCCATTTTGGTTCATGACCCTGATCCTGGAATTTCGCTCAGAGTACACTAACCGTCCAACACGTCTTCCTCCACCACCACTTAGGGGCAATGGCGCGTCCAACAAATGACCGCCGATTACAACGCCCTCCCCGCCGGGCAAAAGTACGATGGCATTTCAAGGTTTACGTGGCTGAGGCTGAGAGGGCTATTAAAACCCTTGAGCAAGCCCCGTTAGCCCTACGCTATATGGATTTAACCGGTCTTGAAGGGCCGCTTTTGGCCGATATCCGCCGTCCGTGAAAGGCAGCAATGGGTCGAATAGCGACCAGCACGCACTATGACTGATCCACTCTTGTCCTCCCTCAACGTGGAGGACAAGCCATTAATACTTTTGCTACATCCAACCATCAGCCTTGGAACAAGGGAAAGCTAGTCGGGCAGAAAGCCCCGCTCCGAGTCAGAGATATCTGGGCCATTCGGGTCAGACTCCGGCTCGCGGAGAAGACACGTGATTTGGCGCTCTTCAACTTGGCCATCGACAGCAAGCTTCGTGCTTGTGACTTAACCAAGCTGCGAGTTCGAGACATAGCCCATGGGGAGCATATCTCGTCACGGGCCATCGTGATGCAGCAGAAAACTCAGCCCCCAGTGCAATTCGAAATCACTGAGCAAACTCGAACGGTTTTGGAGGTGTGGATGCATCAGGCGCACCTCCGCAGCGAGGACTTCTTGCTTCCAACTCGATTGCACGCTTCAGACCATCTTTCCACCAGGCAATACGCTCGAATAGTCAAAGCGTGGGCGACAGCCATTGGCCTGGACCGAACCATGTACGGTACTCACACACTACGGCGAACCAAATCATCGCTGATGTATCGCAGGACGAAGAACCTGAGAGCTGTGCAGCTTCTGCTTGGGCATACAAAGCTTGAAAGCACCGTCAGACACCTTGAAATCGAGGTCGATGTTGCCTTGGAAATGCCGGAACAAATGGAAGTCTGACCATCCATAGTGACGGTCGATGTGTGACCGGCGCTGTCCTGCCATAAGAAGTCAGCACCCTGCTCGTCCAGTTACCACACGGTGAAGCTGAAGGACAGAGCCAGACGTTACTGAAAATCAATGGGAGCCGCTCTAGCCTGGGTCGTGTCGAGCTGGGAAACCTTGTATGGTAATGATATGAGTTATTGTTACCGACAATTCCTGGCCGCCGCCAAGCCCATTGCGAGGAGGCTATTTCATAAGTGAATACATATTTAAGGGGTCTTGATGGCCTATATGTCCGCCAAGCTCAATGGTAAGTCGTGCGAAGTGTTTCATCTGGAGACTAGTGATACCAGTGGCTATGCTGTGGATTGGCACGCCCACGATTGTCATATGCTGCTGTTACCACGCCAGGGTGGACTGTTTCTTTCGACCGAAAGCAGCCAGCCCTCTCACGTTTCGCGCCAATCGTTTTCTTTTGTGCCAGCAGACTTTGCACACGCCACTCAAGCGGCTCCGGGGCGGGAGAAACATATGACCTTGTATGTCGACCCCTCTTACGTCAAACGCCAAGGACAGATGTTCGGTTACCGAGGTTTCGCCAAACAGGTAAATAGATCAGGGATCTGGCGAGCAACCGAGGCGCTGGAAAGCATCTTGCGCCTGCATGATCAACTTCAGGGCTGTGCATCGGCTGAGGCCTTTCAGCGCCAATTACCCCATCTCAATCATCTACTCTTCGAGGAGTGCACGCGGGTTATCGCATGTCAGCAAGCACAACCGCAGCCGAGTGAACATCAGCAGCAAGCCACTCTGGTGCACGACATACAGCGATACGTTCGGGAGAATCTGGACACAGCCTTGACTATTGAGTCGATTGGACATGAATTTCACCTGTCACGGCGTCACCTTACACGTATTTTCAAAGCTGTTACCGACGAAACCCTGCTGGATTTCACCAATCGCACAAGAGTTGAAACTGCCGCACGGCTTGTTTCATGCACATCACTATCGATCCTCGAAGTCAGCCTGGCGGTAGGACTGGATTCTCCCTCTTACCTTGCCCGACTGTTCAAGCGCTACCTGAATCAAACGCCGAGCGAGCTACGCAAACCCCGCTAACGATTTGGCCCAAACGGGCGTACGTACGGCCCGATCGAGCGCTTTCGACATATTGATGATGGCCACAATAGACCTCTTCTCCACCATTTAGAGGTCTCAATGAGCGACGTGGACGCTGTAAAAACCTTCAAGTCCAGCCGGGGCGGTGGCAACCCGCCCCCAATCGTTATCGTCGCTCCTGGGTCTGGCGCTGAGCAGATCATGACGATCGCAGACCCCTTTACGCGACTGGCGTCCAGTTACGAGCGGGACAGGCTAAGTTACTGGCAGGAGCGCAAAGCAAAAGAAGTCATGATGGAGCACCTTAATTGTGGCATTCGGATTTCCGTCGTAGCCAAAGAGTGTTTCTTGTCACGCAGCCATTTCTCCCGAGCTTTCAAGAAAGCTACGGGACACTCCCCACGTGATTGGTTTCAGCTTGCAAGATTGACCCGAGCCAAAGAACTCCTTGAGCAAACCGACTTTTCAATTTCTCGAGTGGGTTTGGAGTGTGGGTTTGCTGATCAACCGCATTTCACCAAAATATTCTCTAGGCATTTTGGTATGCCCCCTAGAAAGTGGCGTGTAAAAGATGTAGTGGTCAACTAATCCCGGACACGACGTTAAGTTTTTTCTCGGCCTGAGCTGGGGCCAATCCGTTATTGAATTGGTGCGGTCTAATCCAGTTGTACCGATGCATCAGGTAATGACTGATGTCGCGGTGCGCTTCTTGAGCTGTCATGTAGCTCACGGTCGGTATCCATTCAGTTTTCAAGCTGCGAAACACACGCTCCATCGGCGCATTATCCCAACAGTTTCCACGACGGCTCATGCTTTGGCGCATGCGGTAACGCCAGAGCCGTTGGCGAAACAGGCGACTGCCATATTGGGCGGATTCAACCGGTCGTCGCAACACCTCTGATCGAGGTGTTTATGGGACGA
>OBKH01000193.1_pt1 | contig 10495 bp, 10 predicted proteins | sample 1496241 | NCBI WGS metagenome assembly OBKH01 (sample SAMN03273953, study PRJEB22546) | soil metagenome | isolation source: rice field elevated CO2 plus elevated temperature | place: India: CRRI Experimental farm Cuttack,Odisha-753006 | collected 2013-12-17 | reverse complement strand
GAAGTTCGAGGTGAAGAACTGGGTGACGGCAAAGCTCAAGCCCGCCACCAGTGCTGCCGGCCAGGTCTCACGGACACCCCGCAGGCCGTCCATCATGAACACCAGCCAGAACGGTACGAACAGCGACAGCAGCGGCAGTTGACGACCGGCCATGGCGCCGATCTTGAACGCATCGATACCGGTCACTTGCCCGGCAACAATGATCGGAATGCCCAGGGCGCCAAACGCCACCGGGGCGGTGTTGGCGATCAGGCACAGGCCTGCGGCGTACAGTGGATTGAAGCCCAGCCCGACCAGCAGCGCGGCGGTAATCGCGACCGGCGCGCCGAAACCGGCTGCACCTTCCAGGAAGGCGCCGAAGCAGAAGCCGATCAGCAGCACTTGCAGGCGCTGGTCGTCGGTAATCGACAGCACGGAGCTGCGAATGATTTCGAACTGCCCGCTCTTGACCGTCAGTTTGTAGAGGAACACGGCGGCCACGATGATCCAGGCAATTGGCCACAGACCGTAGGCGAAGCCGTAGCCGGCGGCGGCGAATGCCATGTCGACCGGCATCTGGAAGGCAAAGATTGCCACCAGAATCGACAAGGCCAGGGTGATGCTGCCGGCCACGTGCCCTTTGAGGCGGAACACGGCCAGGGCCAGGAAGAAAAATACGATAGGGATAACGGCCGCGAGGGCGGACAAGCCGAGGCTGCCGAGCGGGCTGTAGAGCTGTTGCCAGGTTTGCATATGGGGTGGCCCCTAATTGTTGTTGGTCAGGCACTGATCAGCGTTCTTGGTTAATTGGTAATACCAATTTACAATCGCTGTTGGCTAGGGTAAAAGCCTTGGAGGCGGTGTGTCAATTTGCCGCTCTAAAATTCTTGTCGAATGCCTGTGCGTTCGGGTCGTCTGATCTGCTTGTGCAATGGCTGTCTGGCAGGTGTCGGCGCTGCGCCGATAGGCCAGAATAGAGCCGCCGGCGAATCGTCGGGGCCGTGGAGAAATTGAGTTATGGGGTTTGATCAGATTCGTCAGCGCCGTTTGTCTGACGATATTGTCGAGCGGCTTGAGGGCATGATTCTCGAGGGCACGCTGAAGGCAGGCGAGCGCTTGCCGGCCGAGCGCGTATTGGCCGAGCAGTTCGGTGTGTCTCGCCCTTCATTGCGTGAAGCCATACAAAAGCTGGCTGCCAAGGGGTTGTTGGTCAGTCGTCAGGGTGGCGGCAACTACGTCGTGGAGTCCCTGGGCACAACCTTCAGCGATCCATTGCTGCACCTGCTGGAGAGCAATCCTGAAGCGCAGCGTGATCTATTGGAGTTTCGCCATACCCTTGAAGCGTCCTGTGCCTATTACGCTGCGTTACGCGCTACGGATGTCGATCGTGAGCGGCTGACGGCGGCGTTTAACGAGTTGCAGGACTGCTACTCACGTCACGATGAAGTGAGCCGGGCGGAAGAGGGCGCGGCGGACGCGAAGTTTCACCTGGCGATCGCTGAGGCCAGTCATAACGCCGTGTTGTTGCACACCATTCGTGGGTTGTTTGATTTGCTCAAGCGCAACGTGGTGACCAACATTGGCGGCATGTACAAGCAGCGTACCGAAACCCGGGACATGCTGATCACACAGCATCGCGAGTTGTACCTGGCGATTGTCGAAGGTCGTGCGGAACAGGCGCGCGAAGTTTCCAGTCGACACATCCTGTATGTGCAGGAAGTGCTGGAGGAAGTGCGTCAGGAAGTGCAGCGCATGGCTCGGGCGGAGCGGCGCAAGGGGATGTAGCTGTCGTCATGAGATTCAATGTGGCGAGGGAGCAAGCTCCCTCGCCACAAAAGCAGTGACCAGGCTGGAAAATTACTCTTCCTTGCCCTTGTTGCGCACCGCACGCTGCAACTCGCGGCCGGCATCGCGCTCGCGCTCGGTATCACGCTTGTCGTATTCCTTCTTGCCCTTGCCCAGAGCGATCTCGCACTTGACCATGTGCTTGCTCCAGTACCAGGACAGACACACGCAGGCGTAACCCTTTTGCTGCACGGCGGCGGACAGCTTGTCCAGCTCGCGCCGGTTGAGCAGCAGCTTGCGGGTGCGTGTCGGGTCAGCGATGACGTGGGTGCTGGCGGTCATCAGAGGCGTAATGTGACTGCCGAGCAGCCAGGCTTCGCCATCCTTGAGCAGCACGTAACTGTCGACCAGTTGCAGCTTGCTCGCCCGCAGACTTTTTACTTCCCAGCCGGCCAGGACCAGACCAGCCTCGAACCGATGTTCGATGAAGTAATCGTGTCGCGCCTTTTTATTTTGCGCGATGGTCCCTGTTGGGTGTTTCTTCTGTTTAGCCATAGGGGCGGCATTATAGGGAGTTGCACGCGAGTCGGCTACGGTGTTGCTGCGTGCTTGAGCAGGTTGATTGAATCCCGGACAATGCGCGCTCATTTTTGAACGCTTGGTCGTAATAACGATGTCGACAGACAAGGTTTCTGTCCACGGCAGTTGGGCTAGCCGCTGGGTCTTCATACTCGCCGCGACCGGTTCGGCCGTGGGCCTGGGTAGTATCTGGAAATTTCCGTACATGGTTGGCGTCTATGGCGGCGGCGCCTTCGTGCTGATGTTCCTGGCCTGTATTGCGTTGATCGGGGTGCCAGTCATGCTGGCTGAAACCCTGATTGGTCGGCGTGCCCGGCAGAGTCCTGCCAACGCGCTGAAGGCGCTCGCGCGCGAAGCGGGGCGTTCGGGCAAGTGGTCCTGGGGGGCCTTTGCCGGGATGATCACGGCTTTGCTGATCCTGTCCTTCTATAGCGTTGTCGGCGGTTGGTCGCTGGATTACATCATCGATATGGGGCGTGGCGACTTCCAGGGTGTGACGCCGGATCAGGTGGGCGCTTACTTCGGCAATGTGATCGCTGATCCATGGCGGCTGACACTTTGGCACACGATTTTCATGCTGTTATCTGCCGTGGTGATCGCCAAAGGCGTGGTGGCGGGGCTTGAGCGCAGTCTGCGGATCATGATGCCGTTGCTGTTCGTCATGATCCTTGTACTGCTGGGGTACAGCATGACCACCGGGCATTTCATGGAGGGCGTGCATTTCATGTTCGACTTCCACCCGGAAAAAGTCCTCGATGGTTTGTTGCCAGCCATGGGGCATGCGTTCTTTTCCCTGAGCGTGGGCGTCGGCTCGATCATGATCTACGGCGCCTATATGCCGAAGAGCTCGTCGATTACGCGCACTGTGGTTGGCGTGGCGCTGCTCGATACCCTGGTTTCTCTCGTGGCCGGCATGGCACTTTTTCCGATTGTGTTCGCCGCAGGCCTGAACCCGAGCGAAGGCCCTGGCCTGATGTTTGTCAGCTTGCCATTTGCCTTTGGTAACGTAGTCTTCGGCCAATTGATGGGCGTCGTGTTCTTCGTGCTGGTAGCCATTGCGGCATGGAGTTCGGCTATTTCGCTGCTCGAGCCGATGGTGGCTTATCTGGTTGAGCGGACAAAAGTCAGCCGCGCCTGGGTTACCTTCTGGCTGGCGTTCAGTTGCTGGTTTGTCGGTCTCGGCACGGTGTTTTCTTTCAATATCTGGAAGCAAGCGAAGTTTTTCGTGAACGAAGGCGGTTTTTTCCACCTCTACCAATGGGGAGCCGCGGGCGGTCTGGATTTCTTTGGCGTGATCGATTTCTTCACCTCGCGGATCATGTTGCCACTCGGTGGTTTGTGTTTCGTGGTGTTCGCAGGCTGGGTGATGGGGCGGGAGGCGGTGCGCGACGAATTGGCGACCCGCAACCCAGCGATTTTTGCCCTGTCCTTGTTCTTGATGCGCTATGTGGCGCCCATCGGCATTCTCGTAGTGTTTGCCGCACAGCTGTGGAAATAACGCTGACATGACGACACACATTTCACGTTCGGCCTTGCTGCCCTATCCGGCGCAAGCGCTGTATGACCTGGTTAACGACGTAGCACGGTATCCGGAATTCCTGCCGTGGTGCTCGACAGCCGAAGTGCTGGATGCCTCCACCGAGCACATGCGTGCGAGTGTTGGGGTGGCCAAGGGGGGGCTGAGCCAGCATTTTGTGACGCGTAACACCCTGGTTCCCGGTCAGTCGATTGAAATGAACCTTGAAGAGGGGCCGTTCACTCAGTTGCATGGTGTGTGGGTGTTCAAGCCGCTGGGTGAGAAGGCCTGCAAGATCAGCCTGGATCTGTCGTTCGACTATGCGGGGCCGATTGTTCGCGCGACCCTGGGGCCGTTGTTCAATCAGGCGGCCAACACACTGGTGGATGCATTCTGTCAGCGGGCCAAGCAAATGTATGGTTGAGGCATTGAAAGAAGTCGAAGTGGCGTATGCCGCGGTTGATCGTCAAGTGCTTCTGTCAGTGGCGGTGCCGGCAGGAACGACTGTTCGTGCGGCACTGGTGGCATCCGGTATTGGAATGGTATTTCCGGACCTTGACTTGGCCGAGTGCCCGGTGGGGATCTTTGGAAAGGTGATCACCGATCCCGACACTCGTGCGGTTCAGTCAGGGGATCGCATCGAGATTTATCGGCCATTGCTCGCCGATCCGAAAGAGGTTCGACGGCTGCGTGCGGCCAAGGCGGCCGAGGCCAGATCGCGGAATCAGTAACTCGTATGAAACCAGACAATAAAAAACCCGGCATGCCGGGTTTTTTATTGTGTTGCAAATTATTGTGGCGAGGTGTCCAGCGGTTGTGGCGTCGGAACCGGCACGGTTTCTACACCGTCGACGTCTTTCTGGATCTGATCGAGCAGCGAGCCCGGTTTGACCGGTTTTTCCGGTTTTGGCTTCTCGGCGTTCTCTGCTGGAGCGGCCACTGTCGTGGCGCTGTCCTTGCCGAGAATTGCCTCGTCGCGACTCACGCCTGGCATGAAATCACCAGAGAGGCTGACAAGCTGATCATTAGGGTTGAAGATGACGCTAATGCGTTCTTGTTGGCGTTCACCGCCACCCGGTTGCAGGCTGTACAGATAATCCCAGCGATCGGCATGGAACGTGTCGGTCAGCAGAGGGTTGCCCATGATAAACCTTACTTGCTTACGGGTCATTCCCGGGCGCAACTGGTCTATCATGTCCTGCGTGACGACATTGCCCTGCTGGATGTCGATTTTGTAAACCCCGGGGAATGAACAACCGGCGAGTGCGAGCAGTCCCACAAAGGTGAAACTGGTTAGCAAGAGCTTGGTGTTTTGCATCGGTGGGCGACTTCCACTATCTTGGCTGGGACAACGTAAACGCCGATCATACCCGCATTAAGAGAAGCTGCGAAGCAGCATCGCGAGAAAGCTGACCATGGTTGAAAATAGCGAACTACGCAAAGCCGGCCTCAAAGTGACCCTTCCACGGGTCAAAATTCTGCAAATGCTCGATTCCGCCGAGCAGCGTCATATGAGTGCCGAGGATGTGTACAAGGCATTGATGGAGGCTGGCGAGGACGTCGGTCTGGCCACGGTTTACCGTGTACTGACTCAGTTCGAGGCAGCTGGCCTTGTGGTGCGGCATAACTTCGACGGAGGCCACGCGGTCTTCGAGCTGGACGACGGTAAGCACCACGACCATATGGTCAACGTCGAGACTAGCGAAGTGATCGAATTCTTCGACGAAGAAATCGAACGCCTGCAGAAAGCCATCGTCGAGAAATACGGTTTCGAAATGGTTGATCACAATCTTGTGCTGTACGTGCGCAAGAAAAAGTAAGCATGTCGCGCGAATCTGAGATTCGTGAAACGAACGAAGGCGACCCCAGGGTCGCCTTCGTGCTTTCGGCCGAACTTAAATCTTCGCGGTGACGACCATTTTCCTGGCGTGAGCCAGGGATTCCTTGGTCAGGTCGATGCCTCCCAGCATCCGTGCGACTTCTTCGACACGATCATTTTTGCTCAGTCTGGAGACGGCAGTGTGGGTGGCGTCGTCGCCGCGCACTTTGTGCACAAACAGATGTTGGTGACCTTGTGCGGCTACTTGTGGCAAGTGAGTAACGGTCAGAACCTGCCCTCGTTCCCCCAGGCGACGTAGTAGCTGGCCGACGATTTCGGCTGTTGGGCCGCCGATGCCCACGTCCACTTCGTCGAATACAAGGGTCGGTACACGGGAAGTTTGTGCGGTGATCACCTGAATGGCCAAGCTGATACGCGATAGCTCGCCGCCTGAAGCGACCTTCGCCAAGGCTTTCAGTGGCTGACCGGGGTTGGCGCTCACCAGCAGTTCTACCTGTTCCAGGCCGTTGGGCAAAAGCTCATCACTGCTGTTAGGGCGTAGCTCGATAGTGAAGCGTCCACCGGGCATGCCCAGTCGCTGAATTTCCTGCTCCACGGCACTGGCCAGGCTGCTCGAGGCCTGGTGGCGCAGCTCGCTGAGCTCCCGGGCTTTTTCCTGGTAGTGACGCGCATAGGCGGCCAACTCATCGCTCAGTCGCTCGATGGATTCGTCGTTGGCGTTCAGGGTTTCAATCTCATCCAGCAGCTTCTGTTGCATCTCGGCGACTTCGGTCGGCTGGATGCGATGTTTGCGCGCCAGGGTATAGATCGAATCAAGCCGCTCCTCGAGATATTGAAGGCGTGATGGGTCGGCATCGAAATTGTCGAGGAAGCGGTTCAGTTCGCCCACGGCTTCTTCAACCTGGATTTGCGCGCTGGTCAGCAGGCTGCTGGCTTCGCCCAGGGCGCCGATCGAGTTGTTCACGCTCGACAAACGGTTGAGGCTGGCGGTCAGGGCGTTCAGGACATTGCCCGAATCACTCTCGCTGCATTGCTCGACGACTTGCCGGCAGATGCCCACCACGGTTTCGGCGTTAGTCAGGTTCTTGTGTTCCTGTTCCAGCTGCTCCAGCTCATTGTCGCCCAGGCCCAGGTTTTCAAGCTCTTCGAGTTGATAGCTGGGCAATTGATGGCGGGCTCGCTGCTCGTCGCCCGAGTTGGAGAGACGCTCCAGTTCCTGGCGGGTCTGGCGCCAGCGTTGGGCAGCCAGTTGAACCTGGCGGGCGAGGTCCGTTGCGCCGGCGTATTCGTCGAGCAGGCGGCGGTGAGTGTCGGTCTTGAGCAGGGATTGGTGTTCGTGCTGGCTGTGGATGTCGATCAGCAGCTCACCCAAAGCCTTGAGATCGCCCAGGGGGCAGGGCGTGCCATTGATGTAGCCGCGCGAACGACCTTCGGCGGTGATCACCCGGCGCAGGATGCACGGGCCGTCATTTTCCAGGTCGCGCTCGGCGAGCCAGATGCGGGCTTCGGGAATGTCACACAGGTCGAAGGTGGCGAGGATATCGGCCTTGTCGGCGCCGGGGCGGACCACGCCACTGTCGGCGCGATCGCCCAGGGTCAGGCCCAGCGCGTCGAGCATGATCGACTTGCCGGCGCCGGTTTCCCCTGTGATCACGCTCATCCCGCGATCGAGTTCGAGATCGAGATGTTCAACGATGGCGTAGTTATGTACTGACAGGTGCACCAGCATAAAGGCCGCTCCCAGGCGTTAGGTCTGGTTATTTATACAGTGTTTTGTTTCGGGCTGACAATGCCCCCCATTAGCTCGATTTGCTTAATCCGACGAAATCCTTAGTGCGCCCCGGAATGATAATGCAGGTGTTTTTGTAGGGTTAATGCAAGGAGACCCCTTGAAGCTGGATTTTGCGGCCCCATATAGCTGGGCAGAAGCGTGAGTTGAGCTCACGGACGATATTGAAAGGAGAATTCTATGGCTGACGAACAGGCAGTGGATACGCAAAATCTGGACGCCGATCAGGCCTCCCAAGCCTCGGGTGATGATTTGGCAGCTCGTGTAAAAGTGCTCGAAGAACAGCTGGCAGGTGCGCAGGATCAGGCTTTGCGTGTGGCCGCCGATCTGCAGAACGTCCGCCGTCGCGCCGAGCAGGATGTAGAAAAGGCTCACAAATTCGCGCTGGAAAAATTCGCCGGCGATCTGCTGCCGATCATCGACAGCCTGGAGCGTGGCCTGGAGTTGTCCAGCCCGGATGATGAAAGCATCCGTCCGATGCGCGAAGGCATCGAGCTCACACTGAAAATGTTCCAGGACACCCTGAAGCGTTATCAGCTGGAAGCGATCGACCCGCACGGCGAACCGTTCAATGCCGTTCTTCATCAGGCAATGGCAATGCAGGAAAGCGCCGACCTCGAGCCGAACAGTGTGCTCAAGGTGTTCCAGAAGGGCTATCAGCTCAACGGACGCCTGCTGCGCCCGGCGATGGTCGTGGTCAGCAAGGCTCCGGCACCTGTTTCGCCTTCGATTGACGAGCAGGCTTGAAATTAGCCGCAAGGCCCCCATTTAGAAGTCAAGCGTTTAATTACTACCGCAGTTATCCATCACTGCTGCGGCAACCAAATCCAAAGTTTCGGGAGAGTGAACATGGGCAAAATCATCGGTATCGACCTGGGGACTACTAACTCCTGCGTCTCCGTACTTGAAAACGGCGTAGCCAAAGTTATCGAAAACGCCGAAGGCGCGCGTACCACGCCGTCGATCATCGCTTACGCCAACGATGGCGAGATTCTGGTTGGCCAGTCGGCCAAGCGTCAGGCAGTGACCAATCCGCACAACACCCTGTACGCGGTGAAGCGTCTGATCGGTCGCAAGTTCGACGAAGAAGTCGTACAAAAAGACATCAAGATGGTCCCTTACAAAATCGCCAAGGCTGACAACGGCGACGCTTGGGTTGAGGTGAACGGCCAGAAGATGGCTCCGCCACAAATCTCGGCTGAAATTCTGAAGAAGATGAAGAAAACCGCCGAAGACTACCTCGGCGAGTCAGTGACTGAAGCGGTGATCACCGTTCCGGCCTACTTCAACGACAGCCAGCGTCAAGCCACCAAAGACGCCGGACGCATTGCTGGTCTGGACGTAAAACGTATCATCAACGAACCAACCGCAGCTGCGCTGGCTTACGGCATGGACAAGGCCAAGGGCGATCACACCGTGATCGTTTACGACCTGGGTGGCGGTACTTTCGACGTTTCCGTAATCGAAATCGCTGAAGTCGATGGCGAGCACCAGTTCGAAGTGTTGGCCACCAACGGTGATACCTTCCTGGGCGGTGAGGACTTTGACATCCGTCTGATCGACTACCTCGTCGACGAATTCAAGAAAGAAAGCGGCATGAACCTCAAGGGTGACCCGCTGGCGATGCAGCGCCTGAAAGAAGCTGCTGAAAAAGCCAAGATCGAGCTGTCTTCCGCTCAGTCGACCGACGTGAACCTGCCGTACATCACTGCAGACGCCACCGGTCCTAAGCACTTGAACGTGAAAATCTCGCGCGCCAAGCTGGAAGCGCTGGTTGAAGACCTGGTTCAACGCACCATCGAACCTTGCCGCATCGCTCTGAAAGACTCCGGTATCGACGTTGGCGCAATCAACGATGTGATCCTGGTGGGCGGTCAGACCCGTATGCCACTGGTGCAGAAGCTGGTGACCGAGTTCTTCGGTAAAGAAGCTCGTAAAGATGTTAACCCGGACGAAGCGGTTGCCATGGGTGCTGCTATCCAGGGCGCGGTACTGGCCGGTGACGTGAAAGACGTCCTGCTGCTCGACGTTAGCCCGCTGACCCTGGGTATCGAAACCATGGGTGGCGTGATGACTGCGCTGATCGAGAAAAACACCACGATTCCTACCAAGAAATCGCAAGTGTTCTCGACGGCCGACGACAACCAGGGCGCCGTGACCATTCACGTGCTGCAAGGTGAGCGTAAGCAAGCGGCGCAGAACAAGTCCTTGGGCAAGTTCGACCTGGCCGAGATTCCGCCAGCACCACGTGGTGTGCCACAAATCGAAGTGACCTTCGACATCGACGCCAACGGCATCCTGCACGTAGGCGCCAAAGACAAGGCTACCGGCAAGACTCAGTCGATTGTGATCAAGGCCAACTCCGGTCTGTCCGATGAAGAGATCGAACGCATGGTGCGTGATGCCGAGGCCAACGCCGAGGAAGATCGCAAGTTCGAAGAGCTGGCCGCTGCCCGTAATCAGGGTGATGCACTGGTTCACTCGACTCGCAAAATGGTTGCCGATGCTGGCGACAAGGTGAGCGCTGAAGAGAAGGCTGCGATCGAGGCCGCTGTCGTTGCTTTGGAAGCCGCTGTCAAGGGCGACGACAAGGCTGCGATCGAAGCCAAGGTTGAAGAGCTGTCCAAGGTCTCCGCGCCAGTGGCTCAGAAGATGTACGCCGATCAGGCTCAACCCGCTGAAGGCGCTGCACAGCACGCTGAATCGGCTGAAAAAGCTGATGACGTCGTCGACGCTGAGTTCGAAGAAGTCAAAGACCACAAGTAAGTTGTTGGTCGGCCGGTTGGCTGCCTTGGGGCGGTGACTGGTAGGATGTCGCCGCGCGGGAGCTTGCTCCCGCGTTGGCGTGTCTGGAGCAAGCGAATTTTTACAGCATGCGACAACGTTCGAGTGCTGAGGGTATGGCCGGGAATGCTCCTGCTTTCCGAGCCGCAAGTACCGCATCGAATCAAAGACCAGGATCGTTGAATTGACGTGAGTTGGGTCCGGGCCTGTATTGGGGCTCAAC
>OBKH01000192.1_pt1 | contig 10524 bp, 5 predicted proteins | sample 1496241 | NCBI WGS metagenome assembly OBKH01 (sample SAMN03273953, study PRJEB22546) | soil metagenome | isolation source: rice field elevated CO2 plus elevated temperature | place: India: CRRI Experimental farm Cuttack,Odisha-753006 | collected 2013-12-17 | reverse complement strand
GCCAGCGCCACGCCGGCACCGCCGCCGGCACCCGGCGCCGCCGGGTTCGGCTATCCCTACGCCATCGCTCCGCCCGGCATCGGGTTCGGCTCGGGGATGAGCGCCAGCGCCAGCGCTCAACGCAAGGCACCACAGCCCGATAGTGCGGCGGCGGCGGCGGCCGCGGCGGCCGTACGTGACCAAGCGCGGGCGCGGCGGCGGCGCCGTGTCACGCGGCGCGGATACGGCGACGAGTTTATGGATATGAACATCGACGTCGATCCGGACTGGGGCCCTCCGCCCGGCGAAGACCCAGTCACATCCACGGTGGCCTCGGATCGGGGTGCCGGACATCTGGGCTTTGCCGGGACGGCCCGCAGGGAGGCGGTTGCCGACGCGGCCGGGATGACCACGCTGGCTGGCGATGATTTCGGCGACGGGCCAACGACGCCAATGGTGCCGGGTTCGTGGGATCCGGACCGGGATGCGCCTGGCTCGGCGGAGCCTGGAGATCGGGGCTGAGCTAGCCGCGTAGGGTCGATTGGGTGCGTACCGAAGGTGATAGCTGGGACATCACAACGAGTGTCGGTTCGACCGCGCTGTTTGTCGCGACGGCGCGAGCGCTGGAAGCCCAGAAGTCCGACCCGCTGGTCGTCGACCCATATGCGGAGGCGTTCTGCCGTGCCGTCGGCGGTTCGTGGGCCGATGTGCTCGACGGCAAGCTTCCCGACCACAAGTTGAAGAGCACCGATTTCGGCGAGCACTTCGTCAACTTCCAGGGTGCCCGCACCAAGTATTTCGACGAGTATTTCCGTCGGGCCGCCGCCGCCGGCGCGCGGCAGGTGGTCATCCTGGCGGCGGGGCTGGACTCGCGCGCGTACCGGCTGCCTTGGCCCGACGGGACCACGGTTTTTGAGCTGGACCGCCCGCAGGTCCTTGATTTCAAGCGCGAGGTGCTCGCCAGCCACGGTGCCCAACCGCGCGCCCTGCGCCGCGAGATCGCCGTCGACCTGCGTGACGATTGGCCACAAGCCTTGCGGGACAGTGGTTTCGATGCGGCTGCACCGTCGGCATGGATTGCCGAAGGGCTGCTGATCTATCTCCCGGCCACCGCCCAGGAGCGGCTATTCACCGGCATCGATGCCCTGGCCGGGCGCCGAAGCCACGTCGCCGTCGAGGATGGTGCCCCAATGGGGCCAGACGAATATGCGGCTAAGGTCGAAGAGGAGCGCGCCGCGATCGCCGAGGGAGCCGAGGAGCACCCGTTTTTTCAACTGGTCTACAACGAGCGATGCGCGCCGGCCGCCGAGTGGTTCGGCGAGCGAGGTTGGACCGCGGTCGCTACGCTGTTGAACGACTACCTCGAAGCGGTGGGTCGCCCGGTACCCGGACCGGAATCCGAAGCCGGGCCGATGTTCGCCCGCAACACCCTGGTCAGTGCCGCCCGCGTCTGACGGCGCACCGTTCGCGCTGCCGGCACCCCGGGCTCCATAATGAAAATCATGTTCAGTAAGCTACACTCTGCATATCGGGCTACCAACGAAATGGAGTATCGGTCATGATCTTGCCAGCCGTGCCTAAAAGCTTGGCCGCAGGGCCGAGTCGATTGGTCGCGGTCGCCTCGACAGTTAGCTTATGCAATGCTAACTTCGGGGCAAAGTTCAGGCGGATCGGCCGATGGCGGGCGTAGGTGAAGGAGACAGCGGAGGCGTGGAGCGTGATGACATTGGCATGGTGGCCGCTTCCCCCGTCGCGTCTCGGGTAAATGGCAAGGTAGACGCTGACGTCGTCGGTCGATTTGCCACCTGCTGCCGTGCCCTGGGCATCGCGGTTTACCAGCGTAAACGTCCGCCGGACCTGGCTGCCGCCCGGTCTGGTTTCGCCGCGCTGACCCGCGTCGCCCATGACCAGTGCGACGCCTGGACCGGGCTGGCCGCTGCCGGCGACCAGTCCATCGGGGTGCTGGAAGCCGCCTCGCGCACGGCGACCACGGCTGGTGTGTTGCAGCGGCAGGTGGAACTGGCCGATAACGCCTTGGGCTTCCTGTACGACACCGGGCTGTACCTGCGTTTTCGTGCCACCGGACCTGACGATTTCCACCTCGCGTATGCCGCTGCGTTGGCTTCGACGGGCGGGCCGGAGGAGTTTGCCAAGGCCAATCACGTGGTGTCCGGTATCACCGAGCGCCGCGCCGGCTGGCGTGCCGCCCGTTGGCTCGCCGTGGTCATCAACTACCGCGCCGAGCGCTGGTCGGATGTCGTGAAGCTGCTCACTCCGATGGTTAATGATCCCGACCTCGACGAGGCCTTTTCGCACGCGGCCAAGATCACCCTGGGCACCGCACTGGCCCGACTGGGCATGTTTGCCCCGGCGCTGTCTTATCTGGAGGAACCCGACGGTCCTGTCGCGGTCGCTGCTGTCGACGGTGCACTGGCCAAAGCGCTGGTGCTGCGCGCGCATGTGGATGAGGAGTCGGCCAGCGAAGTGCTGCAGGACTTGTATGCGGCTCACCCCGAAAACGAACAGGTCGAGCAGGCGCTGTCGGATACCAGCTTCGGGATCGTCACCACCACAGCCGGGCGGATCGAGGCCCGCACCGATCCGTGGGATCCGGCGACCGAGCCCGGCGCGGAGGATTTCGTCGATCCCGCGGCCCACGAACGCAAGGCCGCGCTGCTGCACGAGGCCGAACTCCAACTCGCCGAGTTCATCGGCCTCGACGAGGTCAAACGCCAGGTGTCGCGGCTGAAGAGCTCAGTGGCCATGGAACTGGTCCGCAAGCAGCGTGGGCTCACGGTCGCCCAACGCACGCACCACTTGGTGTTTGCGGGACCGCCCGGGACCGGCAAGACCACCATTGCCCGGGTGGTCGCCAAGATCTATTGCGGCCTTGGCTTGTTGAAGCGGGAGAACATCCGCGAGGTCCATCGCGCCGACCTCATCGGCCAACACATCGGCGAGACCGAGGCGAAAACCAACGCGATCATCGACAGCGCGCTGGACGGGGTGCTGTTCCTCGACGAGGCCTACGCCCTGGTGGCCACCGGCGCCAAGAACGACTTCGGGTTGGTGGCCATTGACACCTTGTTGGCCAGGATGGAAAACGACCGCGACCGGCTGGTGGTCATCATCGCCGGCTATCGCGCCGACCTGGACAAATTCCTGGACACCAACGAGGGACTTCGGTCGCGTTTCACCCGCAACATCGACTTTCCCTCCTACACGTCCCATGAGCTGGTGGAGATCGCGCACAAGATGGCCGAACAGCGAGACAGCGTCTTCGAACAGTCCGCGCTGCACGATTTGGAGGCGTTGTTCGCCAAGTTGGCGGCGGAGTCGACACCAGATACCAACGGAATCTCGCGACGTAGCCTCGACATCGCGGGCAATGGTCGGTTTGTGCGCAACATCGTCGAACGCTCCGAAGAAGAGCGTGAATTCCGGCTGGACCATTCCGAACATGCCGGATCCGGTGAGTTCAGCGACGAGGAGCTGATGACCATCACGGCCGACGACGTGGGTAGATCGGTAGAGCCGCTATTGCGTGGCCTCGGGCTCTCGGTGCGGGCATGACGAACCAGCAGCACGACCACGACTTCGACCACGACCGTCGCTCGTTCGCCTCCCGAACCCCGGTCAACAACAACCCCGACAAGGTTGTCTACCGCCGCGGCTTCGTCACCCGCCATCAGGTGACGGGCTGGCGGTTCGTGATGCGCCGAATCGCCGCCGGAATCGCATTGCACGACACCCGCATGCTGGTCGACCCGTTGCGCACTCAGTCACGCGCGGTGCTGATGGGTGTGCTGATTGTGATCACGGGGTTGATCGGCTCCTTCGTATTCTCGTTGATTCGGCCCAATGGGCAGGCGGGTAGCAACGCGGTGCTTGCCGACCGGTCCACCGCGGCGCTGTATGTGCGGGTGGGCGAGCAGCTGCACCCGGTGCTCAACCTGACCTCGGCCCGGCTGATCGTCGGCCGGCCGGTGAGCCCGACGACGGTGAAAAGTACTGAGTTGGACCAGTTTCCGCGCGGAAACCTGATCGGCATCCCGGGTGCGCCGGAGCGGATGGTGCAGAACACCTCCACCGACGCGAACTGGACGGTGTGTGACGGCCTCAACGCACCGTCGCGGGGCGGTGCGGATGGCGTGGGTGTGACGGTGATTGCCGGCCCGCTGGAGGACACCGGCGCACGCGCGGCCGCGCTCGGGCCCGGGCAGGCGGTGCTGGTCGACAGCGGCGCCGGCACCTGGCTGTTGTGGGACGGCAAGCGCAGCCCGATTGATCTGGCCGATCATGCGGTCACCAGCGGCCTCGGCCTGGGCGCCGACGTGCCCGCGCCGCGGATCATCGCCTCGGGGCTGTTCAACGCGATACCCGAAGCACCGCCACTGACGGCGCCGATCATCCCGGATGCCGGCAACCCGGCGAGCTTCGGTGTGCCGGCGCCGATCGGCGCGGTGGTGAGTTCCTACGCCCTGAAAGACTCGGGCAAGACCATATCGGACACCGTGCAGTACTACGCGGTGCTGCCGGACGGTTTGCAGCAGATTTCGCCGGTATTGGCGGCAATCCTGCGCAACAACAACTCCTATGGTCTGCAGCAGCCGCCTCGGCTGGGGGCCGACGAGGTCGCCAAGCTGCCGGTGTCGCGGGTGTTGGACACCAGGCGCTATCCCAGCGAGCCGGTAAGTCTCGTCGACGTTACCCGTGACCCCGTCACCTGCGCGTACTGGAGCAAGCCGGTGGGTGCGGCCACCAGCTCGTTGACTCTGTTGGCAGGCTCGGCGCTGCCGGTGCCAGATGCGGTGCACACCGTCGAGCTGGTCGGCGCCGGCAACGGTGGTGTGGCAACCCGAGTGGCGTTAGCGGCCGGTACTGGCTACTTCACCCAGACGGTGGGCGGCGGCCCAGATGCGCCGGGCGCCGGGTCGTTGTTCTGGGTGTCGGATACCGGGGTGCGTTACGGTATCGACAATGAGCCTCAGGGAGTGGCTGGAGGCGGCAAAGCGGTTGAGGCCCTTGGCCTGAACCCGCCCCCGGTCCCCATCCCGTGGTCGGTGCTGTCGCTGTTTGTGCCCGGCCCGACGCTGTCGCGTGCCGACGCGCTGCTGGCACACGACACCTTGGTGCCCGACAGCAGGCCCGCTCGTCCGGTATCGGCCGAGGGAGGGTACCGGTGAGCAGACTGATCTTTGAGGCTCGTCGCCGACTGGCGCCGCCGAGCAGCCACCAGGGCACCATCATCATCGAGGCGCCTCCCGAGCTGCCTCGGGTGATCCCACCGTCACTGCTACGACGAGCGCTGCCTTATCTGATCGGGATCCTCATCGTGGGGATGATCGTGGCGCTGGTCGCCACCGGGATGCGGGTGATTTCTCCGCAGACGTTGTTCTTCCCATTTGTGCTGCTGTTGGCGGCCACCGCGCTCTACCGCGGCAACGACAAGAAGATGCGCACCGAGGAGGTCGACGCCGAACGGGCCGACTACCTACGTTACCTATCGGTGGTGCGGGACAACATTCGGGCCCAGGCCGCCGAGCAGCGGGCCAGCGCGTTGTGGTCTCATCCTGACCCGACGGCGTTGGCGTCGGTGCCGGGGTCACGTCGCCAATGGGAGCGTGACCCGCACGACCCCGACTTTTTGGTGTTGCGGGCCGGCCGGCACACGGTACCGCTGGCTACTACGCTGCGAGTCAACGACACCGCCGACGAGATCGACCTGGAACCGGTGTCGCACAGTGCATTACGCAGCCTGCTCGACACCCAGCGCAGCATTGGCGACGTGCCGACCGGGATCGACCTGACCAAGGTTTCGCCGATCACCGTGCTGGGGGAGCGCGCACAGGTGCGCGCGGTGTTACGCGCCTGGATCGCTCAGGCGGTGACCTGGCACGACCCGACGGTGCTCGGGGTGGCGCTGGCCGCGCGTGATCTGGAGGGTCGCGATTGGAACTGGCTGAAGTGGTTACCGCACGTGGACATTCCCGGCCGCCTCGATGCGCTGGGCCCGGCCCGCAATCTGTCGACCGATCCCGACGAGCTCATCGCGCTGCTGGGGCCCGTCCTGGCAGACCGCCCGGCGTTTACCGGGCAGCCAACAGATGCGTTGCGGCACTTGCTGATCGTCGTCGATGACCCGGACTACGACCTGGGCGCATCGCCGCTGGCGGTGGGCCGCGCGGGTGTCACCGTCGTGCACTGCTCGGCCAGTGCGCCGCACCGGGAACAGTATTCGGATCCGGAAAAGCCGATCCTGCGGGTGGCTCACGGCGCTATCGAACGCTGGCAGACAGGCGGCTGGCAGCCCTACATCGACGCCGCCGACCAATTCAGCGCTGATGAGGCCGCCCACCTGGCGCGCCGACTGTCGCGGTGGGACTCCAACCCCACCCATGCCGGGCTGCGCTCGGCGGCCACTCGCGGCGCGAGTTTCACCACACTGCTGGGCATCGAGGACGCATCCCGACTGGATGTGCCCGCGCTGTGGGCGCCGCGACGACGCGACGAGGAGTTACGCGTGCCGATCGGTGTCACTGGCACCGGCGAGCCGCTGATGTTCGACCTCAAAGACGAAGCCGAGGGCGGGATGGGCCCGCACGGGCTGATGATCGGCATGACCGGTTCGGGCAAGTCGCAGACTTTGATGTCGATTCTGTTGTCGCTGTTGACCACACACTCCGCGGAGCGGCTCATCGTCATCTACGCCGACTTCAAGGGTGAGGCCGGCGCCGACAGTTTCCGAGATTTCCCGCAGGTGGTTGCGGTGATCTCGAATATGGCCGAGAAGAAGTCGTTGGCTGATCGGTTCGCCGACACGCTGCGCGGCGAGGTGGCTCGTCGCGAGATGCTGCTGCGTGAGGCCGGCCGCAAGGTCCAGGGCAGCGCGTTCAACTCGGTGCTCGAGTATGAAAACGCCATCGCCGCAGGGCATAGCCTGCCGCCCATCCCGACACTGTTCGTGGTCGCCGACGAGTTCACCTTGATGCTGGCCGATCACCCGGAATACGCGGAGCTGTTCGACTATGTGGCCCGCAAGGGTCGCTCGTTTCGCATCCACATCCTATTCGCGTCCCAGACACTGGACGTGGGCAAGATCAAAGACATCGACAAGAACACCGCCTATCGGATTGGGCTGAAAGTGGCCAGCCCCAGCGTTTCTCGCCAGATCATCGGCGTGGAGGACGCCTACCACATCGAGTCGGGCAAAGAACACAAAGGCGTGGGCTTTTTGGTGCCCGCGCCCGGTGCCACCCCGATAAGGTTCCGCAGCACCTATGTCGACGGGATCTATGAACCGCCGCAGACGGCTAAAGCCGTTGTCGTGCAATCCGTTCCGGAGCCCAAGCTGTTCACCGCCGCCGCGGTGGAACCGGATCCGGGCACGGTGATCGCCGATACTGACGAACAAGAACCCGCCGACCCACCACGCAAACTGATCGCGACCATCGGCGAACAACTGGCCCGCTACGGTCCGCGGGCGCCGCAGTTGTGGCTGCCGCCACTCGACGAAACGATCCCACTGAGCGCGGCGTTGGCCCGCGCCGGGGTGGGCCCCCGGCAGTGGCGCTGGCCGCTGGGGGAGATCGACAGGCCCTTCGAGATGCGGCGCGACCCGTTGGTGTTTGACGCTAGGTCGTCGGCCGGAAATATGGTGATCCACGGCGGCCCCAAGTCCGGCAAATCCACTGCGCTGCAGACATTCATCCTCTCAGCTGCTAGCCTGCACTCGCCGCACGAGGTTAGCTTCTATTGCCTGGACTACGGCGGTGGGCAGCTGCGGGCGCTACAGGATCTAGCGCACGTCGGCAGTGTCGCCTCAGCGCTGGAACCCGAACGCATCCGCCGCACCTTCGGCGAGCTCGAGCAACTGCTGTTGTCCCGGCAGCAGCGGGAAGTATTCCGTGACCGGGGTGCTAATGGCTCGACCCCCGACGACGGGTTCGGTGAGGTGTTCCTGGTCATCGACAATCTCTATGGCTTCGGCCGCGATAACACCGATCAGTTCAACACCCGTAATCCGTTGCTGGCCAGGGTAACCGAACTGGTCAACGTGGGCCTTGCCTACGGGATCCACGTGATCATTACCACGCCGAGCTGGCTGGAAGTGCCGTTGGCGATGCGCGACGGGCTCGGGCTGCGTCTCGAGCTGCGACTGCACGACGCGCGCGACAGCAACGTGCGGGTGGTCGGCGCCCTGCGCCGCCCGGCCGACGCCGTCCCGCACGACCAGCCCGGCCGCGGACTGACCATGGCCGCCGAGCACTTCCTGTTCGCGGCTCCAGAACTGGACGCGCAAACAAACCCGGTGGCCGCGATCAACGCCCGCTACCCCGGCATGGCGGCTCCCCCGGTTCGGTTGTTGCCCACCAACCTTGCGCCGCACGCCGTCGGCGAACTGTATCGGGGTCCCGACCAACTGGTGATTGGCCAGCGCGAAGAAGACCTGGCGCCGGTGATACTCGACCTCGCCGCCAACCCGCTGCTGATGGTGTTCGGCGATGCCAGGTCAGGAAAGACGACGCTGCTGCGCCACATCATCCGCACCGTCCGCGAGCACTCCACCGCCGACCGGGTCGCGTTCACCGTGCTGGACCGCCGGCTACACCTGGTCGACGAACCACTGTTCCCCGACAACGAGTACACCGCCAACATCGATCGGATCATCCCGGCGATGCTCGGGCTGGCCAACCTCATCGAGGCGCGCCGGCCGCCGGCCGGGATGTCTGCGGCCGAGCTGTCCCGCTGGACCTTTGCCGGGCACACCCACTACCTGATCATCGACGACGTCGACCAGGTACCGGATTCGCCGGCGATGACCGGTCCCTACATCGGACAGCGGCCGTGGACCCCGCTGATCGGTCTCCTGGCCCAGGCCGGCGACTTGGGGCTACGGGTGATTGTCACCGGGCGTGCCACTGGATCGGCGCACCTGCTGATGACAAGTCCGTTGCTGCGCCGGTTCAACGACCTGCAGGCGACCACGCTGATGTTGGCAGGCAATCCGGCCGACAGCGGCAAGATTCGCGGTGAGCGGTTTGCCCGATTGCCTGCTGGACGAGCAATTCTGTTGACCGACAGTGATAGTCCAACCTACGTGCAGTTGATCAACCCGCTGGTCGATGCGGCCGCGGTTTCTGGTGAAACCCAACAGAAGGGGAGTCAGTCATGACGTTGCGAGTGGTTCCGGAGGGGCTGGCCGCAGCCAGCGCTGCGGTGGAAGCGCTGACGGCGCGGTTGGCCGCCGCGCATGCGAGCGCAGCGCCGGTGATTACCGCGGTAGTGCCGCCGGCGGCGGATCCGGTGTCGCTGCAGACCGCGGCCGGGTTCAGTGCACAGGGCGTCGAGCACGCGGTCGTCACCGCCGAAGGTGTCGAAGAGCTGGGACGCGCCGGCGTTGGTGTGGGCGAATCCGGCGCCAGCTACCTGGCCGGTGATGCGGCCGCCGCCGCTACGTACGGGGTCGTGGGCGGCTGAGCATGGCCGCGCCCATCTGGATGGCTTCGCCGCCGGAGGTACATTCGGCGTTGCTTAGCAATGGTCCGGGCCCGGGTTCGCTAGTGGCGGCTGCCACGGCCTGGAGCCAGCTGAGTGCCGAGTATGCCTCGACGGCAGCAGAACTCAGTGGGCTACTGGGGGCGGTACCTGGTTGGGCATGGCAGGGGCCCAGCGCGGAGTGGTACGTGGCCGCGCATTTGCCATATGTGGCGTGGCTGACGCAGGCCAGTGCGGATGCCGCAGGAGCAGCGGCCCAGCACGAGGCCGCCGCGGCGGCCTACACCACTGCCTTGGCAGCCATGCCGACATTAGCGGAGTTGGCCGCCAACCACGTGATTCACACCGTGTTGGTGGCGACGAATTTCTTTGGGATCAACACGATTCCCATCACGCTCAATGAGGCCGATTACGTGCGCATGTGGTTGCAGGCGGCCGCCGTCATGGGTCTTTATCAGGCGGCTTCGGGTGCGGCACTGGCTTCGGCGCCGCGCACCGTCCCGGCGCCGACGGTTATGAATCCAGGTGGCGGTGCGGCGAGCACTGTCGGGGCGGTCAACCCCTGGCAGTGGCTCTTAGCGTTGCTTCAACAGCTCTGGAACGCCTACACGGGTTTCTACGGGTGGATGTTGCAGCTCATCTGGCAGTTCCTGCAGGATCCCATTGGTAACTCGATCAAGATCATCATCGCCTTCCTCACGAATCCCATTCAGGCACTGATCACTTACGGGCCGCTGTTGTTCGCGCTGGGCTACCAGATTTTCTTCAACCTGGTCGGCTGGCCGACCTGGGGCATGATCTTGAGCTCGCCGTTCTTGTTGCCGGCCGGGCTCGGGCTGGGCTTGGCAGCAATAGCCTTTCTACCTATTGTGCTTGCGCCCGCGGTGATTCCGCCGGCGAGTACTCCGCTGGCTGCTGCCGCCGTCGCCGCCGGGTCGGTGTGGCCGGCGGTCAGCATGGCCGTAACGGGGGCGGGCACCGCTGGGGCTGCGACGCCCGCGGCGGGCGCGGCTCCGTCTGCGGGCCGCGCCCCCGCCCCCGCCCCAC
>OBKH01000190.1_pt1 | contig 10653 bp, 9 predicted proteins | sample 1496241 | NCBI WGS metagenome assembly OBKH01 (sample SAMN03273953, study PRJEB22546) | soil metagenome | isolation source: rice field elevated CO2 plus elevated temperature | place: India: CRRI Experimental farm Cuttack,Odisha-753006 | collected 2013-12-17 | reverse complement strand
AGCAACGGGCGGAGATGATCTGGCAGTTCCGTGACCTGTGCGACATCCACCACGCCCGCCCCGTGTTCTATCAAGTGCGCGCGGAAAACCTGCCGTACTACATGGACATCGGCCTGACGGCGATCAAACTCGGCGAGGAAGCCCGGGTGGATCTGCATCGCTTCGATCTCGAAGCCAAGGGCAAAGAGATGAAGGACCTGCGCTACACTTGGAACCGTGGCACACGCGACGGTCTGTCGCTGGAGATCTTCGAGCCGGGCCAGGCGCCGATGGATGAGCTGAAGGTGATATCCGATGCCTGGCTGACCGGCAAGAACGTACGCGAGAAAGGCTTCTCCCTTGGCCGCTTCAGCGATGACTACCTCAAGCATTTCCGCATTGCGGTGATTCGTTTCGAAGGACGCCCGGTGGCGTTCGCCAACCTGCTCGAGACCTATAGCCATGACCTGGCCAGCCTCGACCTGATGCGCGCGCACCCGGACGCACCCAAACTGACCATGGAATTCATGATGGTCGGCCTGATTCAGCATTATAAAAATCATGGATATGCACGCTTCAGCCTGGGCATGGTGCCATTGTCGGGGTTACAACCCCGTCGCGGCGCCCCCTTGACCCAGCGCCTGGGCTCGATGGTTTTCCGCCGTGGTGAGCAGCTCTACAACTTCCAAGGCTTGCGCCGCTTCAAAGACAAGTTCCAGCCAGACTGGGAACCCCGTTATATGGCCGTGCCCGCCGGACTCGATCCGCTGGTTGCCCTGGCCGATACTGCTGCCCTGATCGCGGGCGGCTTGACTGGATTGGTGAAACGCTGATGATTCAACGCTCCTTGCGGTACGTCCTGGGCACACTGGTGGTGCTGGCCCTGATTCTCGGTGGTGGCTACTGGTACCTGAAACGCCCGGCACCGGAACCGACCCTCGAACTGTTGACCCCGGCCGACGGCGCGGCGATGACCCGCGTCATCCCCGGAACCACGCCACACGCCCAGGTGCTGGTGGCGGTCACCGAGGAACAGAAACTCAGCGACAAACAATTGATGACCCTGAGCCGCAGCGGCTCAGCGCAGATTGTTCAAGTGATCCTGCCCAAGGACTGCCTGCTGCAAAGCCGCGCCCTGCAGTCGGGCCTGAGAGAACTCAAAGGCCCGGCAACCCTGGTCAGCGGCATAGGCCCCGGCGCAGTACTCGCCTGGCGCTGGTTGTCCGAACAGAAAAACGACAAGGCCCAGGCTGTCTCGGTCGACCTGGCCCTGGAAAAGGGTGGCTGCACGCACTTGTTGCCAAAAAGCGCCTCCCACGGCCACTGGCTGGTGGCGTGGAACGACAACCCGGATGACACCAGTGCCGGCTTCGTGCGCGACCAGCCCAACGCCGAAACCAGCATCAGCGACTACGACATCAACTTGCCGCAAGTGCTGAACAACGAACTGCGCAAGATTCTGGTCGGTGGCGACAAGGCCTCGGGCGGCCTGCAGATTCCTGTGGTTGAAGTGCCGGCTGGCCAGGCCAAGGACACCGTGACCCTGTTCCTGTCCGGAGATGGTGGCTGGCGTGACCTCGACCGCGACGTGGCGGGCGAAATGGCGAAGATCGGCTACCCCGTGGTCGGCATCGATACCCTGCGCTACTACTGGCAGCACAAAAGCCCTGAGCAAAGCGCCCTGGACCTTGCCGAGCTGATGCAGCACTACCGGCAGAAATGGGGCACCAAGCGCTTCATCCTCACCGGCTACTCGTTTGGTGCCGATGTGTTGCCAGCGATCTACAACCGCCTGGCGGAGTCCGAGCAGCAGCGCGTCGACGCGATCATCCTGCTGGCCTTCGCCCGCACCGGCAGCTTCGAGATCGAGGTCGAAGGCTGGCTTGGCAACGCCGGCAAGGAAGCCGCCACCGGCCCGGAAATGGCCAAGCTGCCTGCCGCCAAAGTGGTGTGCATCTACGGTGAAGAAGAAGTCGACGAAAGCGGCTGCACCGACAAGACTGCCGTGGGCGAAGCCATTAAACTGCCTGGCGGTCACCACTTCGACGAGAACTACCCGGCCCTGGCCAAGCGCTTGGTGGACATCATCATAAAACGCCAGGCCAAGGAAGAGACGACGGCGCAGGAATGATGTAAACCGAGCAAGCAAAAAAGCCCCTACCGCTGCATAAGCGTGGGGGCTTTTTCATTTCAGCAGGTACTACTTATCCTGTGTACAAGCGAGCCTGCTCGCTCCCACAGGGTATCCGCGCAAGGTTCATTCAATTGCCAGACAACAAAAAGCCCCCGATACCGAAAGGCACCGGGGGCTTTTGATTCAGGTTTACATCTCGACCTGAGTACCCAGCTCGATCACTCGGTTCAGCGGCAGATTGAAGAAGCGCAGGTTGCCGTTGGCGTTTTTCAACATAAAGGCAAACAGCGCCTCACGCCAGCGGGCCATGCCTTCGATTTTAGAGGCGATGACCGTCTCACGACTGAGGAAGTAGGTCGTGCGCATCGGACTGAAGTCCAGCTCATCCAGATGGCACAGCTTCAGCGCTTGCGGTACGTCCGGCTCGTCAGTGAAACCGAAGTGCAGGATCACGCGGAAGAAACCCTCACCATAGGCGTCGACCTCGAACCGTCGAGATGACGGCACACGCGGGATATCCTCATACACCACCGTGAGCAGCACCACTTGCTCGTGCAGCACCTGGTTATGCAACAGATTGTGCAACAACGCGTGAGGCACGGCGTCCGGCCGAGCCGTGAGGAATACAGCGGTGCCCTGAACACGATGCGGTGGTTGTACGGCGATGCTGCTGATGAAAATCGGCAGCGGCAGGCCGCCCTCGTCCAGACGATCCACCAGCAACTCTTTGCCGCGCTTCCAGGTGGTCATCAGGATAAACAACACGATCCCCGCCAGAACCGGGAAGGCACCACCCTGAATGATTTTTGGCACGTTGGCGGCAAAAAACAGCCCGTCCACCAGCAGAAAGCCCACCAGGATTGGCACCGCCAGCACGGGTGGCCATTTCCACAACAACAGCATCACAGCGGAGACCAGAATACTGGTGATCAGCATGGTTCCGGTGACCGCCACGCCATAGGCCGAGGCCAACGCGCCGGAGGATTCAAAGCCTAGCACCAGCAGGATCACGCCAACCATCAGCGCCCAGTTCACCGCACCAATGTAGATCTGCCCCTGCTCGGCACTGGATGTGTGCTGAATGTGCATGCGCGGGATATACCCCAGTTGAATCGCCTGACGAGTCAACGAGAACGCGCCAGAGATCACTGCTTGCGAAGCAATCACCGTGGCCAGGGTCGCCAGCACCACCAGCGGGATCAACGCCCAGCTCGGCGCCAACAGGTAGAACGGGTTGCGTGCCGCCTCCGGGTTTTCCAGCAGCAAGGCGCCCTGGCCAAAGTAGTTGAGCACCAGCGCCGGCAGCACCAGGGCGAACCAGGCACGGGCGATCGGCTTGCGGCCGAAGTGGCCCATATCAGCGTATAACGCTTCGGCCCCGGTCAAGGCCAGCACCACAGCGCCCAGGATGGCAACACCCATGCCCGGATGCACCATGAAGAACCGCACGCCCCACATCGGGTTCAGCGCGCTAAGGACTTCCGGGTGCTGCACAATACCGTTGGCGCCAAGCACACCCAGCACCACGAACCACAGCACCATGACTGGGCCGAACAGCTTGCCGATTCGGTCTGTACCGTGCTTCTGGATCAGAAACAACGCCACCAGCACGAGCAGTGCCACGGGCACCACCCAGCGTTCCAGCCCCTCGAACGCCAGCTCCAGCCCCTCCCCCGCCGACAGCACGGAAATCGCCGGGGTGATCATACTGTCGCCATAAAACAGCGCCGCGCCGATCAGTCCCAGAATCACCAGCACTGATCGCAGCTTCGGATAGGGCGATGAGGCGCGACGAGCAAGTGCCGTCAGCGCCATGATCCCGCCTTCGCCCTGGTTGTCTGCCCGCAGAATGAACAGCACGTACTTGATCGAAACAACCCAGACCAGCGACCAAAAAATCAGCGCCAGAATCCCAAATACGCCGTCATGATTGACCGGAACTCCATAGTGGCCTGTAAACACCTCTTTGAGGGTGTACAGCGGGCTCGTGCCGATATCGCCATATACCACCCCAACCGCCGCGACCAGCATGCCGATCGGCTTTGCCGCCGAATGCCCGGCGCCCGCAGCCTGACTACTTGCCTGACCCATCCACCACTCCTACTACCCAGACCCGGGCTTCTTTTGAAGAAGCACTATGCTTTGTCGTGCAGCATGCGCTGTTTTACTTCGCGTTACAGACGTTTTGATGACTGTAAAAATTCGGTAAAGCCTAACGGCGCGAAGCATAGCGCAGCACTCGTCGTATTTCCCTGCATAAAGCTGGTCAAGTGCGCTTGCCATCGCTAGAATTGCGCACTTTTTGATCAGAGGCGCGATAAAGCGTCCATCTGTCGCCTTGCCGATCACGGCTGGAGGCGTCACAAAATACCGAGGTTAGACATGTCCACCACTCCTGCGCCGGCCAATCCCAAGGTTGGCTTCGTATCCCTGGGTTGCCCGAAAGCACTGGTCGACTCCGAGCGCATCCTTACCCAGCTGCGCATGGAAGGCTATGACGTCGTGTCCACTTATCAGGATGCGGACGTAGTGGTCGTCAATACCTGCGGCTTCATCGACTCGGCCAAGGCGGAATCCCTGGAAGTGATCGGCGAAGCCATCAAGGAAAACGGCAAGGTCATCGTGACCGGTTGCATGGGCGTCGAAGAAGGCAATATCCGCAACGTGCACCCGAGCGTGCTGGCCGTGACAGGCCCGCAGCAGTACGAGCAAGTGGTCAACGCCGTGCATGACGTCGTGCCTCCGAGACAGGATCACAACCCGCTGATCGACCTGGTGCCGCCTCAAGGGATCAAACTGACCCCGCGCCACTACGCCTACCTGAAGATTTCCGAAGGTTGCAACCACAGCTGCAGCTTCTGCATCATCCCGTCGATGCGCGGCAAACTGGTCAGCCGTCCAGTGGGTGATGTGCTCGACGAGGCCCAGCGCCTGGTCAAATCCGGCGTCAAGGAGCTGCTGGTGATCTCCCAGGACACCAGCGCCTACGGCGTCGATGTGAAATATCGCACCGGCTTCTGGAACGGCGCGCCGGTAAAAACCCGCATGACCGAACTCTGCGAAGCTCTCAGCACCCTGGGCGTCTGGGTTCGCCTGCACTACGTTTACCCGTACCCGCACGTTGACGAGTTGATCCCGCTGATGGCGGCCGGCAAGATCCTGCCGTACCTGGACATCCCGTTCCAGCACGCCAGCCCGAAAGTCCTCAAGGCAATGAAACGCCCGGCGTTCGAAGACAAAACCCTGGCACGCATCAAGAACTGGCGCGAGATCTGCCCGGACCTGATCATCCGTTCGACCTTCATCGTCGGCTTCCCCGGCGAAACCGAAGAAGACTTCCAATACCTGCTGAACTGGCTGACCGAAGCGCAACTCGACCGCGTCGGCTGCTTCCAGTACTCGCCGGTCGAAGGCGCTCCAGCCAACGATCTGGATCTGGAAGTCGTCCCGGACGAGGTCAAACAGGATCGCTGGGAGCGCTTCATGGCGCACCAGCAGGCGATCAGCTCGGCGCGCCTGCAACTGCGCATCGGCCGTGAAATCGAAGTGCTGGTCGATGAGGTCGATGAGGTCGACGAGCAAGGCGCAGTCGGCCGTTGCTTCTTCGATGCCCCGGAAATTGATGGCAACGTGTTCATCGACAACGGCAGCAACCTGAAGCCGGGCGACAAGGTCTGGTGCAAAGTGACCGACGCCGACGAATATGACCTGTGGGCTGAACAGATCTAAGCACCAAAAATACGAAAAGCCCCGCTCTCTTGACGAGATGCGGGGCTTTTTTACGGCTATCGTTTTATGAAGAACGGATTTCTCTTCCCTCACAACCGGTTGAAAAAAGAAGGAGCAGTCGGGCATGCGCCAACATTCGGTCATCCATACGCCGAAACTGAGCGACTACGAAGAACTGACACGGGTTTGGGAGGCTTCGGTACGGGCCACCCATGACTTTCTGCCAGAGAGCTACATCGAATTGCTGAAAAACCTGGTGCTGACCCGCTACCTCGATGCGGTCATGCTGATCTGCACCAAAGACCCACGCCAGCGCATTACCGGATTCGCCGGGGTCGCGGCAGGCAAGATCGAAATGCTTTTCATCGACCCCGCACACCGCGGCCAGGGCTTGGGCAAGCAGTTGCTGCGCTACGCCATGGAGCACCTGAATGCCGATGAACTGGACGTCAACGAACAGAACCCGCAAGCCCTCGGTTTTTACTTTAAACAGGGCTTCGAAGTCATTGGACGTTCTGAAGTCGACGGCATGGGGCAGCCGTATCCGCTGTTGCATATGCGGATGCGCCAAAACCAGCAGCGCTCACGACTTGGCTGACACCACACGGAACGACAAGCCAGCACCTACAAAAAGCCCCTGCGGCAAAATGGTTCCGGGATTAACCGGCGCCAGGCAGGTACAATGCCCACCCCTTTTTTGTTACGGCCTTGTCATGACTGACCCGATTCGACTCTCCAAACGCCTCATCGAACTCGTCGGCTGCTCCCGTCGGGAGGCTGAGCTGTTCATCGAGGGCGGCTGGGTCACCGTCGACGGCGAAGTCATCGATGAACCGCAATTCAAGGTTGGCGACCAGAAAGTCGAACTCGACAAGGATGCCAAGGCTAGCGCGCCGGAGCCGGTGACCCTTCTGCTCAACGTGCCTGCCGGCATGGATGCGCAAACCGCCATGGCGACCATTAGCGCCGAAACCCTGAGCGAGGAGCACCGCTACGGCAAACGCCCGCTCAAGGGTCACTTCCTGCGCCTGACCGCCAGCACCGACCTGCAAGCCAATGCCAGCGGCTTGCTGGTGTTCACCCAGGACTGGAAGATCCTGCGCAAACTCACCGCCGACGCGAGCAAGATCGAGCAGGAATACGTGGTCGAGGTCGAGGGCGACATGGTTGAGCACGGCCTCAATCGCTTGCAGCACGGCCTGACCTACAAGGGCAAGGAGCTGCCACCGGTGAAGGCCAGTTGGCAGAACGAAAACCGCCTGCGGTTCGCCATGAAGAACCCGCAACCGGGCGTGATCGCCCTGTTCTGCCAGGCTGTCGGCCTGAAGGTCGTGGCCATCCGCCGCATCCGTATCGGCGGCGTTTCCATCGGCAAAGTGCCCCTGGGGCAATGGCGCTACCTGACCGGCAAAGAGAAGTTCTAAGACGCTCGCGCCGCCACACATTTCGGCGTTGCTGTTTTCTGCGACGCCCATAGCTGAATTATCAGGATTGCTCACATGATTCATAACGACGTATTGCGCAGCGTGCGCTACATGCTCGACATCAGCGACAAGAAAGTCATCGAGATCATCAAGCTCGGCGGCATGGACGTGGCCCTCGCCGACCTGGTGAGCTACCTCGACAAGAAAGAGGAAGACGAAGAAGGCTTCGTACGCTGCCCGGACGAAGTCATGGCGCATTTCCTCGACGGCCTGGTGATCTTCAAGCGCGGCAAGGACGAAAGCCGACCACCGCAGCCAATCGAAGTGCCAGTGACCAACAACATCATCCTGAAAAAGCTGCGCGTGGCCTTCGAACTGAAAGAAGACGACATGCACGCGATTCTCAAGGCCGCCGAGTTCCCGGTGTCCAAACCTGAGTTGAGCGCCCTGTTCCGCAAGTTCGGCCACACCAACTATCGCCCGTGCGGCGACCAGTTGCTGCGCAATTTCCTTAAGGGGCTCACTCTTCGAGTGAGAGCCTGAAGCAGCTGCAAGCTACAAGCCGCAAGCGGACAGGGCCCGGCTTGTAGCTTGTAGCTTGTAGCTTGTAGCCGGGCCGTATACCCCCCCATTCCGCACAAAAATAGTGGCTCCGCGTCCAGCGGCTGACGACTAGGGTGTTAAGACCTTCAGTTCTCAGGAATCGCCATGCACCCCTACTTTTCCCTGCAAGGCCGCACCGCACTGGTGACCGGCGGCACTCGCGGTATCGGCAAAATGATCGCCAAGGCCTATGTCGAGGCGGGCGCTACCGTTTACGTCTGCGCCCGAGATGCCGAAGCCTGCCTGCAAACGGCTGATGAGCTCGGCGCACTTGGCCGCTGTCACGCCGTCGCCGCCAACCTGGCCACGGAAGAAGGCGTGCAGCAACTGGCCGCACGCTTGAGGGAGCAGATCGGCCACCTCGATATCCTGGTGAACAACGCAGGTACGACCTGGGGGGCGCCACTGGAGAGTTACCCGGTCAAGGGCTGGGAAAAGGTCATGCAGCTCAATGTGACGTCGGTGTTCAATTGCATCCAGCAATTTCTGCCACTGTTGCGCAAGGCCGGCTCACCGGCGAATCCGGCCCGGATCATCAACATCGGTTCGGTTGCAGGAATTTCGTCCTTCGGTGAACAAGCCTATGCCTACGGACCGAGCAAGGCGGCCCTGCATCAACTGTCACGCATTCTGGCGCGGGAGCTGGTGAGCCAGCACATCAACGTCAACGTGATCGCACCGGGACGTTTTCCGAGCAAGATGACCCGACACATCGGCAACGATGAGCAGGCATTGGCCGAAGATACCGCGTTGATTCCAATGAAGCGCTGGGGCCGGGAGGAAGAGATGGCGGCGCTGGCGATCAGTCTGGCGAGTACGGCGGGGGCTTACATGACCGGCAACATCATTCCGCTGGATGGGGGGTTCAGTCTCTGAAATTTGCGGTGTGGCCATCGCGGGCAAACCACGCTCCCACAGGGTTCTTGAGCGAACACACAATACGCGCCCACTCCAAAAACAGGGAGGGCGGGGCCTGCCCGCGATAGCAGACTCACAGTCTGCACCGATGCACGGGTTGATCGGGTTATCATTCCCGCCCCCATTCCGCGTCGATCCCACACCATGACCTACAGCGTTTCTCCCATCGGCTTCGTGCGTTCCTGCTTCAAGGAGAAGTTCGCCATACCGCGCCAGCCGCAACTGGCCCCGGCCGCACGCGGCGTGCTGGAACTGGTGGCGCCATTCGATCAGGGCGATGCGGTGCAGGGTTTGGAGCAGGTCAGCCACGTCTGGCTGCTGTTCCTGTTTCATCAAGCCCTGGAAGATAAACCACGGCTGAAGGTCCGCCCGCCACGCCTCGGCGGCAACAAATCCATGGGCGTGTTCGCCACCCGCGCGACCCACCGACCCAACGGCATTGGCCAGTCCGTGGTCAAACTGGACAAGGTCGAAGCCAATCGCTTGTGGATATCCGGCATAGACCTGCTGGATGGCACGCCGATTCTCGACATCAAGCCCTACGTGCCTTATGCCGACGTTATCGAGAGCGCCACCAACACCATCGCCAGCGCCGCGCCACAGCTGATTCCCGTGCAATGGACGGACACCGCCCTGCAACAGGCCCATGGGCACGCTCAGCGCCTTCAGGAGCCCCTGGTCGAGCTGATCGAACAGTGCCTGGCGCAAGACCCTCGCCCGGCCTATCAGACGCCGGTACCGGAACGGGAGTACGGCGCGCAGTTCTGGGACCTGGACGTGCGTTGGCATTACCCGACACCGGAGCTGATCCGCGTGCTGGAAGTCATTCCTGCAAAGGGCTGAATGCCGGAAACGAAAAAGCCCGCATGACCTTACCAGGTCATGCGGGCTTTTCAGATACGCTGCAAAACTACTGTAGGCGCGAGCCTACAGGTGACCTACGGTCACTTCTCGACGAACGCACGCTCGATCAGGTAGTCACCCGGTTCGCGCATCCGCGGCGACACTTTCAGGCCGAAGCTGTTCAGCACTTCACTGGTCTCGTCGAGCATGCTCGGGCTGCCGCACAGCATGGCGCGGTCGTCCTGCGGGTTGATTGGCGGCAGACCGATGTCGCGGAACAGCTTGCCACTGCGCATCAGGTCGGTCAGGCGGCCTTCGTTCTCGAACGGCTCGCGGGTCACGGTCGGGTAGTAGATCAACTTCTCACGCAGCGCTTCACCGAAGAACTCGTTCTGCGGCAAGTGCTCGGTGATGAATTCGCGGTAGGCGACTTCGTTGACGTAACGTACGCCGTGGCACAGGATCACTTTTTCGAAGCGCTCGTAGGTTTCCGGATCCTGGATGACGCTCATGAACGGCGCCAGACCGGTACCGGTGCTGAGCAGGTACAGGTGTTTGCCAGGCTTCAAGTCATCCAGCACCAGCGTGCCGGTAGGCTTCTTGCTGATGATGATCTCGTCGCCTTCCTTCAGATGCTGCAACTGAGAAGTCAGCGGACCATCAGGTACCTTGATGCTGAAGAACTCGAGATGCTCTTCCCAGTTCGGGCTGGCAATCGAGTATGCGCGCATAAGCGGGCGGCCATTGGGCTGTTGCAGGCCGATCATCACGAACTGACCGTTCTCGAAGCGCAGGCCCGGATCGCGGGTGCACTTGAAGCTGAACAGAGTGTCGTTCCAGTGATGAACACTGAGGACACGCTCGTGGTTCATGTTGCTCATGTACGGGGGACTCCTGGAAATGGGTCTGCGCAGTATTGAGGCGCGCAATTGCACCGCATTCTAATCGCGGCGACAATATCTGTTAACTGGATTATTAAGATAAGGGTTATCGGTTATATCGATATGCGATTTACTCTCCGTC
>OBKH01000189.1_pt1 | contig 10751 bp, 2 predicted proteins | sample 1496241 | NCBI WGS metagenome assembly OBKH01 (sample SAMN03273953, study PRJEB22546) | soil metagenome | isolation source: rice field elevated CO2 plus elevated temperature | place: India: CRRI Experimental farm Cuttack,Odisha-753006 | collected 2013-12-17 | reverse complement strand
CGAGACCGATTACGGCCGGGTGGACCACCACTCGTCGGCGATCCGGGCACCCGGCAGGCCCGCGGCCCCGGCCCCCCCGGCGCCGCCGTTCCCGAACAGCCCGGCGTCGCCACCGTTGCCGCCTATACCTCCGATGCCGCCGATCCCGCCGGCGCCGCCGTTGCCGTAGACAAATCCGCCGGACCCGCCGACGCCACCATTGGTGCCGGCGCCGCCGGACCCGCCGGCCCCGAACAACCAGGCGTTGCCGCCGGCACCACCGTTAGCGCCGGTCCCGCCGGCCCCGCCGGCCCCGCCGTTGCCGTTCAACCACCCGCCGGATCCGCCGACACCGCCGGCAGCGCCGGCCCCGCCGGACCCGCCGGACCCGCCGTTGCCGAACAACCCGGCCGCGCCGCCGGGCCCACCGACTTGACCGGCCGCCCCCGAACCGCCGTTACCGCCATTACCCCACAACAACCCCCCGGCCCCACCGGGCTGCCCGGTCCCCGGCGCCCCGTGAACGCCATCACCGATCAGCGGGCGCCCCAACCACAGCTGTGTGGGCGCGTTGATCGCACCCAACACTTGCTGCTCCAGCGCCTGCAGCGGTGATGCATTCGCCGCCTCGGCAGTCGCATACGCGCTGCCAGCCGCGGTCAGCGAGCGCACAAACTGCTCATGAAACGTCGCCACCCGGGCGCTCAACGCCTGGTACTCCTGCGCGTGGGTACCAAACAACGCCGCGATCGCCGCCGACACCTCATCACCGGCGGCCGCCAACACCTGCGTCGTCGGGCCCGCTGCCGCCGCATTCGCCGCGCTGATGGCCTGCCCAATCCCGGTCAAGTCCGCCGCGGCCGCCGCCACCAGCTCCGGCGCCACCATCAGCGACATGACCATTCCTCCAACACCAATGGCGCGTACAGCCGGCTCGCGCGAGCCTTGACCGCCGGCGGCAACCCGAGCGATCCCATGGCCCTAGGCGGTTCTCGGGCGAACGCCACGTTTAGCGGATCGATTCACCCGGTCGTTGCGTTGCGGCGCAGCAATAGACATCTCGAAGCACTCCGGCTGCCAATCTCGTCGCGTTTATTCTGCTCGTGACCAGCGCAGGAAAGGGGGGGATTACGAAAGTCTTCGGGATCTCAGTGCACAGTGCACACATGTTTAACCAATCACCGTGGCATAACGCACACCAAAGGCCGAGAGCGCGGAAAACGCAGAACATCAATTGGATCGGTTGCTAGCTTTGCCGCACCGTGGTCAGCCGCGCCAGGATCGGTCGGCAATGGCACCACCGGAGCAGGCGAAAGGTACCCGGTTCTAGCCCGTCCCCAACGGGTCAATGGTGGATGCGATATAGACCATGGCCGCCGCGACCGTCACGGTCGTCACGAAATCGATCCCCTTGCTGCGCACCACCAACAGGCCGGCCCGTTCCTCGGACAACACCAACCGCAGCACCGCCGCCACCCCAACGCCGATACCGATCAGCAGCGCACCACGGCGCCAGAAGTTGACCCCCGCCAGGATCGGCCACTGGGCGCCAACAGTGCGCCGCAAAACGGCCCTCACGGTCATCGCCGCTCAGCCAGCTCCACGACACTTGTCAGCAAGGACGCCCGGGGCGAAGGGCGTTCGCCAAGTCTGTAGATGAGCTGCGGGAGATGGCCGACGGCGAGGGTTGAGAAGCGTCAACTTCGATCGTGATGCCTGGGAGGACTTCTTATTTCATACGCGATCGGTGATGCCGCCCTGAAGCCGAGGTCGACGGCAGCGCGGAGACGTTCGAGAAGACGTCGCGGTGAGGTCAATCCCGGTGTGACCAACGGCCGGTTACGGCCCGGTGCCCGCGAACAGCAGGCCCGACAGCTGCTGGCCGACGTTCATAAAGCCCGAGACGAAGGCCGATGTGACCAGGCCAAGCGTGCCCGTGTTGTACACGCCCGAGATGCCCGCGCCACGGTTGAGGATGCCGGAGAGCTGGGTGCCGAAATTGGCGAAGCCCGACGCCGACCCGAGCAGCGGATCCGAGATCGCGTTGAGCACCCCCGACATGCCCGACCCGGAGTTGGAGAAGCCGGACCCGCCACCACCGCCGGTGTTGAAGAAGCCCGACGACGGCGCGGTGGTGTCGTTGCCAAAGCCCGGTGCTCCGCCGAACCCGAAAATCGGGAGGCTGACGGGGCCGATGGTGGTGCTGGCGTGTAACTCCACCGGGATCCGGTCGATAACGACCGTCGGGAGATCAAAGGGTGGGGTGCCGCCGGACAAACCGAGGCCCAGCGGGAGTTGGGGAATCAGGGTGCCGCCCGGGATGGTGAAGCCCGGAATGGTCAGCGACAGCGGCAGGCCGATGTGGATGGGTCCGGTGGGAATGGTGAATCCGGGGAAGTGCAGTGTCGTCGGGTTCAAGTTGATGGGTGCCACGGTGAATGGTTGAAGTATGGAGACCTCGCCCCCGGGCATGCCGTCGGGTCCGACCGCGAAGAATGAAAAGCTGGGTCTGACCTTGAATCCGGAGCTGCTTCCGGACGTCATCCTGATCTCCGAGACGGCAGCATCCAAACTTAGGCCAGGGATGGTGAGGGTGATGGGGTCCACGGTGATAGGGCCGACGTCGAAGGTGGGATCGATGCCCAGGTGGATCGAGGGGATGGCGATGTTCGGGATGCTGATCGGCCCGATGTGGCCGATCGCGGCGAAGCCCAACGGGATGGACGGGATGTGGATGGGCGGAATGATGGTGGCGGGGCCGATGTCGCCGGTGACGTCGGCGCCCACCGCGGGGAACAGCGGAATGGGGTACCCGAAGGAGAAGCCGGCCAAGCCCTCGTAATTGCCCCGCCATAAGATGCCGTTGCTAAAGTTGCCCGTGATGAGGGCGCCGGTGTTGACATTGCCCGCGTTGGCGACGCCGGTGTTGGCGTTACCGGTGTTGAACCAGCCGGTGTTGGTGCTGCCTGGGTTGAAGCCACCGGTGTTGGTGTCACCAGCATTGAAGCTGCCCGTGTTGTACGACCCGGCGTTTGCCACACCGGTGTTGAAGCCGCCGGCGTTGACCAACCCGGTGCTGGCCACCCCGGAGTTGCCGATACCGGTGTTGTAGCTGCCGGAGTTGAACAACCCGAAGTTGGCAGTCCCGGAGTTGAAGAAGCCGATATTGCCTGTGCCGGAGTTGAACAGGCCAATGTTGCCAGTGCCGGAGTTCAAGCCGCCGATGCCGGACTGGTTGTCGCCGGTGAGCCCGATCCCGAGGTTGTTGGTGCCGGTGTTGCCAAACCCGATGTTGCCCAGGCCCATGTTGGCCCAGCCGACGTTGCCGCTGCCGGCGTTGCCCAGCCCGATATTGCCCATGCCGGCCAGGCCCGCCGCCAGACCCGAATTCCCGAACCCGAAGTTGGCATCGCCGATATTGCCGAACCCGACGTTGCCGCCGCCGATGTTGCCGAAGCCCAGGTTCACGTCGCCAATGTTGCCGAATCCCAGGTTCACGTCGCCAATGTTGGCCGCACCCAGGTTGAGGTTGCCGATGTTGCCGAGGCCGACGTTGCCGTTGCCGACGTTAGCCAACCCGATGTTGACGATGGTGATGGGGTTTTGCCCCACGTTGGAGGCCAACAAGCCCGACAGGTGATCACCGACGTTGCCCAGGCCCGACACCAACGCCGGCGTCCCAAGCGGCAGCGTGCTGGTGTTGTAGATCCCCGACAGCCCCGAACCGAGGTTGAGCACGCCGGAGTGCAGTGTGCCGACGTTGGCAATACCCGAACCCGCGCCTGCCAAAGCGGTGTGCGCCTGGTTCCACCACCCCGACATGTTCGCGCCGAAGTTGCCGAAACCCGAGCCCCCGCCCGCCCCGGTGTTGAAGAAGCCCGACGACGGAACGGTGGTGGTGTTCCCAATGCCCGGGGTGGGCGGGATGTTGATCAGCGGGATGTCGCCGGCGATGACGTAGAGTTCGCCGTCGGCGTTCGCCGGGATCTCCGGGAACGTGATCGCCGGAATGGTGGCGCCGGGGGTGCCGACGAACACATCCAGGTTCAGCAGCGAGTTCGCCGGGAACGTCAGACCACCGGGGAACAGGGTGATCGCGTCGATGCTGCCCGGCACCTGGAAACCCAACGGGATCTGGTGAATATTGAGCGCCGGGGTGTTGAACGCCTGAGATGCCGCATTGAAGACGGCATGCACCGGGCCGGTCGTGCTGAGCGTCGGGATTCCCGAGATGATATTGCCGCCGACGAACAGGTCACCGGCGTTGTAGATTCTGCCGACCGAGTACCACGTTGGGCCGATCGCACCGGATGACGTCCAGACGATAAACGGCTCTATTTCGCTGGTCGCCCCGACCGACGCGGCCATATCGAGGACCGCTCGTGCGGCGGTCAGGGCGGGAATGGTGACCGAGGGGACCGCGATGGGGCCGAAGCCGACGCTTCCGGTGACGTTCGGATTGAGGGCGGGAATATCGATTTGCGGGATGGTGAAGGCGCCCATCGCCGCGTTGCCGGTCAGGTGCGCGTTGATCGCCAGAACCGGGATGGGCGGGACGACCACCGGGCCGAAGGCCCCGGTGAAATGCGCGTCCAGGATGGTGATCCGGGGAACGTCGAGGCTGTAGGAATAGCTGAATAGGCCTTCGTAGTTGCCCCGCCACAGGATGCCGTTGCTGAAGTTGCCCGACATGAGGGCGCCGGTGTCGACATTGCCCGAGTTCGCGATGCCGGTGTTGGCGTTACCGGTGTTGAACCAGCCGGTGTTGATGCTGCCCGGGTTGAAGCCACCGGTGTTGGTGTCACCGACATTGAAGCTGCCCGTGTTGTACGACCCGGCGTTGGCCAGACCCGTAGTGAAACCACCGGCATTGAAAAGCCCAGTACTGCCCGTTCCGCTATTACCGATGCCGGTGTTGAAGCTGCCCGAGTTGAACAACCCCCAGTTTCCGGTCCCGGAGTTGAAGAACCCGATGTTGCCGGTGCCGGAGTTGAACAGGCCAATGTTGCCGGCACCGGAGTTCAAGCCGCCGATGCCGGTCTGGTTGTCGCCGGTCAGCCCAATCCCGAGGTTGTTGGTGCCGGTGTTGGCGAACCCGATGTTGCCCACACCCATGTTGGCCAGGCCAACGTTGGTGCTGCCCGCATTGCCCAACCCGATATTGCCGATGCCGAGCGCCGCCCCCAGGCCCGAATTGCCAAACCCGACGTTGCCGTGGCCGATATTGCCGAAGCCGACGTTGGCGTTCCCGATATTGCCCAACCCTAGGTTGAGGTCGCCGAGGTTGGCCGCGCCCAGGTTGAAGTCCCCAACGTTGCCCAACCCGAGGTTGTAGTTGCCGACATCGGCCAACCCGAGGTTGATGATGGGGCTTTGGGTCAACGCCGTCCCGGCCGCCAACACCCCCGACAGCTGCTGGCCCACGTTGCCGGCACCCGACACCAGCGCCGGCGTCCCCAAACCCACGATAGCGGTGTTGTACAGCCCCGATATCCCCGAGCCGACGTTCAGCACACCCGAGTTCAGCGTGCCAACGTTGAGAACGCCCGAGCCCGCGCCCGCCAACGCGGCATGCGCCTGGTTCCACCAGCCTGAGCTGCCGGCCCCGAAGTTGCCGAAACCCGACACCCCGCCCGCGCCGGAGTTGAAGAAACCCGACGACGGGGTGGCGGTCGCGTTCCCGAAGCCGGGCGTCGGCGGAACGATGATGATCGGAACGCTGCTGTCCGGCACGCTGATGTTGAGGGCCAGGCTCAGTGGCAGCGGATCGATCGTGAAACCACCCGGGAATATCGTGATCGGATCCAGCACGCCGGACGCATCGATGGTCAACGGGATCGCATTTTGCGGGATGTTGAGGCCACCGGGGAACAGCGTGAAGGCCGGAAGACCGCCCGACACATCGATCTTGAGCGGGATAGGCGATGTCGTGATCGTTGGGATGGTGACGGTTGGGAGGGTTAGTGCGAGGCTACCGGTGGTTGCGCTGCTGGGACCGGTATGGATCAGGATGCCCTGAGTGGGTGCGGTGACAAAGCCACCACTCATTCCGGTTGAGTTGGACGCCCCAACGATCCAGTTGTCGCCGAGCGCATTCACGAACAGCAACGGAAGTCTGAAGGGCGGCGGGGCGGGGGCCGGGGGCGTGTCGAGCGGAATCGTGTAGGTCTGACCGCCGATCGTCATGCTCGGCAGGAAGACGATGGGCGGGATGACCATCGTTTCGTGGATGTCCAGCACCACTGCGGGGACATCGATGGGCTCGATCCTGAAGGGCCCGATGTTGACGAGTTCGTGGATGTCGAACAGCGACATGCCGGGAATATCGATCTGATCGATGTGGACGGGACCGAGGTTGAGGGTTTCGTTGATGTCCACCAGGGTGCTGCCGGTGATTTCGATGCTGTAGGAGAAGCCGACCAGCCCGTGGTGATCACCGGTCCACAGCGCGCCGTTGTTGAAGCTGCCGGAGTTGAACGCGCCGGTGTTGACATTGCCCGTGTTGAAGCCGCCGGTGTTGGTGTGGCCGGCGTTGAACCAGCCGGTGTTGACATTGCCAGGGTTGAAGCCGCCGGTGTTGGTGTTGCCCGCGTTGAGGCTGCCGGTGTTGTAACTACCGGCATTGGCCAGACCCGTGTTGAAACTCCCGGCATTGAAAAGCCCGGTACTGCCCGTTCCGCTGTTACCGATGCCGGTGTTGTAGCTGCCCGAGTTGAACAACCCCCAGTTTCCGGTCCCGGTGTTGAAGAACCCGACGTTGCCGGTGCCGGAGTTGAACAACCCCAGGTTGCCGGCACCGGAGTTCAGGCCGCCGAACCCGGTCTGGTTGTCGCCGGTCAGCCCGATCCCGAGGTTGTTGGTGCCGGTATTGCCGAACCCGATGTTGCCCAGGCCCATGTTGCCGAAGCCGACGTTGTTGCTGCCGGCGTTGCCCAACCCGATGTTGCCGATCCCCGGCAGCGCCCCCAGGCCCGAGTTGCCGAACCCGACATTGCCGTGGCCGAGGTTGCCGAACCCGACGTTGCCGTCCCCGAGGTTGCCCAACCCCAGGTTCTGCCCGCCGAGGTTGCCACCGCCGAGGTTGAGGTTGCCGAGGTTGCCCGCGCCCAGGTTGACGTCGCCGACGTTGGCGAAGCCGAGGTTGTAGCTGCCGACGTTGCCCAGGTTGACGATGTTCAGCGGATTCAGGTGCCGCAGCTCGGCGATCGCCGCGTCGATGATGCTCGGCTGCCCGGAGCCGCCCGACCCGCCGCTGGTCAGCATCGCCAGCAGGCCATCGATGGACACCCCCGACACGTGGTTGCCCAGGTTGCCGAAACCCGAGATCACCGCCGGCGCGGAGCCCAGCGTGCTCACGTTGAACATGCCCGAGATGTCGACGCCGGAGTTCAGCACACCGGATGCCAGGCTGCCGGCATTGCCCAGGCCGGAGAGCGTCCCCACCATCGGACTCGAGGCCTGGTTCAGCAAGCCGGACACCCCCGCGCCGAAGTTGGCGATGCCCGAGCCGCCACCGCCGCCGGTGTTGAAGAAGCCCGACGACGGCAGCTCGGTCGAGTTGCCAAAGCCCGGCAGCGCCGGAATGTCGATGATCGAGATGTTGATGGGTCCGGCGCTGCTGAGAACGTCGAAGTTCAGCGGAATCGGGTCGATCCTGGTGCCGGTGATGGTGACCGCCGGAATGTCGACGGACACATCGATCGGCACGACCTCCGACATCGAAATTCCGTTGATAGTGGAGGCCGGGATGTCGATCGGCGGAATGTCGATGGGTATGGATTGGCTGAACGAGATTGCCGGCAATTCGATGGCGTCGATGGTCTGCTGCAGCGGCAGGGCCAATCCGCCCAGCGTTGCCGAAGTAAGGGGTATGGCGACCTGTATCTGAACCGAGATTGTGGGATCGGGAAATTCATTTGGGAACGCGTCGTGGAGGAACTGAAGCTTGAGGTTAACGTTGAACGGATTGAGCTGGACGTTTGAGACGGTGATCGGGCCGAACCTGAATTGTCCGGTAATGCCCAGCGCAGAAAGCAGGGTGGTGGCCGGGGCGGTGAAGCCGGCGTCGGCGGCACCGTCGAAGTCGATGTGGATTGCCGGAATGGGGATGTCCGGCACGGCGAAGCCGTAGTTCGCTTGTCCCGTGAGGCCCAGGTGGATGGGGGGAAGGATCGTGGTGTCCGGGATGATAATGGGGCCGATGCCGCCGGTTGAAGTCCAGTGGATCGGGAATTCGGGAATCGTGATGCCGACGTTCAGGCCGAACAGGCCCTCGAAGTTGCCTCGCCACAAGATGCCGTTGCTGAAGTTGCCCGACATGAGGGCGCCGGTGTCGACATTGCCCGAATTGGCGACGCCGGTGTTGGCGTTGCCGGTGTTGAACCAGCCGGTGTTGATGCTGCCCGGGTTGAAACCACCGGTGTTGGTGTCACCCACATTGAAGCTGCCCGTGTTGTACGACCCAGGGTTGGCCACACCGGTATTGAAATTACCGGCATTGAAAAGCCCAGTACTGCCCGTTCCGCCATTGCCGATGCCGGTGTTGAAGCTGCCCGAGTTGAACAACCCGAAGTTCCCGGTCCCGGAGTTGAACAACCCGACGTTGCCGGTGCCGGAGTTGAACAACCCGATGTTGCCGGCACCGGAGTTCAAGCCGCCGATCCCAGTCTGGTTGTCCCCGGTCAGCCCAATCCCGAGGTTGTTGGTGCCGGTGTTACCGAACCCGATGTTGCCCACACCCATGTTGCCGAAGCCGACGTTGCCGCTGCCGGCATTGCCCAACCCGATGTTGCCCACCCCGGCCAGGCCCGCCGCCAGACCCGCATTGCCCAACCCGAAGTTGGCATCGCCGATATTGCCGAACCCGACGTTGCCGCCGCCGACATTGCCCAAACCCACGTTCAAGTCGCCGATATTGGCCGCACCCAGGTTGAAGTCCCCGACGTTGCCGAAACCGACGTTTACGCTGCCCACATCGGCCAACCCGAGATTGATGATGAGGCTCTGGTTGAGTGCCGTCCCCGCCGAGGACAACCCCGACAGCTGCTCACCAACATTGCCGATGCCCGAGACCACCGCCGGGGTCCCCGGCGGCAACCCGCCGGTGTTGTACAGCCCCGACACACCCGAGCCGAAGTTCAGCACACCCGATCCCAGCGAACCGAAATTGGCGAAACCCGAACCCGCCCCAGCCACCTCGGTCTGCGCCTGGTTCCACCAACCCGAGCTGCCCGCACCGAAATTCCCGAAGCCCGACACCCCACCGTCGCCGGAGTTGAAGAAACCCGACGACGGAGCGGTGGTCGTGTTGCCAAAGCCCGGGGTCGCCGGGATATTAACGCCGTTGATCAGGATAGGGCCGACAGTGACGCTGGCGCCGAGGTTCAGCGGGATGCGGTCGATCGTGATCGGCGGGGTGCTGAAGCCGTCAATCTGGCCGTCTATGTCGATCGTCAGCGGCAGCGGCGCAGCGGGAATGGTGAAGCCCGGGATCGTGAATCCCAGCGTGCCGATCGACGCGCTGGCCAGCAGCGCCAGTGGATTGTTGGGAATACTGATGCCATTCGGGAAGATCGTTACTGCCGGGGTACTCCAGTTGACGGTCACCGGGAATGACTGGTTAATTCTGGTGTCGATATTAAGGTTACCTAATTGGAGGGTGACGTTGCCGGCAAGATCTTTGATTTCGATTCCTGAAATGTTGACGACCCCCAAGCCAAAGAAGGGGCCGACGGGGAAAGTCGTGTTGAAGTTCTGAGCCGGGAACAGGGTGATGGGCGAGATGGTGATGGGGCCGACGCTGATAGGTATGGCCGTACCGCCACCAAAAGCGGGGATCACGATGTCCGGAACGACCAGCGGGCCGAGGCTGAAGGTTTGGTGAATGTTGAGCGGGATGGTGGGCAAAATCTGGATCGGCAACACGGTGATGGGGCCGACGCCGCCGTTGAGCTCGAGACCAATGGGGATCGCCGGAATGGTCGATCCACCGGAGAGCCCCCACAGGCCCTCGTAGTCACCCCGCCACAGCACACCGTTGCTGAAGTTGCCCGAGATGAACGCGCCGGTGTTGACATTGCCCGAGTTGGCGATGCCGGTGTTGGTGTTGCCGGTGTTCAGCCAGCCGGTGTTGACGTTGCCCGGGTTGAAGCCACCCGTATTGGTGTTGCCCGCGTTGAAGCTGCCCGTGTTATAGCTACCCACGTTGGCCACACCCGTGTTGAACCCACCAACGTTGAACAACCCGGTACTGGCCGTCCCCGCATTACCGACACCGGTGTTGTAGCTGCCCGAGTTGAATACCCCGAAGTTGCCGGTCCCCGAATTGAAGAACCCAATGTTGCCGGTGCCGGAGTTGAACAACCCCAGATTACCGGTTCCTGAATTCAGGCCCCCAATGCCAGTCAGGTTGTCCCCGGTCAACCCGATCCCGATGTTGTTGCTACCCGTGTTGGCAAAACCGATGTTGCCCACACCCAGGTTTGCGAGGCCGTAGTTGCTGCTGCCCGCATTGCCCAACCCAATATTGCCCATGCCCGGCGGCAACCCAAGACCCGAGTTGCCGAACCCGAAGTTGGCGTTGCCGATATTGCCGAAACCGAAATTCCCGCTACCGGCGTTGGCAGCACCCAAATTCTGCGCACCGACATTGGCTGCGCCCAGGTTGAATATCCCGACATTGCCCAACCCGACGTTGTAATTACCGACATTGCCCAAGCCCGCATTCAGGCTCAGCGCCTTCGCAGGGCTGGCGAACAGGGCGGTAAGGAACG
>OBKH01000188.1_pt1 | contig 10927 bp, 8 predicted proteins | sample 1496241 | NCBI WGS metagenome assembly OBKH01 (sample SAMN03273953, study PRJEB22546) | soil metagenome | isolation source: rice field elevated CO2 plus elevated temperature | place: India: CRRI Experimental farm Cuttack,Odisha-753006 | collected 2013-12-17 | reverse complement strand
CTGATCACCCAGCCCGATGGCAACAAACTGGGCAAATCCTATCGCTCGCCACCGCTCACCGCAGACCAGGCCACGCCGTTGCTGCTGCGTGCCTTGCGCGCACTCGGGCAGAACCCCGGCAACGAACTGGCTTACGCCACGCCACGGGAAGTGCTGAACTGGGGCATCGCCCACTGGGATGCCCTGCTGATCCCGCGCACACTGAGCCTGCCCGAGGCACAGCTACAGTGATCTTGCTTGCAGTGGCGCACCCATCCGTTACCATCGCCGCACGTTTTCGGGCACGCGCATAAAAAAGAGAGGCCGGGATGTACATCTATCGCTTGGTCCTGCTCCTGGTAGTGGGGATTTACCTGTTTTCCCCGGCCATCATGGATTGGTGGATCGACGCCACTGGCGCCTGGTACCGGCCTTATTTGCTCTGGCTGATCCTGATCGCCGTGACCTTCATCCTGCAGAGCCAAAAAGATGCCGATGAGCTTTAGCCTGACCCAGATGATCCTGATCAGTGCCGCATACCTGGCGGTGCTGTTCGGCGTGGCCTGGATCAGCGAACGGGGCATGATCCCGCGGGCGATCATTCGCCACCCGCTCACCTACACCCTGTCGCTGGGCGTCTATGCCAGTGCCTGGGCGTTTTACGGCACCGTGGGCCTGGCCTATCAGTACGGATATGGATTCCTGTCCAGCTACCTCGGGGTGTCCGGAGCGTTCCTGCTGGCGCCGGTGCTGCTCTATCCGATCCTGAAAATCACTCGCACCTATCAATTGTCGTCCCTGGCAGACCTGTTCGCGTTTCGCTTCCGCAGCACCTGGGCCGGCGCACTGACCACGATTTTCATGCTGATCGGCGTGCTGCCATTGCTGGCGTTGCAGATTCAGGCGGTAGCCGACTCCATCGGGATCCTCACTCGCGAACCGGTGCAACATCGCGTGGCCCTTAGTTTCTGCGCCCTGATCACCCTGTTCACGATTTTCTTCGGCTCCCGGCACATTGCCACTCGCGAGAAGCACGAAGGCCTGGTGTTCGCGATTGCCTTCGAATCGGTGATCAAGCTGATCGCCATCGGCGGCGTTGGTCTGTATGCGCTTTATGGCGTATTCGACGGTCCGCAACAGCTCGAACTGTGGCTGCTGCAAAACCAGACCGCCCTCGCCGCCTTGCATACACCGCTGCAGGAAGGCCCGTGGCGCACGCTACTGCTGGTGTTCTTCGCTTCGGCGATCGTGATGCCGCACATGTACCACATGACCTTCACCGAAAACCTCAACCCACGCTCGCTGGTCAGCGCGAGCTGGGGCCTGCCGCTGTTCCTGTTGCTGATGAGCCTGGCAGTACCGCTGATTCTCTGGGCCGGCCTGAAACTCGGCGCCACCACCAACCCGGAATACTTCACGCTGGGTATCGGCATCGCCGCCAACAGCAAGGCCCTGGCGCTGCTGGCCTATATCGGCGGATTGTCCGCCGCCAGCGGCCTGATCATCGTGACCACCCTGGCGCTGTCGGGGATGGCCCTGAACCATCTGGTATTGCCGCTGTACCAGCCTCCGGCCGAAGGCAACATCTACCGCTGGCTGAAATGGACGCGCCGGGCGCTGATCGTCGCGATCATCATGGCTGGCTATGGCTTCTACCTGCTGCTGGGCGCCGAACAAGACCTGGCCAACCTCGGCATCGTCGCCTTTGTGGCCACCTTGCAGTTCCTGCCGGGCGTACTGTCGGTCCTGTACTGGCCGACTGCCAACCGCCGCGGTTTCATCGCCGGGTTGCTGGCGGGGATTCTGGTATGGCTGGTGACCATGCTGCTGCCGCTGGTCGGCAACCTGCAGGGCTTCTACATTCCGCTGCTGAACATGATCTATGTGCTGGACGATACGAGCTGGCACATGGCCGCAATCGCCTCGCTGGCGGCCAACGTACTGATGTTCACCCTGATCTCGCTGTTCACCAACGCCAGCACAGAAGAGGCCAGCGCCGCCGAAGCCTGCGCCGTAGACAACGTGCGTCGCCCGCAGCGCCGTGAACTGCACGCCGCCTCGCCCCAGGAATTCGCCACGCAACTGGCCAAGCCATTGGGCGCCAAGGCCGCGCAGAAAGAGGTCGAGCAAGCCCTGCGTGACCTCTACCTGCCATTCGACGAGCGTCGGCCTTACGCCTTGCGCCGCTTGCGCGACCGGATCGAAGCCAACCTCTCGGGCCTGATGGGACCGAGCGTGGCCCAGGACATGGTCGAGACGTTCCTGCCTTATAAGGCGGGCGGTGAAAACTACGTCACCGAAGACATCCACTTCATCGAAAGCCGCCTCGAGGACTACCACTCTCGCCTGACCGGCCTGGCCGCCGAGCTCGATGCGCTGCGCCGCTATCACCGACAGACCCTGCAGGAATTGCCGATGGGCGTCTGCTCCCTGGCCAAGGACCAGGAAATCCTCATGTGGAACAAAGCCATGGAGGAGTTGACCGGGATCGCCGCGCAACGCGTGGTCGGTTCGCGCTTGAGCACCATTGCGGCCCCGTGGAAAGAACTGCTGCAGGGCTTCATCAACGTACCGGACGAACACTTGCACAAGCAGCATCTGGCCCTCGACGGCCAAACCCGCTGGCTGAACCTGCACAAGGCGGCGATCGACGAACCGCTCGCGCCGGGTAACAGTGGCCTGGTGTTACTGGTGGAAGACCTGACCGAAACCCAGATGCTCGAAGACAAACTGGTGCACTCGGAGCGCCTGGCCAGCATCGGTCGCCTCGCGGCTGGCGTGGCCCATGAAATCGGCAACCCGATCACCGGGATCGCCTGCCTGGCGCAGAACCTGCGCGAAGAGCGCGAAGAAGACGGCGAACTCAAGGAAATCAGTGGTCAGATCCTCGAACAGACCAAACGCGTATCGCGCATCGTCCAGTCGCTGATGAGCTTCGCCCATGCCGGCAGTCATCAGCACAGCGACGAACCCGTCTGTCTGGCCGAAGTTGCCCAGGACGCCATCGGCCTGCTGGCATTGAACCGACGCAATTTCGAAGTGCAGTTCTACAACCTGTGCGATCCGGACCACTGGGTCGAAGGCGACCCGCAGCGTCTGGCACAGGTGTTGATCAATCTGCTCTCAAACGCCCGCGACGCCTCGCCTCCGGGCAGCGCGGTGCGCGTCAAAAGCGAAGCCGGCGAGCACACGGTCGACCTGATCGTGGAAGACGAAGGCAGCGGAATACCTTCGAGCATCATGGACCGATTGTTCGAACCTTTCTTCACCACCAAGGACCCGGGTGAAGGTACCGGCCTGGGCCTTGCACTGGTCTATTCCATCGTTGAAGAGCATTATGGACAAATCACCATCGACAGCCCGGCTGATGTTCAGAGCCAACGCGGCACCCGTATCCGGGTGACATTACCGCGTCATGTCGAAGCGACGTCCGCTGTGAACTGAGACCGTCGAGAGTATCGAATCAATGCCGCACATTTTGATCGTCGAAGACGAAACGATTATCCGCTCCGCCTTGCGCCGCCTGCTGGAACGCAACCAGTACCAGGTCAGCGAAGCCGGTTCCGTGCAGGAAGCACAAGAACGCTTCACCATTCCCACGTTCGACCTGATCGTCAGTGACCTGCGCTTGCCTGGCGCACCGGGCACCGAGTTGATCAAACTCGGCCAGGGCACTCCGGTGCTGATCATGACCAGCTACGCCAGCCTGCGCTCGGCGGTCGACTCGATGAAGATGGGCGCGGTGGACTACATCGCCAAGCCTTTCGATCACGACGAAATGCTCCAGGCCGTCGCACGCATCCTGCGTGACCGGCAATCGACGCCTGCCAGCGGTGAACCGGTTGCCGGTAAAGTCGCCAACGGCGCGGCAAAACCGGGTACCGACAACAGCAACGGCGAAATCGGCATCATCGGCTCCTGCCCGCCGATGCAGGACCTGTATGGCAAGATCCGCAAAGTGGCGCCGACCGATTCCAATGTCCTGATCCAGGGCGAGTCCGGCACCGGTAAAGAGCTGGTGGCGCGCGCCCTGCACAACCTGTCGAAACGCGCCAAGGCGCCGATGATCTCGGTAAACTGCGCGGCCATTCCGGAAAGCCTGATCGAGTCCGAATTGTTCGGTCACGAAAAAGGTGCGTTCACCGGTGCGAGCGCCGGGCGTGCAGGCCTGGTGGAAGCGGCGGACGGCGGCACCCTGTTCCTCGATGAAATCGGCGAACTGCCACTTGAAGCACAGGCCCGCCTGCTGCGCGTACTGCAGGAAGGCGAAATTCGCCGGGTGGGCTCGGTACAGTCGCAGAAAGTCGATGTGCGCCTGATCGCCGCGACTCACCGCGACCTCAAGAGCCTGGCGAAAGTCGGCCAGTTCCGTGAAGACTTGTATTACCGCCTCCACGTGATCGCGCTGAAACTGCCGGCCCTGCGTGAGCGCGGTGCCGACGTCAACGAAATCGCCAATGCATTCCTGGCGCGGCAGAGCGCGCGGATCAACCGCACCGACCTGAAGTTTGCCCCGGATGCCGAGCAAGCCATTCGCCATTACTCATGGCCCGGTAACGTTCGAGAACTGGAAAACGCCGTCGAGCGCGCTGTCATCCTGAGCGAGAGCCCGGAAATATCCGCCGAGCTGCTGGGCATCGACATTGAGCTGAGTGATCTGGAAGACGACGAATTCATCGGCCTGGCACCGCAACAAGGCAACAGTGCCGCCAACAACAGCCACGAGCCGACCGAAGACCTGTCCCTGGAAGACTACTTCCAGCACTTCGTCCTTGAACATCAGGACCACATGACCGAAACCGAGCTGGCACGCAAACTCGGGGTAAGCCGCAAATGCCTGTGGGAACGCCGCCAGCGCCTGGGCATCCCACGGCGCAAGACCGGGGTTGCCAGCGAAAGCTGAACGCCACCTGTCTCATGTGCGGGTAACACATGATTTTGTGAAGAAACTGTTACCTCAGGTTTTTCACGTAACAGAAGCCGGGGCTTACGGTAACGAAGCCCCGGCTTTTTTTGGCCTTCAGCCACCCCACCAGTACAGGCAAGCCCTTGTTTTACTGGGGTTTGTAAAAGTTGGCACGCACCCTGCTATATGTTTGGTACAAGAACAATAACAAGCAATGCACAAGACAATAAAAATAAGACGAATCGACTCACGCACAATAAAAACAAGACGGCGAGAGGCGCAGCTAACTGATTCTTTTGGAGAGGCGTTGTATTTGGGGCTTGCCCCACGACCAGGCCGAGAACAACAAAAAACTGTCTTAAGACAGAGCCTGTACTGGTTGGATCGCAAGATCAACGCAACACAGCGACCAAAGCAATCCGTTTGCTCTTGGCTCCCGATTGGGAGGGTCATGAAGGAAAACTTCATGGCGAGGGCACTTAACAAAAACAAAAAGCCCGAAACCAATAATAAAAACAGAGCATGCAACTACTTCTTGGGGAGCTTCGGCTCCCCTTGTAGTTTCTGGCGTTCAGCCCAGACAACGACATCTCCTTCAAGCGCTTTTGCAGCTTCCTACACCCTCCCCCGACTAAATGCTAGAATCCCGGCCCATCATGCGGTCATTCTTCGTTTTTGGCCGAACATTCCTTCAAACAGTGCATCCCATGCTGAAGAAGCTGTTCCAGTCATTCCGTACTCCCCTGCGTCGTACGCAACACATCCGCAGCACACCTGAAGTGCTCAACAGCGGCCAACACTCGCTGCAAAAGGCGCAATTCAGCCGTTATGCGGTGAATATCGTCGAACGCCTGCAGGGCGCCGGCTACCAGGCCTACCTGGTCGGCGGCTGTGTGCGCGACATGCTGCTAGGCATCACGCCGAAAGACTTCGATGTCGCCACCAGCGCCACCCCTGAACAGGTACGGGCCGAATTCCGCAATGCGCGGATCATCGGGCGTCGGTTCAAATTGGTGCACATCCACTTCGGCCGCGAAATCATCGAAGTCGCGACCTTCCGCGCCAATCACCCGCAAAACGACGAAGAGGAAGACAGCAATCAGTCCTCCCGCAACGAAAGCGGGCGCATCCTGCGCGACAACGTCTACGGCACCCTGGAAGAAGACGCACAACGCCGCGACTTCACCATCAATGCCCTTTACTACGATCCGGTCAGCGAGCGCATCCTCGACTACGCCAATGGCGTACATGACATTCGCAATCATCTGATCCGCCTGATCGGCGATCCGAAGCAACGCTACCAGGAAGACCCGGTGCGCATGCTGCGGGCCGTGCGTTTCGCCGCCAAATTGAATTTCGGCATCGAAAAGCACAGCGCCATGCCCATCCGCGACCTGGCACCGATGCTGCGCGAAATTCCGTCAGCCCGCCTGTTCGAAGAAGTGCTGAAGCTGTTCCTCTCCGGCCATGCGGCGGACACCTTCGGGATGCTGGTCGACCTGCAATTGTTCGACCCCCTGTTCCCGGCCAGTGCCGAAGCGCTGGAATACAATCCGACCTACACCCACACATTGATCAGCGAAGCGCTGATCAATACTGATCTGCGCATCAAGCAGAACAAACCGGTGACGCCGGCGTTCCTGTTTGCCGCGCTGCTCTGGCCTGCGCTGCCTGCGCGCGTGTTGCGCCTGCAGGAACGTGGCATGCCGCCAATTCCGGCGATGCAGGAAGCGGCGCACGAGTTGATTGCCGAACAATGCCAGCGCATCGCCATTCCAAAACGCTTCACCATGCCGATCCGAGAGATCTGGGACATGCAGGAGCGTCTGCCCCGTCGCAGCGGTAAACGTGCCGACCTGCTGCTGGACAACCCACGATTCCGTGCCGGTTACGACTTCCTGCTGCTGCGCGAAAGCGCGGGCGAGCAGACTGATGGCCTGGGCGAATGGTGGACGGATTATCAGGATGCCAATGAAAGCGAGCGTCGCGACATGATCCGCGACCTCAGCGGCAAGGATGACGGCACCGGCGCACCGCGCAAGCGTCGCCGCAGTGGTGGCTCCAAGCGCAAGCGCGCCGCGGGCGCCTCGAGCAACACGGGCGAATAATCCATGGAACGCATCTACATCGGCATGGGCAGCAATCTGGCGGCCCCCGCCGAACAGTTGCGCAGTGCCGTCGCCGCACTGGCCCGGCTGCCGCGATCGGTACTGGTCGGTGTTTCCGGGTTTTATCAAAGCGACTCGCTGCTTCCTGGACAACCGCGCTACACCAACGCGGTTGCCGCCCTCGACAGCGCCCTGACACCGCTGGAGCTGCTGGATGCGCTGCAAGCCATCGAGAACGAGCAGGGCCGCGAACGCCTTGAACGCTGGGGGCCACGCACCCTGGATCTCGATATCGTGCTGTTCGGTGATCGGCTGATCGATGAGCCACGCCTGAAGGTGCCGCACTACCATATGCAGGAACGAGCCTTTGTCCTGTATCCGCTGGCGGAGTTGGCGCCAGCCGATCTGCGTTTGGCCGATGGCCGCTTCCTCAGCGAACTGCTCGCCGCATGCCCGTTCGTCGGCCTGGAACGGCTGTCCCCAAATTGACCCCAATACCCCTGTGAGAGCGAGCCCGTTCCTACATTGGTGCAGTGTCAGTCCTACAGAACTTGCTGAATCGCATCAGTAACCCCGGTAACACCCCAGACGTAACAAGGCGGTAACACACCCAATTGACTTCCCGAGTTCTCCTCACGACTATAGGCGTCCCGTTGCCGTCAACACGGCGTTGAAGGGCGCAATCCAGGCCTTACAAGCACGACAAAAGAACGTGCGCCTGTATTTAACGAAGAATCACGCGCGTTACTCGCAGTAGTTTCCACAGCGCCTGAATGAGGAACTTTTCATGCCAGCCATCACCCTGACCACGCTGCAAGGTCTCAAGCAAAAAGGTGAAAAAATCACCATGCTGACCTGCTATGACGCGACCTTCGCCCACGCCTGCAATCAGGCTGGCGTTGAAGTTTTGCTGGTGGGCGACTCCCTCGGCATGGTTTTGCAAGGTCACGACAGCACCCTGCCGGTCACGACCGCCGAAATGGCTTACCACGTGGCCGCGGTCAAACGCGGTAACACCGATGCGTTGATCCTCGCCGACCTGCCATTCATGGCTTATGCCACCACCGAACAGGCCATGACCAACAGCGCCCTGTTGATGCAGGCTGGCGCGCACATGGTCAAAGTCGAAGGCGCGTTGTGGTTGGCGGATTCGATCCGTCTGCTCGCCGAACGCGGCATCCCGGTGTGCGCGCACATGGGCCTGACGCCACAATCGGTGAACATCCTCGGCGGCTACAAAGTCCAGGGCCGTAACGAAAACCAGGCGCGGCAGATGCGTGCCGATGCGATTTCGCTGGAACAGGCCGGCGCGGCAATGCTGCTGCTCGAGTGCGTTCCCAGCGAACTGGCCGAGGAAATCACCCAAGCGGTAAAGATTCCGGTAATCGGCATCGGCGCCGGCAATCGCACCGACGGTCAGGTACTGGTCCTGCACGACATGCTGGGCCTGTCCATGACCGGCCGCGTCCCCAAATTCGTGAAGAACTTCATGGCCGGCCAGGAGAGCATCCACGCAGCCTTGAGTGCCTACGTCACTGAAGTCAAAGCAGCAACTTTCCCCGGCATCGAACACGGATTCTCTGCATGAACACCGTAAAAACCGTACGCGAACTGCGAGCCGCCGTGGCTCGCGCCCGCAGCGAAGGCAAACGCATCGCTTTCGTGCCGACCATGGGCAACCTGCACAGTGGTCATATCGCACTGGTGACCAAAGCCTCGCAACGAGCGGATTTCGTGGTCGCGAGCATTTTCGTCAACCCGTTGCAGTTCGGTGCCGGCGAAGACCTCGACAAGTACCCGCGCACCCTCGCCGCCGATCAGGAGAAACTGCTCCAGGCCGGCTGCCACTTGCTGTTCGCACCCACCGTTGAAGAGATGTATCCCGACGGCATGGCGGGCCAGACCCGCGTCAGCGTCCCACAACTGTCCGAAGGGCTGTGCGGCGCCAGCCGTCCGGGGCATTTCGAGGGCGTGGCGACAGTGGTCAGCAAGCTGTTCAACATGGTCCAGCCGGACCTGGCGATCTTCGGCCAGAAAGACTTCCAGCAACTGGCGGTGATTCGTGCACTGGTTCACGACCTCAACATGCCGATCCAGATCATTGGCGAACCGACCGTTCGCGCCGCCGACGGCCTGGCCCTGTCGTCGCGCAACGGTTTCCTCAACGAAGACCAGCGGGCCGTTGCGCCGGTGGTGTATCGCACGCTGAGCGAGATTGCCGAGTCGATCAAGCAGGGTGAACGCGATTATCCGGCCCTGATCCGCGCACAACTGCAAAAGCTCGAAGCGGCAGGCCTGCGTCCGGATTACCTGGAAATTCGCCATGCGTTGACCTTGCGGCCGGCAATGCCCGAAGACCGCGACCTGGTGATTCTGGTCGCAGCATTCCTGGGCACGACGCGGTTGATCGACAACCTGCACCTGAATCTCGACGCATAATTCCGAGCACCTCCATTCCTGTGGGAGCGAGCTTGCTCGCGATAACGGACTGACATTCAACAGCTGTGTTGGCTGACCGTCAGGCATCGCGAGCAGGCCCCCTCCCACAGAGTTTCCGACTGCTCCGTCAATTGAATTCCAAGCTGTATTGTCGCCCCCAACGCCATCGGGCAAACTGCCCGCCGTTCGATTCCGACCCGGGAAACACTCATGCACGCCATCATGCTCAAAGCCAAGCTGCACCGCGCCGAAGTCACCCATGCCGTACTCGATTACGAAGGCTCCTGCGCCATCGACGGCGAATGGCTGGATTTGTCCGGCATTCGTGAGTACGAACAGATCCAGATTTACAACGTCGATAACGGCGAGCGCTTCACCACCTACGCCATCCGTGGCGAAGAAGGTTCGCGCATGATCTCGGTTAACGGTGCCGCCGCGCACAAGGCCAAGGTCGGCGATCGCGTGATCATCTGCGCTTACGCCCATTACAGCGAAGCCGAATTGCTTAATTTCAAGCCGCGCATGCTCTACATGGCGCCAGGCAATGAACTGAGCCACACCAGCAATGCCATTCCGGTTCAGGTCGCCTGATCGAACCCGCCATACTCCACCCCGGCCCCCTCTCTATTGTCCTCGCCTGCCGTACCGGTATAAAAAAGTACCGGTCGCAGGTCAGACAAAGCCAAGACAGATCAACCGGCGAGGTTTACTGTTACCGGTCTGCGCTATTTAATCGTGTGCACGCAGGCTGACCGGACTTCGTCCACAATGTGGCCGAGACATTCCGGGACTTTCAGTGTCATAAAAGCCGTTCAAGTAAAAAGGAAACCCGCAGCGATGGCGTACTACCGCACCCCTCATGACGTTACCGCTCTGCCTGCCTGGCAAGCGTTGAATGACCACCGCCAGGCCATGCAGGATTTCAGCATGCGCGAGGCCTTCAATGCCGACCCGCAGCGCTTTACCCAATTCACCCTCAGCAGCTGCGGCCTGTTTCTCGATTATTCGAAAAACCTGATCAACGCCGAGACCCGCAAGCTGCTGGTTGGCCTGGCCAACGAAGTCGACCTCAAGGGCGCGATCAAGTCGCTGTTCGACGGCGAAATCGTCAATGCCTCCGAAGGCCGCCCTGCCCTGCACACCGCCCTGCGTCGCCCGGTTGGCGACAAGCTGTCGGTCAACGGCGTCAACGTGATGCCGGAAGTGCACAAGGTGCTGAACCAGATCACTGACCTCGTGGGCCGCATCCACGACGGTCTGTGGCGCGGTTACACCGAAAAACCGATCACCGATGTGGTGAACATCGGCATCGGTGGCTCGTTCCTCGGCCCTGAACTGGTGTCAGAGGCGCTGCTGGCCTACGCCCAGAAAGGCGTGCGTTGCCACTACCTCGCAAACATCGACGGCAGCGAGTTCCACGAACTGGCCATGAAATTGCGTGCCGAGACCACGCTGTTCATCGTCTCGTCGAAATCCTTCAACACCCTCGAAACCC
>OBKH01000187.1_pt1 | contig 10987 bp, 9 predicted proteins | sample 1496241 | NCBI WGS metagenome assembly OBKH01 (sample SAMN03273953, study PRJEB22546) | soil metagenome | isolation source: rice field elevated CO2 plus elevated temperature | place: India: CRRI Experimental farm Cuttack,Odisha-753006 | collected 2013-12-17 | reverse complement strand
CAGAACGGATCTTGCCCGGCGAAGCGTAGTACGGCGACGCGGCCCAGCTCACCACTTGCGCCGCCAGCGCCGGGTCGGTCTCGACCACGCCGGTGATGTCGTCGATGGTAGCGTTGGGGTCGACGCGCAGTTTGATGATCTTTTGCGCGGTCTCGGCCAGCGGCGGAATCTCGATGGTCGCTTCCAGGCGTTGCTGGATGCGCCGCGCGGTGAACGCTTGGACGGCCTGGGTGATTTCCTCGCGGTCGTCGTCGGGGCGGTCGAGGTTCGGGCGGATGCTGGTCAGCGCTTCGCCGAAGTTGGCGGCGCTGGCTTTATTCAGCATGGATTTGAAGGCTTCGCTGGTGATTTCCAGCAGTACGCCAGGCTCGCCGGAGTTGACCAGCACCATCGGCTCATGCAGCAGGCTTTCGTCGTACAGGCACGGTGAGCTGGTCAGTGCCGGCAGGCCGGGCAACAGGCTCAGGTTATGCTTGCCGAGCATCTTTTCCAGGCGCTCGGTCGGCACCGCAGTGAGGCGGCGGCCGGTGAGTTCGGTGAGGCGATTGAGGTCCAGCAATTGGCTTTGCGGGAACAACACCATCAGCGCACCGACGGCGTCATCAAGCAGCGCAGCCTGAACTTTGCGCGCGGGGTTCAGACCGTGGTGGTCCAGGACTTCCTTGTAGGCAATGCCCATTTTGCCCAGCAACAGCCGAATGACCGACGGCGCGTGCGGGGTAGCGGGTGCGAGGGCAACTTCGGTCATGGTCTGTATCCGTTTTAAAACAATTGGCAGGAGTATAACCAGCTTGCTCGAACCCATCGCTCAGAAACTGAGACGGTGCTCACACTTGGCCGTATTGCTGCCCATGACGCAACCAACGATCAAGTAATGGGCTGACGTGATCGGGCCAGCGTTCGAGCAAGGCCTGAGCGGCATCGCGCACCGCCGGCAGCAGGTCGGCGTCGCGCATCAGGTCGGCGACTTTGAATTGAAGCAGACCGGTCTGCCGCGTGCCGAGCATTTCACCGGGGCCGCGCAGTTCGAGGTCTTTTTCGGCGATGACGAATCCGTCATTGGTTTCGCGCATGATGCCCAGTCGCTGGCGCCCGATCTGCGACAGCGGTGGATGGTAGAGCAACACGCAATGGCTGACGGCGCTGCCTCGCCCGACGCGACCGCGCAACTGGTGCAGTTGCGCCAGGCCAAGACGTTCCGGGTTTTCGATGATCATCAGGCTGGCGTTGGGCACGTCGACACCTACTTCGATCACGGTGGTGGCGACCAGCAGCTGCAAGTTGCCGGCCTTGAATTCGGCCATCACGGCCGCTTTTTCGGCAGGCTTCATGCGCCCGTGAATCAGCCCGACTTTCAGTTCGCCGAGCGCGGCGGTGAGGTCTTCATAAGTGGTTTCGGCGGCCTGGCAGGTCAGCTCTTCCGACTCTTCGATCAGCGTGCACACCCAATAGGCCTGTCGACCTTCGGCACAGGCGCCGCGCACCCGTTCGATGACTTCGACGCGCCGGGTGTCGGTGATCAGCACCGTGTTCACCGGGGTTCGGCCGGGCGGCAATTCGTCGAGGATCGAGGTGTCGAGGTCGGCGTAGGCACTCATGGCCAGCGTGCGCGGGATAGGTGTCGCAGTCATGATCAGCTGATGCGGACACATGCGCCCGCCGACACCTTTCTGGCGTAACGCCAGGCGCTGTTGCACACCAAAGCGGTGTTGCTCGTCGATGATCACCAGCGCCAGGTTCTTGAACTGCACCTCGTCCTGAAACAGCGCATGGGTGCCGACCACCATCGGCGTGCCATTGGCGATTTGCTCCAGCGCGGCCACGCGGTTTTTGCCCTTGAGCTTGCCGGCCAGCCACGCGACTTCGATGCCCAAGGGTTCGAGCCAGCGCTTGAAGGTGATGAAGTGCTGCTCGGCAAGAATTTCGGTGGGCGCCATCAAGGCGACCTGATAACCAGCCTCCAATGCTTGCAATGCAGCCAGCGCCGCGACCACGGTTTTGCCCGCGCCGACGTCACCTTGAATCAAGCGCAGCATCGGCTCGTGTTGACTGAGGTCATAGGCGATTTCGTTGCCCACCCGCTGCTGTGCACCCGTGGGGCTGAAGCCGAGGTTGGCCAGGTATTGGACCGGTAGCTTCGTGGCTTTGGGCATGGCCGGTGCGCGCAGCGAACGCATGCTTTCGCGCAGGCGTTGCTGGGACAGTTGATGGGTCAGCAGTTCTTCGAAGGCCAGGCGGTGCTGGGCCCAGTGGTGGCCGAGGGCGAGTTCGTCGACATCGGCATCGGCCGGTGGATGATGCAGGTAGCGGATCGCATCGGCCAGCGGTGCCAATTGATAGTCGCGGGCGAGTTCGGTCGGCAGCCAGTCGGGCAGGCTGGTGGGGCCGAGTAACGTCAGGGTCTGCATGCACAGTTGGCGCAAGCGCTGTTGCGTCAGGCCTTCGGTGAGCGGGTACACCGGCGTCAGGGTTTCGTCCACCGGCGGCGGCTCGTCGCCGGTAATGGCGCGGTATTCCGGGTGGTAGATTTCCAGACCCGACGCACCGGGTCGTGCTTCGCCGTAGCAGCGAATTTGCGTGCCGCGCTTGAGGCCTTCTTTCTGGGCGTTGCTGAAATGGTAGAAGCGCAGACTGAGTCCGCCGGTGCCGTCCTGCAGGCGCACCACCAGGCTGCGGCGTCGGCCCATGACCACGTCGGCGCCGCTGACCGTGCCTTCGATCACGGCGTCCTGCCCCGGGCGCAACGCACCAATCGGGACTACACGCGTGCGATCCTGGTACCGCAATGGCAGGTGAAACAGGACGTCCTGGAGATTTTCCAGGCCGACCTTGGCCAGTTTCTCGGCCATGGCTTCGCCGACACCCTTGAGTGCCGTCACCGACACTTGCGACAACTCAGTCATGACGCGTGCTTAGCCGGCCACCACCGGTGCGGATGGCTTGGCCACCGAGCACAGGCGAATGGAGTCAGCGAGGATTTCAATGGCTTTCGGACGCGGGAAGCTCGCACGCCAGGCGATGGCCACGGTGCGAAACGGTACCGGCGCCGACAACGGCCGAACTTCGATCACGCCAGGGGCGTAGTGATGGCTGTCGACGGCCGACAGCGGCAGGATCGAAATCCCGAGGCCGGAGGCAACCATGTGGCGGATGGTTTCCAGCGAACTGGATTCCACCGTGGTGTGTTTGGCGCCGTCGTTGCCCTTGGTCAGGGTCGGGCAGGCTTCCAGCACTTGATCGCGGAAGCAGTGGCCTTCGCCGAGCAACAGCAGGCTCTTGTCATTGAGCAGGCTGGCGTCGATGGATTCTTTTTGCGTCCATGGGTGCTGCGCCGGCATCAGGACGTAGAACGGCTCGTCGTAGAGTTGCAGGGTCAGGACGTCGGCTTCATTGAACGGCAGGGCGATGATGATCGCGTCGAGCTCGCCGTTGCGCAGCTTGTCACGCAGGATGTGGGTGAAGTTTTCTTCGATGTACAACGGCATCTGCGGGGCAACCCGGTGCAGTTGCGGGATCAGGTGCGGGAACAGATACGGGCCGACGGTGTAGATCGCGCCGACTTTCAGCGGGGCGGTCAGCTGGTTCTTGCCGGCTTGTGCCAGCTCGCGAATGCCTTGGGCCTGTTCCAGGACTTTCTGTGCCTGGGCCACGATGCCTTCACCAACCGGGGTCAGGCGCACGGCGCTTTTGCTGCGCTCGAAAATCAGCACACCGAGTTCGTCTTCGAGCTTTTTCACGCCTACCGAAAGGGTCGGCTGGCTGACGTGGCAACGCTCGGCCGCGTGGCCAAAGTGCTGCTCTTGGGCGAGGGTAACGATGTAGCGTAATTCTGTAAGAGTCATAGCAAGCGTCCATGAAGTTGCGGGCCAAGCATAACGCTTGCAATCGATAGACGCACGTTATCAGACAGTATGTGCTGAGTGACACCGGGTAATGCACGTTTGCCGTTTCCAGATAGGCGAAAGGCACCTTTTCGGTGCCTTTCGCATGGTGGAGCGAGCTTGCTCGCGATAGCGGTGTAACAGTCAACGATGATGTTGGATGTCAGGCAGCAATCGCGAGCAAGCCCGCTCCCACATTAGTCAGCGTCGGCGTTTGTCTATCGAGTAAACAAAGGGTGCAACAATTTCGATGGAGCCATTTTTGAGCATCTCGGCCGGAGGTTTTGGCAGCGGCTGAGCGCGGCGGATCATGTCCAGGGTCGCCCTGTCCAGATCGGCAGTGCCTGAGGCGCCCACCAGCTCGAATGACAGGACGTTGCCTTCGGCATCCACCACGAAACGCAGGCGGTTAATGCCTTCCTTTCCCCGAGCCTGTGCGCTGGGCGGGTACTTTTTGTACTTTTGCAGGTGCGCCAGCAAGGTGCCTTCCCAACTGGCCTTGGCCGCTAGTTGAGCTGCCGATGGCCCAGGAGCGGGCTGAGCGGATTTCTCCGTTGGTGCCGGCGTTGGTGGTTCTTCGCTCGGTTTTGCTTCGGACGGCTTTTCCTTCGGCGGTTCCGGTTTTTTCTCCACAGGCTTGGGCGGTTGAGGCTTCGGCTTGGGTTTGACCGGTTTGGGCACCGCGATTTCCGCCTTCGGCGCCTCGGCGAGTTTCGGTATCGGCAGTTCCTCTACCGGGGCCGGTGGCTGTGGCGGTGTGATGACCTTTGGCGGTGCAGGCGGTGGCGGGGCGGGAAGCGGCGCCAGCTCGACCATCATTGCCTGGGGCGGCAATTCGATGGGCGGGCGGGCGGTCCAGTTCACGGCCAGCGCGATGGCCAGCGCATGAACGCCCAGCACCACGGCCAGGCTTCCGCCATATCGCGTCAGCTTTTGGCGCGTCGTGATCATTTCTTGACTGCCGACTCGAGACCGACCAGACCCACCTTCAGGTAACCGGCGGAGCGCAGGGTGTCCATCACGCTCATGAGGTCGCCGTAATCCACGCCTTTATCGGCCTGGAAGAAGATAGTCGTGTCTTTCTTGCCCTGGGTCTTGGCGTCGAGCGTAGCGCCGAGTGCTTCGGCCTTCACTTCATCTTCGCCGAGGAACAGGCGTTGGTCAGCCTTGACGCTGAGGAACACCGGTTTTTCCGGCCGCGGCGCCGGTTTGGCGGTGGACGCGGGCAGGTCGACTTTGATGTCCACAGTGGCCAGCGGCGCCGCCACCATGAAGATGATCAACAGCACCAGCATCACGTCGATGAACGGCGTGACGTTGATTTCGTGATTCTCGGCCAGATCGTCGTCTGCGCCTTCTTTCAAATGCAGGCCCATGGCCGATTACCCCACTTTCACCATGTGCGGTTGCGAGCTGCGCTCGGGCTGGTGGTCGAGGTCGCGGCTGACCAGCAGCAGCACCTGTGCCGACGCGTCGGACACCTGAGCCTTGTAGCCGGCGATGGAGCGGGCAAACACGTTGTAGATCACGACCGCTGGAATCGCTGCGACCAGCCCCAGGGCGGTGGCCAGCAAGGCCTCGGCAATGCCGGGAGCCACGACGGCGAGGTTGGTGGTCTGGGTTTTGGCGATGCCGATAAAGCTGTTCATGATGCCCCATACGGTACCGAACAGGCCCACGAATGGCGCGGTTGAACCAATGGTGGCAAGCACGCCGGTGCCGCTGCTCATGTTGCGACCGCAAGCCGCCACCAGGCGTTCGAGGCGGAAGCTGACGCGTTCCTTGATGCCTTCTTTTTCGCGACTGTTTACCGACAGGCGCATCTCTTCGAGAGCGTCGTGCACCAACAGATTGGCGAGGGTGCCTTCCTTCGCCGCCGTGACGCTGGCTTCCTTGAGCGAGGCAGATTTTTTCAGCTGGGCGATTTCACTGCGCAGACGGCGCTTGGCGCCCATCAGCTCCAGGCCTTTGGCGATCCAGATGGTCCAGGTGATGATCGAAGCGATGGCCAGGCCGATCATCACGATTTTCACGATGATGTCGGCGTTTTTGTACATGCCCCACGGCGACAGGTCGTGGGCCATGCCCAGGGTGTTGTCGGCTTCGAGTACTTCGGGAGCGTCTTCGCCGGCGATCGCTTGGGTCTGCGCTGGGTCGTTGGCGACCGGAGTGACAACCGGGGCGGCGTGATCGGCTGGAGCCGGTGCGGTGGCGGCGGTCGAAGTGGCCGGCGCTTGCGCATCAGCGAACGCGGCGGCAGGCGCCAGCATCAGGCTGAACAGCAGGGCGGCCACCGCGCTCCAGGCACGAGGTCGTTTGGTTGGCAAAGCGGAGAGTTGATTACATGTCATGCTGGGCCGGACCTGAGAGGAAAATTCGATTAATGTTCTTCCAGGCCTCGTGAGGCCGAGAACAAAGTGGCGTGCATTATTGCAATTAATTCTTGTTAACAAAAGCGATAGAGTCTTTTTTTTCCTGAATTGCTAACCGCTCGTCCACTGTCGGCGCTAGCTTATCCGTTTCCGAGAGGAGTTTTTTTGATGTCCGCACCTTCTGTTCTGATCGCCGGTTGCGGTGATGTCGGCAGTCGTCTGGCCACGCAATTGTTGGCTTTGGGGTGGGAGGTTCATGGCCTGCGGCGTGACATTTCACGTTTGCCCGAGGGTGTCATCGGCGTTGCGGGCGACTTGTTCAATGAGGACTGTCCGGCCACCTGGCCAATCGGTGCTGTGGACTACCTGGTGTATTGCGCGGCCGCTACCGATCACGATGAAGCCGGCTACCGGGCTGCTTATGTCCAGGGCTTGCAACACGTTCTGGGCTGGTTGGACGACTATGGGCAGGTTCCTGAACGCTTGTTGTTCGTTTCCAGCAGCAGTGTTTATGGGCAGCAGGAGGGCGAGTGGGTTGACGAGACTTCGCCAGTGGTGGCGGCGGGCTATTCCGGTCGCGTGATGCTCGAAGCCGAGCAGATTGCCCTTAAGAGCGGCATCCCGGCCAGTATTGTGCGGTTGACCGGTATTTATGGTCCGGGCCGCGAGTGGTTGCTGACCCAGGTGCGCCGAGGCTATCGCGTGGCGGTCGATCCGCCGTTGTATGCCAATCGGATCCATGCCGATGACGCTGCAGGGTTGATGGCGTTTTTGCTTGAGGCCGCTCGACGTGGCGTGGCGTTGGAGGATGTCTATATCGGCGTCGATGACGCGCCCGCAGCGTTGGCGGATGTGGTGGGTTGGTTACGCGAGTATCTGGGTGTGACCGAATGGGCCGACGATGCCAGCGTGCGCCGCACCGGAAGCAAACGCTGCAGTAATGCGCGGGCAAAAGCCTTGGGCTGGGTGCCGAAGTATCCGAGTTTTCGCGAAGGGTATGCCGCGATTCTTGAAGGGCGCTGCTGACGTTCAGGCTTCACAAACACCTGAGGGAGCAAGCAAGCTCGCTCCCTCAGGTGTTTGTGTATTGTTTACTGCTTCTCGAGCAGCCACTTGCGATCACCCGGCGTGAACGAAGGCATCTCGTCTGCCTGTGCGGTGTTCACGGTCTGGAAGATTTCCAGTTCTTTGCCTTTACGGGTAAAGATCCACGCATTTCCTTGCCCGTTGAGTTGCAGCCACATGTTGTCATTGCCGCCGCTCATCGACGCACAATCGCCAGCCAGGCACAGCGCGTAGCGATCAGTGTTCGGCAAACCGGTCACCTGGCCGTCGGCCTGGAACTGCACGGTATTGCCTTCACCCGGACCGCTGACGATTTTCCAGTTACCGCCCATGTAAGCCGAATACAGCGCGCGTTCGAAGCTGGCGCCAATCGGTGCGCCCTCCGGTACCGGGATCAGTGCGCGGTCGAAGACTTGCGCCGGCTCGTTGTCGCTGGCGGACTGGCTAAGTTGCTTGCCGTCACGTTTCAACTCGCTGGCCGAGCTGCCATAAAAGTCGATTTTCCAGGCGCCGGACTCTTCGCCCAGCATCTTGCCTTCGACATTTTCAAAGCCATTGGTGTAGCGGGCCTGACCGGCCTTGGTGTTGACGTTCCATTCCAGGTTCGGGCCATAGGTCTGGAGCGCCTCACGCAGGGGGACGCCTTTGGATGCAGTATCGATCGCCGCCTGATTGATCCAGGTGCCGCTGATATCACGGTCGGCAGGGTTGCTGGCACAACCGCCCAAGAACAGGGCGAGCAGCGAGAGAGCAAGCGCTTTGCGCATGGTGGAATCCTATCAAGCTTTCCTTACAGCAGAGCAGTCGGCGCAGCCAGAGGCTGCGCCGGACGCATTACTCGATGACCAGAATGGCATCCATTTCAACCTGCGAACCCTTTGGCAGGGCTGCTACGCCAATGGCGGCGCGGGCTGGGTACGGTTGGTCGAAGTACTTGCCCATGATCTCGTTGACCTTGGCGAAGTGGCTCAGGTCGGTGAGGAAGATGTTCAGCTTGACGATGTCCTTGAATGAACCACCGGCGGCTTCAGCCACGGCCTTGAGGTTCTCGAAGACCTGGACGGTCTGGGCTTCGAAGCCTTCAACCAGTTCCATGGTTTTTGGGTCCAGAGGAATCTGACCCGACATGTAAACGGTGTTGCCAGCCTTGATCGCCTGGGAGTAAGTACCGATGGCGGCCGGGGCCTTGTCGCTGGTGATAACGGTCTTGGTCATTGATGACTCCTTGTAATGGGTGGCTTAGGCGCGCATCCGGGTGATGCGGATCACTCCGGTCAGGGCGCGCAGTTTCTTGATCACGCGGGCTAGGTGCACGCGGTCGTGCACGCTGACCACCAGTTGGACCACGCTGATGCGACCATCGCGTTCGTCCATGCTGATTTTTTCGATGTTGCCGTCGGCCGCGTTGACGCTGCTGGCCAGCAGGGCGATCAGGCCACGCTGGTGTTCCAGCTCGACGCGCAGTTCGACATTGAATTCGCCGGTGACATCCTTGGCCCACGAGAGCTGGATGCATTTTTCCGGATTGTGGCGGATTTCGCTGATGTTGCGGCAGTTGTCCAGGTGCACGACCATGCCTTTGCCCGCGGACAGGTGGCCGACAATCGGGTCGCCCGGGATCGGCGTGCAGCACTTGGCGTAGCTGAGCACCAGGCCTTCTGTGCCGCGAATCGCCAGTGGGCCTTCCGGGCTCGGTAGCTGTTCGCCTTCGCCGAGCAGGCGACGGGCGACGACGTAGGCCATGCGATTGCCCAGGCCGATGTCTTCCAGCAGGTCTTCGATCAGCTCGAGGCGATACTCGGTGAGCATCGCCTTGACGCGCTCGGCCGGGATTTTCTCCAGCGTGCTGTCGAAGCCGTTGAGGACTTTGTTCAGCAGGCGTTCGCCCAGGCTGATGGACTCGGAGCGGCGTTGCAGTTTCAGTGCATGGCGGATGTGCGTGCGCGCCTTGCCGGTGACCACGAAGTTGAGCCACGCCGGGTTCGGACGCGCGCCCGGAGCACTGACGATTTCGACCGTGGAGCCACTTTGCAGGGGTTCGGACAGCGGTGCGAGTCGACGGTTGATCCGGCAGGCAATGCAGCTGTTGCCGACGTCGGTGTGCACCGCATAGGCGAAGTCGACTGCCGTGGAGCCCTTGGGCAACTCCATGATCCGGCCTTTGGGCGTGAACACATAGACCTCGTCCGGGAACAGGTCGATCTTCACGCTTTCGATGAATTCCAGCGAGTTGCCGGCGCGCTGCTGCATTTCCAGTACGCCTTTGACCCATTGACGCGCGCGGGCGTGAGTGCCTTTTGGCTGCTCGTCGCCGCTGGATTTATACAGCCAATGGGCGGCGATGCCGTTGTTGGCCATCTCCTCCATTTCGCGGGTGCGGATCTGGATCTCGATCGGAACGCCATGCATGCCGAACAGCGTCGTGTGCAGCGACTGATAGCCGTTGGCCTTGGGGATTGCGATGTAATCCTTGAAGCGACCCGGCAGCGGCTTGTACAAATTATGCACAGCACCCAGAACGCGATAGCAGGTGTCGACCTTGTCGACGATGATCCGGAACGCGTAGACGTCCATGATCTCGTTGAAGGCCCGGCGCTTGCCACGCATTTTCTTGTAGATGCCGTAGAGGTGTTTCTGCCGACCGCTGACCTCGCCCTGAATGCCATCGATGGCCAGGCAGTGGCTGAGGGATTCCTCGATCTTGTTGACGATTTCCTTGCGGTTGCCCCGGGCGCGCTTGACCGCCTGGTAGATTCGCGCGGAACGCATCGGGTGCATGGCCTTGAAGCCGAGGTCTTCGAACTCTATGCGGATGGCGTGCATGCCCAGCCGATTGGCGATGGGCGCATAGATTTCCAGGGTTTCCTTGGCGATGCGACGGCGTTTTTCGCCGGACAGCACTTCCAGCGTGCGCATGTTGTGCAGGCGGTCGGCCAGCTTGACCAGGATCACGCGAATGTCGCGCGCCATGGCCATGGCCATTTTCTGGAAGTTTTCAGCCTGGGCTTCGGCCTTGGTCTCGAAGTTCATCTGGGTCAGTTTGCTGACCCCGTCGACCAATTCGGCCACGGTTTCACCGAACTGCGCTTGCAGTGCTTCCTTGGCGATACCGGTGTCTTCGATCACGTCATGCAGCATGGCTGCCATCAGGCTCTGATGGTCCATATGCATTTCGGCAAGAATATTCGCCACCGCGAGAGGGTGCGTCACGTACGCCTCGCCACTGCGGCGGCGTTGGCCGTCGTGGGCTTGTTCGGCGTAGAAATACGCCCGGCGGACCAGGTTGACCTGGTCCTTGCCGAGGTAGGTCGATAAGCGATCGGCGAGGGCGTCTATGCTCGGCATGATGACTCCTGCCGCAAGCTGTGATCCCGCGCCGTGCTACGTCGACCAGGCATAGGCTTAGACGGCCTCGTTGGACTCGTCCTCGAATGCAGCAAAAAGCGGTTCATCTTCAACGATTTCGGCTTCGGCGATAGCTGCGTAGTCGATCAGGCCTTCAGCGATTTCACGCAGGGCGACGACGGTAGGCTTGTCGTTTTCCCAGGCTACTTTCGGCTCTTTGCCGCCGGTGGCCAGTTGACGGGCACGCTTGGTAGAGAGCATGACCAGCTCAAAGCGGTTATCCACGTGTTCTAGGCAGTCTTCAACGGTTACGCGGGCCATGGT
>OBKH01000185.1_pt1 | contig 11066 bp, 10 predicted proteins | sample 1496241 | NCBI WGS metagenome assembly OBKH01 (sample SAMN03273953, study PRJEB22546) | soil metagenome | isolation source: rice field elevated CO2 plus elevated temperature | place: India: CRRI Experimental farm Cuttack,Odisha-753006 | collected 2013-12-17 | reverse complement strand
GGGGCGGGCGGGGCCGCGGTCATCGGCGGGTTGCCCGGCAATGGGGGTGCCGGCGGCAACGCGGGGCTGATCGGCGCCGGCGGCGACGGCGGCGTCGGCGGGGTGGGTGCCCCCGGAACCAACGGGATGAACCCGCCGCCGAACCAGACCAGCCAGGCGGCAAACGGAAGCCCCGGCGCCAACAACGGCGCCGGTAGCGGTGGCGCAGGGCTGCCCGGCAACCCGGGTGCCGTACCAGGGCGGGCTGGCGGCGCTGGCGGTTTAGGCGGCAGCGGCAGCGATACGAGTGAAGGCCCTGTGACGGGGGGCAACGGAGGCAATGGCGGCGACGGCGGTCCCGGCGCGCCCGGCGGCAACGGCGCACCCGGCGGCATCGGTGTCAATACCGGTACTGGCTGGGCCTACGGGGGAAACGGGGGCAATGGCGGTGACGGTGGCGCCGGCGCCCGGGGCGGCGACGGGGGCAACGGGGGCAACGGCCTAGCGCTAAACGGTGGCAACGGGATCGGCGGCAACGGTGGCGCCGGGGGCCGGGGCGGCACCGGGGCTGCGGGCGGCAATGGTGGCATTGGCGGCGGCGCCACCGGCACGCTGACCTTTTTTGGTAGCGGAGGCGACGGCGGCCCCGGCGGGGCTGGCGCCAACACCGCCGGCACCGGGGGTGTCGGCGGTGTCGGGGGTGCGGGCGGTCAGGGCGGGCTGCTGTTCGGCGACGGCGGTAACGGGGGCGCCGGCGGTGCCGGCGGCATCGGCGGCACGGGTGCCTCGGGCGGCGCCGGAGGCAAGGGCGGCTCTGGCCTGGTCGGCGGTGACGGCGGCAACGGTGGTGCCGGCGGCGCCGGCGGCAACGGCGGCAAGGGCGGTGCCGGAGGTGCCGGCGGAGGTGCCGGAATGTTCAGCCAGCCAGGTGTCCACGGTGCGGGCGGTACCGGGGGCCAGGGAGGTGCCGGCGGCGCTGGCGGCGCGGGTGGCGCCGCGGGAGCTGGGACAGTCGTCGCGGGCAACCCCGGTGATCCCGGCGGTTTCGGCGCCGCCGGTGCGGACGGCCTACCCGGCTAAAACCCTTCGCCGGGCAACGCGAACCGGCCATCGACCGTCCGGGTCACCAGCGCATCGGCCAGCAGCGACTCCAGCGCCCGGTCACGCTGTGCGGTATCGGTCAGCCACGCCACGTCCAACTCGGCCCGGGTGACGGGAAACTCCGCGGCGCGCAACACATCCAGTAACCGTCCGCGGACTTGGCGGTCGGTTCCGGTGTAGGCCTGCCCCCGGCGCGGCGGACCGTCCGACGGCGGATAACCGGCATGCCGCCATGCGCACCAGTCCAGCGGGCATAACCCGCACCGGGGTGTGCGGGCGGTGCACACCGTCGCACCCAACTCCATCAGCGCGACCGAAAATTCAGGCGCCGTCTCGCGGTGCGGCAACAGCGCCAAGACGTCGGCGTGGTCGCGCGGCACCGATGGCGCACCGGCGTCGGCGCGGCCGTGAACGGCGCGGGCCACCACGCGCCGCACATTGGTGTCCACCACCGGCACCCGCTGGCGGTAAGCGAAACACGCCACCGCGCGCGCGGTGTAGCTCCCGACGCCCGGCAGGGTGACCAGGATCTCGATATCGTCGGGCACCACGTCATTGTGGTCGCGGGCGATGACGGTGGCGCACTCGTGTAAGCGCTTGGCTCGCCTGGGATAGCCCAGCTTGCCCCAGGCGCGTAACACATCGGCGGTGCTGGCCGTGGCGGTGGCCGACGGCGTGGGCCACCGCCGCACCCAGTCCGGCCAGATCGCCAGCACCCGGGCGGCCGGCGTCTGCTGCAGCATGAACTCGCTGACCAGGATCTGCCACGGGCTGACACCGGGCTCTCGCCAGGGCAGATCCCGGTGCGATCGCTGATACCAAGCGAGAAGATTGGTATCTGATATGTGTCGCGGGCCGGTCACCGACGGTTCCGGCAGTATGTGAGGCATGCCCAACACCAATCCGGTAGCCGCGTGGAAAGCACTCAAAGAGGGTAACGAGCGATTCGTCGCCGGCCGGCCCCAGCATCCCAGTCAGAGCGTCGACCACCGAGCCGGCTTGGCCGCCGGGCAGAAGCCCACGGCGGTGATCTTCGGCTGCGCGGACAGCCGAGTGGCCGCTGAGATCATCTTCGACCAAGGCCTGGGCGACATGTTCGTGGTCCGCACCGCCGGGCATGTCATCGACTCGGCCGTGCTGGGCTCCATAGAGTACGCGGTGACCGTGCTCAATGTGCCGCTCATCGTCGTCCTCGGCCACGACAGCTGCGGCGCCGTGAACGCCGCTTTGGCCGCGATCAACGACGGCACCCTGCCAGGCGGCTACGTGCGAGACGTCGTGGAAAGGGTTGCGCCGTCGGTCCTGCTCGGCCGCCGTGACGGTCTGAGTCGTGTCGACGAGTTCGAGCAACGACATGTACACGAGACGGTGGCGATCCTCATGGCGCGTTCATCGGCCATCTCAGAACGAATCGCAGGGGGCAGCCTGGCGATCGTGGGCGTCACCTATCAACTCGACGATGGGCGGGCTGTACTGCGCGACCACATCGGCAACATCGGCGAGGAGGTCTGAGTTACCGCCCGATAACAGGCCACCGTTAACACGGCGTCGGCCAGCGAAGCCGGCGACACGCCGAGGCGGGTCAAGCGCGTTTGCGTGACCTGGCCCTACGGTGTAATCGTGCTGGATCTGGAACCGCGTGGCCCGCTACCTACCGAGATCTACTGGCGGCGCAGGGGGCTGGCCCTGGGCATCGCGGTCGTCGTAGTCGGGATCGCGGTGGCCATCGTCATCGCCTTCGTCGACAGCAGCGCCGGTGCCAAACCGGTCAGCGCCGACAAGCCGGCCTCCGCCCAGAGCCATCCGGGCTCGCCGGCACCCCAAGCACCCCAGCCGGCCGGGCAAACCGAAGGTAACGCCGCCGCGGCCCCGCCGCAGGGCCAAAACCCCGAGACACCCACGCCCACCGCCGCGGTGCAGCCGCCGCCGGTGCTCAAGGAAGGGGACGATTGCCCCGATTCGACGCTGGCCGTCAAAGGTTTGACCAACGCGCCGCAGTACTACGTCGGCGACCAGCCGAAGTTCACCATGGTGGTCACCAACATCGGCCTGGTGTCCTGTAAACGCGACGTTGGGGCCGCGGTGTTGGCCGCCTACGTTTACTCGCTGGACAACAAGCGGTTGTGGTCCAACCTGGACTGCGCGCCCTCGAATGAGACGCTGGTCAAGACGTTTTCCCCCGGTGAGCAGGTAACGACCGCGGTGACCTGGACCGGGATGGGATCGGCGCCGCGCTGCCCATTGCCGCGGCCGGCGATCGGGCCGGGCACCTACAATCTCGTGGTACAACTGGGCAATCTGCGCTCGCTGCCGGTTCCGTTCATCCTGAATCAGCCGCCGCCGCCGCCCGGGCCGGTACCCGCTCCGGGTCCAGCGCAGGCGCCTCCGCCGGAGTCTCCCGCGCAAGGCGGATAATTATTGATCGCTGATGGTCGATTCCGCCAGCTGTGACAACCCCTCGCGCACATGACGGGCCCACATGGCGCCGATGCCGTCCACTGATTGCAGATCGCCGGCGCTGGCCGCCAGCAGACCCTGCAACGTTCCGAACGCCCGGACCAGCAGGTCGGCATGGGCGAACTGGAGCCGGGGGATACCGGCCATCGCGCGGTAGCCACGCGGGCTCAGCGTCGAATCCTGCGCTTCCGTGGTCGTCGGATATCCGAAAACCTTTGCCAGCGCGGTGAAATCGAGGAGGTCGCCGTCCGACAGGGCGTCCAGTTCGTCCAGGGTGGCATTGATTTGCCCCGTGGACGGTGGTTCCGGGTTGGCGTGGTAATCGCGCACGATCAATTCCCGGGCGGTGTCGTTGCCGCCGAGCAACTCGTCGAGCTGCAGCCGCAGCTGACGACCATCAGTGCCGAGTTCGACCACGTCGTAGTCGATCACCAGCCCGATTCGCCGGACCAGCTCGAGGCGTTGCACCACCGTCATCACATCGCGCAGCGTGACGAAGTCCTCGATTTCTGCCCTGGACAGTTGCCGGCTGACCTCGTCGAGCCTGGTTTTGTACCGCTCCAGGGTTGCGATGGCCTGGTTGGCCCGCGACAGGATGGTTGCCGAGTCGGTCAATACGTGACGTTCCCCGCGGACGTAGACGGTCACGATGTTCATCGAGTGGCTCACTGAGATCACCGGGTAACCGGTCTGGATCGCGGCCCGCTCGGCCGAGCGGTGCCGGGTCCCCGATTCGTCGGTGGGGATCGACGGATCCGGTACCAGTTGCACGTTGGCCCGCACGATGCGGCTGCCGTCGGTGGACAGCACCACGGCGCCGTCCATCTTGCACAGCTCGCGTAGCCGGGTTGCTGCATAGCGGACATCGAGGGAGAAGCCACCATCGCAGATGGCCTCGACATTCTCGTCATGGCCCAGCACGATCAGGGCACCAGTGCGGCCGCGCAGGATACGCTCCAGGCCGTCCCGCAGCCCAGTGCCCGGGGCTAGGCGGGCGACAGCCTCACGCAGGGTCGGACGAGTCACAGCGTGCATTCTGCTATGTACCGCGCCCTAGTGGGACGTGTCCAGTCCCGGAATGTGAGGGCGGGGTTGCGAGGGTGGTGCCGCGGTGGTCGGCAATGTCGACCATGTACTGCAGCGCCGCGACGATGGTGGATGCGCGCAGCGCGTGCATACCGGGCGGCACCGGATCGTCACTGGGCGGGACCAAGGCGATGGTGAACCCTTGGCGGGCGGCTTCGCTAAGGCGCCGCGCCATCCCGTTGACCCGCCGGATGTCGCCGGCCAGACCTACCTCGCCGATCATGACGGCAGTGGTGGGCAGCGGCAGATTTGCATAGGCCGAGGCGAGCGCGATGGCGACCGCCAGATCCGCCGACGGCTCGGTCAACCGCATGCCGCCCACGGTGGACAGGTAGATGTCGTTAACGGCGATCGCCAGCCGTGCGTGCTTTTCCAGCACAGCAGCGATCATCGCAGCGCGGGCCTGGTGGATCCCGCTGACGGCCCGCCTCGGCGAGCCGCCGCACGGTGTGGCCAGCAATGCCTGGACTTCCCCGACGAGCGGCCGTTTTCCGTCCAGCGTCACGGTGATCGCGGTACCGGCGACGGGTGTCGGCCGCTGGTCCAGGAACAGGTTCGACGGGTCGACGATACCGTCAATTCCGTTGTCGTGCAGGAGGAAACATCCGACTTCATCGGCGGCGCCGAATCGGTTCTTGACCCCGCGGACCATCCGCAGCGCACCGTTGCGGTCCCCTTCAAAATGCAGCACAACGTCGACGAGGTGCTCTAGCGAACGCGGTCCGGCTATGGCCCCGTCCTTCGTGACGTGGCCGACGAGAATCAATGCGACCTCGTTGGCCTTGGCGGCAGCGGTCAGGGCAGCCGTAACCGCACGGACCTGCGTGACCCCGCCGGTGACGCCGTCGGCCTCGCTGGTGGACATGGTCTGCACCGAGTCGACGATGACCAGTGCCGGCTGCACCGTCTCGATCTGGTCGAGCACGGTGTGCACGTCGGACTGTGCGGCGAGGTAGATCTCCTCGACCTCCGTGCCGCAGCCGATCCGGTCGGCACGCAGCCGGATCTGACCGGCGGATTCCTCACCAGAGACATAGAGCGCGCGCCGTCCGGACTGGGCCCAGCGGTGCGCGACCTCGAGCAACAGCGTCGACTTACCCACTCCGGGATCGCCGGCCAGCAGTGTCACCGAACCGGGAACGATACCGCCACCTAGCACCCGGTCCAGTTCGTCGATGCCGGTTGGGCAGGGTCGGGTCCGATGCGCGTCGACGGCACTGATCGGAACGGCGCCCGACGCCGGCGCCACCGAACGGCGCCTGGTGCCACCGACGGCACTGAGCACCGCCACCTCGTCTACGGTGCCCCAGCGGCCGCACTCCAGGCAGCGTCCCACCCACTTCGCGCTGACATGGCGGCATTCCGAACAGCGGTACTGCGAACGAGCGTTGGCCACGCCGTGACCGTATCGGGGGGGTGTGACAACCCGAGCGAGTCGCTCGTCTGGCGACGATGCGGCGCCTATTCGTGCGGCGTAGCCAATCCGGCCGAGATCGGCACCATTACGCTGCCCTGACCGGCCTTCTCGAACTTGAAGGTGAAGTTGTAGGTGAGGCCGTTTGCGATCGGCTTGGTCAAGTTAACGGTCGCCTTGGCCGCTTGATTGGATGGCAAGGGCCCCGGCGCCACGATCTGGCCGTCCGGCGTCCCGACAAAAAGCATCCCGGATGCGGGCAGTCGAGCGTCGCCGGCCACCGTCACCGAGCCGATATCACTGGTGATGCCCACCAGCCGGTCCGAAACGTCGGGTGATTGGTTGACGGCTACCAGCACCAGATCCACCGCTTTGCCTGGCTGGATGAAATCGCTGGTTTGGACGGCCTGGATGCGGATGTCGCGCAGCAACACGTTGTTGATGGTGAGCCGATTGCCGTTGACGGCCGGCTTCTGGTTCGCTGTCTGGGAGATCTGACCGGCCCCGCAACCGCTCAGTGCGGCGGCCAGCAGGGCGATGCTCGCCACCCAGGTGGTCATCCCGGCAAGACGCAGGCGGATGTTGCAGCGGTTCACTCGGATGCCTCCTGCTCGGCCTTGGCGCGGCATGGTGCCTGCGGCTCGACTATGCACAGTAGTAGTTAGGTGCCGCCGACGGTAGCGGTGGGGACCGCGGCGTCGACCGGACCGGCGCGGTAGCCCGGGCACCCCGTTCTCAGGGGCGTCCCAGATTCGGCGATGCACTTCTAGGCCCGTCTGTCAACCCCCAATCTTCCCGCGCTATGCCCCTGACCTGCACCGTTGTTCGGCGCCCGTTAGGGCCCCGTGTTAGCATGGAGTAACGAAAGGGGCTCAAATCAGATGATTTTCAAGGTCGGAGACACCGTTGTCTATCCACACCACGGTGCTGCGTTAGTCGAGGCGATCGAAACCCGGACCATCAAAGGGGAACAAAAAGAGTATCTCGTCTTGAAAGTTGCGCAGGGCGACCTGACAGTACGAGTTCCCGCTGAAAACGCCGAATACGTCGGTGTTCGCGATGTCGTCGGGCAGGAAGGCCTGGACAAGGTTTTCCAGGTGTTGCGTGCCCCGCACACCGAGGAGCCGACGAACTGGTCACGTCGTTACAAGGCGAACCTCGAGAAACTCGCATCCGGCGATGTGAACAAGGTGGCCGAGGTAGTGCGCGATTTGTGGCGTCGCGACCAGGAGCGTGGCTTGTCGGCCGGTGAGAAGCGCATGCTGGCCAAGGCCCGGCAGATTCTGGTCGGCGAGTTGGCGTTGGCTGAGAGCACCGATGACGCCAAAGCCGAGACCATCCTTGACGAGGTTTTAGCCGCCGCGTCTTGACCGCCCTGAGGCTCTAGTGGTCAGGGAAGCGGGCGAAGTAGTTGCGATCGTCCCGGCTGCGGGGTCGGGGGAGCGGTTGGCCGTCGGTGTGCCCAAGGCGTTTTACCAGCTCGACGGGCAGACTCTCATTGAGCGGGCCGTCGATGGCCTGCTGGATTCGGGGGTAGTTGACACCGTTGTTGTGGCCGTGCCCGCCGACCGTACGGACGAGGCGAGGCAGATCCTCGGCCACAGGGCGATGATTGTGGCGGGTGGGTCGAATCGCACTGACACCGTGAACCTGGCGCTGACAGTGCTGTCCGGGACCGCGGAGCCGGAGTTTGTGCTTGTGCATGATGCCGCGCGGGCACTGACACCACCGGCCCTGGTCGCCCGGGTGGTCGAGGCGTTGCGGGACGGTTATGCCGCCGTCGTTCCCGTACTGCCGCTTTCTGACACCATCAAGGCCGTGGATGCCAACGGGGTGGTCCTGGGCACGCCGGAACGAGCCGGGCTGCGGGCCGTGCAGACCCCACAAGGGTTCACTACCGACCTGCTGCTGCGGTCATATCAGCGCGGCTCCCTAGACCTTCCAGCCGCCGAGTACACCGATGACGCGTCGCTGGTCGAGCATATCGGCGGCCAGGTGCAGGTGGTCGACGGCGATCCGCTGGCGTTCAAGATCACCACCAAACTGGATCTGTTGCTGGCCCAAGCTATAGTGCGCGGGTGAATCAGCTGCCCCGCGTTGGTTTGGGGACCGATGTGCATCCGATCGAACCCGGACGTCCGTGCTGGCTGGTAGGGTTGTTGTTCCCGAGCGCCGACGGTTGCGCGGGCCACTCCGACGGTGACGTGGCCGTTCATGCGCTGTGCGACGCGGTGCTGTCGGCCGCGGGGCTAGGCGACATTGGCGAGGTGTTCGGCGTCGACGATCCCCGTTGGCAGGGTGTCAGTGGTGCCGACATGTTGCGCCATGTCGTCGTCCTGATCACCCAGCATGGCTATCGGGTCGGCAACGCTGTGGTGCAGGTGATCGGCAACCGACCGAAGATCGGTTGGCGCCGGCTCGAGGCGCAGGCGGTGCTGTCACGTCTGCTCAACGCGCCGGTGTCGGTGTCGGCTACCACCACCGACGGGCTGGGCCTCACTGGCCGCGGCGAGGGCTTGGCCGCAATCGCTACGGCATTGGTGGTTTCGTTGCGGTAGCGCACTCCTGGTCCGGACGCGCGCGCCGCAGGTTGCAGCAATTGGGCAGGTAAGCTGGCACGTCGTGACCGATCGGGCTCGCTTGCGGCTACACGACACTGCCGCCGGTGTCGTGCGGGATTTCGTCCCGTTGCGACCTGGACACGTCTCGATCTACCTGTGCGGTGCCACGGTGCAGGGCCTACCGCATATCGGGCATGTCCGCAGCGGGGTCGCCTTCGACATCCTGCGCCGATGGTTGCTCGCGCGTGGCTACGACGTCGCGTTTATCCGCAACGTGACCGACATCGAAGACAAGATCCTGGCCAAGGCCGCCGCGGCGGGCCGGCCGTGGTGGGAGTGGGCGGCTACCCACGAGCGTGCCTTCACCGCGGCCTACGACGCTCTGGACGTCTTGCCGCCGTCCGCGGAGCCGCGCGCCACCGGGCATATCACCCAGATGATCGAGATGATCGAGCGCCTGATCCAGGCCGGCCACGCGTATACCGGTGGCGGTGACGTTTACTTCGACGTTCTGAGCTACCCGGAGTACGGCCAGTTATCCGGTCACAAGATCGATGACGTCCATCAGGGCGAAGGTGTGGCTGCCGGCAAGCGGGACCAGCGCGACTTCACTTTGTGGAAGGGCGAAAAGCCGGGTGAACCGTCGTGGCCGACGCCGTGGGGCCGCGGGCGTCCGGGCTGGCATCTGGAATGCTCGGCAATGGCTCGCAGCTATCTCGGGCCGGAATTCGATATCCATTGCGGTGGAATGGATTTAGTCTTCCCGCATCATGAGAACGAAATCGCCCAGAGCCGCGCCGCCGGTGATGGGTTCGCCCGCTACTGGCTGCACAATGGCTGGGTGACGATGGGCGGGGAGAAGATGAGCAAGTCGCTGGGCAACGTGTTGTCCATGCCGGCGATGTTGCAGCGGGTGCGGCCGGCTGAGCTGCGTTATTACCTGGGCAGCGCGCACTACCGGTCGATGCTCGAGTTCTCCGAGACCGCTATGCAGGATGCGGTGAAAGCCTATGTCGGGCTAGAGGACTTCCTGCACCGCGTTCGCACCCGGGTGGGCGCCGTCTGCCCCGGCGATCCGACCCCACGGTTCGCCGAAGCGCTCGACGACGACCTGTCCGTTCCGATCGCGCTCGCCGAGATTCACCACGTGCGGGCGGAAGGCAACCGGGCACTCGATGCCGGCGACCACGACGGGGCCTTGCGAAGCGCTAGCGCGATTCGGGCGATGATGGGCATCCTGGGCTGTGACCCGCTCGACCAGCGCTGGGAATCCCGAGACGAAACCTCGGCAGCGCTGGCCGCCGTCGATGTGCTGGTCCAGGCTGAACTACAGAATCGGGAAAAGGCCCGCGAGCAGCGCAACTGGGCGCTCGCCGACGAGATCCGGGGTCGGCTGAAGAGAGCCGGCATCGAGGTCACCGACACCGCCGACGGGCCACAGTGGTCGCTGCTGGGTGGTGACACCAAGTAGATGCCCGGTAACTCTCGGCGGCGGGGTGCGGTCCGCAAATCCGGTACCAAGAAAGGCGCAGGCGTCGGCTCGGGCGGTCAGCGACGCCGTGGGCTGGAAGGGCGCGGGCCTACCCCGCCGGCGCACCTGCGTCCCCACCATCCCGCCGCCAAGCGGGCACGTGCACAGCCACGCCGCCCGGTCAAGCGCGCGGACGAGACCGAGACGGTGTTGGGTCGCAACCCAGTGCTGGAATGCCTGCGCGCGGGTGTTCCGGCCACCGCGCTATACGTCGCCCTTGGTACCGAGGCCGACGAGCGACTGACTGAATGCGTTGCGCGGGCGGCTGATTCAGGGATTGCGATCGTCGAGCTGCTACGTGCCGACCTGGATCGGATGACCGCCAACCACCTCCATCAAGGCATCGCGCTACAGGTGCCACCGTACAACTACGCCCATCCCGATGACCTGCTGGCCGCCGCCCTCGACCAACCGCCTGCGCTGCTGGTCGCTTTGGACAACCTTTCCGACCCGCGCAACCTCGGTGCGATCGTGCGGTCGGTGGCCGCGTTCGGTGGCCATGGGGTGCTGATTCCGCAACGCCGTTCTGCGTCGGTGACCGCGGTGGCGTGGCGCACCAGCGCCGGGGCGGCGGCCCGGATTCCGGTGGCCCGGGCCACCAATCTCACCAGGACGCTGAAGGGCTGGGCCGATCGTGGAGTGCGGGTGATCGGACTGGACGCCGGTGGCGGCACCGCGCTCGACGATGTAGATGGCACTGACTCGTTGGTGGTGGTCGTTGGGTCGGAAGGCAAGGGGTTGTCCCGGTTGGTAAGGCAGAACTGTGACGAGGTGGTGTCCATCCCGATGGCCGCTCAGGCCGAATCACTGAACGCCTCGGTGGCCGCTGGGGTGGTGCTCGCCGAGATCGCCCGCCAGCGCCGGCGGCCACGCGAGCCTCGCGAGCAGACGCAGAATCGCATGATTTGAGCTCAAATCATGCGATTCTGCGTCTGCT
>OBKH01000184.1_pt1 | contig 11086 bp, 12 predicted proteins | sample 1496241 | NCBI WGS metagenome assembly OBKH01 (sample SAMN03273953, study PRJEB22546) | soil metagenome | isolation source: rice field elevated CO2 plus elevated temperature | place: India: CRRI Experimental farm Cuttack,Odisha-753006 | collected 2013-12-17 | reverse complement strand
GGAATGTCACAGCCTCATCGCGAGCAAGCTCGACCCCACAAGTCGAAATTATTCCTGTTGCCGGCACACATCTGTTAAAACGCGCACTTCATGTCTGTGCCGGTAGACCACCCGATGCCCTCTGCTTTTCTCACCCGTTTGCGCCCACGCTGGCTGCCGCTGCTGTGCATGGCCGCGCTGCTTGTCGGCCTGCCGGTGAGTTGTGGCGCACTCAAGTACAAAGAGCGCGAGCTGCTGTTTCACATCGAACCGGGCACGGCCGGCTGGTATCGCGGCTTGCCGGGGGACGTTAAGGAGTTCGATATCAAGTCCGCGAGCTTCAAGGCCGGGAAGAACCTGCATGCCTGGGGGTGGCCGGCGGCGCGCCGCGATGCGCCGGCGATCCTCTATCTGCATGGCGAGCGCTGGAACCTGACCGGCCAGGCGTTTCGCATCGAGCAATTGCGCGCCATGGGGTATTCGGTGCTGGCCATCGATTACCGCGGGTTCGGCCAGAGCCACGGTGACCTGCCATCGGAAGCCAGCGTTTACGAAGACGCCCGGGCCGCGTGGGAGCGTTTCACGGCCATGCAGCCGGATGCCGGCAAGCGTCTGATCTACGGTCACTCACTGGGCGGTGCGGTGGCCATCGACCTCGCCGCCGACCTGGCCGCGCAGGCGAAAAAGGATCATGTGGCGGTGCCGGTGCGCGGCCTGGTGATCGAATCCACCTTCACCTCGCTGGGCGATGCGGTGGCGGAAGTCGCCGACAACAACCTGCCGGTCAACTGGCTGCCGGTGCGCTGGCTGCTGTCGCAGAAGTTCGACTCCATCGACAAGATCGTCGACATCGACATGCCGTTGTTGGTGGTCCATGGCCTGGCCGACCCGTTCATGCCGTCGCGATTCAGCCAGCAGTTGTTTAATGCGGCCAACGAACCCAAGCGCTTGTTGCTGATCCCCGGCGGCACGCACAACAACAGCATGAGCCTGGGCGGCAGGCAGTATCGCCAGGCACTCGACAGTTTGATGAAGGCCAGCTAAGCCTGTTACGCACCCGGCAAAGCGTTATGCGGATTCGCGTTGCCGGGCTTGATCCGTTAATCAGGCCTCGATGTGCAGCCCCTGTGTTCTCTCGATCGGCTCCTGTCTGGCTTTCTTACGTAGCTGATCCAGCCAGGAATCTGTTGATGTCAGTTCCAGCGCGCTTCTTTTAAACAACAATCCATAGTCAATCATCTTGTGGAAGTTATTCAGGTCCAACGTCACCTTGCCCTCGAACTGTTTTTTATCCAGTTCGACTAGCTCAACCACGGCCTTGGCGTGGTTGAACGTCAAGGATTGCAGGTCCTTTCTCTTGTTTAACAGGATGTTCAACGTGTCCTTTTCCCAGTCCGTCAGGACGTTCGGGGGCGCAGTGACTTGCAACTGGCCGTTATCGGCGACCGTGTAGCCGAATGGTTTTGCGGCCAATTGGGGCCATTTGCTGTGCAGATCTGCTTTGAAGTCGGAGTAGATTGCGTCGATTTCTTTGAGCGCATCGGCTGCGCGGGATTCTTTTGCCCAGAGGATTGTAAATCTAAAGCTGTCTATCCGACTGTATAGACCAACGTACCCGGCGCCTAAAGGGGATGTATCAATAAAAGCCTCCACTGCATCCAAGTCATCCATGGTGAGGCCTGTAATTGTAGGAGCCTGGAGTTTCTCGATGGCCAACCTCACTTTCTTATCAATCAGCGGCTTTTCTGCTTCGTCTGTCGGGTTTTGTTCAGTGGTTGCCTTCACCATTTTCGGGTTGGGCATTTGAGTTGATGCAGCGGCATTTATATTCATATCAACTTCTCGTCATGGGGATTCCATGTTGCATAACGGCCGAAACGGGAAATGGATGACCTGATAAATGCGTAGGACAAATCCGAACAACAAGTAGGTATTTTCGAGCAGCTCGTTGCTGACCAAGATAAAAGGCCTGCTGTAACGCCAGCGATAAATATGTACCGTCTTTTACAAAGAGGAGAACGTTTAAATACAGATGCCTGCTTGGGCACAACCGCTCCAGAACTTTTACTTCTGGCATCTGATTTAAATTATGAGAACGTCATCATGTGGATTACTTGTTTTAAAAGCACCGGGGCACGCTCGGTATTGTTGTTTTGGGGAATGTTCCTGGCGGCCGGCGTAGCACCGGCGATGTCTTTTTTGAGCGCATCAGCTATTCCGGCCATTGCCTCTAAAATTCCGACGGCGACAACGGCACTGCCCGATAAACTGAATACCCTGGAGGACAGTCTGGCTGACGAAACGGATGTGAAGCATTACAGCTTCACAGCTGTACGAGGGCAAGATGTGTGGATTCATGCAAAACAGCAGAAAGGCTCGCCAGTGACTCTTGAATACAATCGCAATGGCACGTGGGTCGCTGTTCCTTGGGGGGCCCCCTTAACGATGTCCGACTTACAACCGAATCAGGAAATTCAGGTTCGCATTTCGAAGACGTCCTCCACTCCTTACGTGCCGGGCAGTACCTACAAAATTGAATTTGGTTCAGCGCCCTATTACGCCGACAGCCGCGTCGTCGGCGATGCCAGTGAGCTACCGCTCTACTGGGCGAACACCCAGGCCTATAAAGTCTTGAACTGGTCGGTCCGATTGGCGGATTCGACAGGACACCCGCTCGAAGGCGCCACGGCTACCTTGATATTGAACAAGGGGGCGGGCGAGACCAACACCCCTCTTATGACAGATAGCACAGGCAGTGCGGTGCAAGGCATTGAGTTGGGCAGTTGTCATGGCCGTCTGAAATCTGCCCCGTTCTGGACCAGCAGCGGCAAGTATTACTATCAATGGGAGGTTGAATACAACCTGGGCTATTGGCTGATCCAGATTCAAGGAAAAGAAGCCTCAGGGGTGGGAGGCCACAACGTGCCGAACGTTTCGTTCGCGCATATCTGTTATCAACGGATGTTGCATAACTAAGCATCAGAATTCCGAATAAGAAGCAGGTATTTTCCAGAGGGTTATTGTTGGCTGTTGCTCAGCGATAACCCCGCGCCTGCAGATCGAACAACTGCGCATAACGCCCGCCCTGGGCCAGCAGATGCTCATGATCGCCGCGCTCGAGCACCTTCCCCTGATCGAGGACGATGATGTGGTCGGCGTTGCGCACGCTGGAAAAACGGTGGGAAATCAGCAAGGTCATGCGGTCCTGGGTGTGCTGGCTGAAATGCTCGAACACCGCGGCTTCCGCCGCCGGATCGAGCGCCGAGGTCGGCTCGTCCAGAATCAGGATATCGGCATCGCGACGCATGTACGCGCGGGACAACGCGATCTTCTGCCACTGCCCGCCGGACAACTCCTGGCCACCGGCAAACCAGCGCCCCAGTTGCGTGGCATAGCCGCGATCCAGACGCTCGATAAAGGGCGCGGCCATGCCCTCGGCAGCGGCCTCCTGCCAGCGCTGTTGATCGTCGAACGCCAGGGTGTCGCCCACGCCGATGTTCTCGCCGACGGAGAACTGGTAGCGAATGTAATCCTGGAAAATCACGCCGATACGCCGACGCAATGCGTCTTCCTCCCAGGCCTGCAGGTCGCTGCCATCAAGCAGGATGCGCCCCTGATCGGGCCGGTATAAGCGGGTCAACAGTTTAATCAGGGTGGTCTTGCCCGAACCGTTCTCCCCCACCAGCGCCAGGCTGTGGCCGGGGACAAGGTGCAGATCGATGCCTTCCAGCGCCGCACGACTGGCGCCCGGGTAACGAAAACCGACGTTCTCGAAACGCAAGCCATCGCCGGGCACCGCACCGACGGTAAGGTGGCCCGTGTCGACCACCACGGGTTCGGCCAGATATTCGTAGAGGCTCGAGAGGTAGAGGCCATCTTCGTACAGACCGCTGATGGCGCTCAGGCTGCTGCTCACCGCCGTCTGACCCTGTTTGAACAACACCAGGTACATGGTCATCTGTCCGAGGCTGATGCTGCCGTGCACGGTATCGACCACCACCCAGGCATACGCCAGATAAAACGCCCCGGTGCCCAGCAAGCCGAGAACGAATCCCCAGCCATCGCGGCGCAGGGTCAGGCGCCGGTCTTCGGCGTAGAGACGGGCAAACGTATCGCGATAGCGCTGCAACAACAGCGGCGCGAAACCGAACAGTTTGACCTCCTTGATGTAGCCCTCGTGGGAGAGCAGCGTCTCGATGTAGGTCTGTTGCCGGCTCTCTGGCGCACGGCGGGTAAACAGGCGAAAGGCGTCTCCGGAAAAATGCGCCTCGGCAAAGAACACCGGCAGCGCACCGACCACCAACAGCACCAGCGCCCACGGCGAAAAATGCACCAGCAGCACGCCAAAACTGATCAATACGATCAGGTTCTGGATCAGCCCCAACGACTTCATCACCAGGGCCAACGGGCGGGTCGAGGCTTCGCGGCGTACCCGCACCAGCTTGTCGTAGAACTCGGAATTCTCGAACTGCACCAGCGACAATGTCTGGGCCTTTTCCAGAATCATCGTGTTGACCTTCTGCCCCAACTGCACGCGCAGCAGCGACTGCTGGACCGACAGCGCGCGCTGGGTGGCGGACAATAATGCCAACACACCCGCCTCCATCAGCACATAACGCACCACCGGCCACAACGGCGCACTGCCCTGTTGCGCATGCAACTGCATGGCGAACACCACGGCGTCGACGATGCGCTGCCCCAACCAGGCCGCGAGCGCTGGAAGAACGCCGGCAATCAGCGTCGCCAGTACCAGGCCGAGAAACAACCCGCGCGAGGTACCCCAGACCAGCAGCAGGGCTCGTCGGGCCTGGTCGAGCAGTGAGGTGAAGCGAATCAGTAAGGCGCTCACGCCTCGGACTCCACTGAAGTGCCGGCCCGCTCCCCCTGATACCGGGCCCGATAGCGCCCCGGGCTCTCCCCCGTCCACTTCTTGAACGCGCGGTGGAACGCACTCGGTTCCTGAAAACCCAGCTGTTCGGCGATGTCGCTGATGCTTGCCCGACTTTCACGCAATTGCTCGAACGCCACGGCACGCCGTACTTCGTCTTTGATCTCTTGATAGGAACACCCTTCACGCTCGAGTTTTCGGCGGAAGGTGCTGGGGCTCAAATGCTGTTCGAGGGCGAAGGCCTGCAGGGTCGGCCAATCACTGTAATGGCTGCTGCGCAAACGCTGATGCACCTGGGACGCCAGGCCATGCTGGTTGCGGAAGCGGATCACCAGCCATTGCGGCGCGGTGCGCAGGAACACTTTGAGCGAAGCCAGGTCCTGAACCACCGGCAGACGCAGATAGTGACTGGCGAATTCTATTTCGGTGCGCTCGGCGCCAAAGGTCAGATTCGGCCCCCAGAGCAGTCGGTCATCGCTCAGCGGCAGACGCTTGTGGCGAAAATCGGCACGGTCGATCGGAATGCGCCGGCCACCGAGCCAGCACAGCAGACTGATCATCAGCACCAGGTACGTTTCTTCGCCGAAGCGGCTGGCGTCTTGGGTGGCCGAATGGCTGTCAAGGCTGATGACCGCGCGTTTGCCGCGCACGGTCAGGGTGCCGCGAAAGTCGCGCAGGAACAGGCCGAAATTGACCAGGCACTGGCGCATGGCCTTGTGTAGGTCGGGCTCCTGAATCAATGCCCGGCAAATCAGGGCGAAAGCGCCCGGTGGCATGCCATGGGAGTCGAGCCCGAAAAACTCGTCGTTCAATTCGCGGATCTGGATCAGCCACAAAGCCGCAAACGCATTGGCCGGCACCCGCGCCATGGGCTGCCGGATCACCGCCGGATCGATGCCGGCCTGCTCAAGCACGGCCCGCACACGCTGCGGGTCGTCCCCTGTCCCGTGGAGCATTGCCTGTACGAAGTAGGCGGCCACTGAGTCCTTTTCCCGCATGTGAACGCTTCACTCCCCATCACCCGAAATGGCAAAAAACATCAGTGCCGTTGAACAGTTTCGGCATAGGACAACCGCCCCGCCAGCTCTAGACTCCGGGCCAATAGTACGCCTTCGGCCATCACGGCGGCCAAGGTATCGCAAGGTTTGACTCGAAGGACGGCAAGATGAATCTGCAAAACATTGGCGTGATCGGCGCCGGCACCATGGGTAACGGTATTGCGCAAGTCTGCGCCCTGGCCGGTTTCAACGTGACCTTGATCGATATCTCCGAGAGCGCGCTGCAAAAAGCCCTCGCCACTGTCGGCAAAAATCTCGATCGGCAGGTCGCCAAGGAAACCCTGACGCCGGAGCAAAAACTCGCCGCCCTCGACAAGATCCGCACCAGCACCGATTACGCCAGCCTGAAAGGCGCGCAACTGGTGATCGAAGCGGCGACCGAGAACCTCGATCTGAAACTGCGAGTGCTGCAACAGATCGCAGCCCAGGTCAGCACCGACTGTGCAATCGCCTCCAACACCTCGTCGCTGTCGATCACCCAACTCGCCGCCAGCGTCAGCCAGCCTGAGCGTTTCATCGGCCTGCACTTCTTCAATCCGGTGCCCGTGATGGGCCTGATCGAAGTCATCCGCGGCCTGCAGACCAGCGACACCACCCATGCCCTGGCACTGGAAATGGCGACCAGACTCGGCAAAACCGCGATCACCGCCGGCAACCGTCCGGGTTTTGTGGTGAACCGGATTCTGGTGCCGATGATCAACGAAGCCATCCTGGTATTGCAGGAAGGCCTGGCCAGCGCCGAGGACATCGACGCCGGCATGCGCTTGGGCTGCAACCAGCCGATCGGCCCACTGGCGCTGGCGGACCTGATCGGCCTGGACACCCTGCTGGCGATCATGGAAGCCTTTTACGAAGGCTTCAACGACAGCAAATACCGTCCGGCGCCGCTGCTCAAGGAAATGGTCGCCGCCGGTTATCTGGGACGCAAAACGGGGCGCGGCTTCCATGCCTATGCCTGAGCGTTGCTCGCGTTTCGCCGAATACCGGGACAAGGTGCTGGAGCTCTTTGCTAGCAAAGGTTTCGGTCAGGTCGGCATGCGTGAGCTCGCCACGTGCCTGGGGCTTTCCCCAGGCTCGTTGTATCACCATTACCCGAGCAAACAGCACTTGCTGCTCGATCTGATCGAGGAGTTCTACGAAGAGCTGTTGGCCACCCTCGGCCGTATCGAGAAAAAAGCCCCGGCCAGGCGTGATCGACTCAACAATGTGATCCGCGCGCACTTGAACCTGCATCGCGACATGCCATGGCATTTTCGTCTGGCAGAGCGCGACGGCGGCTGCCTGAATGAAGAGCAACAGGTACGGGTTCAGCATCTGCGCGAGCAATACGAGCGCAAGTTGCTGCTGATGCTCGGCGCGCGTTCGCGGTTCAGTGAGGCGGGCCAGTTGGCGGCCGGGCACGCCATTGCCGCGCTGCTCAACAGTGCGCCCACCTGGTTGACCTCGCACACACTCGATGAACGCGAGCACGACGAGCTTCTGGAAAACATGGTGAGCGGCGCCATCGAACGCCTGCTGGCGCCACGCCGCGCGAGCGAGGCAATAAGCCTGGCCTCGTCTATCGAGAAAACATCTAAAAAAACCCAGGTTCCCGCCACGATTTAGCGCTTTGCTTGCCGGGTCAATGCCATCGGAATTTTGCCGTCGAACGCAACGTCCAATCCGATGTGCACCTTCAATGACCGGGAGCCGAACCATGAAAATCAATCCCTACCTCATCTTCAATGGCGACTGTAAAGCCGCGTTCACCTTCTACGCCCAAAGCCTGCAAGGCCAGATCGAAGCCATGATGACTTTCGGTGAAACCCCTGCCGGCGAACACATGCCCAAAGACCTGCACAACCTGATCATTCACACCCGCCTGCTGGTGGGCGATCAAGTGCTCATGGGCTCGGACACCACGCCCGATCGCCCGGTGGACGACATGAGCGGTTGCTCGATTTCCCTCAACGTCGACAGCATCGCCGAGGCCGAGCGGGTCTTCGCCGCACTGTCGGAGGGCGGCAGTGTGCAAATGCCCCTGGATGCCACGTTTTGGGCGGCCCGTTTTGGCATGCTGGTGGACCGTTTTGGCGTGTCATGGATGGTCAACTGCGAAAAGGATCAGTGAGCACGCCTTGCTGATCGCGATGCTCAAGGCATGAAAAGCCCGACCGGCAGAGGTTGGGCTTGCTGGCAACTCTCGGGCCGTCTGCTACCGTCAAATAGTCACCCGCATAGCAGCGACCTTTCGGAGGATCCCCTATGCCAGTCCATGACCTGTCATGGTCCGCCCGGTTGAAACTGTCGCTTCTGGCTGGCGGGCTCATCGTCACCCTGCTGACTCTCGGCGGGTGCGCAACCGTCGACGCCCGAACGACCGCTTATGTCGGCGTCGAGCATCCCGCGCCAACACTGCCCAGTGAAGTGGTCGTACTGCGTACCGAACCGCTGCGCCCGCATGTTCGATTGGGTGAAATATTGATTGACGCCAGCGTCGATCCCGCGCCACCCATCACCCAGGTAGAAGAAAAACTGCGGGATGAGGCGGCCAAGCTCGGGGGCGATGCGGTGGTGGTGGTCTATGACCATATTCAAGCGGTGGGTGCTTATGTCAACGGGCCACTATGGGCTCGCGATGTACAGACCATTGAGGGACGCAAGCTTAAAGGGATCGTCATCAAGTACCGATAGTGTGATCCTGCGCCGCGTGGCCAAGGCAACCTTTCGTCGTAAATGAAAACGGAACGACAACTGGGCCCCTGTCTGGCTTAGGGTTTGCAAAGGCCCGACGTAGCACCCCAGAACGACATAATTCTGACGCGGCTGCGCCTCAATTCAACGCTTAAGGACGCCAGCGATACGCTTGGTCAGTCACCGGAGATGTAACGTGTCAACTCTCAATGAAATCGCAGCGAACCACGCGAGAATGGCCAAGGCAAAGGAAGAAGAGTCGACCGGACTGAGTGAGCGACAGCTCCATGTGGTGGGCAGTATCGAAATCCAGTCCGTGGATGCGCAGCAGCATGTGCCACTGCACCTGATCGCTGGCACGCAGGACAATAACCTTGGACAGGCGATCAGCTACTCGCTCTGACTGCGGTGAACGTTGCGCATGCCCGACAGTGTTCACACCGGGGCATGCGACGATGCCAGACATTCAGGGCGAGGAAATCAGCCCATCGCCCGGCAACGGACATACCTGACTTGCCCGAGGCAAACGCCAGTCGCAAACCGTCCGGCGTGAACGCTTTATCACGGTAACGGCTGGCGGCCGCTAGTCAAAGAACGGCTCAACCTCCGTCCGGCTGCCGACAAAGAAGCTGTCGGCCACCAGTCGCAGCGGCTGGAGGTCCAGGTCACTGGCTTTGTCGGCAATCAACTGCTGAAAATGTCGATACACCGCCGCGTACTCGCCCTCCTCCGACACGGCCTGGCGCACGCCATCAATACTCAAGCGCGCCCCCCCGTTGTCCAGTCGCAGGATACCTTCGGAGCAACGAATCTCGATGCTCCAGAGTTCGTCATGTCCGTGGTCGAAATCGAACTCCGCGCGAACATCGAGGTGGCGCGCGTCAGACATTTTGATGGAAGCGGCGATGGGCGACTGGCAGTTTGCGGGGACTCGCAGTTCGGCTGACTCAACGAACAGCGGCAGCGGCAGCAGATGGGTGGCAATCGACAAGGCGTTGATGCCCGGATCGAAGACGCCCAGGCCACCAGGTTGCCAGATCCATGCCTGGCCGGGGTGCCATTTGCGAACGTCTTCCTTCCAGTCGATCTGCACGCTTTGCAGGGTGCGGGTGGCCAGCCAGTCACGGGCGGCTTCGATGCCGGGCGCATAGCGTGAATGCCAGGCGAACAATCCGCTGACCCCTTGCTCCCCGGCCTGATCCACCAATGCCATCGCCTCGCCCAACGTGGCGCACGGCGGTTTTTCCACCAGCACGTGCTTGCCAGCGGCCAGCGCCTGTCGGACCAGGGCGAATCGCCCCTGGGGTGGCGTGCAAAACGCTATCGCATCGACATGCGGGCCGCGTTCGAGCAACTCGCTCAGGGACTGAAAATTCTCAACCCCGGCGCAGGGCCGCCCTTGCGTGGCGACCGACACTAACTGGAACGCGGGGTTGGCGTTGATGGCTGGAACGTGTTGATCCTGGGCAATCTTGCCGTAGCCCACCAGACCGAGACGAATCGGTTGCATCAATGACTCCTGTTTTTTTGTACTTATGGGTTGACCGGGATTGAACCACTGTTTGTCTCGGCCGGGTAATTTTCGGCGGCCTTGAAGGCCGGTTTTTTCTTCCTGACGCTCCCTTCGCCAGCGCTCAAATTGGCCCGTGACGGTTGCCTGGAGGTCGTGCCCGCCAGGCAATCGGCGCAGGCCGCTTATTTTTGCAAAACAACCAGCGGAGTGTCCTTCTTGACGATGTAGGTCGCCAGTTCCGAACCGGCGGTCGTGCCGATGTTCGTCGCGGTGTGGGCGGTTCCTTCCGGAATGTAAAGCGAGTCACCGGCGTTGAGCGTCACCGCTGGCTGCCCCTCGAGCTGATACTGAAAGGTGCCACTGATGACGTAAGCCACTTCCACACCGGGGTGCGAATGCCTGGGTGCTGCGACCCCCGGCTCGAAGTCAACGCGGACCTGGATCACTTCGCGGTCGGAAACGCCCAGATCACGTTTCACCAGATCCGTGCGATGCAGGCCTGTCTGCCAGCTTTTCGCCGCAGACGTCTCGTGAGCCGCTTCAGCCTGTGCCATCCCCGCGAATGCACAAAGGGACACGGCGGCGGCCAGGGCGGCAGCAAACCTGCCGAGAATCTTATGGGTGTTGAAACGAGGCATTGAATTTCTCCGGTCAGTGCACGGTAAACGCCGAGTCGGGTTTCGCTCATGCAGTGAGTCCATTTCGAGTCAACGGTGTATCTCCCACATGTCCGACTGACCGGTTTTTTGTATGCCGAGGTCGCTGGCGACACTGGAGATACACAGCAATACAAACCCACTGGGCGCATACGTTTTCCGGCTTTTTCCCCGCGATCCAAACCTTCACGCATTCGCCTCGGTGCGGGGCCAACAGCTGCGCCCACCCCGATCTGCACCTATAGGCGAGACCCTTGCCAAGGATTGCAGATCCGTCTTGGACTCTACAGACAAAACAGCCACGGAATACTTCCACCCC
>OBKH01000182.1_pt1 | contig 11104 bp, 7 predicted proteins | sample 1496241 | NCBI WGS metagenome assembly OBKH01 (sample SAMN03273953, study PRJEB22546) | soil metagenome | isolation source: rice field elevated CO2 plus elevated temperature | place: India: CRRI Experimental farm Cuttack,Odisha-753006 | collected 2013-12-17 | reverse complement strand
GTGCCTTGCGCTGGAAGTCGGTAAACGGTGCATCACCGTCAACAGTGTTGCCGCCGGCTGGATTGATACTGGGGCCTTGACCGAGGAGGAAAGCCGCGCCGGTACCTACACGCCGATCGGCCGCGCCGTTCGTCCAGAAGAAGTTGCCGCTGCTGTGGCGTTTCTGGCGTCTCCGGAAGCCAGCTATATCACCGGTGAAGTGCTGGTGGTGGATGGCGGTAATTGTCTGATCGAAAACAAGGCGCCCTGACGCTAGCCTCGAACTGCTGTCTTGTAGCGGGCCTGCTATTTAGCGAAAAAATCAAACGTACAGATACTTGCAGGCCCATCTGCTGGCGGCATCGAGCTCGGATCTCGTCTGGGTTCAGGCACCTTTGCCTCGCAGGAGCGAATCCTGCTGATGTGATTTTTCAGATAGCAAGAGTGATGCCGCAGGCTCTCGGCAATTTTCAAAGTCGTTGAGCCACTGTCGTGTTGCGCGCAGCGTTTATCGCGATGGGTTACGCGACGCAGCCATTGCGCAGTTGATTTTCAGACTTTGTTCTGCGCCGCGATATTCAGCATTGGATACTGCTTAGGCCTCTCCTCACCGAGTGTGTCTGGACGTCCAGAGGCGACCCATCTAGGCGCTAAGCCACGCTTCAACCTTGTCACGGCTCGGGATGCCCCCTGAGTGAACAACCTTTCCATCAATCACGACACTCGGGGTGGACATGACCCCGTAGCTGACGATCTGTTGCATGTCTTCGATTTTTTCCAGTTTTACAGGGACGCCTTTCGCACTCGCCACCTGTTCGATGATGGCTACTGTCGATTTGCATTTTGCACAACCGGTGCCCAGAACCTTGATGTCTTTCATAAAAACCTCGGCAGGTGGATTACAACGCAAAGTTGAAGACGTAACCAACGATGAGAATACCGACGGCGACGACCCCAATGAAGGTGGCTATCAGGCGAATTTTCAGCACCTTGCGCAAGATCACCATCTCCGGGAGGGATAGAGCGATGACACTCATCATAAAGGCCAGCACCGTGCCCAGCGCTGCGCCCTTTGCGAGCAGTGCCTGAACAATGGGGATGATGCCTGCGGCATTGGTATACATGGGGATGCCGATAAGAACCGCGAGTGGCACTGACCACCATGCTTCCTTGCCCATGAAACTGGCCATGAAATCCTCAGGTACATACCCGTGAATGCCTGCGCCAATGGCAATACCGGCAAGGATGTAAGGCCATACTTTTCCGACGATTTCACGCACGCTGCTGAACCCGGCATTTATCCGCTCATACAGCGGCATGCTCGTGTCCCCGGCGGTTGCCTGGATCCTGGGCATATCACGAACCCAGTCTTCCAGATAGGCCTCCATTTTCAGACGCCCAATGACCCAGCCGGCAACAATCGCAATAAACAACCCCAGGCTGAGGTACAGCAATGCAACTTTCCAGCCGAACAGGCCAAGCAGCAGTGTCAGCGCTACCTCATTCACCATGGGCGCAGAAATGAGGAAAGAGAACGTCACCCCCAGGGGCACTCCGGCTTGAACAAAACCTATAAACAGAGGAACGGCCGAGCACGAGCAAAACGGGGTAAACACACCGAGAGTGGCCGCCATGACATTGGCCGTGCCCTCGCTTCGACCCGCCAACATTGCGCGGGTGCGTTCAGGCGTGAAGTGGGAGTTGATCATGCCCATCAAGAACACGATGCCGGTCAACAGCATCAGCACCTTGGGCGTGTCATAGAAAAAAAACTGTAAGGCGCCTCCCAGGTGGCTCTCGCGATCAACAGGAAGCGCTGCGACCAAAGCCTCTGAAACGGGTATCAGGGCTTCATACAATCCCAACCAGACAAGCGCTGCAACCGCTAAAAACAGGCGGGGATTGCGCTCCGGCCAGCGCGCGATCATTTCATTCATGTCCTCTACTCCTGGGGGGCAGGCGCACTAGGCCACGGACGGATCGCCAAGAAAGGTCGCGATCTCATTGACTGTGCTGCGTGCTGTGCGTGTTACACCAATCAGTGTGGCGGAAGCCGAACCTGTCCATTCGCCATAGCCCACCAGCCATAGTCTTGGTTCCTGGATCGAGTGAGTGCCGTCGACTTCAACACGACCTTCAGTGTCGACCACCCCCAACGAATCCAGATGCTGAAGGGCGGGCCTGAACCCGGTACACCAGATCACCACATCCACTGCCGATTCAGATCCATCGGCCCACATCACACCAACGCGAGTGAAGCGTTCAAAGGGGCGCACAGATTTGAGGACTTCACGCTCACGGGCTTCCAGCACTGGCGGCACCATGACAATGTCTCCCAACCCGCCGACGGGCTGGTCAATGACACGCCCCTCCTGTTGGGCCTTCAAGCGCTGAGTGGCGCGCTCGAACAGTACCCGTCCATCCACGTCGTCAGGCAAAAACACCGGCTCGGCAGGGGTTACCCAAGTGGTCTCGGCGACCTTGGAGACTTCTGCCAAAATCTGCGCTCCTGAATTGCCACCACCCACGACCAAAACCTTCTTGCCAGCAAACGCTTGTGCATCGACATAGTTCGCGGAATGCAATTGCCGACCGGCGAATAACTCGGCATCAGGGTAGTGAGGGATATACGGATTGCTCCAGGTGCCGGTGGCGCTGATGACAACCCTGGCATCCCAATACCTGTCGTCAGAACGGACTCGTAAGCCAAATTCAGTGCCCTCCACCGCGGTGACCCGAACCGGACGCTCAACAGGAAACCGGTAGCGCTGCTCATATTGGTTGAGGTAGTCGATTACATGATTTCGCGTTGGATATCCCTCCTGCGCAGGCGGCATCATCCAGCCTGGGATCGAACTCCAGGTGGACGGAGAGAATAAACGCAGCGAGTTCCAGCCATGCCGCCAGGCGCCACCGGGCTCTTCCTCTGCGTCGAGGATGACGAACGAAAGTTGAGTTCGGCGCAGGAAATACGCTACCGCCAAGGCTGACTGACCCCCTCCGATAATCACTACATCTCGTTGGTCGCTGTGCGAAGGCGTCATGGGGAAAACCTTGAGTCGATGTTGGGCGGTGTCCAGTATAGCGATCCAGGTTTGAACTCAACTGATCCAGCTCATAGGTTGGGCGCCCGGACTCAGTCAGGGCAGGACTCACCTTCGTCGCTTCGGGAGTATCGATAGCGGCGCTCAGCCAAAAATAGGATCAATGTATTGGCGTGCGGGGCTGAAATTCCAGCCTCGCTGAGCCTCGGTGACCTTGTCGAATGCCTGGCCAGTGAAACTTGCATTGATTCAAGCTGCGAGCAGTCAGCCAGACGCCAATTTCGTCATGCGCCAGCACGTTCAAACGAGTGGCGCAGGGGGCGCGAACAGATAAACGCAGTGCGGCTTCGCCGCACCGAACACTGCAATCACCCTGGCCAGCGCAGTTTCAGTGCCGACACGCATACCGGGATGTCACTGACCCGGTCTGTTCCTTGCTGACAACTGACTTGGCTGAATTTGTTCCGATCTGGAGGTGGGCCAGTCTTGCGTCAGCCCTCGGTCAATTCGGCGTCGACATCAACAGCCTCAACACATTGGCGGGACTGAATGCATACCAGCATAATGGCCGCAATCAACTACACATTAACGGGGATGACGATGACGGCGGAGCCGGAACTCAGCCAAGTAAAAAGGCTGCGTCAGTTCATAACCTATGCTCGGCTGGCCGCCGTCACTGTGATGATAATCGGCTTGGTTGTGCTGGTTGGCTGGCTGCTTGATGTGCCTTCGCTAAAGGCCGTGCTTCCTGGCTGGACTGCAATGGTAGTCAATACTGCCTGCACCTTCACTGTCCTCGGTCTGGGACTGTGGTGCGCTACGTTTAGAGTGTCCCTGGCCGGAAACTGGATCAGACGGCTTGGCGCTGTCTTGACGATACTGGTTGGAGGACTGACCCTCGTTGAATATGTCATGTCGGTTGATCTCGCTATTGATTTGCTCCTTCCTTTCGAGCTTCAGCGCACTCAACCTGTTCTTTTTCCGGGGCGAATGGCGCCGGCGACAGCGCTGTGTTTTCTGCTTTCCGGCTTTGGCCTGCTGCTTGAGGGCAGACCCTTACTGCCGCAAATATTCGCTTCATCCGCGCTATTTATTAGCCTGATGGCGTTTGTGGGCTATTTGTTCGATGTCAGCGCGCTTTACTCGGTGGGCCTCTATAGCTCCATGGCCATCCATACGGCTATTGCGCTGATCCTGTTCAATACCGGACTGCTGGTTATCCCGGAGCGTTCCGAATTTGTCGAGTTACTGACAAGCGACACAGCGGGTGGCGAGGTTGCCAGAAGCTTGCTCGCCAGTATCCCGGTGGTCATTCTCGGCATCGGAGGTGCTCTGCTGGTCGGAGAAAGGTTGGGCTACTACGACAAGCGGTTCAGCCTGGCCTTGATGGCGACGCTGAGCATAGCCATGCTCGTTGCGGTAATCCTGAGAACGGCGAGGCATCTTTGTCAGCTCGATAAGTCGAGAGGGAATGCTCAGGCGGAACTGGCTGCGCTGAATGCATCCCTTGAGTTGCGGGTGTTCGAACGAACTCGTGCCCTCGAAGCGGTGAACAGCAAACTCACGGACGAAATATCGCAGCGACAAAAAGTCGAAGATGATGTGCGCCGACTGTCACTGACGGATGAACTGACCGGTTTGCACAATCGCCGCAGCTTTTTTCTTTTGGCTGACCAGCTAATGCGCTCTGCTCGCCGTAATGATCAATCCTGCTTGCTGTTTTTTGTTGATCTCGACGGTCTGAAAAAACTTAATGATATCCACGGTCATGAGGCGGGCGACCTGGCGATCATGGCTGCTGCGCAGGTGCTCAAATCAGCATTTAGAATGAGTGACATTGTCGCCAGGATCGGCGGTGATGAGTTTGTAGTCCTGGCTGTCGACGCGGGGGAGTCCTCGGATGCGCTCTCTGCTCGTGTGCAAGCACTGGTTGACGAATTCAATGGTAGTGAACGCTGTCGTTATCCTATCGGCTTAAGTATCGGTGCTGTTCGTTGTTCGCCAAATGAGCTGAAGCCTCTGGGGGAGTTGCTTGCGTCTGCAGATGCCGCGATGTACGCCAATAAGCAGCGTCGTCGTCAGCAAGCTCTGCATTGTGTTGGGTGCGCGATACATGTACCGCCCAGGCCCGTAGGTCACCCACTTGAATCGCCCTCGGTCTCGTAGAAGCTTTCGCGTACTCAATTTGGGTCTTCAGGTAGCCCGAGTTGCTTTCAGCGTTCAGTGGTTTTGATCTGCACTCCGTTCCGGGAGAACGTGGCGGTCCGAGGCTTGGTTCCGGCATATCCCGCAAGCAGGATGCTGAGGACACAATCCAGCGCCAGAATGAGCTGGGGCTATGGTTCGGCTTCGGTTGAGTGGGTAGGGGGGAAACCGGGAGTGATGGAGGGGTGGATCGAGGTGGGCTTGAAGGTTCGAAATCGGAGAGAAAGTTGGCTGGAAGGCCCGGAAATACAGGGGGGAGGTGGAGCGGGTAGAGGGAATCGAACCCTCAACTAAAGCTTGGGAAGCTTTCGTTTTGCCACTAAACTATACCCGCATTACTCGCGTTCACGGTGCACTCAAGCGGGTTGTTCAACAAGAACCCTCGTTATCCGCTTGGGAAGCTGGAGTGATGCCATTCTACGGCCCGCGCTCAGAGCGGTGACTTTTTACCAGATACGGCTGGGGATTTGAAGTTTTTCTTTACGTGGGGCGGGTTTAACGCAGTTGAAGCGCATGGCGGTCTATCGCGGGCAAGCCTCGCACGTGCAGGAATGCGTTTAACGCTGCGGGGCGAAACTTGCTCGCGATGACTCTGTTTCAGATTGCCAATGCATGGTGGTCCTGGACGTAGTGGTAACGCGGTCGGCTTTCGTGCTGTGCCGGTTTCAGGAACCCAAGCAGTGCGTTGCGGCTGTCCCGGCAGGCGGCTTTGTGCTCCATGTCGAGAAAGTGGCCGGTGGCTTCAAGCGTCGTGAAGGTGGCGTGTTGCACGTGGTCGGCGAACAACCGGGCGCCTTCGGCGGCGGTGTATTCGTCCCATTCGCCGTTCATGAACAGCACCGGTACGTTGATTCGCTGTGCAGCCTTGAAAAAGCATTGGCGATCACTGTGCAGCAGGTCGCTGATGTGGAAATGCATCTGCCCGTATTCGTGATCGGCCAGGCTGCTGACGTGCCGGTAGTTGAAGCGCTTGAACAGCGTCGGCAAATGTTTGCCGATGGTGCTGTTCACCAGGTTGCCGACCCGGTCGCCATCGCGGCTGCCGAGATAGTCCACACCGCGCTCGAGGTAGTCGAGCATGTGCGCGTTGATCTCCGGCGAGAACGAGCTGATCACGGCTTTTTCGATGCGCCGTGGCTGGTGGGCGAGTGCGACCAGTGTCGCGGCGCCACCCCAGGAAAACGACAGCACGTGTTCGGCGGCGAAGTGGTCGATCAGCTCCAGGAGGATCTGCCCTTCGACTTCCTTGGTCAGCAATTTCTCATGCAGGTTGTGGGCTTTTGACTTGCCCGCGTAGGGCTGGTCGTAGCAGACCACATTGAACTGCGGGTGGAGGTTTTTCACGGTTTGTGCAAACGACGCAGTCGTGGCCATCGAGCCGTTGACCAGAATAATGGTCTTCTCTGCGGCGTCTGCGCGATAGAACTCCGTGTAAACCCGATACTGACCCTGTATATCCAGCACAGCGATTTCTGGCCTCATGTCATAAGACTCCTGGCAAGCGGGTATGCGCGCAAAAGAGATTGCACGAGCTTTGTGACAGGTAGGCATACGCCTGGAATTTGAGAGGCCCATGTCGATCCGGTAAAGCAGGTCGACGGGTATTATTATTGGCGGGCAGTTTGCCGGGGGAGGCGGAACCTGAAGGTTCTCTACCGGCAAAAAGTTTCTTAGAAGTACGTTGTGACTCGTCAGTCACATTTCGGCTGACGACCTGATTCAAGCAGGGGAGAAGCGATCGCGCAAGTGCCGTTGGTAAATTGTTCGACAACTTCTGCTCAGCGGTAGACGGCTTAGATCATTTCGATCTCATCAACGCTCAGCGGGCGGTATTCGCCCGGTTTCAGCGCCTCATCGAGCACCAGAGGCCCCATGCGTTCGCGATGCAGGCGCAGCACTTTGTTGTCGAAGTGTCCGAACATCCGCTTCACCTGGTGATAGCGTCCCTCGACGATGCTCAGGCGCGCGGATTTCGGCCCCAGCAGCTCCAGCTCTGCCGGTTGGGTGGTGAGGTCTTCGAAGGCGAAGTACAGGCCTTCGCTGAATTTGAGCGCGTATTCGGGGCCGATGGTCTGTTCGGTTTCGACGTAATAGACCTTTGGCAGTTTGGTCTGCGGTTGGGTCAGGCGCCGCGACCAACTGCCGTCGTTGGTGATCAGCATCAGGCCGGTGGTGTTGAAATCCAGTCGACCGGCGATGTGCAGGTCATCCTTGTCCGGCTCGTGGATCAGGTCGAGCACCGTCGGATGCTGCGGGTCACGGGTGGCGCTGACGCAACCGGCGGGCTTGTTCAGCATGAAGTGGCGAACCGGTTTGCCGGCCTGCAGCACGTGGTCGTCGACCTCGACGCGGCTGAACTCACGGACTTCGGCATGCGGGTCGCAGGTGATTTTTCCGTCAATCCTCACGCGTTTTTCCGCCAGCAACTGGCGCACTTGCTGACGGTTGAAGCAAGGCAGGTTGCTGAGGAAGCGGTCGACGCGCATGGCGAAGGACCGGCGAAAAAGCGGCCGGGCATCTTACTCGATTGGCCGGGGCGCTGCTTGCAACTGCGCCTCGACTGCGGCGCAGCGCGGGCACAGGCAGGACGCGTTGCGCAGCTCGAGCGGCAATGCCTGGAGTATCGCCGGGTCGATGCTGACGCCATAGCACCAGCACGCCCGGTCAGCGGTTCGCGGATCGGCCAGGGTGCAGTCATTGGGCGCACCGCAGGCCGGGCAGAGGTCTGGCTGATTCATGAGTCGTTAGCCATAGACGGATTGAGGCATTTCCGAGCACGTACGGTTGCGGCCGGATTGTTTGGCCCGATACATCGCATGATCGGCCCGCGACAGCAGGGTGTGCAAGGTGTCGTCGACCCGCAGGGTGGTCAGGCCGATGCTGACCGTCACATGCAGGCTACTGCCGTTGTAGGCATAGCGCTGGTGTGCCACATGCTGGCGGATTTTCTCAGCGATCATCAGACCGGACTCACCGTCGGTGTCCTTGAGCAGCACGATAAACTCTTCGCCGCCCCAGCGGCAGACGATGTCGGATTGGCGCAGGCAGCTCTCCAGGTCCCGTGCGAAGCCGATCAGCACCTGGTCACCGGCCAGGTGGCCGTAGGTGTCGTTCAACGCCTTGAAGTGGTCCAGGTCCAGCAGCAACGCGGTCAGCGGTTTGGGTTCGCGCTGGGCTTCCTGCATCGCTTGTGCGGCCAGCAGGTCGAAGCCGCGACGGTTGGGCAATTCGGTCAGGCTGTCGAGGGTGGCCTGGGCCTGGATCTTGTCCTGATAGCGTTTGAGTGCCCGGTTGAGCAGTGTGAGCACGATCAGCGTGACGATCAGGCAGATCAGCAGATTGAGGTAGAGCGAGCGACGGATGTCACTGAGGTCGCCGTCTTCGAGTTTGTCGACGAACAAATACCAGTTCAGCTCCGGGATGAACCGCACATTGAGAAAATGCCCCTGGCCCGCGCCGGAGTACTCGTAGCTGCCGCTGTGGGGCTTGGGCAACTGGCTGACCAGGTTCTTCATGCTGTCTATTTCACTCAGCGATTGTCCGACCCGGGCGCCTTGTGGGCCACCCTCTGCACCGGTCAGCACCACGCGTCCGAAGGTGTCGACGAAATACACGCTGCGCTGGTAGTGCTGCTGGTACTTGTCGATCAGCTTGATCACCGCATCGACGGTCAGGCCGACACCGGCCGCGCCGATGAACCGGTTGTTGTAGTCGTAGACCTTGTAGTTGATGAAGACGGTCAGGTTGTCTTTGTTGGCCAGGTCGGGATCGACGTTGATCTCGTAGGGATCCTTCATGTCGCGCACACGAAAGTACCAGGCATCGCGGGGCTCGGTGCTCTTGACCTGTTTCAGTACGCCCTTGGCGTGGTAGTAGGTCAGGCTGGCGTCGGAGATGAAAAACGCCGTGTAGGCGCCGTAATGGGTCATGACCTCGTTGAGGTAGCGGGTCATCGGCGTGGGGTCGCGTTCGCCGTTGACCACCCAGTCGCGCATGAAGGTGTCGCGGGACATCATCGAGGAAATCAGGATCGGTCGGACCAGGTCTTTCTGGATTTCCGAGTAGACCGTGTCAGAAGTCAGTGGCAATTCAGTATTGACGATGCTGTCGCGGATTGACGTTCGCGACGCGTGGTAACTGAGAAACGAAGTGGCCAGGAAGCCGGCGCCCAGCAACGCGATCAGCGTGAGAATCAACGAGCGTTGAGAATACAGCGGCGAGCGAAGCGGCATGACACATTCCGTTGGCAGTAATCCGATGGCAGGCATTCTAATGGCACTGCCGGGAAATAACTGCTCCATGTGTGCCACGAATGGTCGTAAATCTTCCCCGGACCTTGTGGGAGCAAGCTTGCTCCCACAGGATCACTGTCAGACGAGGCTTTTCAGATAGGCCCGCCACCCGCCGAAATGACTGATGTCCACCGCACCCTCCAACCCATAGGCCTCGCAGATAAAACCGCTCTCCCAGTGACCATCCGCCAGTTGCACTTTGCCCAGGCCCAGCGGCGCCGGAATGGCGGTCAGGAACGAGCCCAATTCACTGCTCGGCAATTCCCACACTTCTACGGCAATCGCCACGCCGCCTTCGTGCACCCGAACCATGCCTGGACGAAACGGCGGGCCGCCGGCCAGTGCATACAGTTGATAATCAGGCGAACTCTGGGTGGTTTCGACCAGCCGGGCCCCACGACGCTTCAATTGCCAGTTCAGTGCCAGGCCATCGAGGTGCGCGCCGCAGACCACCAGTCGTGCGCGGTCGTTCCTGGCCACTGTCGTCGGTGCCGGGTCGGTTGAACCTTGCTGGCGCTGCAGGCCAGCCGCCACGCTCAACAGGTACTGGTCGGTGAACGCCCGCCCGAACAGCGTCACGCCCCACGGCAGGCCATTGCCCATAAAACCGCTGGGCACGGCGACGGCGGCGTAATCGAGCAGGTTCATGAAGTTGGTGTAGTAACCGAGTTCCGAGTTGCGCAGCACCGGTTCGGCTTCAAGCTCCGCCCGCGTGACGGGGCGGCCGATGGTCGGTGTGAGCACGCAATCAAGACCCTCGAGTGCCTTGTCACACAGGGCTTTGAGCGCTTGCAGTCGATACTGGGCGCGGAAAGTTTGCACCCCGCTGACCGCCGGGGCCTTGGCCAGCACGGCGCGGATCACTGGCAGCACGGCCTCGGGATTGTGCTCCATCAGTTCGCCGGCCACGCTGTAGCGCTCGGCCACCCACGGGCCTTCGTACAGTAGGCGCGCGGCTTCGAGGAAGGGCGACAGATCCAGTTCCACGGCTTCACCGCCCAGGGCCTTGAGGTGCTCGACGGCGTCGGCGAACAACAGCGGCCCTTCAGTGCAGCCGAAGAATTCCAGGTCCTGGGATCGTGGGACACCGAAACGCAATGGACGCAGCGCGCCGAAGGCCGAGCCGTCATTCCACAACGGGTTACTGCGGCTGTACTCGTCCCGTGGGTCGAGGTGCGCAGTGAGCGCCAGCAGTTGGCTGGCTTCCCGCGCGGTGGCGGTAAAAGTGGTCACGCAATCGAGGGTGCGGCAGGCGGGTACCACGCCGGCGGGAGAGATCAGCCCCTTGGTCGCTTTGAGCCCCACCAGATTGTTCAGTGCCGCTGGCACGCGCCCCGATCCCGCCGTGTCGGTGCCCAAGGCAAAGTCGCCACCCCGAGCGCCACGGCCAGCGACGATCCGGCACTGGAGCCCCCCGACGGATACTCCGGCAACCCGCTGGTCGGGCCTGCGCCATAAAGCGAGCGGCTGCCGTTGAAGCCCGTGGCGAACTGGTCCAGGTTGGGCTTTGCCAGTTGCACCGCGCCCAACGCCCGCAGTTGCTCGACGATGGTTGCCGAGCGCTGCGGCACCTCAGCGAAAGCC
>OBKH01000181.1_pt1 | contig 11156 bp, 9 predicted proteins | sample 1496241 | NCBI WGS metagenome assembly OBKH01 (sample SAMN03273953, study PRJEB22546) | soil metagenome | isolation source: rice field elevated CO2 plus elevated temperature | place: India: CRRI Experimental farm Cuttack,Odisha-753006 | collected 2013-12-17 | reverse complement strand
GAGCAGCACAGGGCGGGACGGCAAACGGCGAACGAGCAGACGGGAGCAGGGCGACGGCGTGGTCGTTCAAATGCTGCAGCAGTTATTCAAGAGGGGGCGGTAGCGGGACGTGGGAGGTGTTGACCATGAACTGCAGGAACTCGCCATCCAGACCGACGCTACCGACGGTGATGGTTGGCTTGCCGGTGAGTTTGCGAGTCCAGCCAGCCAGGTTCAGTTCGGAGCCGTCGAATTCCGGTTCCCAGAAACGGCGTGTCGAGCAGTGGAAGATATCCACGCCGGCGTCGGACAGCGGTTGGAGGAATTCGCCCAGGGCTTGCGGGGTTTGTACCAGGCGCGCGGTGTAGTCCTGCTGCTTCCACTGCGAGAAACGGAAGATGATCGGGAAACCTTCACCAACCGCCGCACGCACCGCCTGGATCAATTCGATGGCGAAGCGCGAACGGTTGGCCAGGTTGCCGCCATATTCGTCGGTGCGCTGATTGCTGCCTTCCCAGAAGAACTGGTCGATGAGGTAGCCATGGGCGCCGTGGATTTCCACACCGTCCATGCCGATGCTCTGGGCATCCTTGGCGGCCTGGGCGAACGCGGCGATCACGTCCTGAATATCTTGTTTGGTCATGCCATGAACCACGACCTGACCGTCCTTCACTTTTTCCGACGGGCCATAACCCGGCACGCTGGCGTCCGGCTCGGTGCCGATACGACGCACGCTGCCCACATGCCACAGTTGCGGAACGATCTTGCCGCCTTCGGCGTGGACGGCGTCGACGACTTTCTTCCAGCCTGCCAGGGCGGCTTCGCCGTAGAAGTGCGGGACGTTCGGGTAGCCATTGGATGCCTTGTGCCCGACGGTGGTGCCTTCAGTGATGATGAGGCCAACGCCAGCGGCAGCACGACGACGGTAGTACTCGATCACTTTGGAATTGGGTACACCGCCCGGGGAAAACGAACGGGTCATCGGCGCCATGACGACGCGGGTCGGCAGTTCGAGGTTGCCAAGGTGGAACGGTTTGAACAGGGCTTGGACGGGCATGGGGACGCTCCACGAAGGATTACTTTATGACGGCGATAATATGGATATCCGCACGCGCTGGATAGCACTATTGATTTCGGTGATTAAGGAGAAAAAGGTTACGAATAACCCTGTAGGAGCGAGCTTGCTCCGGGCGGCGTTCCGACGATGGACCTGAGAACGCTGCGGGGGGTCAGGTTTCCCGCGTTTTCGTTCACGACTATCGCGAGCCGGCTCGCTCCTACAGGTGGGGAGATCAGCTCAGGGCTTTTTCAATCGCCTGAATGACGCTCGGATCGTCCGGCGACGTACGTGGCGAGAACCGCGCCAGTACACGCCCGTCTTTTCCCAGGAGGAACTTTTCGAAGTTCCAGGTGATGTCACCCGGGAATTCCGCGCCCTCGCCCGCCAACAGTTTGTACAGCTGATGACGTTCATGCCCGTTGACTTCCAGTTTGCTGGACAACGGAAAAGTCACGCCATAGTTGAGGCTGCAAAACTCCTGGATTTCCTGCTCGGTGCCTGGCTCCTGTCCGGCAAACTGGTTGCACGGCAAGCCCAACACGCTGAAGCCTTTGGCCTTGTATTGCTGGTAGAGATTCTCCAGCGCCGCGTACTGTGGGGTCAGGCCACATTTGGAAGCAACGTTGACCACCAGCACCACGTGCCCCTTGAACGGCGCCAAAGGTAGCGCCTGACCATCAAGGGCTGTCAAATTAAGGTCGTGAAAAGCACTCATGACGAACTCCAGATTCCCGTGTTCTTCTCGAAACAGCCACTTATCGGTGTCGCCTGGGACAGCCGCAGACTAAAAAGGCGCCCTCGGGGCGCCTCTCCAGTAATCGAAAGCTTAGCGCAGAAAATCAGTGGTGATGGCCACCTTCGCCATGGACGTGACCATGAGCGATTTCTTCCTGGCTGGCATCACGGATATTGATGATCTTGACCTGGAAATTCAGGCGCTGACCGGCCAACGGGTGGTTGCCGTCGACAGTCACGTCGTCGCCGTCCAGATCGCGGATGGTCACGATCTGCATCTGGCCGTCCGGAGCGGAAGCGTGGAACTGCATGCCCACTTCCAGCTCATCAACGCCTTCGAACATGCTGCGGCTCAGTGTGCTGACCAGTTCGGCAGCGTACTCGCCATAGGCATCTTCAGGTTCAACGGCTACGGTCAGCTCGTCGCCGACTGCTTTGCCTTCCAGTGCCTTTTCCAGGCCCGGAATGATGTTACCTGCGCCTTGCAGGTAGACCAGCGGCGCGCCGCCGGCTGAGCTGTCGATGACCTCACCAGCGTCGTTGGTCAGGGTATAGTCGATGGAGACAGCCTTATTGGCGGCAATCAGCATGGGGCGAGACCTTTTGCATAAGAATAATGAAAGACCCAGTTTAGCGAAGCAATCGTCCGAAAGCGAACACAACCCGGACAGACGGATTGCGACGATCACCGGCTTTCATCAAGACGAGGACGGACACTGGGTGGCCGAGCTTTCCTGCGGCCACACACAGCACCTGCGACACCAGCCGCCCTGGCAGTCCCGCGCCTGGGTCACGGACCCTGCACAGCGCCATGAAAAAATAGGCCAGCCCTTCGATTGCGGTTGGTGCGCACAAGGCTCGGTTAGCGATAACCTTGGCGACTGAATTTCGGTAGATCGTCAGATATAGATGATCACCACTGCCATGCACCTCCAGAGAATCCGCATGCAAACTTTTTTTATCGCACCCACCGATTTTGGTGTGGGTCTGACCTCCATCAGCCTCGGGCTGGTCCGTACACTTGAGCGTGCCGGCCTCAAGGTCGGCTTTTTCAAACCGATCGCTCAGCCGCATCCGGGTGACACGGGGCCTGAGCGCTCCACCGAACTGATCGCCCGCACCCACGGCCTGAAACCTCCACAGCCACTGGGCCTGGCCCATGTCGAGCGCATGCTCGGCGACGGTCAGCTGGACGAGTTGCTCGAAGAAATCATCACGCTTTATCAGCAGGCGGCCATCGGCAAGGACGTGCTGATCGTCGAAGGCATGGTCCCGACCCGCAGCGCCAGCTATGCCGCACGGGTCAATCTGCACCTGGCCAAAAGCCTCGACGCCGAGGTGATCCTGGTGTCGGCGCCGGAAAACGAAGTGCTGACCGAACTGTCCGGTCGCGTCGAGTTGCAGGCGCAATTATTTGGCGGCCCGAAAGACCCGAAAGTCCTCGGCGTGATCCTCAACAAGGTCAAGACCGACGAAAGCATGGAGGCCTTCGCCGCACGCCTGAAGGAACATTCGCCGCTGCTGCGCAGTGGTGATTTCCGCCTGCTGGGCTGCATTCCGTTTCAGCCGGAACTCAACGCCCCGCGCACCCGCGACGTGGCCGACCTGATGGGCGCACAAGTGCTCAACGCCGGCGACTACGAAACCCGGCGCATGTCCAAAATCATCATCTGCGCGCGCACCATGCGTAACACCGTAGAGCTGCTCAAACCGGGCGTGCTCGTGGTGACCCCCGGCGACCGCGACGACATCATTCTCGCCGTGAGCCTCGCCGCCATGAACGGCGTACCCCTGGCCGGCCTGTTGCTGACCAGCGACACCCTGCCCGATCCACGGATCATGGACCTTTGCCGTGGCGCGTTGCAGGCGGGCCTGCCGGTGTTGTCAGTGAGCACCGGCTCCTATGACACCGCCAACCAGTTGAACGGCCTGAACAAGGAAATCCCGATCGACGACCGCGAGCGCGCGGAAATCATCACCGATTTCGTCGCCAGCCATCTGGATGCCAACTGGCTGCACCAGCGTTGTGGCACGCCACGGGAAATGCGCCTGTCGCCGGCCGTATTCCGCTATCAACTGATTCAGCGTGCGCAGAACGCCAACAAGCGCATCGTCCTGCCCGAAGGCAGCGAGCCGCTGACCGTGCAGGCCGCAGCGATCTGTCAGGCCCGCGGCATTGCCCGTTGCGTGTTGCTGGCCAAACCGGCAGACGTTGAAGCCGTTGCGCGCGCCCAGGGCATCGAGCTGCCACCGGGGCTGGAAATCCTCGACCCGGACCTGATTCGCGAGCGCTACGTCGAACCGATGGTTGCCCTGCGCAAAAGCAAAAGCCTCAACGCGCCCATGGCCGAGCAGCAACTGGAAGACACCGTGGTGATCGGCACCATGATGCTGGCGCTGGATGAGGTCGACGGCCTCGTGTCGGGCGTCATCCACTCCACCGCCAACACCATTCGCCCGGCCCTGCAGCTGATTAAAACGGCGCCGGGCTGCACGTTGGTCTCGTCGGTGTTCTTCATGCTGTTTCCGGAAGAGGTGCTGGTCTATGGCGACTGCGTGATGAACCCGCACCCGAGCGCCAGCGAACTGGCCGAGATCGCCCTGCAAAGCGCCGATTCGGCGGCAGCGTTCGGCATCACGCCACGCGTGGCGATGATCAGTTACTCCAGCGGTGAATCGGCCAGCGGCGAAGAAGTCGAGAAGGTGCGCGAGGCGACCTTGCTCGCCCATGAGCAACAGAACTCGCTGTTGATCGACGGCCCGTTGCAATACGATGCCGCCGCCAACGAAACCGTGGCCCGGCAACTGGCACCGAACAGTCAGGTGGCCGGTCGCGCCACGGTGTTCGTGTTCCCCGACCTGAATACCGGCAACACCACTCACAAAGCCGTGCAGCGCAGCGCCGACTGCGTCAGCCTCGGCCCGATGCTGCAAGGCCTGCGCAAACCGGTGAATGACTTGCCGCGCGGTGCGCAAGTCGACGACATCGTCTACACCATCGCGTTGACCGCGATCCAGGCAGCCAACCGACCTATGGACGTTTAAATGCTGGTTTTTCTACCTGCCGCCGTGCGCGGTGTCATTGCTTCGTTGCTATTGGCACTCAATACAATCCTGCTGTGCTCATTCCTGTTCTGCGTGGCGCTGATCAAGGCACTGCCGTTCGCCTTGACCCAGCGCATCGCCGGATGGTTGATGAGCCATACCCACGAAGCGTGGATCAGTATCAATAAAGGCTGGATGAACCTGGTCCGTCGCACCCGATGGCACATCAGCGGCCTGCAAGGCCTGGACTACCAGCATTCGTACCTGATCACCAGCAATCACCAGAGCTGGGTCGACATCCTGGTGCTGCAATACGTGCTCAACCGCCGCATCCAGCCACTGAAGTTCTTTCTCAAGCAAGAACTGATCTGGGTCCCGGTGATCGGCCTGGCGTGGTGGGCGCTGGGCTTCCCGTTCATGAAGCGCTACTCCAAGGCCTACCTGGAGAAGCATCCGGAAAAGAAAGGCAAAGACCTGGAAACCACCCGCAAGACCTGCGCAAAGTTCCGCAATAATCCGGTGGGGATTTTCAACTTCGTCGAAGGCACGCGCTTCACCGAGGGCAAGCACGCCCAGCAGCAATCACCATTCAAATACCTGCTCAAACCCAAGGCCGGCGGCATTGCCTTTGTGCTGGATGCCATGGGCGAGCAGTTGGAGTCCATCGTCAACGTGACCATCCACTACCCCGCCGGGCGTCCCGGTTTTTGGGATTTGCTGTGCGGGAACATTGCGGATGTGGTGGTGCACTTTGAAGAGCTGAAAATTCCGCCCCAGTTCATCGGCAAGAACTACGACCAGGACGGCGAGTACCGCCTGCAGTTTCAGGGCTGGATCAATCAGCTGTGGCAGGACAAGGATGCGTTGCTAGGGCAGATGCACCGCGAATATCCAGACAAACGCTCCCACATTTGATCGAATCAATCTGAAAAAAACCGCCGATGATCACTCGTCGGCGGTTTTTTCATTACGGGCTAATGCTCACTGCCTGCATGGCAAGAACTTGATAAACGGATAGGCTGGCCTCTATCAGTAATGAGCTGCACGCCCCAGTATGACGCGAACTTGAATCGACTCGCACTCAATCGCGCTTTTATCCAAAACCAAGGATTGTTTGCTTAAACACCACTAGCCTTGCAGTGCGGCCTGTTAAATATAACCATCACTACCGCTTGTACAGCACCCATATTCGTCACCGGTATCATCAGGGTTACCACCTATTTCAAGTGGCCCGATCGTTACGGTTGCGATATTTTCAGGCGGCGGTGGTGGTGGTGGTGGAGGAACAAAAGGCGCAGGAGCATAAGATCCCCCTCCCCCGATATTTTCGTTGAGTACAGCTATCGCAGAAGGCAAAAATTCGCCGGTTGCAGAAAACCAATTACAAGAAAGCATCTGATTACCGTACGCCACCCTCAGAGTTTCCTTGTGCACTATCCTCATATCGGGTGCACAGACGTAATCAAGGTAGTTATCCAAATCATTATCTCTAAAGAAATCTGCAGCGCTCTTTAAAACCTCCTTGAAAATGCCTGAATCACTAATTGAGTCCAAACCAGCGGCGCCCCCCCTACAACACTAGCGGTACCTATGATTATGAATGGTGCTTCGACTAAAAAAGCAAAGACAGCAATCACACCTGCAAAATTCCCGATAAGACTGATCACATCACCGTAACTAAATCCTTTGCCATCCCTGACATCCACTCCAATTTTCAGGAAAGTAATAGTACCGGCAACCATATTGGCTGGAATGTTCACAATCGGCACATAAGGTCCTGCCAGCTTGGTGACTGACGTCACGCTCGCTATTACAGCACCGGTTTGTGCCGTTTGGCTCACCAACACCATTCCAGTCCCATTCACTAAAAACTGGTCTGCCACCGCAGTCGCACCCGAGCCGACAGTTACACCATCGCTTACTACACCTACAATTATCTCGGCTTTCCCTGCCATATATTACTCCTTGATCACAGTTTTAAACGCAAGTGTCATTCTTACCTGATCACACTTGACGGAAGGTGATCTCGCCGCATGTGGAATTCGCCCATCGAAAACCACCACACGACGAGATTTTGGAAGTACAGCCTTAATGACATTTTCTTTCGCATCATCATAGAAAACGAGCTCTCCTCCCCAGGACGTGGGCCAGTGCTCGTTGCAGAAAACGATAACAGTCAATCCCGGATGGGTTTTGTTATCACGATGAATAATGGTGTCTTGCCCGAACGTCTGTCCGTTTGCGTAAACACCTAACAATGTCATGTTGAAATCATGTAAATCTGAAAATCGCTCCCAGAAACTTACCAGAAAACGCCATGATTCATTGCCGTTCAATTCTTCCAGGCAGGACTGCCGCTCAGGGCGACCTTTACCCGCAATGAACACGTGCCAGCAGGGCCTGACAAAGGGCAGCTCTTCATAATTTGGCCAGTTGTATCTCCAGACAGCCCCCTTGAGCAAAAGGTTTATGGCGACTTCTTCGCTCTCCGTCAAAAAGTCATCAATCACATATATTCCATTATCAATGCGTTCAATTTTCATACGCTCTCCTTTTCGCTACAACCCTGTTCCAAATTCCATTCCGAACAATTATCAACAGCAAGTAAAACAATATAACTGACCACCCAATCAGTACAAAATAACACCCAATGTTATTTGACCTTATCCAAAGCAATATATCTTTACGACTGATCAACAAATTGGTATCAGCATCATAGACCCACCAAACAAACCGTTTAGTCCGATCTGAATCCACAGCAACCCACAATTTTTTCCCCTTCCTCAAATTCAGGTGCTGAATGTCACTCTCAGAAGCTTCAATAATGTAGTTATAGGCATCTTCACCCAGCCCGACCCTCAAATATAAAGATGACGTAGCTCTTGACTGCGAAACATCTCTATACAGATAAGCTTTTTCCATAACCAGCCGTTCCGGCAAGGGAGGAATCTCCTGTATTTCCCCATACATAAAAATAGAAGCGACAACCAGACCAACAAACAAAAATAGTAAAAAAAACAACCTCACCGACTCCGGCAATATATTCAGGAGGGATATATAAATTCTTTGCAGGCACACGCACTCCCAGAACGTCAATCGAAAATCACATTAAGGATTCAACACCTGACTGAGCTCGGAATCGTTCGAATCTCAAATCTTGCGCACCGAATAGCCCGACATTTTTAAGTGAAATACCTCAGATCGCTTAAACGCAAAGCTCCAGAGCTTTGTATTTTTCGAAACTAGACAAAACACCGAGATGAACATGTGCCAGCAGGGCCTGACAAAGAGCAGCTCTTCATAATTTGGCCAGTTTTATCTCCAGACAACCCCCTTGAGCAAAAGGTTTATGGCGACTTCTTCGCTTTCCGTCAGAAAGTCATAAATCACGTATATTCCATTATCAATCCGTTCGTTTTTCATGCACTTTCCTTTTCGCTACAACCCTGTTCCAAATTCCATTTCGAAAAATAACAAACAGAAAGCATGATGACAAAACTGACAACCAAACCAATAAAAAATAGCACTCATTGTTACTACGCTTTATCCAACTCAATATATCCTCACGACTAACCAACAAATGGGTATCAACATCATAGACCCTCCAAACAAACCGTTTAGCCCGATCTGAATCTACAGCAACCCATAATTTTTGCCCCTTTCTCAAATCCAAGTTCTGAATGTCACTAGCAGAAGCTTCAATAATGTAGTTATAGGCATCGTCATTCAGCCCGACCCTCAAATATAAAAATGAATCATTCCTTGAGTGCGAAACATCTTTATACAAATAAGCACTCTCCCTAACCAGCCTTTCCGGCAAGGGAGGGATTTCCTGTATTTTTCCATGTACAAGAACCGAGACCAAAACCAGAACAAAAAACAAAAACAGTAAGGAAATATTCTCTCCGACCCCAGTAACATATCCAGGATTGGCATATAAATTCTTTGCACGCACACCCACCTCCAGAACGCCTATCAAAAACAACATTTAACACTCACACCTGACAGGGATTGGCACCGCTCGAAACTCAGATTTTTATCGCCGATAAATCCAACTCTTTAAACCTTAATATTTCAGAGTGCTCAAAATTCAAAAAAACCTGCACTTTGTATTTTCTTTTCGCCCAAAAGAAACCGAAACAGATATCAACCTCATACCTGCTAAAAACAATATCTCCCTATGCAAACAAATGTAACTTACCGATTTCCGATATCCCTGTAGTCCATTTCCCATGCACCAATAACGCTGGCCATTCACGCGTTTTCCGAGCACAAAAAAAGCCCGCAGACAGTTACCTGTCTGCGGGCTTTTTCTTGCAGCTTGAAGCTAGAAGCTTGCCGCTGCTTTGAGCTTAGATCGCGCCACGCTTGCGCAGCAGATCCAGCACTTGCTTGACGCTTTCTTCCAGCGACAGCGATTGGGTGTCGATCACCAGATCGGCATCCAGCGGTACGTCGTACGGGAAGGACTCGCCCGGGATGTTATCGCCGGCCGCCGCGTACAGGCCTTGTGGATCGCGTTCGGCGCAGACCGCTGGCGAAGCCTGGACGTAGACCGTCAGCAGACGCTCTTTGCCGATCAGTTCCTTGGCCTGTTCACGACCTTCGGAGCTCGGCGCAACGAACGCCGCCAGGGTCAGCAAACCGGCTTCGTTGAACTGACGCGCCACGTGCGCGGCACGACGCCAGTTCTCGGTACGCCCGGCGCGATCCTGTGGCAGCCCCTTGTTCAGGTCGTGACGCAGGTTCTGGCCATCGAGCACATACACCGCACGGCCCATGTCGAACAGCTTGCGCTCCACGGCATAAGCCAGGGTGCTCTTGCCTGCGCCCGACAAGCCGCTGAACAACACGGTGGCCGGTTGCTGGCCGAAGCGCTGGGCGCGTTCTTCGGTGGCGACGTGGGCCAGTTTGCCGTGGTGCGTGGCGCTGCCGTGTACCAGAGGCTGGGCGACGATCATGCCGGCGCCCACGGTGCCGTTGGTCAGGCGGTCGATGATGATGAACGCGCCGGTGGTGCGGTTGCTTTCGTAACCGTCGAGGGCAATCGGCGCATCGAGCGCAATTTTGACCTTACCGATTTCGTTCAGCTGCAATGCGCTGGCCGGGCCTTCTTCAAGGGTGTTCACGTCGACCTTGTTGACGATGCTGGCGATGGAGCCCGGCACGTAACTGGTGGCGCGCTTGATGTCGTATTTCTTGCCCGGCAGCATCGGCTCTTCAGCCATCCACACCAGCATTGCTTCGAAGCTGTCGGTGACGGGCGGCACGTTGTCGGCGTGGACCAACAGGTCGCCGCGGGAGATGTCGATTTCGTCTTCCATGGTCAGCGTCACCGCTTGACCGGGACCGGCATGCTCCAGCTCGCCTTCGAAAGTGACGATCGATTTCACGCGGCTGCTCTTGCCCGACGGCAGGACCACGACTTCGTCGCCTTTCTTGACGATGCCGCTGGCCAGGGTGCCGGCGAAACCACGGAAGTTCAGGTTCGGACGGTTGACGTATTGCACCGGGAAACGCAGGTCGGTGAAGTTGCGGTCGCCCGCCACTTCCACGGTCTCGAGAATTTCCATCAGCGACTGGCCGGTGTACCACGGCGAGCGCTCGGACTTGTTCACCACGTTGTCGCCCTTGAGGGCAGACATCGGCACGAAGTGCATGCTCGTAGGCTTCATCTTCAAGCCTTCGGCGAACTTCAGGTAGTCGGCCTTGATCGACTCGAACACGCCCTGATCGAAGTCCTTGAGGTCCATCTTGTTGATGGCGACGACGATGTGCTTGATGCCCAACAGCGAGGCAATGAAGCTGTGGCGACGGGTCTGGGTCTGCACGCCGTAACGGGCGTCGACCAGGATGATCGCCAGGTCGCAGGTGGATGCACCGGTGGCCATGTTGCGGGTGTACTGCTCATGGCCAGGGGTGTCGGCGATGATGAACTTGCGCTTGGCGGTGGAGAAATAGCGGTACGCGACATCGATGGTGATGCCTTGTTCACGCTCGGCCTGCAGGCCGTCGACCAGCAACGCCAGGTCGATGTCCTCGCCGGTGGTGCCGACTTTTTTCGAGTCGCGGGTAATGGCTTCCAGGTGATCTTCGTAGATCATCTTGGAGTCGTGCAGCAGACGCCCGATCAGGGTGCTCTTGCCGTCGTCGACGTTACCGCAGGTCAGGAAGCGCAGCAGCTCTTTACGTTCGTGCTGGCCCAGGTAGGCGAGGATGTCCTCGCTGATCAAATCAGATTGATGCGACATGACAGCCCCTTAGAAATAACCTTGACGTTTCTTGTCTTCCATCGAGCCGGCGCCATCGTGGTCGATGACACGGCCCTGGCGCTCGG